>Ga0308158_10001968_pt1 | contig 20326 bp, 14 predicted proteins | sample PhyBR2_FD_201038 | JGI IMG/M metagenome (GOLD analysis project Ga0308158, IMG submission 201038) | Phyllosphere microbial communities from UC Gill Tract Community Farm, Albany, California, United States - DLSLB.R2 | ecosystem: Host-associated > Plants > Phyllosphere > Unclassified | place: USA...
CGTTCACGTTCAGGTTGGCCCGCGACGTGACCTGCGCAGGATAGCGGTTGGTCACGTTGTCGATGCCGGCCGTCAGGCGCCACTGGTTCAGGCGCACGCTCGCTGCCAGATCGAGCACCCACTGCGGATCGTAGTTCTGGTCCAGCGCCGGATCGTTCTGCGGCACCGTGAATTCGCCGTAACGCGTCACGACGGCGCGCCCATTCCACGCACCCTGTGTAAAGTCACCCGTCAGGCCGAGCTTGTCCTTTGGCGAGCCGACCGTCAGGCGGTTGATGCTCTGGCGGTCCACCAGCGACAGTCCCTGCCCCGACAGCACGGCCGGCGACGCCGCCACACCCTGCACCTCGTTGTCGTTATGGTTGTAGGCCAGCGTCAGGTCGGCGCGCGCGCCCTGCGCGAAGTTCAGGCGGTACGTGCTGACCACGTCCACACCCTTGGTGCGCGTATCGACCGCGTTGGTGAAGTAGCGCGCCGCGCCGACGAACACGCCCTGGGATGCAAGCGCGCGTGACAGCGCCGGCGCATTGGCCAGTTGCAGGTTCGACGAGAACACGATGCGGTCGTCGATATCGATGCGGTACAGATCGACCGTCGTGGTCCAGTTGCGCGTTGGCTGCCACTGCGCACCGATACTCAGGTTGCGCGCCTTTTCGGCCTTGAGCGGCTGCGCGCCCAGTGCACGGGCGGCAGCGCTGCCAACCGGGAACGTCCCCGTCTCCACCAGCGCGCTGGCGCCGTTCACGAGCAGCGTGTTGGTGGTGGTGATCGTGTAGAACGACTGGGCCAGCGACGGCGCGCGGAAACCGTTCGAGGCCGTGCCGCGCAGCGCGAAGGTGGGCGTGAACGCGTAGCGCGCCGAGGCCTTGGCCGAGTTCGTGCTGCCGAAATCGCTGTAGCGCTCATGGCGCAGCGCCAGGGCGCCCGACAATGCGCTCGTGATGTCGCCTTCCAGGTTCAGGTACACCGATTTGTTGTTGCGGCTGTTTTCGCCTGCATTCTCAGGGCGGAAGCCCGAATAGCCCTGCGCGCCGGAACCGAAGTACGAACCGGCTTCGCCCGCGCCGATTTCGTAGGATTCATGGCGCGCTTCCAGACCCAGGGCCACGGTCAGCGGACCGCTCATGAACGACACGGGAATCTCGCGCGCCACGTCCAGGTTGGCCAGGCTTTGCTTCGAGGTCAGTTCGCCGGCATAGAAACTGGTCGGGCTGGCCCCGCCCAGGCTGTAGTTGACAGTATCGTTGACGTCGAGCGTGAAGCGGTTGCGGCCGTGGTTCAGGCTCGCATCCCAGCGCCAGCCGGCGGCCACGCCGCGCAGGCCCGTGACGATCGAGGCATCGGTCGAGGTGCTGCCCAGCAGCGGCTGGAAGCCTTCCGGATACAGCGGCGAGCGCAGCGTGGTGCGGTTGTTGTCGGTGAAGGCGGTGCGGAAGGTCGCCGCCGACGAGGTGTCACGTTCGCCGTAGCTCGCAAAGGCGTACCAGTCGACGTCGTCGTTGATGCGCACTTCGCTATTGACGAACAGCGTGCGTGGCCGGCTGTCCGGGTCACCGTAGCGCTGGGTGATCAGGCCCTGGCGTGGGCCGGCCGATGGCCGCGGGTCGGCAAACGAGCGGTTGGTGGCGTTGCGCTCGGCCGCTTCGACGGCGATGCGCACCCAGCCATCCTGGCCCAGGTTAAAGCCCGCCGAACCGCGCACGGTGGCCTGTTCGCCGTCGCCTGCGTCATACTGGCCGTACACCACTTCCGCTTCGCCGCCCTTGGCGCCGCGCTTCAGAATGATGTTGACCACGCCGGCAATGGCGTCCGAGCCGTATTGGGCTGCGGCGCCGTCACGCAGCACTTCGATGCGCTCGATCGCTGCCAGCGGAATCGCGTTCAGATCGACCGGCGCCGAGCCGCGGCCCAGCGTGCCGTTGACGTTGACGACGGCCGACGTGTGGCGGCGCTTGCCGTTGACCAGCACCAGTGTCTGGTCGGGCGACAAGCCGCGCAGCTGCGCCGGACGCACTGCATCGCTGGCGTCGGCGCCGCTCGGGCGCGGGAAATTCATCGATGGCAGTAGGCGCGAAAGCACGGTGGCCAGCTCGCCCGAGCCGGTGCTGAGCAGTTCCTTGTTGCCGATGACGTCGACGGGCGACTCCGAATCGAGCGTGCGGCGGTTCAGTGAACGGGTGCCGGTGACGACGATCGTCTGCACGTCCTGGGCGGCCGGCGCCGGTGGCGGCGTCTCCTGGGCCAGCGCGGCGGTCGGGGCCAGGGTCGCGATCAGGCTCAGGATCAGGACCGCGCGATGCGGGTTGGCGTGATGGTGCTTGCAGCTCATGGGGGCTTCTCTTCTTCTGGTCGGTGACGGCGGTACCTCGACCGCCGAAGGGACGCGAAGCTTAACAGGCCTCCAATTGCGTTGCCAATATCGATTTTGCCTATGCTTATATCCGGAAACGGCAGATGGAAACAGGCCTCCCGCTCAACCCATCATCCGGGCCGAATCGTAGCCGATCCGCACTGCGCCCCAGTGCTTCCCGTCGAGTACGATCGGCATCGACAGATCGTTGATCACCTCGCCCGTATCGCGCAGATAGGTCTGCAGCAGGAACGGCTCGCGGTTCTTCGCCAGCCGGATGCCCACCGGGTCGTCGAAGATGCGCTTGTTGCGGCAATACACCAGGTCGTGCTCGCGCTGCCCGTTGGGCGGGCGCGAGAACTTGGTGTTGTGGGTTGGCGCAAAGCCGCGGTTGTCCACGGCCAGCGCGTAGGCGGCGCCCGGCAAATCGGTCAGCACACGGTCGAACAGGATTTGCAGGTCGCGCTCGACGATGCGGTCGTACGACGTGGTAAAGCGCGGCGGATCGGACTGCGCGATCGGCTGGTAGCTCTGGTCGAACACATTGGCGCCGCCCCCGGCGTGGCGGCGCAGGCAAGCCAGTACCTCTTCGCGCAGCACGGTGGTCGCGTCGACCAGCGCGTCGAATGGCGTGCCGCCGGTGCGAAAACCCGCCAGCACGCCTTGCAGCTCCTCGGTGGCCAGCCGCACCTCGTCCACCCGGCGCGACGCATCCTGCATCGTCGCCGCCGCCCCGGATGCATTGCTCGCCACCTCGCCGACGCGCGCCCCGATCTGCTGGTTGACGCCGTCGAGCGACTGCATCGCCAGCGCCATCTGGTCCACGGTCGCAGTCATGCGCTCAAAATCGGCCACGAACGTCGTCAGGTGGCTCGCCGCGCTGCCGGCTTCACGCGCCGAGACGTTCACGCCATCCAGGATATTGGCCGTCGCGCTGGAGGTCGATGCCACCAGCCCGCGCATCGCACTGCTGGCGGTCGCGATCTTGACGGCTTCGGCGTTGACCACCTGCGACAGGCGCCGCACTTCGGACGCCACCACGGCGAACCCGCGTCCGGCCGGGCCGGCGCGCGCCGCCTCGATCGCGGCATTGATTGCCAGCAGATTGGTCTGGTTGGCGACGTTCTCGATGACGGTGCCGAATTCGCCGATCTCGTGCAGGTGGCCGACCAGTTGCGAAACGGTGTCCGAAAAACCATGCACCTGCGCCTCGATGGTGCGCATGCGCGCTTCGAGGCGCGTCAGTTCATCCATCGATTCGCGCGCCGTGTGCAGGTTGCGCTGGGCGGTGTCGGCGATGCGCAGCGTACCGGCATTGACATCGGCCGACAGGTCCGTGACTTCGCGCGCCGCGGCAGCCAGTGCGCCGGCCGCCTGGTGCTGGCGCGCGGCCTGGGCCTGCGCCTGGTCGACTTCCTTGCGCAGGCGCGCGGCATTGATCGCCGTGCGGATGCTGCCATCGCGGGCCTTGACCACCAGCGCGCGCATGCTGCCTCCCACGCTGCCACCCACGGCCCGCCCGCTGAACGGCGACAGCGCCCGTCCCAGACTTTGCATCCAACCCATCATGTCTCCCTCGTCTTCGCAGCTCGCATGGCTGCGATATTTACGTGTGGAAACTATAGTCCCATTCGGTGGAACTGTCATTCATCATGGATGCCGGCGGGCTGATTGTCTGCGCGGCGCGACAACTGCGTGAGCCAGGTGCGAATATCCGAGGTCGGGATACCGCACTCCTCGTTGTAGGTATTCTGTTTGCTCCAGGCCAGCCCGTCGCCGCGTGCAAAGGCCAGGCGGTAGCGCGCCTTGGCGTCGTTCGGCTGTGCGGCGAGACCGGCCTGCAGCGCTTCGCGGGTCAGCAAGGTACGTTCGATGGCGCGCCCCATCACCTGCCCGACGATGTCCGCCAGCTGCCCGTACGAGACGGTATCGCTGGCCAGATACACGACCTGGTTCGCGATGCGGGGCATCTCGAACAGGATCGCAGCGGTACACCGGCCGATGTCATCGGGCGTGGTGACCGTCACCTGCGTGGCCCAGCTACCCAGGCCGCGCACGATGCCGGCATCCAGGTCGACGATGCCGGCCGTCTTCTCGAACAGGAAACTGGTGAACATGCCGGTCGAGATGATGATCCACTCGGTCCGGTCCTGCCCGCGCAGCATGCCGCGCACGTCGAACTGCTCGTCGAAGACCGGCTGGCCACTGCCCTTGCCGACGATGTCGTAATCGACCCCGAACTGCCACGGAATATGCCGCCGCACGCCGGCAGCCAGCACGGCCCGGGTCAGCCGCAACTGGGTACCCGGGCCGGCGACGAAGCCGGTGCAGTTGATGACGGTGTCGAACGGGCGCAGCAAGGCGACGAGTTCTTCTTCGCTGCGCTGTGCCAGGTCGAACGGCACCAGAGCCACATTCAGCGCGCGCAATGCGGCGTGATCCTGCCGCTGGCGCGGGGTCGGCGTGGCGATCGAGCCGGGCGTGACCAGAACGGCCAGCGCGCGCCCTGCAGCCTTCTGGCGCGGCGCCAGATGGCGCAGGATGGCCATGCCGAGTTCACCGGCGCCAAGCACCAGTGTGTGCGGGACATTGCGTGCATTGTCGTGGGTCGTCATGCGAGCTCCTGTCGTGATCAAAGGCGTGAAGTATGGTCACCCGCCCTTTCGCGCGTAAGCCCGTCCGCCGGCATTTCAGAATTGCGATGGGTGGGATAATCGACGATCGGGGCAGATCAGCGAGGCAGGATCGATGGACAAGTTACGGGCAATGCAGATTTTTTCGCGCGTCGTCGAAGCACGCAGTTTTGCCGGCGCCGCCAACATCCTGGCCGTACCGCGTTCGACGATCAGCCGCGCGATCCAGGAGCTCGAGGCGTCCCTGGGCGTGCGGCTGCTGCAGCGCACGACGCGTACCCTGCACGTCACGCCCAACGGCAGCCTGTATTACGACCATTGCCAGCGCATCCTGAGCGCCATCGAAGGAGTCGAGGCCACCCTGTCCGACAGCACGGCCGCACCGCGCGGACTGCTGCGCGTGGACATGACATCCTCGTTCGCACGGGCCGTCGTGCTGCCGGTGCTGCGCGAGTTCCAGACCCGGTATCCTGCCATCGACCTGACGCTGACGCTGGGCGACCGCCCCGTCGAACTGGTCCAGGAAGGCGTCGATTGCGTGGTGCGGGCCGGCACGCCGGCGTCATCGGCGCTGCTCGTGGCGCGCCGTCTCGGCAACTTCGACTGGATCACCTGCGCCTCGCCCGATTACCTGGCGCGCTGCGGCACGCCGCACTCGCTCGATGCGCTCGATGGGCATGACATCATCGGCTACCAGTCAGCCGCCACCGGACGCGCAACCGACTGGCGCTTCACGGTCGATGGCGCCGAGCGCACGATTGCGGCCGGCGCGCGGCTCATCGTCAACGATACCGACGCCTATCTGGGCTGCGGCCTGGAAGGGCTGGGGCTGATCCGGGTCGCCAGCTACGTGGCGCTGCCGCACCTGAAAGCCGGCCGCCTGGTACGGGTCCTGCCGGCAGTCCAGGGGCCGCCCGTTCCGCTGTCGCTGATCTATCCGCAAGACCGGCATCTGGCCTCGACCGTGCGCGCGTTCGCCGACTGGTTGGGCCAGCAGGTGCACGCGCAGCAAAGTACCTGGCATCTGCCCCTGCCCCGCGGGTGACACGCCCGCCTGCGCTGCGCGCGCGGCGAATATGGCACCATAGGTCATCGAAGGGCGCGAACGTAGTAGATTTTCTTGATCCCGTATAAATTATGTAGTAAATTTACAAAACCCTTTTACTGACGCAGATCCGACCCATCATGGCGATTCCCGATTTCGACCTCGTATTCTTTGGCGGCAGTGGCGACCTTGCGATGCGCAAGCTGTTGCCTGCCATGTTCGCGCGCGACGTGGCCGGCGACCTGCCGGCCAGCGCCCGCATCATCTGCGTCGGGCGCGACGACGCCACGCAGGAAGAATTCCTGCACATGGTCGAGACCAACTCGAAGCCGCACATCAAGGAAGCCCCGTCGGGCGCCAATTGGGACAAGTTCATCGGCCGCATCACCTATGTGGCACTGAACGCCACCGATGCCAGCACCTACGGCGACCTGGTCGCCGCCCTGCGCGCAGATGACTCGCTCACGCGCGTCTACTACCTGGCCACGCCGCCGCAGATTTTCGCCAAGATCTGCGACAACCTGGCCGCCACGGGCCTGGCCACGCCCAATTCACGCGTGGTGCTCGAGAAACCGCTGGGCCGCGACCTGGCCTCGGCCAAGCAGATTAACCTCGATGTCGGCAAGGTCTTCGCCGAATCGCAGATCTACCGCATCGACCATTACCTGGGCAAGGAAACCGTGCAGAACCTGCTGGCCCTGCGCTTCGGGAACATCCTGTTCGAGCCGCTGTGGCGCCGCGAATGGATTTCGGACGTGCAGATCACCATCGCCGAGAAGATCGGCGTGGGCAACCGCATGGGCTACTACGACAACTCGGGCGCGCTGCGCGACATGCTGCAGAACCACCTGCTGCAACTGCTGTGCATCGTGGCGATGGAGCCGCCAGCGTCGATTGCGCCCGACGCCGTGCGCGACGCCAAGCTGCAGGTGCTGCGCTCACTGAAACGCTTCACGCCGACCACGCTGACCCACAATATCGTGCGCGGCCAGTACCGCTCGGGCTACATCGACGGCCAGCCGGTGCCCGGCTACCGCGACGAACCGGATGCGCCAAAGAGTTCGCGCACCGAGACCTTCGTGGCGATGAAGGCCGAAATCGACACCTGGCGCTGGGCCGGCGTGCCGTTCTATCTGCGCACCGGCAAGCGCATGTCCGACCGCCTGGCCGAAATCGTCGTGCGCTTCAAGCCGATCCCGCACTCGATCTTCAACCAGCCGACGTCGAGCTTCCAGCCCAACAGCCTGGTGATCCGCCTGCAGCCCGATGAAGGGCTGTCGATGAACCTGATGGCCAAGACGCCGGGCGACTCGATGCGCCTGAAACAGGCCGAACTCGAACTCGATTTCCGCGAGCAGTTCACGTCGCCGCGCATGGAAGCGTACGAGCGCCTGCTGCTCGACGTGCTGCGCGGCCAGCTGACACTGTTCATGCGCGGCGACGAGCTGGAAGCGGCGTGGGAATGGGTCGAGCCGATCCTGGAACACTGGGAACAGGACGACACCTCCCCCGCCCCGTACACGTCCGGCACCTGGGGCCCGGCTGCGGCCAGCGCCCTGATCGGGCGCGACGGCTTGCAGTGGCGCGAAGAATCGCTGCCCGAAGACTGAGGCCCACCCATGCTGCTCGACTCGATCCGCACCCAGCTCGACACGCTCTCCAAATCGGAGCGCAAGGTGGCGCTCGCGGTGCTGGCCGCGCCGTCGGGCACCGTGAGCCAGAACATCACGGCACTGGCGCGCAACGCGGGCGTGTCGGAACCGACCGTCGTGCGCTTTTGCCGCACGCTCGGTTACGACGGCTGGCACGAGTTCAAGCTGAAACTGGCGCAAGGCCTGGCGCTGGCCCTGCCCGGCGCCAACGAGGCGCCGCACCAGGACGACCTGGCGTCGGACCTGATCAACAAGATCTGCAGCCGCTCGATCAACACGCTGCTCGACCTGCGCAACAACCTCAAGCCGGAGCTGGTCCAGCAGGCCCTCGAAATCCTGGCGCGCGCCAACAAGATTGAGTTCTACGGCCAGGGCACGTCCGGCTTCGTGGCGGCCGACGCCCAGCACAAGTTCTTCCGCTCGGGCGTGCCGACGGTGGCCTACACCGACCCGGCGATCCACTCGATCGCCGCGGCCCTGCTGCGCGAAGGCGATGCGGTGGTCGCCATTTCGCAGCGTGGCAACAACCCTGCGCTGACCCGTTCGGCCAAGCTGGCCAAGGCGGGCGGCGCGCAGGTCATCGTGCTGGCGCCATCGGGCACGCCGCTGGCCGAGATGGCCACGCTCCTGATCCCGATCGATCTGGTGTTTGCGACCGACCCGTACACACCGATCTCGGCACGTTTGGCCTACCTGGTCGTGATCGACGTGCTGGCGGTGGGCCTGGCGCTGCGGCGCGGGCCGGAGTTTCGCAAGAAAATGCAGAACGCGCAGAAGGCGCTGCAGGAGTTCGACATGCAGTTCGATTCGTTCATCGGCTAAAATAGTTTTTTTATTGACCGCCAAATGGCAACGCCATGCACATCAATCCAGAACGCAGCGACCGCCCCGATTACGACCTGCTGGTACGCCAGGTCACGAGCATCCTCGAAGGTGAACGCGACCTGACGGCCAATGCGTCGCAGTTCTCGGCCCTCGTCTACGACACCATCGCCGACCTGAACTGGGCTGGCTTCTACTTCACCGTGCCGTCCAAAAAAGGCGAAGGCAACGATCTGCTGGTCGGCCCGTTCCAGGGCAAGCCCGCCTGCGCGCGCATCCCGTTCGGGCGCGGCGTGTGCGGCGCCACCGCCGTCAAGCGCGAAACCATCGTGGTCGCTGACGTGCATGCGTTCCCGGGCCACATCGCCTGCGATTCGGCGTCGGCCTCCGAGATCGTGATCCCGGTACTCAAGGACGACCGGCTGATCGGCGTGTTCGATATCGACAGCCCGAAGCTCGAGCGCTTCAGCGACGAAGACCGCGCCGGCCTGGAAGCCATGCTGGCCGCGTTTGTCGCGGGCACCGATTTCTAAGCATATTCAAGAGACCATCATGAACCAACTCGAACAGCTCAAGCAATTCACCACCGTCGTTGCCGATACCGGCGACTTCCAGTCGATCAAGGCCTATACGCCGCAAGACGCGACCACCAACCCGTCGCTGATCCTGAAGGCCGTGCAAAAGCCGGAATACCGTCCGCTGCTTGAAAAAGCCATCGCCAACGCGCCCGACGCGTCGATCGACGGCATCATCGACAGCCTGTTGATCGCCTTTGGCGTGGAAATCCTCAAGTTCGTGCCGGGCCGCGTGTCGACCGAAATCGATGCTGCGCTGTCGTTCGATACCGAGGCCACGGTGGCCAAGGGCCGCGAACTGATCGCGCTGTACGAAGCGGCCGGCGTGTCGCGCGAGCGTGTGCTGATCAAGATCGCCTCGACCTGGGAAGGCATCCGCGCCGCCGAGATCCTGGAAAAAGACGGCATCCACTGTAATCTGACGCTGCTGTTCTCGCTGTGCCAGGCGGTGGCCTGCGCCGAAGCGGGCGTCAAGCTGATTTCGCCGTTCGTCGGCCGCATCTACGACTGGTACAAGAAGTCGACCGGCACCGATTACCAGGGCGCCGACGATCCGGGCGTGCAGTCGGTCAAGGGCATCTATCAGTACTACCGCAAGTTCGGCTATGCCACCGAAGTGATGGGCGCGAGCTTCCGCAATACATCGCAGATCCTCGAGCTGGCCGGTTGCGACCTGCTCACGATCTCGCCGGACCTGCTGCAAAAGCTGGCCGACAGCGACGCGCCGTTCGAGCGCAAGCTGGTCAAGGACGACAGCGCCGATATCGAGAAGATCGCGATCGACGAAAAGACGTTCCGCTTCATGCTCAATGAAGATGCGATGGCAACCGAGAAGCTGGCCGAAGGCATCCGCGCGTTCGTGGCCGATTCGATCAAGCTGAAGGTGATGATTGAAGGCATGCGTTAAGCACACCCGCTGCGCAAACGACAAACCCGGCTGCGGCCGGGTTTTTTGTTGTTTCTACATCTGTACAACCAGACGTCTCACAGCCGGGGTCAGGTCTGACATTCAGACACGACCTCAGCCTTCGCCACTTCCAACGGTGTCTTGCCGAGTCTTAAAGTATTGGTATGGCCCGGTATCAGCAAGTTCCGGCTACCCGACTGTCGAGATCGTGTCCGAATGTCAGACCTGACCCCCGCTGTTTTATGTTGGTATGGCCCGGTATCAGCAAGTTCCGGCTACCCGACTGTCGAGATCGTGTCCGAATGTCAGACCTGACCCCCGCTGTTTTACTCGACTGTCGAGATCGTGTCCGAATGTCAGACCTGACCCCCGCTGTTTTACGCTTGTAGAACCAGGGCTCAGCGTGCGCGCAAGCCTGCCATGTAGGTATCGATCAGCTCCGCGCCCAGGTCGACCAGCTCGAATGCCCCCGGCTCGAAGATCCAGTTGCGGATCAGGCCATCGAGCATGACCCAGACCGACATCGACGCCTTGCGCGGATCGACCGTGGCCGGCAGTGTGCCGTCGGCCATGGCTTGCGTGAACTGATCCTGTAGCCGCCCGCGCCAGCGCGCAACCGATTCGCGCTTGTGCGCGCGCGCCGAATCGACCTCATCGGTAAATTCAGTCTTGAGCGTGGCGATCTCAAACACGCGGCGCGCCTTCTCGTCGCCCTCCACGATCTGCAGCACCGCCAGCATTTCGTTGCGCAGGCTTTGCAGCGGATCGGTGTCCGCGCGTTCGCCCGCCAGCTTCACGGCGGCATCCATCGGCATGGTGGCGCGTTCCATCATGGCGCTGAACACGGCGCCCTTGTCGACAAAATGCCAATAAATTGCGCCGCGCGTCACGCCCGCCGCGGTAGCAATATGCTGTAAAGTTGTTCTTGAAACGCCATGTTTTGCGAACAAAATTTCTGCTGCGTCAAGGATGCTATCGCGTGTTGCGGCGGCTTCTTCTTTCGTCCTGCGGACCATATTCGGGGGTTACTCCAAAATTACAAGGGGGCAAACATTTTACATACAGTCGTGATAGTATATAAAACTATTTGCAAAAGCCAGTGTTGATCTCACCCTTCGCCATTTTTTCCTGAGCGGTGTGTGGCGTCAACGCGTTACTAACTAGAAGGAAGCACACGTAATGCGCCCTGCCCAATCCTCGTCCCCGTCCCTGACCCGGGTCGCTGCCGCCACCCTGGCAGCCCTGGTTCTGTTGTCCGCCTGCGGCAAGAAAGATGCAGCCCCAGCCGGCGCCGCCCCTGGCGGCCAGCAGGCTCCTGCCGTCCAGGCCGGTGTCATCACCACCAAGATCGAAACCGTCGCATTGCAGACCGAGCTGCCAGCCCGCGTCGAGGCAATCCGTACCGCCCAGGTCCGCGCCCGCGTCGATGGCAATGTCCAGAAGCGTCTGTTCACCGAGGGCAGCATGGTCAAGCAGGGCCAGGCGCTGTATCAGATCGACGCTGCGCCGTACCAGGCCCAGGTCGCTTCCGCCCAGGCTGATTTGGCACGCGCCCAGGCCAATCTGGTGGCGGCCAAGTCCATTGCCGATCGCTACAAGCCGCTGGTCGAAGCCGCTGCCGTCAGCAAACAGGAATTCGACAACGCTGTGGCCGCACAACGCCAGGGTGAGGCAGAAGTTGCCGCCGCCCGCGCGCAGGTCCGCGTGGCACAGATCAATCTGGGCTACACCAACGTCAATGCGCCGATCTCCGGCCGTATCGGCCGTTCGCTGGTGACCGAAGGCGCGCTGGTTTCAGCCGCCCAGTCGACCGAACTGGCACTGATCCAGCAGACCGACCGCATGTACCTGAACATCACGCAATCGGCGAATGACCTGCAGCGCCTGCGCAAGCAGGCCGGTGGCAAGGTCAATGGCGAACTGCCGGTCACGGTCGTGCTCGACGACGGCACCGTGCTGCCACGCAAGGGCAAGCTGCTGTTCTCGGACGTGACCGTCGACGAAACGAGCGGCCAGGTCACGCTGCGCGCAGTGATCGACAATCCGGACAACGCCCTGCTGCCAGGCCAGTACGCACGCGTGCGCCTGTCGCAGTCGGAAACGCGCGGCATCCTCGTGCCGCAGCAAGCGGTTACCCGTGGCGGCCAGAACGGCGATACCGTCATGGTCATCGGCGCCGACAACAAGCCAGTGTCCCGTACGGTCAAGATTGCTTCGCAGCAAGGCGAGAGCTGGATCGTCACCGACGGCCTGAAAGAAGGCGAAAACGTCATGGTCGACGGCTTCCAGAAACTGCAGATGCTGCCGCCAGGCACGCCCGTCAAGCCAGTGCCATGGACCCCGGTCGCCGCCCAGGCTCCGGCCCAGGCAGGCGCCCCGGCTGCCCAGCCGAACGCTGCCGGCGCGCAGGCCGCCGCCGGTGCGAATGCACCCGGTGCGCGCACCCCGAATTCCGGTTCGCCGGCAGCGGGTGCAACGACCCCGGCCAACAGCAGCCGCTAAGAATAAAACGAACAGGACTTTTCAATGGCACGTTTTTTTATTGACCGCCCAATTTTTGCATGGGTGATCGCGCTGTTCATCATGGTGCTGGGTACTGTTGCGATCAAGCAGTTGCCGATCGCCCAATACCCATCCGTGGCGCCACCCGCGATCGTCGTCAACGTCACCTACCCGGGTGCGTCGGCGCAGACTCTGGAGGATTCCGTCATCTCGATTATCGAACGCGAGATGAACGGTGCCCAGGGCATGATCTACATGGAATCGACCAGCCAGGCCAACGGCACTGGCTCGATTACCATTTCCTTCGAGACCGGCACTGATCCGGAACTGGCCCAGGTTGACGTTCAGAATCGCCTGTCGCGCGCGACCCCGCGTCTGCCGCCGGCGGTAACGCAGCAAGGTGTGCGCGTCGACAAGTCGCGCTCGAACTTCCTGCTGTTTACGATCCTGTCGTCGGATGACCCGAAGATGGACAATATTGCGCTGGGCGATTACGCCTCGCGCAATGTGCTGCCTGAAATCCAGCGGATTACCGGCGTTGGTCAGGCCCAGCTGTTCGGTACCGAGAAGGCGATGCGGATCTGGATCGACCCGACCAAGCTGGTCGGCTACAACCTGTCGCCCGCCGACGTCACGAGCGCAATCTCGCAACAGAATGCCCAGGTCGCATCGGGTACGATCGGCGATTTGCCGATTGCGCAAGGCCAGCAGATCAGCGCCACCGTCATCGTCACGGGCCAGCTGTCGAACGTCGAACAGTTCGGCAACATCGTACTGCGCGCCAACCAGGACGGCTCGACCGTGCGCCTGAAAGACGTCGCACGCATCGAAGTCGGCGGCCAGTCCTATGCCACCTCGGCGCGCCTGAACGGCAAGCCATCGGCAGGTATCGGCGTGCAGCTCGCGCCAGCCGGTAACGCCCTTGAAACCGCTGATCTCATCAAGGCCCGCATGGCCGAACTGCAGAAGCTGTTCCCGGCCGGCGTGAAGTACTCGATCCCTTACGACTCCACCACCTTCATCTCGATTTCGATCGAGCAAGTGGTGCACACGCTGATCGAAGCAATCGTGCTGGTGTTCCTGGTGATGTACCTGTTCCTGCAGAACTTCCGCTATACGCTGATCCCGACCATCGTGGTGCCAATCGCACTGCTGGGCTCGTTCGCCTGCCTGCTGGCGATGGGCTTCTCGATCAACGTGCTGACCATGTTCGGCATGGTGCTGGTGATTGGTATCGTCGTCGATGATGCGATTGTGGTGGTCGAGAACGTCGAGCGCATCATGAGTGAAGAAGGCCTGCCGCCACTCGAAGCGACGCGCAAGGCGATGGGCCAGATCTCGGGCGCCATCATCGGCGTGACCGTGGTCCTGATCGCCGTGTTCGTGCCGCTGGCATTCTTCGCCGGCGCGGTCGGTAACATCTACCGCCAGTTCTCGGTGGTCATGGTGACGTCGATCGCCTTCTCGGCGTTCCTGGCGCTGTCGCTGACTCCGGCGCTGTGCGCACACCTGCTCAAACCTATCGAAGCCGGCCACAATCACACCAAGAAGGGCTTCTTCGGCTGGTTCAACCGCAAGTTCACCACCGGCGCCAAGAAATATGAAGGCTTCGTCGGCGCCCTGATGAAGCGTGCCGGCCGCTGGATGGTCGTGTTTGCCGTGCTGGTCGTCGTGGTCGGCGTGATGTTCACGCGCCTGCCGAATTCGTTCCTGCCGAACGAAGACCAGGGCTATGTGATCGCCAACGTCCAGCTGCCGCCAGGCGCGACGGCTGAACGTACCGGCGCCGTCATGCGTGCAATGGAAGAGTTCGTGATGAAGCAGCCGGAAACGGCGAACATCGTGGCCCTGACCGGCTTCTCGTTCTCGGGCCAGGGCCAGAACATGGGTCTGGCGTTCATCCCGATGAAGGCATGGGACGAGCGCAAGGGTGACGGCCAGGACGCGCAATCGTTCGCCGGGCGCATCATGGGCCACATGGGCGCGCTGCGCGATTCGTTCATCTTCGTGGTGAGCCCGCCGCCGATTCCGGAACTGGGTACCGGCACCGGCTTCTCGTTCCGCCTGCAGGATCGTGCCGGCAACGGCCACGCTGCCCTGCTGGCCGCGCGTAACCAGATGCTGGGCATGGCGTCGCAGAGCAAGATCCTGACGGGCATGCGTCCGGAAGGCCTGGAAGATGCGCCGCAGCTCAAGCTGAACATCAACCGCGACAAGGCGCAAGCCCTGGGCGTGAGCTTCGCCGCGATCAATACGGCGCTGTCGACGTCGATGGGCTCGTCGTACGTCAACGACTTCCCGAACGCGGGCCGCCTGCAGCGCGTGATCGTGCAGGCCGATGCGCCACAGCGCATGCAGCCGGACGACCTGCTGCGCATCAACGCGATGAATACCCAGGGCCAGCCGGTGCCGCTGTCGTCGTTCGCGACGACCGAGTGGACCACCGGCCCGATGCAGACCAACCGCTACAACGGCTATCCGGCGATGAAGCTGACGGGTGAAGCCGCGCCAGGCTACTCGAGCGGCGAAGCGCTGGACGAGATGCAGCGTCTGGCAGAACGCCTGCCGGCTGGTTTCTCGTACGAGTGGACCGGCCAGTCGCGCGAGGAACTGCTTTCAGGGTCGACCGTGTTCATCCTGATCGGCTTCGCGCTGCTGGCGGTGTTCCTGGCCCTGGCCGCGCTGTATGAAAGCTGGACCATCCCGGTGGCCGTGCTGCTGGTGGTACCGCTGGGTATTCTCGGCTCGCTGCTGGCGGCCAATATGCGGGGCTTGTCCAACGACGTCTACTTCAAGGTCGGCCTGATCACCATCATTGGTCTGGCGGCGAAGAACGCGATTCTGATCGTCGAATTCGCCAAGGATCTGCAAGCCGAAGGCAAGTCACCGTTCGACGCGGCGCTCGAAGCGGCGCACCTGCGCTTCCGCCCGATCATCATGACCTCGCTCGCCTTCATCCTGGGCGTGCTGCCACTGGTTCTGGCCGGCGGCGCCGGTTCGGCATCGCAGCGTGCGATCGGTACCGGCGTAATGGGCGGTATGATTACGGCGACCGTGCTCGGCGTGATCTTCGTGCCGGTGTTCTTCGTCGTGATCCGTACGCTCTTCAAGGGCAGCGAACGCCAGAACAAGATGTACGCCCACGCGCAGGAAAAACAGCATGCCCTGGAAAAACAGGAACGCCAGGCCGCAGAACAAGGGAAACAACCATGATCAAGCACATCAAACTGATCGTCACGCCACTGGCGCTGTCGATGGCACTTGCCGGCTGCATGTCGCTGGCACCGGACTATGAGCGCCCTGCTGCCCCGGTGGCAAGCGCGTTCCCGGCCGTGCCACAGGCCGCTACGGCATCGACCAGCCCGGTGATCGCACAGGCGCCGGCAGCGGTCGCCTGGCAGCAGTTCTTTGCCGATCCGCGTCTGCGTCAGCTGATCGATCAGGCACTGGTCAACAACCGTGACCTGCGCATCGCCATCGCCAACATCGAGCAGGCGCGCGCCCAGTACCGCATCACGCGCGCCGATCGCCTGCCAACGGTGGGCCTGGGTGTCAGCGGCAACCGCCAGACCGTCGGTGAAGATCAGCCAATCAACAGCACCTACCAGGCTGGCCTGCAAGTCTCGTCGTTCGAGCTGGACCTGTTTGGCCGGGTGCGCAACCTGAGCGAGGCCGCGCTGGCGCAATACCTGGCCACCGAAGAAGCGCGCAAGACCACGCAGATCAGCCTGATCGCATCGGTTGCCAACGCTTACCTGCAATTGCTGGCCGACGAAGAGCTGCTGCGCATCACGCAGGACACGCTCAAGACGCGCCAGGATTCGGATCGCCTGACGCAGCTGCGTTTCGAGAACGGCGTCGCATCGCGCCTGGACATCCAGCAATCGCGTTCGCTCGTTGAAACGGCCCTGGCCACGCTGGCGCAGCAACAGCGCTTCCGCGCCCAGGACATCAACCTGCTGACGCTGCTGGTCGGCCAGCCGCTGCCGGCCGACGTCTCGAGCGGCGCCACGCTGGCCAAGACCGAGCTGCCCGACCTGCCAGCCGGCCTGCCATCGGACCTGCTGGCCAATCGCCCGGACATCCGCGCGGCCGAGCAAGAGCTGATCGCGGCCAACGCCAATATCGGCGCAGCGCGCGCGAACTTCTTCCCGCGCATCTCGCTGACGGGCAGCGCCGGCAGCGCCAGTACCGAGCTGTCCGGCCTGTTCGAGAGCGGCACCTGGGGCTGGTCGTTCGCACCGCAGGCGATCCTGCCGATCTTCGACTACGGCCGCAACACCGCCACGCTGGGCGCTGCCCGTGCCCAGCGCGACATCGCCGTGGCACGCTACGAGCAATCGATCCAGACCGCGTTCCGCGAAGTGGCGGACGCCCTGGCCGGCCAGGCGACGTACAGCGAACAGCTGCGCGCGCAGGCTGCCGTGACCGAAGCCGAAGCCGACCGCTTCAACCTGTCCGACCTGCGCTTCCGCAGCGGCGCCGCCAGTCAGCTCGACCTGCTCGACGCACAGCGCTCGCTGTTCCAGTCGCAGCAGTTGTCGGTGCAGGCCAATCTGCTGCGTCTGCAGAACCAGGTCGCGTTGTATCGCGTGCTGGGTGGTGGTTGGGTGGAACCGGCGGCGCAAGCTAATGGGACGCCGGTGGCGGCGAGGTAAGTTGTGACGCTGCTGGTTGGCATGAGTGAAAAACCGGGCTCGAATGGCCCGGTTTTTTTTCGTGTGCAGTGCGGACAGGACAGTGCGAGCCCGTGACATCTGGCTAGTTATGGATGAAGGTCGTGATCGTCGATATTAACGTGGCGCCGCAACTGGTCTTGTGGCCATCGTAGGCGACGGGCAGGCCATTGATCGCATGCGTAGCCTCACCTTCAAAGATGGTGCCTTTTCCGTGGATTGGACACACGCATTCGTCGCCAATGCACGCAACGGCGATACCACCAACGGTAAAATGGTTGGCAGCAACACTGGTCACCTGGCCACCGTGACTAGTGAGGTCGTTCAGACGGATGATGTTAGGCATCTGGATTCGTTGGAATTTAAGATTTTTTAGATTTTCTCCTGAACGGCCTAGCTCTGTCCCGGCACGTTCTCGTCATACTGGATTAGTCTCCATTCAATGGCAACGAAGTGATGTGTCTCGCCCATTAGTGTTCGCAATAATCCTGCTCCCTTTTCGACAAGAACCTCGGGCATTTTTTCTCCCTCCGTAAATCGACGCTGCCGCTTGTTGACGATCCTCCTCGTTGTTAGACACTCCCAAGTCCCCGTTTGACTGCATAAAATTCCCGATTTGATAGTGGTGCCGAGCGTAGTCCTCTGGAGGACCTTCCTTGGCAGAGAAAGTGTCGTTTACTTTACGAATGCGAATGGTATTTATGATGCGGTCCCATATTTCTAGGGCTTCGTCATCCGTAATGCTCGGCTTCAACTTGGCTTTAGCATTTCCACGGACACCAGAGTCGAAACGAATGTCGAGTTCAGGATGTAGTGCATCGTTAACTGCCCCCATACTATGAAAACGGAACTCATGTGCATCGGTATCTTCTTTGTATGCAGGCCGCCTCGTAGCAAGTTCTTCTCCATCCCAGATACCCAACTGACGATTTCCATTTCGAAAAACCTTTATTCCCTTAAAAAAATTACCCATCCCTGAAGCTTCAGCATCCAATCTGGCCTCCTCTCTAAGCTTACCGGGGTTACTACCCAGTGGAAGTCGATTTTGATTCTTATACGCGTCTATTGAAAAGCGCACATCTGAAAATTCGTGAAATCTCAACCCGATCTTGACTCGTTCACGCACGGGCTCAAGCGCTACAAATCCGCCTTCAATACAGATTCCGGATTCCAGTGGAATTTCGCTCTCCAAACGAGCGGATATTTTATTAGAAATTTCATTTATTCTTGAAATATAATCGACTTGTGGTGGTACTGGTCCAAATCTCTGGATGAATAGATCGGTGCCTATGGGCGTGAAAGATTCAATTGCGTAGCCGACGGAATTTACTGCGCCATACAGAATTTTTTGCCCATCTCTAGCGCCGCTCACTAATTTTCCAATCATTGGGAGCGCTTCCTTTTCATAAATCGGTATATAGCTAGCATCCTCTTTTATTTCAGTTAAACGATTCAATACGATTTTTTCTATGTCTTCCCCGCCGTTTTTTTTTAACCATATTTCGGACTCAACTGAAGCAGGACCATAAACAACCGTCGTTTTCGATGGAACATCTAACAAGAAACGTCCAAAGCAGATAGTTCGAGTATTCAAAAACATATCTTCAATTTTTTTAGAATAATAATTCATGATCTCCGCCGATTTCATTTCCGACGCCTCCAAAAAATCTACTCGCGCACAGAGTAATAATATTGCAACAGAAATTTTCGCTGAATTCTTTGCAGTCATTTACACACTCCATTTCCTCGTCTGAATAATCTTGAATAAACTATGCAATGTTGCGGCTTCAACTTTGGAGTTACTATAGCTAGCTTGGTGGTCATAGCCACTTTGCCTAAAAATTCCTTTGAATTTTCTACTACGGAGTTGCGCATCGGCAGAATATGCCGGCACAGTCTGATCGCCAGGGTCTGCTGCCTCAAGAATTTGTATTTCTACAAACGACCTTGCATGATCGCCCGCGTGTTGCAGGTCTCCTCCAACAGAGAAATCGCGTCACGGATGATCAGTTGGTAGGTGGCCAGACCGCCATCGCTCTGCCCCTCTGTCGCGCCTCCGACAATGCCGCAGACCGTACGCAGCGCTCCGGTATCGGTCACGAACTGCAGCTCGACCGGATTCGCAATGAAGTCCTTCAGCGCCAGCCCGGCCCTGAGACATACGCATTGCAGCGCATATTTGATCCCGCCAACATTGTCTCTACCCCGCTGACATATTTCACGAGCAGTAGATCGTCGACGATGCCGTTGGCGCCCATAGACGAAGACGTATGGCGCGTTTTTGCATCTGACAATCCCATGATGCTCGCAGCAAGTTGATCGAGTTTCACTGTCGTCGCCTTACGATGAACGCTGCGGAGCACACTGCAACGCCCGATCTTAGCGATGCAAAACTGTGGCAAAATTGACGATGCGCAACGTGCCGAAGGTCATCGTTCCCGCTGTGGCATCCACGCCGCACTGCGTTATAGCGCGGCGTTGTCCTCCCCCGGGCGCCGCAGATGTTGGCGGGGTTGGCTACACTAGTTGCGTCGATTGCCGACGACGCGCGCACGGCGCCATGTGACACCATGAGACATTTCTTCAGATCACACTGGAAAGTTATGCTCGCGATGTTGCTTGCGATGCTACCGTCGACACCCGAGTGAATGAAAACCGGGCCTGCGTGGCCCGGTTTTTTTTTGTACACGTGACCTCTGGCAGGTCACGTGCACACCCTCCTGTTTTTGTCAGTGCGGTGGATGCAGGCCCGCATGGGTATTCGCAAACACCATGTTGCCACTTGCTGCCAGGTCGGCTGCGCGGTCAAACATCCGCGCAGATGCAAAGCCCTCCAACGATGCCGCAGTAGCAGGCCAGAGCGCCGCCTTGAAACGCGTCTTGGATACCCACTGATAACAGACACTGTTGCTTTGGTTGCCGCCGAGAATACGATAAGCATCGTCGTCCTCGCCGGTATAAAAGCCGACATGCCCTTTACCACTATGATCACTGATACGCCAGAAGACCATGATGGCGCCGTAACGAGGTGAAATGCCGTTGCCAAAATTTTTCCACGCAAGCGCGCTCAATAAGTTTGTCGGCAAGGTTTCTTCCGGCAGCGTACCGTTGATGCAGTGCCCGACGAACAAACCACACCACGGTACCTCATCACCGGGATAATG
>Ga0308158_10001969_pt1 | contig 20324 bp, 7 predicted proteins | sample PhyBR2_FD_201038 | JGI IMG/M metagenome (GOLD analysis project Ga0308158, IMG submission 201038) | Phyllosphere microbial communities from UC Gill Tract Community Farm, Albany, California, United States - DLSLB.R2 | ecosystem: Host-associated > Plants > Phyllosphere > Unclassified | place: USA...
TATAGCCTGCGGCAGCCAGCATCTGCGCATCACGGTCGTAGCGCCATGCGTCGAAGATCCCGTATGGCCCACCATGCGGCATCAGCACCATCGGCCGCTGGCCTGTGACACCACGTGACTTGGTAAGGTAACCATGGATCTTCAATCCATCGCGTGCAGCAAAGCTGAAGGGTTCAACCACGGCAGCTGCGTCCGGGTCGATCCAGCTGCCGCTGGCCACCACAAAACTCAGTTTCTTGGCAGCCGAGTCATACAGGTAGAAATCGCCCGGATTACTGCCAGACCACACTCTCACCATCGACAACAGGCCGTCCTTGGTACTGGAAGTGATCCGCAACGACTGCCCCGGAAATGCAGCTTCCAGACTACGGAACAAACGCGCCTCAGGCACACCGTCATCGAAGAACACACTGCGGTGGCGCCCATCCATTATCTGCGCGCCGACAGGCACACGCGTGCCGGTGCGGTAAATAATCGACCACGGGTCCGCTGCCTGGTCATGCAATACGGTAGTACGGGCATTGGTGGAGGGATTCCACGCCACGATACTGTCTGGCCCCTTGCCCTCACCACGCACCTGCAGATAGGCCAAGGTGTTATCTGCCGAGAAGCCCAACGGCACTTCGATGCGGCCATTCGCCATCTGATCGTTGATCAATCGCCAGTCGGTGCCCGCCGCATCGCGGTAGTACAGCTTGCTGATATTGTCCGTACCCGAACCCAGCGCCAGGCGCACCTCGCCGGTGTTATCCGTAACAAAGCTGGCGTTGCGCACTGGCGCCGTCGCGGCCACCACACGACGCCCGCTTTTTACATCCAGCCTCTCAGCACGGGTGAATGGCTCCATCGTGCCCAAAGGCCATGTCGATACCACCACATTCCGGTCATCTGCAGGCAAGCCATCAACCAGAAACGCGGCCACGCTCTCCACCTTTTTTGGCTGGATACGGGTACCTGGGCCATTGCCTTGTACGCGGAAACCAACCAACAACTCCGCCTCCCCGCCATCAGCGTTCATGGCGTACAACTCGCCGGTCAAACGCGGCTCGTCCAATAGGCCAAATTTCTCGGCGATACCAATCAGCACTCGCTCGTCGTTTACCCAGTCGAAACTGTTCACATGCATATTGCGCTGCAGGACGAACGCGCCGGCTTTCTTGTTGCCCTCACGGGTGAAAATAACAAGCGCGGTTTTGTCTTCCAATGGAACGGTGGCCGCGTAGTACTTACCTGAAGGCGACAACTTGATGTCGTTGAAATCATCCTTGCGAATGAACTGCCCCAGATCCACAGCAGCCCAGCTGCTGGCCGAACAAAAAGACAGCACCAGAGCCATCCCCAGCTTCATCATCTGCATTTTGCCCCCATTGAACGGGCATCCGGCCCGCGTTGGGCGATTCTAGCCAGCTATCAGCTCGCTTTTCCATATGGAAAATGCGCAGGAGCACTTCGGAGGATAGCGGGCTACACCCATGCTCGGCGAATAGACATCGTTACCAGAGAAAATCCGGCCCATACGACTTCATCACCCCATGCACGCCCCTGGAGTTCCGGGCTCTCCATCCATGCACGATCAAATCTGGCCCGTCGGCGCTCTATGCGCGACCAGCCGCAGCCGCAACCAAGCGATAAGCATCATGCAGCATGCCGACGAAGACCTGCCGCTGCCCTGCATCCAGCACCACCGATTCCCGAAACCGGTCAACAGAGCCAGCCCAGTCGTCCAGGGAATCATCGTTGTAGATCGCCTGATACGCATCCCATGCACCAGCAGACCGCAGGTATAGCGTCTGCGCGAACAGCTCCAGCGAATCCCCATTCGAGAGTTTCAGCGGCCTGCTGGTCTGGGTGTGGCTGAGCACCTGCCGCAAAACCGGGTCGTCATTGAGCTGCGATGCCCAGACATGACCATTCAGATGCTGGCGAACGAACTCCAGAATCCCGGCATGATCATCTGCAAGCCCCTGGGCATAGATGCCGTCAGGCAACCGCAGATGGCGCCCGTCGAACAGCCACTTGACCACCAGCGTAGCCGCAGGTTTCACCGTGTTATGCACGTTGGCCTGATCGAACTCGTGGTGCCCCATGAACTGGCGATCCTGCACGATGCTCACCTGGATTGTCTCCACCCGCTGCTTCCTGGGGCAGAACCAAAGCTTCAGCTCCACATCCGCACCAAGCGGCTTCTGAAACAGCTGCGTATCGGTATACGTGTCCACGTTCCCTTCGAAGAACGTCATGCACGCGTCAAAGCCTGCATCCGGCCCTACGAAACCATCCCAGAACCCAGCAGGCAACGCGACATTACCCTTCGGCTTGCGTGAGAACAGCAACACGGACTGCAGATGGCAGAGCAAGCCACCGCGCAGGCCGTCTACCGGCGGATAGAAACGGTCGTTGATGATGTCGAACCCGAAGTAGTACTCCATCTCATGCCGCTTGTCCTTCACGCTCTTGGTGCCCTGATTCGCGGTGACAGACATCGGCGGTTTTCCGATTCCAAGCTGTTCGAACCAATCCACGAGCTGCGGATCACTACCTTTGGTGCCAACAAGACTTACGAGATCAGAAACGTGCATGGTGTCTTCCGTGAGACCTTAATCTGCATGAATTATTGCAGGTGCGACAAGCATGCGTCATCTATATCTGGCGACCCACGACGAACTACCAACTTTCTCTTACAGCACGGCAGACAAACGACAACCAGGCTAAACATCCGCGCGCATCGAAACTACGCGCCCAACCTTCTTCAGCATCGTAACGATCTGACTCTCGGTGAGTTTGCTCTTGCGCATCGGTCGTCTCCTTGGGGCTAGTTTGCCCGGAGACCTCTAAGAATGCCTGGATCAAGTTTGCGGGTAGGCGACATGCTGAACTCGGCAAACGGATCATGATGCCCTCCCCATGGACCAACCACTCGTAGCGCCAGGCGGTTCAGCGCTTGATATCTTCTTGCATCATTTTGCTCATCGGTCCTTCCTTTGGGAAACCCATCAGCTGAGCAGGTCCTCAGTGGGTCATTAAGCCTCTTTGCCGCGGGCAGGAGCCTGCCGGCTCGCTGGAAACAGCCCGGCGGCTTACAGAACCATCACCTTGCGTAAGAAGCTGCGACAGCTCGACGCTGCAGCCCTGACTATTCCACTTGGCGCGCATTTCATAGTTTTGATCGGAATCCGGAACGAAGCTACGCGCCAGGTAGCAACTGGCCGAAGCGCGCTCTACAGAACCGGGACGGCCAGCAGCGGGGCGCTGAGATTCAAGATAGAACGTGAATCCCGCGGTGATAGGCTGCCCAGGCCGCACCGCCATCTCGACGAAATGCCTGGGGGTATCGGGCGTCTTGGGCATACCCAAATCACGCTTGCGTTGCCCTCCCATTTGAGGACCGGCAGGATAGCCGCTACCAGGCACATCAGGACTTACGCAGACACTGTTCGGATATACCTTGATGTTGCGTGAGCCGGAGACTCTGAGGTGGGCCACATCTTCGTGCTTGGGCTCGTCATAAGACGACAGCTCACCCTTTACTACTTCCTTGATGAAGCAGCCGGACAACAGGGTACAGCAACCGATCAAAGCAAACGTTCGCGGAATAATTTTGCAATCAAACACCCAAAACCTCCTTGTTAAACTTCAAAATCAGCATATCGCTCCAAGCAATGCCGATGCGAACACTACGGATACTTGAATCGAGATAAAAGAGACCTAGCTTCATCACGCCGCTCAGGCCATTCAAACTCTATGCGGTGCAACTTCTCCCTAACGCAAGCAAAAACCTCTTCTTTTGAATAATACCCGCAGGAAGGGTTCGATACGCCCATTTCATCATCGACCCAAGCTTCAAAACACCCGACTTGAAGGGAGTTGGATTCCATAAACTTTCGCCATGCATCAGGATCAGCAGCATCGCCTTCGTTCTCGACCCAAACTATCCACCAGCCAGGGTCCCCGCCACCCGGCCCATCCTCCCCTAAAAGGGTCTTGACATATTTATCGAGCGATCGATATGGAAGAAGCGCATACCTCATACATTCCATCAACGGCAGGAATCGGTCACTCTCGAAATCATAATTCACAAATAAAAAGTTCCCGTATATTCACATCAATCAGAAATCGGGTAAACGGTGCGCACACCGACAGCCCGTCCATTTTGATCCACCTTCACGGTAACATTAAATTTCACGTCACCAACCCTGACTATCTGAGTAACATTCCCGTTGGCAGCATACCCCAGCCCGCCCCGATTGGCAGCTTCTGCTGCCATACCCGCCATCCTTTCATCGCTATAAATCGCGGGGTCGTAAACGGTCTTCTTCTGCATTGGCCCATTCGCAAACTTCGGCAATCTGTAACTAACTTCATATATCCCGGGAGACAACTCCACCTTACTCATCGTGCCACCAGCGTCGCGCAGAATATCCTCAAACGAATGCATATTATGCGCCCCAGCAATCTGTCTTCTCGATACCTCACCATTGATCAAATGCTGCTCGATATCTGTCCGCACGGGCACCCGACCCGCGAAATCAGCCTCCGGCAGCATTCTATCCGGCGTTCCAAGTGATGCATTATTGGCCTCTCCTAAAGGGGGGGGTTTTGAACTTCCTCCAGCAGGATTACTAGGATGCGAGCCGCGGCCGTCTGCCACTACTCCCGCCTCCTTAGAAACCAGGGGCGGCAACATCTTCGCCCCAAGTTTCCCCAACACCAATTCATATATCGTGACAGCTCCTGCCAACCCAAATTCCTTGACAGGACTCTGCTCTCCCCAATGCGTCTCGGGCGAGAACGAACCTATCACCCGCTGACCTTGCACATAATTATAATCGGCAAGCATTTTGTTGAAACTTTCGAAACTATCTGCGGCAGATAGTCCAGCCAAACCGGTTAACCCTATGGGCACAACACAGCCGGCGATAGTCGTGCACGCAGGGACTGTAGCGACGGCGCCAGCAAGTCCTCCCGCAGCCCCCCAAGCTCCCGCAACACCCCGCCCACCGTTAACCAAGCGTCCGATCGTTTCATCGTTCCTCAACAACCAGTCGTTGTAAGCATCAACGCTCGTATAGCCATTGAACACATTGGCTTGCTTGATTTGCTGCTGCTCCGCCAAATATGTTCTTCCCCGCTCTTCGGAGGCAACCAGTACAGCCTTATAGGGATCACTATCTGCCACACCAACAGAGCAAAGCGTCAACGCACACATAGCATCATCCAGTCGCTGTTTCTGTGCGTCGTCCTTCCCCTCCTTCAAAGCAGCAAGCTTTTTACTTTCGTCCACATGCAACTGTCGATTAAATTGCTCCCCAGCCAGTGCCGTTGCCGCACCACTCCCCCCACCCACAGCAGCACCGATGGCAATGCTCGCCAGTTCCATCAACGCCGTCCCTTCCGCCGAGTCCGGGTTGATGTTGTTGCTTCCCAGATAGTTCAGCACTGCGCCACTTGCCAATTGACTGGCAGCGACCCCGCTCAACCCATCCAGGGCGCTGCCACCGCCCAATGCGGCGATAGCGGCACCCACGGCACCATGCAGTAGTACTTTCTCTTTACTGCCTTCTTCCCAGCCCATTTTCTGGGCAATGTCGCCGGCGGTGCGCATACCAACTTCAGCAGCAACCTGCCCCATCTCCAGCCGTTCCTGCACCTTCAGCTGATCAAAGATCTCCTTCAGGCCATCCTGCTGCAGCACAGTTGCGGTGCGATCCAGTCCCTCCAACGCATTGGAATCGCCATTGCGCACTTCCACCGTGCCAGCAGCGATATCGCCACGCGTCACGCTGCTGGCCTTTTCGCTTTGCGGAATACTCACACTCGGCGCGGGTGCATTCATGCCACCCGAACTGCTGCCGCTCACACTGATCCCGATACTACTGGCCTTGTATGCGGCCTCATTCTTCAGATCTTCAACCGACAGGCTGCCGGTACTCAGGTGGTTGCGTGATGGGTCGGCAGTGCTCGCAATCGCTGCACCGGTCGACTGCGTGTGTCCGCCCACATAGATATCAAAGCCACCTTCGCCGGCCTGGATACCGGTCTGCTCCTTGACGCTGGTGTAGGTGCTGTCGATCTTGCTTTGGTTGAAGTTGGCGCTCACCGATGCACCGCCGGTGCCCACGGCCACGTCGATTCCGCCGGACACATCCTTGCGCTTGTAGTCGTTGCTGTCCTGTTGGCTGATCAGGGTCAGATCACGGCCGACGTCGGCAATAACCGTCTTGCCCCTCGCCTGCACGCCTTCCAAGGTCATGTCACGGCCACTGATCATGGTCAGTGTGTTGGTCGCATCGATTGTGGTTTCGGCGTGCGTTGTGCCGCTGCCATCTCCCTTGCCTTTTGCGGCAGATGCGGCCACGTAAACACCAACGCCTGCCTCCGAGCCGATGGTGATGCCAATCTCGCCACTGGAAGACTTGCTGCGCTCTATCTGCTGACGGGTTTCCTGCTGCGACTTGAGAATCAGATCATTGGCGGCGGCGAGGGCGACGTTATCGCCTTCAATCTTGCTGCCGATGATCTTCAGATCGCCGCCATTACCCTGGCCGTCGCCCGTTGCTTGAATGACCACATCCCCCTCACTGGCGATGCGACTACCCGAAGAGGTGCTGGCGGTGTATTCCGTTGAGCTGGAGCTCTTGCTTGCGCCAATGCCGATACGAAGGCTGAGACCTCCTGCGGTCTGCTCCTTGTTTGCAACGTCCGCCTTCGCCTGGCCGATCTGATCGCCCATGCCCTTCAGACTGCTCATACCAGCGCCGCCACTGGAGAACAACGTCTGTCCGGCCTTCGCAGCATGCAGTGCGCTAAGCCGACCATCCTTGGCCTCGCTGGCCCGCTCAACACTGTTTTTCACTGCCATTGCGGTATCCACCGCACCGCCCTTCAAGCTGACGTTGATGCCGGCCTGCTTGAACTTCTGGGTCTCGGTGACGCTGGTGCTGTCTTCGGCAGCCTGGATGGTCACGTTCTGGCCAATGATGCCGATGCCTTCCCGGCTCAGCACATCACTTCCGGTGATCGTCACATCGCGGCCAGCGGCGATATCCACACGACCATCTGTACTGCCAATCAGACTGCCGGTGTGCGTCTTCTCTGCGATATCGGCGGTGGTGTCCGTCTGCTGCTTGCCGATCGTGAAGCCAACACCGCCACCAGAGAACAAACCCGATTTGGTGACCGTTTTGTCATGAACTTCGGTATGCGTATTCTCGGCGACACCGAGAATCACGTCGCGTCCAGCCGCCAGTAGAACATCACCTGTACCGGCAATCTGCGCTCCCTGTGAGGTCAGGTCTCTTCCAGCCGCCACGGTGACCGTTTCGCCACTCAATGTGGTGGTGACGGCAATGCTGTCACTCCATGAATCCAGCGTCGCGGTGGTCTTGGTCTTGAGAACGCCGCTCTTCTTGCGTTGTTCCTCGATCGTCAGGTCATGCTGTTCCTGGGCCGCAGTCAGGTTTACGTCACGGCCTGCAGAAACACCGATGCCACCTTCATCACTGGCCACCGTAGCAGCCTGCAACGTGAGGTCCCGCCCGGCCTGCAGCACGATATTGCCACCTGCCGCGATCTGCGTGCCCTGCACGGTATCGTCACTGGCTGATACCGCGCGCGAGGACTTCTTGCCTGCGCTGCTACTGTCGAACGTCGCCACATCTACAGCAACGCTGCTATTGATATCGCGCCCGGCCTGTACTGCGATTGCATTGCCGGCGCTGATATTCGCGGCAGCGAGATTGACGTCATTGCCCGCCTGCAGGACCACGTCGCCGGCGCCGTTTACGGTGCTGCCGACATGGGTGGTCTGGCTGGTGCGCAGGTAGTTCCGGCTGTCGCTGGTGACATCCAGGCTCCGCTGCTCGGCGATGGTCTCCAGGTTGAGGTTGCCACCAGCCGCCAGCACGGTTACACCCTTCGTACCGGCATTTGCCACCTGCGCGCCCGTCAGGGTGACATCGCCGCCGGCATTGACGGACAGCGCACCGATGCCACTGGGGCTGGTGACGTACAGCCCGGCCACGCGGTCAATGCTGGTACTGCTTTGCGCGTGGCTGCCAGCGCTCTCCCAGCTGCGCGTGGTGCTGGCAACAGTGATATCGCCGCCGGCCTTGACGCTGAGTGCGTCGGTGGCGGTCACCTTGCTGCCGATGATCTCGATATCCTGGCGTGCCTGCAGCCCTACCTGTTGGCCACTGATGTTGGCGCCAGCCAGGTTGCGGATGTTGCCGGCATCGATGGAGACCAGCTGGCGGCCTGCGACATCGCCTTGGTTGACGAAGTCACCGCGCAGCTTGAGGTCGACGTTGGCGCCGGCCAACAGGGCACCATTGTTGCTCAGATCGCCCGCCTGCACGCGCAGGTAAACCTGCGGCACCAGCGCGGTAGTGGTGGAGCCATCTGCCAAGGTGATGGTTTGCTCAACCAGCCATACGATGTCGCTGGTCAGCTGTGCCATCTGCGCGGCCGTCAGCGCGATGCCCGGGCGCAAGCCCCAGCTGCTGGCGACGGTAGCACCGGCTTCCAGCAGGGCGCGGTACTGCGCCTCGTCACTGGCATAGCCATCGAGGAAACGGCGGCCGGTGAGTTCACCGATCTGCTCACGCACCAGCTTCTGTTCGTAGAAGCCGTCACCCAGCCGCTTCTGCGTAGTGGCAGGGTCAAAACCCATCTGCGCCAACAGGTGATCCGAGCTCAGCCAGTTGCGGTAATCAGCAAATCGCGGATCCGTCTCCACCAGGTACTGGCCGCGATTGGCATCCACCTTGAACAAGCTTCCGCTGGGCGCCTTGCCATCGATGGTGGCGGTGACGATGGTGTCCGCGCCATCACCGTTGGCGCGCACGGCGGTGGTTCTGCCCAGGCCTGTTGTGCCCTGCGTATCGACCGTGTTGCCTGTGCCTGTTTGTGCAGCATCCGGGCCGTTTGCGTTCGCGTTCGCTGCGGTCTGCCCCTTCACGACACCAGGGCCCTGTGCCTGGCCTGCGCCCGGCCCCACCGTGCCTGCGCCCGGTCCTTGGGTGTTCAAATTGGCAAGCCCAGCGCCATCCTGGACATTCGGCGCATCGCGCCCGTCGTTGAGGTTGCTCAGATCAACTACGTCCACACTGAGCGTGCCGCCAGCGGAAAGTACGCCGCCCAGTTGCCCCACCAACTCGGAAATATCGGGGTTTGTCCAGGAGCTGGAACCGCCCCTGTAGGTGTAGGAGGTGTTGCTGAACGAATGCGTGCGGTAGAGCGACAAGCCGATATTGCTCACGCTGGCGGTATCGCGACTGACACCCACGATGTCGAGATTTCCACCGGCTGCGATGCGGCCATACTGGTTCAGCAACGCATCGGTATCGATGCGCATATTGCCGCCCGCATTGATGATCGCATCGGCCCCGGCTGAACTCACCACATCTTCGACAATGCTGTGGGTGGCAATACGGTACTGCTCGTTGTCGGCGGTATTTTTTGGATCACGCCGCATCTCGGTCAGCATGTGATCCGGGTCTGTGTACTGATACATCGCCGTCAACTGCACACAATTGGTCGTACAGGTTCCGTAGGCACTGGAATAGTTGAGATTGTCTTCCTCGTAACGGAATGCAGGCGCGCCGGGCTCAGAGCGAATGAGCTCACGGAACGGATCATCCGCGCCCGTCGTCACCTGATCCGGATTGGCCTTACCATCGCGCCGTGCGATGTAGTAAATCGTCACCGTGCCATCTTGCATGACCAGCCGCGAGCGCCCGCCACGGGCACCGTGCAAGCCTCCCCGACCAAACAGGTAGGCGCTTGTCTGCGCGGTCATGCGTACCACCGCCCGCCGGATGACATAGCCGTCGGGCGTTATGTAAGGGGTGTCCTCCAGAATGTCGTCCGCGTTCAGGTAATACACCTCATACGCAGCGTAGTTGCTGGTGGTGGTGTAATCGGAGTTGCCGTTACTGCCGTTCTTGAACCAGCTTGGCTGATCCAGGCGCACCGGTGCGTCAACCGTCCTCACCTGTTCCACGCTGACGTTCTGGCGGATGTTGTTCACCGCCAGCGCATTGATGGCCAGGTTGCCCCCCACCTCGATGATGGAGCTGAGGTTGTCCACCTGTTGCGCGGTACCCGTCGCCAGCCGATTGACGTCCAATACCCGGCCAATGGCCGCGTCCCCTCCGCTGTAAATCAGGCTTTCACCGGAATTGCTCAAGTGGGCGGCAGCAAGATCCAGCCGATCACGTGCCGCAATGGTTGCTGATGTCGCTACCCCCGCCAAGGTCTCGGCACGGTTGAGCAGTTCCCTGGCCTGAATGGCAACGTGGTCGCCGTAGATCCGGCCGCTGCCGGTGTTTTCCAGCGTATCCACCACGATGTGCGTGGTTCCACCATCAATCAGGCCACGATTGACCACCTTGCCAGTGGCAGACAGCTGGGTAACGCCAAGGCTGCTGATCTCACCTTCTGCGGCATTGCTGATGTTCTCGGCGCGCACGGCCACCGCACCGCCCTGGATCTTGCCGAGGTTGTCTACATTGCCCTTGCTGGTGAGGCTGAGCGCACCATTGGCTACAAGCTCTCCGCTGTTGGTGAAGCTCTCATCGAGGACAAGGGTGGCATCCCCCTGTGCCAGCACCTTGCCATCACCACTCAGGTTACGCGCGGTCAACGCTTGATCGCCGCCCGATACCAGGGTGCCGGCGGTGTTCAGCACGGTATCGGCACGGATATCCAGGCGGTTGCCAGTGGATACCTGGCCCGCGGCATTGTTCAAGCCACCAGTGAGCACCAACTCGGCGTTGCCATCGGCGATGACCTGACCCTGACGGTTGTCCAGCGACTGTGCCGTCACCTCCACCGCGCCGGCCTGCAGGCCCAAGGCTTGGCCGGCGACAGCGGTATTGCGGTTGTCCACCGTAGCTGCGTTGAGGACAAGCTCGCCGTTGGCGGCCACCAGGCCTGCCTGATTGTCCAGCGCGCCACGCACATCCACGGTGGCATTGCCGCCCGCTTTGACGACGCCGGTAGCGTTTGCCAGGGATTGTGCGCGCAACGTCAGGTCCGCAGCCCCCACCATCGAACCGCCTTGGCGGTTGTCGATATTGGTGGCATCGAGTTGCGCATTGCCTTGCGCGAACACCACACCGTTGCGGTTGTCCAAGGCGCCACTGCGGATAGCCAGCGTTCCGGCGCTGACGATGCCAGCGCTGCCGGAATCGCGATTGAGCAGGCTCTGGGCTCCGGTATCAACGACGAGTGCCGCCGCAGATTGAATCAAGCCGGCATTGTTTTGAAGCGTGCCGCTATTGATGGTGAGTCCATCTTCCAGGCTGGCGATGGTGCCATCGCTGTTGTCCAGCAGCTGGCCCCGGGTATCGATCGTGGCCTTGGCAGCGATCACGTTGCCACCTGCATTGGCGAGGCCATCCGCGGAAAGCTGCAGCTCCTGGCCCGCTTGGACAATGCCCCCGGCATTATCGATACCGGCCTGGGAGGTCAGCGTCAGCGCCTGGGCGGCGGCAACCGTGCCCTGGGTGTTGTCCAGCCTGCCGGCTGTGACAACCGCATCACCGCCGCTGGACACCGTTCCTTGTTGGCGGTTATCCAACAGGCCATCAACACTTAGCGCCAGCGTGGAATCACCCGCCACGTGCAGGGTGCCACCGCGGTTGTCCAGGGCTTTTGCCTGCACCGTGGTATCGCCTGCGGTTACCACGATACCGCCACGGTTCTCCATTGCGCCGCTGACCACAACGCTGCTTGCCGCGACGCCTGCCGCCTGGACGGTACCCTGGTTGTTTACAAACGAGGCCGCACGCAGATCGATCGCGCCGTTGCTGCCGATGCTGCCGCCGCTGTTGTCCAGCCGGTTGCGGACCTGCAACAGGAGGGCGTCGGTGCTGGTGGAGGCCAGTTGCCCACCAGCCGTGGTCAAATCCCCCGTCTGCACATTGATGCGCTGCGCTGACGTTGTCCCGTCGCGCAGGTCGGTGACCTGCCCGCTGATGTTCAGGCTGCCGTTGCTCAACAGGCTGCCGGCATTGCCCGAAAGCGTCGCGGCGGTGATTGCCAGCGTGCCGCTACCCGCGTGCTGCACGATGCCGGCTGCATTACCGAAGCTTGCGGCGCGTAGTGTCAGATCGCCATTGCTGGCAAGTGCGCCGCCATCGCCGTTATCCAGCAGGCCCTGCACATCCAGCGTATTGGCCTGGTCGCCGGTCATGACCAGGGTGCCGTCGCGGTTGTCGAACGCCGCGGCATTCAGGGTGAGCTGATTCGCATTCAGCGTCGCAGCGCGATGGTCCACGACGCCCGCGTTGAGCGTGAGGGCAGCGGCAGTGACGATGCTGCCCTGCTGGCCATCCAGCTTGCCGGTAGTCAACTGCAGTTCCTGGCTGCCCGCATGACTGATCATGCCTTGTGCGTTCACCAGGCTACCTGAGCTCAGGCCCAGCAGATCGGCGTTGCTGGCGATGCTGCCCGAGGTATTGTCGAGCTGGCCGGAAACGTCGATGCTGCTTGCGGCGGTCCCCGCCGAACTCAGCGTGCCCTGGCGATTGGACAGGGTGCCTGCGCTCAACGCCAGTGCGCCGTTGGCCGCAATGGCGCCGCCATCGTTGTTCAGCGCATCACACACCTGCAGCTGCAGCGCATCGCTACCGGTGGATACCACGCTGCCCTGTGCGGTGGTGAGCGCGTTCGCGGTGATCTTCAGTTTGCGCGCCTGCGTGGTGGCGCCCTGCAGGTCGATCGCATCGCCCTCCAGGCTCAGGTTGCCATTGCTGACCATGCTGCCGTCGGCGCCTAGCAGCTCGGTGACGGCTACATTCAAGCCACCCTCGCCGGCGTGCTCGATCACACCACGGCGGTTATCCAAGCGGGCGGCCTGCAGGTGCATATCACCTCCGGCTGCCAGGCGCCCGCCGGCGCTGTTGTCCAGCAGCGTCCCTACCATCAAGCTTAGATCGGCACCCTCGGCGACCACCACTGATCCGCCGGCATTGACCAACTGCCCTGCGTCGATCTGCAGTGCGCCGTTGCTGGATACCGTACCGGAGCGGTTCTCCAGCGATTGCGCAACGCGGATGCTTGATGCCTCATTGCCTGCGGCAATCAACTTGCCCGCATCATTGATGAAGTTGGCTGCGCTCAGCGCGAGGGCGCCGTTACTGCCGATGGTGCCGCCGGTATTGTCCAAGCGCTGGTGCACCTGCAGCTTGAGTACATCGGTACTGGTGGCGGCAAGCTGGCCGCCGGCAGCAATCAACGTATCCGCACTGATGGCGATACGTTGTGCGGAGGTAGTGCCATCGCGCAGGTCGGTGGTTTTGCCCGTGATGTTCAGGCTGCCATTGCTGACCAGGCTGCCGCCATGACCGGCAAGCGTCGCCGCATTGATTGCCAGCGTGCCCTCGCCAGCGTGCTGCACGGTGCCGGCAGCATTACCCAGCTCGCTTGCGGAGATCGTCAGGTCACCATTACTGGCCAGGGTACCGCCGCCGTTGTCCAGCACGCCCCTGACCTGCAGGATATTGGCATCTGCGCCGGTAGCCAGCAATGTACCGGCACGGTTGTCGAATGCGTCCGCGTCCAGCGTGATCTGTGTAGCACTGAGCGTGGCATTGCGATGATCCACGGCCGCTGCTGCAAGCGTGAGTGCACCGCTGGTGACAACAGTGCCGCCGCGGCCCTCCATGTTTCCTGTGCTCAACCACAAGCCCTGGGTGCCGGCATGGCTGATGGTTCCCTGCGCATTGGTCAAGGCACCGGCCTGCAAACGCAATGCGGTGGCATTGCTGGCCAGGGTGCCGCCACTGTTGTCCACTGCGCCGGCAACCGTCCATGTGCTGGCGCCGCTGCCGCCGTGCGCAATACTGCCACCGCGGTTCAGCAAGGTGGCGGCGTTTAGCAGGAAGCTACCGGCAATATTGAACTGCCCTTGACTGTTATCCACGCTGCCTGCGCGCAGGTCGGCATCCTGCACCGCCAGGTTGCCGGCGATATTGCGTAGATCCCCGCCCTGCAGCTTTAAGGCAGTCACCCCCATTTTGCCGCCGCTATTATCCAGGCCAGCCTGCGCACGGATGTTCACCGCACCCAATGCATCGATACGGCCACCATCATTGTTCAGTGCGTTGGCGATGTTCAGTGCGCCAGCTGCCAGTGGCGTGAGTGGCGGCGTGGCTGTACCGCCACCGGTGCCGCCCTCGCCGGGTGCGGTGCCGCCACCGCCGCCTGTACCGCCCTCGCTACCGGCACCGCTGCCAGTGCCGGTTCCGCCATCGCTGCCACCGCCGGTCGCCGCAGATGCCACCACGCCAATGCGTCCATCGTTGCGATTGCTCAGCATTCCGGCCGATACATCCAGCAACTGCGCGCCGACTTGTTCGATGGCACCACCGTCATTGCGCAAGCTGTCCGCATTGACCTCGACCCGACGCGCATTCAAGGTGCCGCCGCTGTTGTCCAGGTCAGCAGCTGTGCTGATCAACGCCTCACGCGCGGCACTCACCGTGCCGCTATTGGCAACACCTCCTGTCGCCGACAGCTTCGTATCCTGTTGTGACTGCAGCGCGCCGCTGTTCTCCAGCCGGCCCTGGGCAGTAACCACCAGCTCACCGGCCTGTGCGCCGATGCTGCCGGCGTTGCGCATGCCCACGCCGTGTTCATTGCCGACCAACCAGATCTTGTTGGCATACATGCCACCCAGCGCGCCCACGTCCAATGCGAAGGCCGGGGTGTTGCCGCTGGCTGCCTGCGGACGCACCTGGCCGTGGTCGGCGCTGACGACATTGCTGCCAAGGCTGGCCTGCAGCTGTTGGGCCCATATGCCGGCATTCACCTCCAGCGAGCGGCTGATGATGTCGGTGTAGTCGCTGTCGGTCGCGTCCAGGCCTGCGCCGCTGATCCGTATTGCACCGCCATCGACACGGTAACCGTCCAGAACGCCGGCATTGACGATGGCCGTGCCGGTGCTCAGGGTGACGCGGCTGGCATTGAGGAAGCCACCTCCATCCACCGAAATGCCTGCCGGGTTGGCAATCACCACCTGCGCGCGGTCACCGGCGACTTCCACATAGCCGCGCAACTGGCTGGGGTCGGCACTATTGACCTCATTGAGGATGACCCTGGCCGTACCCTTGGCCAGCCAGGGATTGCCCGGCACCCAGCCGCCAAGCTGGGTCTGCACGTTGCCGCGCGAATTGTTGAGGATGGCGCCATCGCTGCCTACGTCGAACTGACTATAAGTGTTACGCGACACACCGGCCGCACTAGGCGTGGTGATGTTGACCTGCGGCGTGCCATTGGCCGAGGTCACTACGGTCGGGCGCTGCTGCTTGGGCGCGTTTGGATCGGCAATGATGCGCCCGGGCTGGACCGTGGGCGCCTGCTGCGCCGTCACCGGCAGTACCAGGCCTACCCAGCCCATCATCAGCCATAGGCCAAAACTCATCGGATGCAATGCCGCCGTGGCCAGACCACCGCCACTGCTGCGGCCGCCCTGTGCCGCCTTCACCAGTTCCGACGCTACCTGCCACACACCCAGGGTACGGTTATAGACCAGACGGTAAACACGATTCATGGCATTGCTTCCTTTCTATCCTTGGATTTTCGATCCACCGCCTTCGCCGTACGGATGAAGGCGGCAGGTTCCATATGTAGGCAGCCGGCTCGGCTGCCGGGTATCAGAACGAGGCGCTCAGGCTGAAGCCGAACGTCGTGTATGCGGTTGGGAAACCCGCCGGCTTGTGCAGCGGACTGCCAACAAAGACATCCCATTGCGCATGTGCCACGCCGCCACGCAGGCCCATGGCCATACCCGCCAGGTAATCGCCCATCTGCCAGTGCGTGGCTGGCCCGCCCACATGGCCGTAGTCGGCGCCCAGATACGCCTCCTGCCCACCGCCTAGCGCAAAGCCCAGCTCGTTGCGCAGCACCCAGCCGCGTTCGCCGCTCAACGACATTTCGCCGTCAAAGCCGCGTACGGTGTAGCGGCCGCCGATGGAGAACCGGTCCTGCGGCACCAGCAGGGAGCGGTTCCATTGCCCGCGCCAACTGCCGGTGTAACGCACCGGCTGATTGCCGAGTTTGAAGCGCAGCATCAGCTGCGCATCGGCGGTGATGATGCGACCACGCGCGGTGCCTTCGCCGAAGGCTTCCTCCGGTGCAGGCAAGGCGCCAAATGCTGCGGTACCGCGCCGATAGGCGAGCCCGGCATCCAGCGTGTTGTTGCCGAAGAAGTGCTTGTGCGCCAGCCCCAGCTCCCAGCCCGCCATGCGCCGGCGCTGTACTTCGATCTCGGTGTCATCGATGAAGTTGTTCGAGTCGCGATACCAGGCCCGTGCATAGCCGCTGGTCTTGAAGCTGGCGTTGCGGAACAGCATGCGGGTCAGGCGCACTTCCGCGTTGCGGCTGGCCCCGCTGTAAACATAGGTTTCGTAGGCACCGGCAACCGATTGGCTGTAGTCGTACTTGCTGGCGTTGACGCCAAGCAGCCATTTGCCGACCGGCACGCTGTAGTGCGCGGCCCAGCTGTCGGTGTCGCGGCCACTGCCGTTGAACACCGACTTGCCAGCATTGAGATAGAACAGATCATTCAGGCCAGCCAGGTTGTCCAGTGACACCGTGGCGCCGGCCTGCAGCTTGCCAGTGGACTGGCTGCCGGAATCGTCCAGGGTCAGGTTTGCGCGGACCTTGGAGCGCTGCTTCCAGCTGATCAGCAGGTCGCTTTCACCTGGCTTGGCCTCGGCCCCTTCGGACGGCGGCGCAATCTGGATGTCCACGGACGCGGTTGGCACGCGCTGGAAGTTCTCCAGCGCTTGTTCGATGTCGCGCAGGTTCAATAGATCACCCGCTGCCGCCGGCATCGCATTCCACAATGCAGGATGCGACTGCGCGCTGTCGGCAAAGCGAATTGCATGGATCCGGCCCGGCACCACGGTCAGCTGCAAGGTCCCGCTTTTCAGGTCCTGCGGCGCGGCGAGGATACGGGTGGTGACATAGCCGCGGGCGATGATCGCGTTCTGCACACGCTTCATCACGATATCGACGCCGGCTGTGCCCAGGCAGTGCCCGGTGGCGGGATCGTCCTTGGGATCGGCGGCCTTCAAGGCCCAGCGGAAGCGTTCAGCCTCTTCGCCGTCAAGAGTGATGTGGTTGATGACAAAGCAGGGCGCTTCATCCACGGGCAAGCGCCCCACCCTTTCTTCCGGGATGGCTTGCAGACGCGCGTCCGGCTGTGCTTCCTGCTGCTCACGCAAGACACGCTCGCGCTCTTGTTGCCGCAGCAATTCCTGCGCGTTTACATCTGCTGTCTGCGCCTGTGCGGCGCCGGTGCCGAGCACGGCCGCACATGCAACCACCAACACCTGCGCACGCGCCATCAACGCGCCACGCACCCGCATTCCTTTGCCTTGCATATGAAGCAACCGTCCTTGAGCAATTGCAGCCACCGGCTGCGCGGAATGATTGGGGCCTGCGCACCATTCCGAAAAACATCGGCACCACAACCAGAACCGGAAACCTCCTCTCCGCCCTGACTGCGCCCGCCCCCTGTGAGCACAAATCTGCCGGCTATTTTATCAAGGCAACATATTTTCTTGCGCAACAAATAACAAAATGTATTTTTAGGACTAGACCCAATTGACATGTGGTCATAGCTGTCGGTCACCACCAATATCTTGTTCGAACATTGCATAAACAAAAAAGGCCATGCAGTGCATGGCCTTTGGCAAACAAACGCGCTGGGCGATTATCAGAACGGAATATCGTCGTCAGCAAAATCATCCATCGGCGGCGCCGACTGCTGCTGCGGCGGTGCCTGGCGCTGCTGCTGGCGCTGACCGCCGCCGTAGCCGCCGCCCTGGTCCTGGTTGCCATAACCGCCCTGGCCGCCACCCTGCTGCTGACGCGGGGCCGACTGACGCTGCGGACGATCGCCGCCGTAGCCGCCACCGCCACCACCGCCGCCTTCACCACGGCCGCCGAGCATCTGCATTTCGTTGGCGACGATGTCGGTGGTGTACTTTTCAACACCGTCCTGGCCGGTGTACTTGTCGTAGCGCAGTTCGCCTTCGACATAGACCGAGCTGCCCTTGCGCAGGTATTCACCGGCGATCTCGCCGAGCTTGCCGAAGAACACCACACGGTGCCACTCGGTACGCTCCTGCTGGTTGCCGTCACGGTCCTTGCGCACGCTGGTGGTAGCCAGGCTGATGCGGGTGATCGCCATGCCGGCCTGGGTGTATTTGGTGTCCGGGTCGTTGCCGAGGTTGCCGACGAGGATGACTTTATTGATGCCGCGGGCCATAGGTTCCTACTCTTCCGTTGGGGTCCACCCGCCGGATGCGGGCAATAGCCCACGTATTATATCTGTCCGGCGACAGATAGCAGCCAATCCTTGCAGCCCTTGCGGCGTAAGGCTTGCGCTGGCCACGCCAGGGTTGCCGCCGGCCTGGACGAGGTCCGGAAGGTTCGCCCGCCAGCGCCGGAATCGCCCGGCTGGCAGGGCATACTGACCGCAGCCTGCCCCCTTTCGCCGACCTCATGGCATGATGCCAGACGTCGTTCAGATTGCTGGTCAAGATGGTCATCAAGGGCAAAGCCACCTCTTTGGATATCGCGCACATGGCGGGCGTTTCGCAGCCGACGGTGTCGCGTGCGCTGCGTGGCAGTCCGATGGTCAATGCCGAAACCCGCCAGCGCATCCTCGATATCGCCCGCCAGCTGAACTACAAGGTCGACAAGAACGCCTCCAGCCTGCGTTGCCAGCAGTCCGGCACGCTGGCCCTGCTGTTCTTCGAGGACCCGACCAATGATGACTCGCTGATCAACCCCTTCTTCCACTCGATGCTGGGCTCGATCACCCGTGCCTGCGCGCTGAAGGGCCGGGACCTGCTGGTGTCCTTCCAGCAGCTGTCCAGCGACTGGCATGCCGATTTCGAAGACAGCAACAAGGCCGACGGCATCATCCTGCTCGGCTATGGCGACTATCACGAGTCGGTTGAGCGGCTGCAGCGGCTGGTGGAGCAAGGCACCCACTTCGTGCGCTGGGGCGCAGCCTTGCCGGGCCAGCCCGGTGTATCGATTGGCAGCGACAACTTCCAGGGCGGCTTTGATATCAGCGCGCACCTGCTTGAGCAGGGCCGCCAGCGCATCGCGTTCCTCGGCCATGCGTCCAGCCACTATCCCGAATTCGAGGAACGCTACCGCGGCCACGTTCAGGCGCTGGCTGCGCGCGGGCTGAAGGCAGATCCCGGCATGCAGCACGATGCCATTACCACCGAGGAGTCAGGCCACGCTGCCTGCATCGCCCTGCTCGACAGCGGCAAGAATTTCGACGCGATCTGCGCGGCCAGCGACCTGATCGCCATCGGCGCGTTGCGGGCCCTGCGCGAGCGCGGTATACGCGTGCCACAGGATGTCGCGGTTACCGGCTTTGATGATATTCCGCTGGCGGCGTCGGTATCGCCGCCATTGACCACGGTGCAGCAGGACACCAAGCAGGCCGGTCAGCTGCTGGTGGACAAGCTGTTGAGCCTGATTGCCGGTGAGCCGGTGGAAGGCCTCACCATTCCGGTGAGGCTGGTGGTGCGGGAATCATCGCTCGGCGCGTGATTCACGCCGTAGCCCCCGTAGCCCGGGTAAGCGCAGCGCACCCGGGAAGCACAGAAGCAACAACGTTCCGTTAGCCCTCAACTCCGTCGACACGCCGCCCCTCGAACGCAAGCCCCGGGTGCGCTGCGCTTACCCTGGCTACGGTGTCTTCGCGTGCCTTGACCTAGCTGAAATCCTTGAGGATTTCGCCCACGCCTGACGGTGATATCTCGAAGCCCAGCGGCGTGCCGGGGTTGATCACCACGCCGTAGCCACCGGGCACGCGGCGCAGCACCTCCAGCATCAGCATGCGGATGTTGTGCGGCGCCTGCTGCTGGTGGAAGCCAACCCGCGCCATGTCGGTGAACACCGCCACATGCAGCACACCCTGCTTGTCGAACAGCAGCGGATCGAAACCACTGCCGTCAGGCGTGACCAGGCTGCCGGTCAGCAGCACCACCTCGGAGGCGACGAAGGCCTGCATGAAGGCGCGGATCGGCAGTTTGCCGTCCATTGCCGTCTGCAACAGGGTTTCGATGGGGGTCTGCGGGGGGAGCTGGTTCATGGGTGCCGCCGGAAATGCCTGGGGGCGGATTGTAGCGGGTGAGGCTTTGCGCGTCGCAAAGGCTGGTAGCAGAGCAGAATCAAAAGCTACCCCTCCCCGGCCCTCCCCTTGCCTGCGGCAAAGGGAGGGGGACAAGCAAGGCTTCCAGCTGCACGTGAACGGCCCCCTCCCTTTTGCGCAGCAAAGGGGA
>Ga0308158_10001970_pt1 | contig 20322 bp, 20 predicted proteins | sample PhyBR2_FD_201038 | JGI IMG/M metagenome (GOLD analysis project Ga0308158, IMG submission 201038) | Phyllosphere microbial communities from UC Gill Tract Community Farm, Albany, California, United States - DLSLB.R2 | ecosystem: Host-associated > Plants > Phyllosphere > Unclassified | place: USA...
TTATCAATTGTATTAGATTATTAAATTGCGCCTTTGCGATACAAATTCCTATTTTTGTTTTTATGTTTCAGAATCCGCAGTTTCAAAAGATGGACGAATTATCTCAGCGAAAAGAACCCTTCTTTTTTCTGATTAATTTTTTGATGGATGAGGTCAAAATATTCACAAAAAACGAAATTGAAAGTAAAGCTTTGTTGATTGATTTCCCGAATGTTATAAATATCAATTATCAACACACGACAATTCCGAATTTTGAATGGAAATCATTTCCCGAAACATTAGAACATTATAAAAAAGGATTCGAATTGGTTCAGAAAAATCTCAGAAAAGGAAATTCTTATCTGACCAATTATACCACCAAAACGGAAATTGAAGCAAGTTTAAGTTTAGAAGATATTTTCAAATTTTCAAAGGCAAAATATAAAGTTTTAGTTCCGGATGAATTCGTATTTTTCTCACCTGAAACTTTCGTAGAAATTGTTGACAACAAGATTTTTACACATCCAATGAAGGGAACCATTGATGCAGAAATTGAAAACGCGGAAAATATTCTGAAAAATGATCCAAAAGAAAAAGCAGAACATTACACGGTTGTAGATTTGTTGAGGAATGATTTGAGTATAGTTGCTGATAATGTTCAGGTTAAAGAATTTCAAAGAATCGATTATATCAAAACCAAGCAGAAAAATCTCTTGGCAATGAGTTCCGAAATCGAAGGCGAAGTCAAACCGGAATATCAAAATAAAATTGGAACCATTCTTCAAAAGTTGTTGCCAGCAGGTTCTATTTTGGGTGCGCCAAAACCAAAAACTTTGGAAATCATTCTCGAAGCTGAGAAATATGACCGAGGTTTTTATACTGGAATTGCAGGATACTTTGACGGAAAAAATCTGGATTCCTGCGTAATGATACGTTTTATTGAAAAAGAGAACGAGAAACTGTTTTTCAAAAGCGGAGGTGGAATTACCCATCAAAGTGACCTTATCAGCGAATATGAAGAAATGAAAAACAAAATCTATGTCCCGATTTATTGAAAGCATCAAAGTTGAAGACCAGAAAATTTTCCTGAAAGAACTTCATCAGAAAAGAATGAACGACACTTTTTCGAATTTCGGGAAAGTATGTAAAATCGATATTTACAGTTTATTTCTCAATCTGGAGCACGACGAAGACGGACTTTACAAATTCCGAATCGAATATGATTTGGAAAATAATTTCAAGACGCAAATTATTCCTTATGCAATTTCAGAATTGGAGGATTTTGAATTGGTTATTGATAATGAAATAGATTATAGCTTTAAGTCTGCTGACAGAACTCAATTACAAAAATTGAAAGATAAAAGCCACGCTGATGAAATCATTATTGTGAAAAATAATCATATTACAGACACATCATATTCTAATCTTTTATTTTTGAAAGAAAAGACTTGGTTTACATCAAAAAGTTATCTTCTGAATGGTGTGATGAGACAAAATCTTTTACAGTTTAAAAAGATAAAAGAAACCGAGATCACTCTGCATAATATCAAAGAATTCACACATTTTCAGTTAATCAATGCTTTGAATGATTTCGATGATATGTTCATTTATCCGATTGAAAAAATCATTAATCTTCCAAAAGAAGAATCGGATTTGGAGTTTTAAACTATTAAAGAATTATTAATTCTCGCAGATTTAGCGGATTACGCAGACTTTAAAAATAAGTAAAATTTGTTTAATCTGCGAGAAAATTTACTTCAACTCCGCAAAATACTGCTTCAAAATATCCGCATTATTACATTCCGAAGTCATTACTTCCAATATTTTCGGTTTAGAATCCGGCTTGAAATAATTTGGTAAAACACGGTCAAGAGAGATTTCGTCTTCAACTTTTATATAATCAAATCCAAAATTCTTCGCCAGTAATTCTGCATTTCTGTGATGTTGCGTTGCAATGAATTCGTCCAAAGCATTAGTTCCACTTGGTCCAGGAATGATTTTGAAAATATTGCCTTCGCCGTTGTTGAAAATCACAATTCTTGTGTATGGCGGAATATACTGATTCCAAAGTCCGTTGATATCATAGAAAAACGACAAATCTCCTGTAATTAAAATGGTTGGCTCATCTTCCATCATCGCAAATCCCATTGCTGTAGAAGTGCAGCCATCGATTCCGCTGGTTCCGCGATTGCAATACACATCATATTTCTGATATTCAAATAATTGTGCGTAGCGGATTGCTGAGGAATTTGAGAAATGAACGCTATAATTTTCAGGAATTTGATTGGATAACAGATTAAAAAGATAGAAATCAGAGAAAGACGCTTTGTTCAGATACTCCTCGTGTTTCGCATCTTTTTTATCTTTCAGAACATCCCAAAGATTGAAATATGCTCTTGGTTCCAAATTGATGGATTTCAATAATTTGGAAAAGAATAGCTCTGGTTTTGTTTCAATTTTTTGAGTTAAAGCGTAATAAGTATCTGGCTGCCAATATTCATCAATATGCCAATGTTGTTTTGGCTTTGCCTTTCTCAGGAATTGCTTCACTCTCTTGGAAACCACATTCTGTCCAATTGTAATCAACAAATCTGGCGCATAAGTATGATAATCTTCTTCAGAAAAATCTGTGATATATCGGTCGATATGAGCGAAAAATTTATCGTGCTGAAGATTGGAATTCATTTCCGTTAAGACAACAACTGTGTGGTTTTTAACCAATTGTGAAAGCTGTGCTTCGAGTTCTGGATTTGGAGCAAGCGTTCCTGTCAGAATCATAATTCTTTTGGAAGTATGCCAGTCTGCAACAAGATTGGAAGGAAGTTCATAACTTTTTTTCTGAATCGTTTTCTCAACTGCAGGCATTACCGGAAGCTCATCCAAAAGATTATAAAGTGGTTCTGCCAAAGGAATATTGATATGAACCGGACCGCTTTTTTCGATGCACAATTCAACCGCTTTTTTAATTGTTCCGAAATTGTAATCATCAGCACCATCTTTTTCATCTTCCAACAATTCAAAATCGCCGTAAGAATGCTGCTGGAAAATATTTTTCTGACGAATCGTCTGGCCGTCAAAAATATCAACAAAATCTGCAGGTCTGTCCGCTGTTAAAACCAAAAGAGAAACGTTCTGATAAAAAGCTTCTACGACAGCCGGATAATAATTAGTCGCAGCAGAACCGCTTGTACAAGTAATTGCAACAGGTTTTTTAATCGATTTCGACATTCCCAAACCTACAAAAGCAGCGGCTCTTTCATCCACAATACTGTAACATTGGAACGCATCAATCTCAGAAAAATGAATCGCCAAAGGTGCGTTTCTGGAACCTGGAGAAATGATGATTTTGTCGATGCCGTATTGTTCAAGAATATGAGCTAGAATCTGGATGCTGCGTTTTGCGGAATATTGCTTCATTTGGGAAAATTACTGAGAAATAAATCAGTTTGCAAATTTAGTGAAAAGCTTTCAACCTCTTAATAATAATTATCGCTGATTGTGCTGATTTGACAAATTTTCTATCTGCAGAATTTTCTAAATCGGCAAGAAATTTATTTACTTAAAACAATCGCAATTGTTGCGTTTTGCTTCCTGTAAAATTCTCAGTCGTCAAACTTGCTCTTTCTTTATTATTAAAAAACTTCTTCTTCCCAATTTCAAAGGTTTTATGAATCATTTCTGCGATATTTCCTTCGCCTTTGTATCTTTCATAAAATCGTTTTTCTCCAAGATTTCCGCCTCGCATTGAGCGGATGAGATTCAGGACTTTGTCTTTTCTGTCGGGGAAATGTGCTTCCAGCCATTGGATGAAAACAGGTTCAACGGTATCATTCAATCTGACCAAAGTATAACCACAGCTTCTTGCGCCAGCTTCGGAAATAGCTTTCATTATTCTGAGACTTTCATCACTCGTCAAACCTGGAATGACAGGTGCAATCATCACATTCACAGGAATATTTTTCTCGGATAAAACTTCAATCGCTTTCAGTTTGTTTTTTGCGGTTGAAGTTCTTGGTTCCATTACTCTTCTCAAATCTTCATTAAGCGTCGGAATGCTCATCGAAACCGAAATCAGATTTTTCTCAGCCATTTTTTCGAGAATATCCAAATCTCTCAGAATCAAAGCGTTTTTTGTAATAATGGAAACCGGATGTCTGTAATCCAAACAAACCTGAAGCAGTTTTCTGGTAATTTCAAATTGTCTCTCAATCGGTTGATAACAATCGGTATTTCCGGAAAGCATAATTGGTTTTGCAACGTAAGATTTCTTCTGAAAAGTTTTTTCCAGAAGTTCCGGCGCATTTTTCTTGACCATCAGTTTTCTTTCAAAATCAACGCCTGCGCTGTAGCCCCAAAACTCGTGAGTTGGTCTCGCAAAACAATAAGAACAGCCGTGCTCGCAACCTTGGTACGGATTCATAGAATAGTCCATTGGCAAATCTGGACTTTTAATCACATTAATAATACTTTTCGGGAAAACTTCTGTAACCTGAGTCTTGATTTTGTCCATTTCATAGTCTTCCGGCTCGAAAGTATATCTGTCGAATCGGTTGATGACGTTGCGTTGCGCACCTTGACCTTTTGGAATTAAATCTGACATTTTTGATTAATATTGATTACAAAGAATCCTTATTGTAAATTTTTTATTTACAATGTATTATGTGAATTAACGGAATATGACTTCCGTTTTTGGCTATAAAAATTCGTTTGGATTTCTGTTTCAAAATTATCACTTGGAAAATGAAAAATATCTTAAAATTCCGGAAAGTTTTCCACAAAAAAATCCGGCTTGCGAGAACCGGAAATTTGTATAATAAAAATAGTGTGTGTTATAAGAATGCGTCCAATTCTACACCGTCATTTGGAGATGCGTAATATTTTCTTTTAGAATTTCCGAATAATAAATGATGGTCAGAATATTCGCTGTTATAAATCTTGTTTTTAAAATATTTCCTCGCTGCAAAAATTCCCAAAACAGCAGCTGTTCCGAAAAGTCCTGCAAAGATTATTTCTATATTTCTATTCATATAATATTAAGTTTTGGTTTTTTGTCAAGCAAAAGATGTTCCTTTTTTGCGTGTCAGTACCAATCTTATCAAAAATTTAAGATTCTGAATGACACTTTTTACAGTTCAGTCGGATTTTTTAACAGTTCGGTCATATATAATTGCTTAACTTTTCTTTCTGTCATAATTTTGAACCAAGAAATTAAAATATGAATAAAAAACCATTAATAACGCTAACGTGGATTACACTGGGCTCATCCATTTTTTTCTTCACTTTTTTCTCTGATGAAAAAACTTTAGAAAGCTTTGGTTACAACTTGCTTATTTCAGCAATGTATGCTTTTGGTTTAGGCTTGAGTAATGGTTATTTAAATGATTTTCTTAATAAAAAACTTTCGTGGACGGAACAAACCAGACTTAGAACCATTTTAGGAATTGTAGCAACAATTATTGTCAATTTCATAGTTGTTTATGCTTGTAATTATTTAAACTATGTCATCATCCAAAAAGTGGCAACTCCAGAAGTGTTTTTTTCTGGGAAGTACAATTTTGTTAATTGGTTTATGATAAATTTCGCCTTGATGATTTCTGCTTTCCTTCACGCCAAAGGATTTATGGAGGAATTGAAAAAAAATACCAAACAAGAAGTTGTAGAACAGAAGTTAATCGCAAATTCCGCCAACGCTCAATTCGAATCTTTGAAGAACCAATTAGACCCGCATTTTCTATTCAATTCTTTGAACGTTTTAACAGCTTTGATTGATGAAAATTCGGAACAGGCGCAGAAATTCACGACATCGATGTCAAAGATTTATCGCTACGTTTTGGAACAGAAAGATAAGGAAATGGTAAAAGTTGAGGATGAGATAGAATTTGCTAAAATCTACTGCAACCTTTTGAAAACCAGATTTGAAGACAGCGTGAATTTCACTTTTGATATTAATCCGGGTGATTTGCAAAAATTCGTAGTTCCACTTTCTTTACAACTATTATTAGAAAATTGTATCAAACATAATTTCGCAACCTCATCAAAACCATTGAATATCAGAATCTTTACAGAAGGAAAATTTCTTTCAATAGAAAATAACCTTCAAGTAAGAGAACAGCTTAAAGAAAGTGCGGGAATTGGTTTAGCAAACATCGTTCAGCGATATGCACTTCTTACAAAAGACAATGTATTTATAGAAAAAACAGAACAGACCTTTAAAGTCAAAATGCCAATATTAATAGAAAAAAAATCTCAGACAATGACAGCTTATACCACACAAGAAACAGAAAGTATTGCTTACGAAAAAGCAGTAAAAAGAGTAAAAGAAATCAAAGGATTCTACGGAAACTTAATCTCATATTGCATTATCATTCCGTTTTTGGTAATCCTTAACCTAATCACTTCTCCAAGAGAACTTTGGTTTTACTGGCCAATGCTTGGATGGGGAGTAGGACTTTTGGCTCACGGGATGAACGTCTTCGCAATCGGTAAAAACTGGGAAGAAAAGAAAATCCAAGAGATAATGAATAAGGATAACTTCAAAAAATAATTACGATGGAAAACCACACAAACAATTCGAGACTAAAACTGGCAAAAGCTAGGATGAAAGAAGTAAAAGCTTTTTACACGATGTTGGGTGGATTCGTAATTCTGATGCCTTATTTAATCTTTGTTAATCTAAAATCGACACCAGATTTTCACTGGTTTTGGTTTCCGATGGCGGGATGTGGAATCAGTATTTTCGGATATGCAATTTATCTTTTCGGAGGAAAAAATTGGGAACAGAAGAAGATTCGTGAAATAATGAATAATCAAAATAACCTTAAAAACTAATCACAATGGAAATCATCAATAAAGAAAATCCACGTTACGAAATGGCTGTCGATAGAGTACAAAAAATCAAAAAATTCTACAAAAGTCTTCTCGTTTTCGCCATCGTATTTGGAATCGTTTATGGGATTAAATTTGCAAAATATGGATTGAATTATATTTCAGTATTTGAAGTATCGTGGATTTTCATCATTTGGGGATTGATTCTGACAATCAAAGGAATTAAGCTGTTTTTCTTCAATTCCGATTGGGAAAGAGATATGATTAACAAAGAACTCAAAAAACAAAACAATGGAAATTATTAACAAACAAGACGATATCAAATATCTTGAAGCCAGAAGAAGAGTGAAAAAACTGAAAGGGTTTTACACACATTTGGTAATTTATATTCTTGTGAATATATTGATTGTGTTTATTAATATTCAAGATTTAAAACCGGGTGAAAGTTATTTTCAATATAAGAATTTCATCACACTATTCTTTTGGGGAATTGGTTTGGTAGCTCACGGATTGAGTGTTTTTGTTCCGCAGTTTGTTCTCGGAAAAGATTGGGAAGAGCGAAAAATTCGGGAAATAATGGACAAGAATAAACATAAATGAAATGAACATCATCATTTTTTATTTACTGATGGGAGCTTGGCTTTTTACCGAAGTGTTTTATAAAAGCCAAATGTCATCCAATAATTCTGACCAAAAAGGTAAGGACAAGTCTTCTCTCAGCTTGCTTTGGATTGTAATCATTTCATCAATATCACTATCAATTTTTGTTGCTAACATACATTTTGAAGATTTTAGTTTAATGATTACAACCCAAAATTGGATAATTTATCTTGGACTGATTGTCTTATTTATCGGGATTTCCACAAGGTTTTTAATCATAAAATCTTTAGGCAAATATTTTACAGTAGATGTTACGATACGAGAAGGTCATCAAATAAAAAAAGACGGAATATATAGTGTTTTGAGACATCCTTCATATTCTGCTTCTTTGCTGACGTTTCTGGGTTTAGGTTTATTTCTGAATAATTGGGTTGCATTATTTATAGCATTTATTCCACCATTTTTAGCATTTTTGTATAGAATTAAAATTGAAGAAAAAGCTCTTATAGAACAATTCGGGCAATATTATATAGATTATAAAAAACAGACAAAAAAATTAATACCATTTATTTATTAAACCAATGAAAATAAGAACGATAATCATTGAAGACGAAAAACCGGCAGTCAGACGACTGGAAAAATTATTAGGTTTATTTTCTGATTTAGAGTTAGTTGCAAGCCTTAATTCTGTGGAAGAGTCAGTCGAATGGTTTCAGGAAAATGAACATCCGCAATTGATTTTTTCGGACATTGTTTTAGGTGACGGATTATCGTTTGATATTTTTGATAAAGTTTCAACCAAGGCTTTCATTATTTATACAACAGCTTTTGACCAATACACTTTGAAAGCTTTCAAACTCAATAGCATCGATTATCTTCTGAAACCAATTGAAGAAGAAGATTTGGCAAAAGCTATTGAGAAATTCAAATCGTTCTTACCGGAACAAGGCGCCGTTAATTCGCAAGAAATCAGGCAAATTGTTAAAAAAGAGCAGGCAACACTTTCCAGAATTTTGGTAAAAATTGGTTACAATCTGAAAGTCGTTTCCATCAATGAAGTGAGTTGTTTCTTCAGCGAAAACAAAATCGTTTATCTGCAAACCAAAGAGCGAACTTACCCAACAGATTTCACTTTAGACGAACTGGAAAATGTTCTGGAACCTTCCAAATTTTTCCGAGTGAACAGGCAGTTTATCATCAGTTCAGATTACATCAAAAATATTCACACATCGCCAAACTACAAAGTTGATTTGGAGTTTCAGCCGGAAGAAGAAATTACCGTGAGTCGTGATAGGGTTAAGGATTTTAAAGATTGGCTGGCGGGATAATTATTTTCATTATTTTTACAAAAAAAACTAATGAAAAATCTTTACCTCTTTCTTATCTTCTTCTCTAATTTTATTTCTTCTCAAAATACTATAAATTGGGAACTTCTAAGTCCCAAACCAACAGGAAACGCTGGCAAGGATCTACATTTTCTAGATGAATCCCATGGTTTTTACATAACTGGTAGTGAACTTGTGGAAACGAAAAACAGTGGTGAAACATGGTCAATTGTTAAAAAATTATCTAATGCTTCTAATTTTGATGCTAAAGGAAACCATGCAATTATAACCGAAAATTACCTTGGACAATTACAGATCTCCCACGATGGGCTAAATACTTGGCAAATTAAAAATACAGGTATAAGTGAATCTTTCATTTACTCTAAAGTTTTTGATGATAATAATTATCTGGTTGCATCAAAAAACCAATTATTCTTTTCTACAAATGGAGGTGATAATTGGGTTTCAAAACCAATTACAGTAACTGGTGCATCTGTAATTAATTTTGTTAATGCTAATGTTGGATTCATTGGAACTAGTAATGGCAAGATATATAAAACTATAGATGGTGGACAATCTTGGGTACTAAAAGATTCTGTAAATATTATTCCATCAGACTTTTTCACAATGTACTTTTATAGTGAGTCACTCGGCTTTGCAGTAAGAGGTCATGGAGATATTTTAAAAACAACAGACGGTGGCGAAAGTTGGGTAGTACTTAATAACAATAACATTGGTGGTGATGTTTATTCATTTCATTTTCTTACCGAAAGTGTAGGATATATTGTGGGTGAGTATGGGCTGATATTTAAAACAACAGATGGAGGAAGTACTTGGACTAATAGATTTTTTCAAAATGCATATGTAGGAGGGAGCAGCATGCTCAGTGTATTTTTTCAAGATGAAAATAAGGGATTTGCTGTAGGACAAAGAGGGCGAATTCTAAAAACAGATAATGGGGGAGTAAATTGGAAAGAATATGCTCCTTTTTATAATGATGTAAATGTCATTAATAAAGTTAATGACAATGTCTATGCAAAGGTTGGTTGGGATATTTATAAATCTAAAGACTACGGTAGTAATTGGCAGCTTCTAAATAGACCAACAGATTTAATTCCCGAAAATCCATATTGGACAACTCAATATTCTCGTGATATAAAATTCATTAATGATGATGTTGGATATATTATCGGAGGAAATAGTAATGGAGATTCTAAATTTTTTAAAACAACAGATGGCGGTAATTCTTGGATCCTTAAGAAAGATTTTGATGTTTATGGACTTAATGATTTTGATTTTTTGAATGAAAATCTTGGCTATGTCTGTGGAGGGCAAGGAACAATGGGAAATGCTCTTTACAAAACAACAGATGGTGGCAATAATTGGGTACTGATAAATAGTAACATACAATTTAGAAAAATAAAAATATTAAGTGAAAATGTTGTTTACGCATCAGACTACAGCCATCTTTATAAAAGTAATAATGGAGGAACTACTTGGACACTTCTATATTCTTATGATAATCAGGAGATTTCGGATTTTTTCTTTGTTGATGAGAATAATGGATTTTTGCTAGGCGATCCAGATGTAAATATAAACAGAACGACCGATGGTGGCCAAACATGGATTAAGGAAGAAATTGAATATGATTGGTACAAGCTTGTTCGGTTTATGAATAAAAATATTGGAATTGTTGTTGATGAAGAAGGAGATATGTTGATATCCTACAATGGAGGTCGCTCGTGGAAACAGATTCAAAGTCAATTTGCATATAACGATCTTTTATTTTCCAATTCTACAATGCTCTTGGCGGGAAATAATGGTAGAATTCTACAAGGACAATTGGGTGTAATTCCTTCAAATGTGCTTTACACTAAAGAAATAACAGAATATTATAATGATAGAGCGAAGGTTAAAGGTTCAGCGGCAAGTAATAGTGACTATTCAATTACAAATTTAAGATTTCAAGTTAGCAAAACACCTAATTTTTCACAACCTATTTACTTTGATGCAAATATTTTGGAAGTTGCAACCAATGATTCAAATGATTTAAAAGCGGATTTAGAAAATCTTGATTCCAACCAGAAATATTATGTAAGACTAGTCGGTCAGCAAAATTCCCAAACTGTTTATGGTAATTCAGTCAACTTTACCACACTTCCAGATTATTCTTTACAGTTGAATAATGCCTATTCTTATTTGGCTACATCCGTGGATTTGAGCGGATTGGGAACTGCTTCTGGAAATGATATTACCAATCTAGAATTCGAATATTCCGAAAATGTGGATCAATTTACAAATTCTGCTTTTTCAACTCCTCAGAATATCGTAATGGGAAATAGCAATGTTTCTTTAACTTCAAAACTTCAGAGCTTAAAACCGCAAACTCTATATTATGCACGTATCAAAGCAAAATATGAAAATAATGTGATTTATAGTAATATGATTAGCTTTACAACAGCTAAGGAATATGACATTACCCTATATGAAGCTTATAAAAATGGGGCTGATATTTCTTTAAATGCAAATATTTCAGCAAACGATAAAGATATTACGGACATTACTTTTGAATATGGATTTACAGATTTTGAAAATTCTGTAATTGCATCTCCAGCACAAGTGAGTGGTTCAAATTCCGCTTACTTATCTGCTATAATATCAGCAAACAGTTTGGCCACAAACAAAAATTATTATGCAAGAATAAAAGCTGTAACCAATGGAAAAATAATATACAGTAATATAATTTTATTTAATCTGAATAATACTTTAATACTTACAAAAGACAAAAATGAGATTTTATCGGAGACATCAATAAAATTAAATGGATTAATAAAAGCTTTTGATTATTATCCAGTTACTGACATAAAATTTGAATATGGTAAGACTGAAAATTTGGGGAACGAATCACCAAGTACGCCAAACTATAGTTATTACAGCACATCTACCTTGAAGATAACATCTAATTTAACAGGATTGGAAACCAATCAAAAATATTATTATAAAATATCGGCCATTCAAAATGGTGAGAAAAAATACTCAGATTTATATGAGTTTACATTAACTCCACTTTCTGTATCTGATATTAATAAAAGTGAAATTGCAATCTATCCAAATCCTGTAAGAGAAATACTTCATTTTAAAAGCTCAAATAATATATCAAAAATCGAAATATATGATTTGTCGGGAAAATTATTATTGGCTAAATCAGCAGAAAACATTGATAATGTCAATTTGCAGAATCTTTCGAATGCGATATATATTATAAAGATTTATTCAAAAGATGAAGTTTTCACAAAAAAAATAATAAAACAATAATTTTTAATTAAACTAACAAAACTCCCGAAATTTCGGGAGTTTTTGATAAAATATAATGAGTGTGAAATTGGGTTTATCTCCTTGGACCATTCATTGCAAAATCTCTGTCTTTTTTCCAGTCTTTGTGCTGGTAAGCCATATAATTCTCGTATTGTTGTTTGTTCAGGATTTTTCTGATTCTTGCGTCGTATTCTCTTTCGCTCAATCTTTCTCTTGACAACATATCGATTTTCTTTTGCTGAGCTGGCGTCAATCTGATTCCGGCAAAATCTTTTTGGTATTGATGAGTTTCAACTTTTACGTTTCTCATTCCATTGTCTCTTTTCTGTGCACTAGCAGTGAATGCGATAACTAAACTTACTGCTAAAACTAACTTTTTCATAATCTTGATTTTTTAATGTTAATATTGATTAGCGTTCTTGCTTAGTAATATCCAATACTTGTGCCTGAAAGCACCATTATTATTGAGTTATAGAAGAATGATAGTTATTTGCCGACGAAGAAGCTAAATGTATAGATGAATGAGGTTTTTTAATTTTAATGAAGTTCTTGACTAATCATTTTATACTCCTAGGCTTCGACTCCGCTCAGCCTGACAATGAAAAAAGGTATTATTAGCGATGTCATCCTGAGCGGAGTCGAAGGATTTTAGTCTAGCAAACAAAAAAAAACCTTTCAGAAACTCTGAAAGGTCTATTGAAAAATTTGATTTTAATCTGCTTGTTTACGCTCCGGTCGTTGTCCTCCCTTTTTCTGACCATCTTTTGAGTGCTGTTTTTGATTGGTTTGATACTTTGTGTATTGCTCTTTTGTCAGAATTTTCTGGATTTTTCCATCAAAATCTTTCTGTTCCTTTTCAAAATCTGCTTTTCTGGAGTCGTCCGGTTTTTGTCCTTTTTCGCCCTTAGTTTTTTGTCCGTTTTTCTCGAACTTTGAATCTTTCTCTTAGTAGAGAGCTTGTAATTTTTGCTTCTGCTCAGAATTCAAATTCAAATTATCGAATTCCTTCATCTGCTGTTCCGTTGTAGGTCTTTCCGGTCTTTTTCTTTCCTGAGTTTCCTGTGCGCTGATTGCAACTACTGTAAATAAACTGGCTGCAAATAATAACTTTTTCATAATAAATAGAATTTATGTTTTTGTTTAACAAGACAATATTAAACAATAAAAATTCCCGAACCAATTGACTTTCAGTGCTAATAGACAAAGCGGAATCATTCATCGACGAACTGTAGGAATCTATAGACAAAACAGGCTTTGCGAAAATTCCGCAAAGCCTGTTCAATTATTTAATTCTGTTATTTTTTAAGCAATCACTCCGCTTCCAATCAGTTCATCATCAATATACCAAGCCGCAAATTGCCCTTCAGCAATCGCAGATTGAGGATTCTCAAATTCCATATAAAAGCCTTCTTCGAATTGATAAATCGTTGCTTTTTCCAAAGTCTGACGGTAACGGATTCTTGCCATCACGTCCATAGATTCTCCGTTTTTCAACCTCAAATCTTCACGAACCCAATGAACCTCAGAATTATCAATTTTCAAAGCTCTTCTGAAAAGTCCAGCGAAATTTTTTCCTTCGCCAACGAAAATGATATTATTTTCCATTTCTCTGGAAATGATGAAACAGCTCTCTTTATGTCCGCCGATTCCCAAACCTTTACTTTGTCCGATTGTGAAAAACTGCGCACCTTGGTGCTTGCCAATCACCTTTCCGTCCTCTTTTTTATAATTGATTTTCGCAGACAGATATTCCAGCTCTTCTAATTTTGAAGAAAAAGTTGGCGTTTCTTTATGAAATTCAGCAAAATCATTGAAGATTTCTACAATTTCGCCTTCTTTCGGAACCAATTGTTGCTGTAAGAATGTCGGTAAACTAACTTTCCCAATGAAGCAAAGTCCCTGAGAATCTTTCTTATCCGCCGTTACCAGTCCAATTTCTTTAGCAATTTCACGAACTTCAGGTTTTGTTAATTCTCCAATTGGGAATAACGCTTTTGACAATTGGTCTTGACTCAACTGACAAAGGAAATAACTTTGGTCTTTGTTATTATCCTTCCCAGCCAGAAGATGAAAAATCTCTTTTCCATTTTCATCAAAAGTCGAAGTCACGCGCGCATAATGTCCGGTCGCAACTTTCTCAGCACCAAGCGATAAAGCCGTTTTCATAAATACATCGAATTTCACTTCGCGGTTACAAAGAACATCGGGATTTGGCGTTCGTCCTTTTTGATATTCGTCAAACATATAATCCACGATTCGCTCCTTGTAGAGCTCACTCATATCGATGACCTGATAAGGAATTCCTAATTTTTGTGCGACAAGAAGCGCATCATTACTGTCTTCTATCCAAGGACACTCGTCCTCCAAGGTTACCGACGCATCGTTCCAGTTGCGCATAAAAAGTCCGATAACCTCGTGACCCTGCTGTTGCAAAAGATAAGCGGTCACGCTAGAATCTACGCCTCCGGAGAGACCAACTACTATTTTCATTTAATTTCAATTTTACGAAACTCTTGACGGGAGTTCTTAGTTTGATTGCGCAAAAATACAACTAAAATATTCGCTAAAAAACCATAATTTTAGACATTGAGAAAATCGATAGTGTGAAATAAGCGATAATAATTTTAATTTGGGCAACTATTCCGCCTTCCACTCCCGCTATTTTGCCATCGCTTTTCCAGCTATAAAAATGAGCTCCGTTCAAGTCGGGTTGCAAGCAATTCGGTTTTTCAAATTAGGTTGATAACATTAAAACTCAAATATTATGAAAAAACATTTCACTTTATTATTGATGCTGATTAGCTTTTGGTCGTTCTCTCAAATTGCAATGAGTTCCGGAACTCAAACCAATCGTTGGACTTTTGGTGGTGGCTTAGGCGTAGGATTCGGGAGTAATTCTTATTTTAATCTTCAGGTTTCTCCAAGGGTAGGTTACAAAATCACAGACCAATTGGAAGGTGGAATCATCGGAAATGTTTCCTGGCAAACTTCTGATTATTATAAATCAACAATGTTTGGCGTTGGCCCCTTTGCGAATTATTATTTTGCCCGTTCGTTTTTTGTTGGTGCCAATCTTCAACAATATTTTATTAACTCGAAAGAAAAATTCTCTGGTTATAAATACAATACAGATGAAACTGCGCTTTATATTGGTGGAGGCTATATGCAGAGTTTAGGAAATAATGCGTTTGCACAGTTTGGGATAATGTACAATGTGCTTTGGAAAGAGAGAAGCAGTATTTTCAGTACAGGATTTATTCCTAGTGTTGGATTTGTCGTAGGGCTATAGAAAAAGCCCTCTTTAGTATCACCATTTGTGTTTAGAAATATTAAGAGGGCTCTTATCTGAGATTGCAAATGTAGAAGGAAAAAACGAATTAAAAATTTACATTTGTTAATTTCCGCGTAAAATTCTTTTTTTTATTCTACTTAATGAGACAGGAGTGATTCCCAGAAGGGATGCTACATATTTTGATGGTACTTTTTTCAAAACTTCGGCATTTTCTTCCAGATGTTTTTGATAACGCTCTTCTGGATTCAGTAAAACAAAATCCTCAATATTATTTAGTAATATTCCAATCATCATAAGAAACATATTTCCACGCAAATTATTAAGTGAAATGCTTTTCTGAGCGCCTTTGTCTATTGCTTCGTAAGTCAATTCGAAAACCTCTGTTTCTCCCACAGATTGATAATAAAATCTTGAAGGACGTTTAAAAATAATCCCGCCATAATTACCAACAAAGCTTTTTTTATTATGAAAAAGCATTGTTTTTTCTGTGCCATTTTCCAAAAGATGATAGACTCGGATAATACCACTTTTAATGAAATAAACTTTGGTATTGTTGTCACCAGGAGAAATAAAAATCTCGCCCGACTTGTACTTTTTAAAAGTTATTGATGGCAATAATAATTCTAAATCCTCGGAAGTAAGTCCGGGAATATTTCTTAATAAATAATCTTTTAATTCCGTTGTCATATTGATATAAAAAGACCACCTAAATATTTAGGTGGTCAACTTATTTTAATTTTAGTCTTTAATACTTTCTTTAGTATTTTTCTCTTTCTGAGTTTTTCCTTCCAGCCCGTCTTTAGCTTCGTTGACTTTCAGAATAACCGTTTCTCCTTCACTGAATTGCTTATTAACAAGCATTTCTGCCAAAAGGTCTTCGATGTATTTTTGGATAGCACGTTTAAGCGGTCTTGCTCCAAAATCTTTGTCCCAACCTTTTTCTGAGATGAAATCTTTGGCTTCCTCAGTCAATTCTACTTTGTAGCCCAATTTTTCAAGTCTGCTGTAAAGTTTTCCAAGCTCGAGGTCGATGATTTTCTTGATATCTTTTTGCTCCAAAGAGTTGAAGATAACGATGTCATCAATTCTGTTAAGGAATTCCGGCGCAAATGCTTTCTTCAAAGCACTTTCGATAGTAGACCTAGCTCTTGCATCAGAATTGGTTTTCTTCGCATTAGTCCCGAATCCAACGCCATCACCAAAATCTTTGATATCTCTTGTTCCGATATTGGAAGTCAGGATGATAATTGTATTTCTGAAATCGATTTTTCTTCCTAGAGAATCGGTTACGAAACCTTCATCCAAAATCTGCAACAAAATATTGAAAACATCTGGATGCGCTTTCTCGATTTCGTCAAGAAGTACAACTGCGTAAGGCTTTCTTCTAACAGCTTCCGTCAATTGTCCACCTTCTTCATAACCTACGTATCCTGGAGGCGCTCCAACCAATCTGGAAACCGCAAATTTCTCCATATACTCACTCATATCGATTCTTACCAAAGCTTCATCGGAATCAAATAATTCTCGGGCCATAACTTTAGCCAATTCGGTTTTACCAACACCAGTTGTTCCAAGGAAAATGAACGTTCCAATTGGTCTGTTCGGGTCTTTCAATCCGGCTCTGTTTCTCTGGATAGCTTTCACTACTTTTTTCACAGCGTCTTCCTGACCGATAACTTTTCCATTAAGTTTATCATCCATCTGAGCTAGTTTATCCAACTCATTTTTGCCAACTTTGGTTACTGGAACGCCACTCATCATAGAAACAACTTCTGCAACACTCTCTTCAGAAACTTCTTCTTTTTTCTCCTTGACATCTTTGTCCCATTGTTCTTGGGCAAGATTCAATTCGATTTGAAGTCTTTCCTCTTCGTCTTTCAGTTTTCTAGCTTCAAGATAATCCTGAGCTTTCACAGCTTTTTGTTTCAATTCCTTTACTTCTTCGATACGAGCTTCGTGGTCGATGATTTCTGTAGGAACTTTCATATTCTTGATGTAAACTCTAGACCCGGCCTCGTCCATCGCATCGATTGCTTTGTCCGGTAAGAATCTGTCTGTTATATATCTTGCTGTCAAATTAACACAAGCATTGATGGCTTCATCAGAATAATGAACATTGTGATGGTCTTCATACTTATCTTTGATTTGATGAAGGATCTGAATCGTTTCTTCAATAGAAGTTGGTTCAACCATTACTTTTTGGAAACGACGCTCCAAAGCTCCATCTTTCTCAATATACTGTCTGTATTCGTCAAGAGTTGTAGCACCGATGCATTGGATTTCTCCCCTTGCCAAAGCAGGTTTGAACATATTGGATGCATCTAAACTTCCTGTAGAGCTTCCCGCACCTACAATCGTATGCAACTCATCAATGAAAAGAATGACATCTCTGTTTTTCTCCAATTCTGTCATTATCGCTTTCATTCTCTCTTCGAATTGTCCACGATATTTGGTTCCTGCAACAAGACTTGCAAGGTCAAGTGTAATCACTCTTTTACCATAAAGAACTCTGGAAACTTTTTTCTGCTGAATTCTCAAAGCCAGACCTTCCGCAATGGCAGATTTACCAACACCAGGCTCACCAATCAAAAGTGGATTGTTTTTCTTTCTTCTCGATAGAATCTGAGAAACTCTTTCAATTTCTTTTTCACGACCAATAACTGGGTCCAATTTTCCATCTCTCGCAAGAGCGGTCAAATCACGACCAAAGTTGTCCAAAGTTGGAGTCTTACTTTTCTGGCCACCAAGATTCCCGGAAGGTTTCTTCATCTGGCTGTAAGGTTCATCCTTCTCATCGTCATCATCGTAAGCACTGTTTTGTGGCAGTTGATCGGTGTTTTTCAACATCGTTCTATACGCCTTTTGAACAGCATCGTAATCGATATCATAAGCCTGAAGAATGCTGGATGTCGGGTCTTCCTGCTTGTACAATATTCCTAACAAAAGATGCACCGTATTGATATCTGCAGATTGATATTGACGACATTCTAATTCTGACCTTTTCACAGCCTGATCTGCCATTTTTGTAAAAGAAATGCTTCCCATATTAGCAGTGAAAGGATTACTGTTCACAGCACTTAGGGTTTCTATTTTTCGTTTTATCTGGGTGAGGTCTGCGCTAAGACTTTCAAGAATCTCTTTCGCAGAATTTTCAGTTTTGATAATTCCTAAAAGGAAATGTTCAGTATTCAGAAACTCACTCTGCAAACGCCTTGCTTCATTTTTGCTTTGCTTGAACACGCGGTTCAAACCGTCTGAAAATTTATAATCCATAATTAAAATTATACACTAAGTTATGTTTTTTATAATCAATCCTACAATAAATAATTGTAAAATTTAAATATTTGGTTGCAAATAGATTGCCATGAAGAAAAAATGGACTTTATGACCTGATTTTTTTATCATTGCAAAATTGATTAGGTTTGTGATACTCAAAAATTAACCCATGGAAAACTGGTCAGAATATGTTGGATATTTGGCTTCTGCTTTTATAGTTGGAGGCTTTTTGCTAAAGAATATTACTGCCATCAGAACGATTAATTTGTTAGGATGCATATGCTTTGTGATTTATGGTATTTTTAGCGGAATGCTTTGGCCAGTGATTATTCCGAACGGAATTCTCGCTTTTGTCCAGATTTATTATATTTTAAAAAAAGACTAGTATGAAAGTCATTGTAAGTGTTTTTAATAACCTTTACACAGACCAGCGTGTAGAAAAATTCTGTAAAACACTTTATGATAATGGTTATCAGCCTATTTTAATTGGCAATAACTGGATGGGAAAGCCCGAAATGGAAAGACCCTATCCATTTTTCAGGATTGATTTGAAGTCCAAAAAGTTGAGATTTGCCTACATAGAATTTCAGCAAAAACTCTACAAAGAAATCAAAAAACATGCTGACAATAAGACCATTTTATTAGCCAATGACCTGGAAACAATAATGCCAAATTATCTGCTTTCTAAAAAATTGAGAATTCCAATAGTTTTTGATAGTCACGAGATTTTCACAGAAATGCCAACAATCCAAGGGCGCTGGGTAAAAAATGTGTGGAAAAAAATCGAAAGCACTTTTGTTCCGAAAATCAAGAAAATGATTGCTGCAAGCGATTCCTACGCCAATTGGTTTGTGAAAGAATATAAAATTAATAAACCTGTTGTTATCAATAATCTTCCCAGAAAAATTGAATTTAAAGGTACGACTGAAAATTCAAAAAAAATCATTCTTTATCAAGGTTGGTTGAATTACTCCCGAGGAATTGATAAAGCCATTCTCGCAATGCAATCGATTGAAAATGCGGAACTTTGGATTGCTGGCGGTGGACCAATGGAAATTGAATTTAAACAAATTGCTATTAAGGCTGATGTTTTGGATAAAGTCAAATTTCTTGGGAAATTATCTCCAGATGACCTTCGGAAACTGACACCGAAAGCTGACGTTGGAATTAGTATCGAAGAAAATAATGGATTGAGTTATTACTATTCTTTACCCAACAAAATCTCGGATTATATCCAATCGAGAATTCCTGTTGTTGTATCAGATTTTCCGGAAATGAAGAATATTGTGAATACTTTTGGTGTGGGAGAAATTATAGAAAATCATTCTCCTGAACATCTTGCAGAAAAACTAAAAATTGTTCTGGAAAAAGGAAAAGCCGCTTATCTTCACAACCTAAATGTAGCTGCAGATGAACTTTGCTGGGAAAATGAGGAAGGTAAAATCCTCAAAATATTCTCTGACTGTAAAAAAGAATTAGAACACAGCCATTAACCTTCTGCCTTTTCTGTCATCTAAAGATTGTATGATTTTTGATGATTAATCTTTCTAAAATAATGAATATGAGAGCTTTTATATTAATGATAAGTTTTGCGCTGATGACAATGAGCTGCGGAAGTCAAATATATCTTGACCCGGTAACATTGAACTCTGCAATAGAAAATAAAGAATTCGATTTCAACGCAACGAAGGCATTTCCAACAAATTATGA
>Ga0308158_10001971_pt1 | contig 20322 bp, 16 predicted proteins | sample PhyBR2_FD_201038 | JGI IMG/M metagenome (GOLD analysis project Ga0308158, IMG submission 201038) | Phyllosphere microbial communities from UC Gill Tract Community Farm, Albany, California, United States - DLSLB.R2 | ecosystem: Host-associated > Plants > Phyllosphere > Unclassified | place: USA...
CACCTGCACGACCGCCGCAGCGAAGTGTATTTCTACTTCGACCTGGGCCAGAACGATCGCGTGTACCACTTCATGGGCGAGCCGGAAGCGCAGCGCCACATCGTCATCCAGAACAACGAAGCAGTGGTGTCGCCGCCGTGGTCGATCCACATGGGCGCCGGCACCAGCAACTACGCCTTCATCTGGGCGATGGGTGGCGAGAACCTGGATTACACCGACATGCACGTGCTGGACATCTGCCAGCTCAAGTAAGCCTCAGTTCCGCCGCCGGCATCCGCGCCGGCGGCGGTCCGTCCATCGTGCGCAGGGCGCACGTATCCAAAAGGAATGCATCAATGGCTAATCCGTTCAGTCTGGAAGGCAAGGTCGCGCTGGTCACCGGTGGCAACACCGGCCTGGGGCAGGGTATCGCCGTGGCATTGGCTGCCGCAGGCGCCGACGTAGCCGTGGCCGGCATCGCCCCGCCGACCGATACCGTGGCGAAGATCACCGCGCTGGGCCGCCGCTGCCTGGCCATCGAAGCGAACCTGATCAGCATCGAGCCGGTCGAGCGCGTGGTGCGCGAAACCATCGAAGGCCTCGGTGGGCTGGACATCCTGGTCAACAACGCCGGGCTGATCCGTCGCGCCGACGCGGTCGACTTCAGCGAGCAGGACTGGGACGACGTGATGAACGTCAACATCAAGTCCGCGTTCTTCATCTCGCAGGCGGCCGGCCGGCATTTCATCGCCCAGGGCCACGGCAAGATCATCAACATCGCCTCGATGCTGTCCTTCCAGGGCGGCGTGCGCGTGCCGTCCTATACCGCCAGCAAAAGCGGCATCGCCGGCATCACCCGCCTGCTGGCCAACGAATGGGCCGGCAAGGGCATCAACGTCAATGCGATCGCACCGGGCTACATGGCGACCGACAACACCGCGGCCCTGCGCGCCGATGCAGACCGCAACAAGTCGATCCTGGAACGCATCCCCGCCGCACGCTGGGGCAACCCGGAAGACCTGGCCGGTGCTGCCGTGTTCCTGGCCTCGTCGGCGTCGGACTACGTCAACGGCGCGGTGCTGCCGGTCGACGGTGGCTGGCTGGCGCGGTAACCGGGTAACACGGTGGGTGACGACCGTTGGTCGTCACTCCGGCAATCCGCCGAGCATGGCTCGGCGCTACCAGAGGCCCTGCCGATGCTGCGCCTGACGCTGTTGTTGTTGCTGTCGTTCGCTGCCACCGCACACGCTGCGCCGCAGCGGGTGTTCATTGCCGGCGATTCCACCGCGGCCGAGTATGGGCCGGAGCGGACGCCGCAGGCGGGCTGGGGGCAGATGCTGCAGAGCTACCTGGATCCGGCGCGCATCGAGGTGCGCAACCATGCCAAGGGCGGCCGCAGCACGCGCAGTTTCATCGCCGAAGGACGGCTGGACGCCATCGCCGGCGAGCTGCGCCAGGGCGATGTGCTGCTGATCCAGTTCGGCCACAACGATGCGAAGTTCGAAGACCCCTCGCGCTATACCGATCCGGCCGGCGACTATGCCGCGTTCCTGATGCGCTACGTGCAGTTGGCACGCGACAAGGGCGCCACGCCGGTACTTATCACCCCGGTGGCACGCCTGCTGTACGACTTCGGTTCGCTGCTGGATACGCATGGCGTGTACACCCTGGCGATGAAACAGCTGGCCGCGCGCGAGGACATCGCGCTGATCGACCTCAACGACCGTTCCACGCGCTGGATCCGTGCGCTGGGCGAGCAGGGCGCCAGGCCGTACTTCCTGTTCGTGCCCGAACAGCAGAAGGCTGATGGCACCCATTTCAGCACTGCAGGTGCGAATGCGGTGGCCTGCCTGGTGATGCGTGACTGGGTGGAACTGCAGCCGGCAGTGAAGCCTGCACTGGTGCGTGACATCGACTGTGACGTGAGCGGCGGCGCGGGGCAGGGCAGCGACCCGCAGCGCCCGTCGCAGGTCGTGCACGAAGACGACCTTGCGCGGCCCCAGGCCGGTCCGCATGGCGGCGCGGGTCCGACCACGGCGTATCCGTTCTTCGCCGACGCCGAGGGGCTGCCGTTCGTGCTGCGCAAGCGCGTGCTGCACAAAGGCGCCGGCATCGGCCTGCATCCGCAGCACAAGGACGAGATCTATTACATCGTCAGCGGCGAAGGCTCGTACGTGCTGGATGGAAAGCAGTTTGATGTGCGCGCCGGGCATGCGCTGCTGACCCGCCCCGGCAGTCGCCACGCCCTGCAGCAGCGTGGCGAAGAAGACCTGGTGGTGCTGCTGGCTTACCCGCGCTGACGCCACCGACCGATGACCGGTAGCGCCGACCCATGGTCGGCGGGCGCAGCGGAGGCTCGAGCTTCAGGCTGTCCGCGCGACGTGGGTCACCAGATAGCGCTTGACGCGATGCGAGCCCGGTGACATCAACGCGCGGGCATGCAGGGCGATTGCCCCTTCCTGGCCCAGATTGTTCTGATGCAGCGACCAGGTGATCAGCGAGCGCTGCGCCATGTCCAGTTCGTCGACAATCTGGAACGACACCACGCGACGCTCATCTTGGCTGTAAAGCTTGCCCCACTCACTGATGGTGTTGTAGCGGGTTACGTGCCCGAGCACCGGCGCATCCAGGTCCTCGACGGTGGGCTGCAGCTGGCGGATGGTCTGGTTGTCAAAGCGTGCCAGCACCTGGCCGCGGGGACGCATCACCGTCAGCGTCATCTCCGGCGCCTGCGCGATCGGGCGATGCGCTTCCAGCAGGGCGGTTTCCAGTGCGGCAGGCAGCGCACCCATGGTCGGCTCGATGCGCTTCTGCAGCGCCGCAGTGTGTGCTTCGTCGGCGTCGTTGCCGATCGCCTCGTTGAAGGCGTACTTGATGAAATCGTAGGCGACGCCGGTGGCGACCAGCTCACTGAAGCTCATCACCAGCTCGTACACGAAGCTGCCACGCCTGGGCGGCGCAAGAAACACCTCGACCCCGCTGGCGGTATCGCCCTGCGTCCTTACTTCGTCGTTGAGCAACGCATGCAGCGTGATGTTCAGCGAGCGCGCGATGCCGGTCAGTGCCCGCGCGGCATCGTAGGCATCCAGCACATGGCCATCAGCCGATCCGTGCTCGAATTGAAATTTGATTCTCAGCGTTGTCATCCGGCTCCATGGAAACAGCGCCATAAACGACGCAAATGAGTGCCGGACGATTAGATAGATGACATCAGGGCGTTGCTTTCAGAAATCGCGCATATCGGCGGTGCTGTGGCGACCAACGGTCGCCACCCACCAAGCCACTAGGCCACGCCTCAGACGTCGCCGCCGCTCGCCCAGCCATCCCCGGTGCCGCGCTGGAACACGCGGTCGTCCGCCTGCACCTCGCCGGCCGGCAACTGCGGCTTGTCTGCCAGGCTGGCGTAGATCGGGGTGAAGTCCGGTGCGGTGGCCTGCATCAGCTGCTCGAAACTGTCGATGACGAAGTAGGTCTTCTGGAAGGTATCAATGCGGTAACGCGTGCGCATGATGCGTTCCAGGTCGAAGCCGATCCGGTTGGGTGCAGGCGACTCCAGCGAGTACAGCGACTCGCCCTTGGACGACACGATGCCGGCGCCGTAGATGCGCAGCCCGTCGGCGGTGTTGATCAGGCCGAATTCAACCGTGTACCAGTACAACCGGGTCAGGTTCTGCAATGCGTCCGGGCCCAGCGCATGCGCCTTCACGCCGCCGCGCCCGTAGGCTTCCATGTAGTCGGCGAACACCGGGTTCATCAGCAGCGGCACGTGCCCGAACAGGTCATGGAACATGTCCGGTTCGGCGATGTAGTCGATCTGGTCGGGCCGCCGGATCCACCACGTGACCGGGAAACGCCGGTTGGCCAGATGGTCGAAGAAATCCAGCTCCGGCAGCAGCCCTTCCACGCCGACCAGGGTCCAGCCGGTGGCCGCCGCCAGGGCCTCGTTGAGCTGGTCGAAGCGCGGGATCATGTCCGCGCTCATGCCCATGGCGTCCTGCGCATCCAGGAACTCCTGGCAGGCGCGACCGTTGAGCAGGTCGCGCTGGCGCTTGAACAGCGTGCTCCAGGTTGCGTGGTCGTCGGCGCTGTAGCTGTCCCACGGCTGTTCCACCACGGCGGTGGTATAGACCGGCACATAGCCCTTGTCGGTCTGCTGGTGCTCGACGCGGCGGGGAGTGGTCTGGTCCATGGGATGGCTCCTTGCGGGTGTCTATCGATGCTAGGGCAGGGATCGCGCAACAGGGTTGCAAAGTTGCGCGTTGATCGCGTCCTGGCGCAATATCGTTGCGTCCATCCCGTGTTGCGAGGCAGCAATGGCAGGTGAAGTCCAGTTCGACCGCACGGATCTACGCCTTCTGGCCGAGATCCAGCGGGATGGCCGCGCCACCAACGCCGAACTGGCGACGCGGGTCAACCTGTCTCCCTCGGCCTGCCTGCGCCGCCTGCAGCGGCTGGAAGGCGAGGGCGTCATCGCCGGTTATGGTGCACGGCTGGAGCCCAAGCACATCGGCCTGGGGCTGCAGGCCTTCGTGCGCGTGCAGCTGGAAAAGCATGACCAGGCCGCCATCGCACGTTTCGCCGACAGCGTGGTGGAATGGGATGAAGTGGTGGCCTGCCATGCGCTCACCGGCGACATGGACTACCTGCTGCAGATCTACGTGCGCGACCTGGAGCACTTCTCCAGCTTCCTGCTGGACAAGCTGCTCAATGCCTCCGGGGTGGCTGACGTCAATTCCAGCTTCGTGCTGCGCACGGTGAAACCCTTCCGCGCGCTGCCCTTGTCGCAGCTGGGTGGGTGAACCGGTTTGACGGCAGCCATGCGGTAGCCGAGCATCGTCGCCAGCGGTAGCGTCGAACAGGGGCGTTGGCTGCAGCACCTCTTTCGATCATCGACATGCCCGACACCGCGCCCTTCACCGAAACCACCCACTTCCTGCCACTGCGGCGACGGATGCTGGCGCAGCACCTGGGCCGCGGCACGCCGCCGGCGACGCCGCTGGAACAGGCCGGCCTGCTCGCAGCGCAGTTGTGCCGCCTGCACGCCCATCCACGAGCGCACTTGGAACGCCTGCTGCACGATGCGTGCGCGCTGTTCGCCGCTGACGACGGCAGCGCGGTCGCCGCCCAGCTGTCCGGGAAGGGCGGTGAAGGGCAGCCGGCACTGGAGGCGTGGCTGGCCGAGCTGGCCATGCACGGCGTGCTGCTGGCACCGGACGAAGCCGTGGAGCGCTTCGTCGCCGCCTCGCCCAATGCGTATCCCGGCGCGGACTTCCAGGCCGCCTGCCAGGTCACCCTGGCCGAGCACACGATCCGTTACCCGGCCACCGCCGCGCCCGAGGACGAGGGCGAAGCGGTCGATCCCGAATCGGATCCGGACGAGGAGGCGCCGCGTGCCACCGGGGCCATCGAGCGCAACGGGCTGTTCACCAGCGAACAGGCGCGCGTGCTGCGCGCCATCGCCGCCAACCCGGATGAACTGATCGACCTGGACGCCTACGCCGGTACCGGGAAAAGCCATCTGGTGCTGGCGTTGATGGACGCCAGGCCGGGCCGCTATACCTACATCGCGCCCTCGCGCGGCCAGGTCGAAGCCTTCCGCCCGCGGCTGCCGGCCGATTCCGGCACGCGGCTGCTGACCCAGATCGAACTGGCCAACCTGATGGTGCAGCAGGCCGCACGCAGTGGCCGCGGCAACGGCTTCGTGCCGACCTACCGGCTGAGCACGATCCCGGCGTGGGAGATCACTCGCCGGATCGGCCTGCAGGGCATCGGCCAGCGCGTACCCGAGCAGGTGCTGATGACGGCCCTGGAAGGCATCAACCGCTGGTGCGCATCGGCATCGCCGACGCTGCAGACCGCGCATTTCGACCGTTCGCTGCCATGGGCGATGCTCGACGCGGCGCCCTACGTGGCCGCTGCCGAGCACGTCTGGCGCTGCATGTTCGATGCCGGCGTGCAGAAGGGCGGCTGCCTCAGCCTCAATACCGGCCACCTCGGCAAATGGCTGGAGCTGCAGGGCGTGGCGCCGCCGGTCGGGCTGGGCATGCTGCTGGTGGATGAGGCACATGAACTGAGTCCGGCCTGGAAGCAGGTGTTGGCCCGGCATGCGCCCGGCGTGGTCAGCCTGGGCGATCCGCACCAGCGGCTGGTAGGGCGCGCATCGCGCTGGTCGAGCTCCAAGGTGCTGGAAATGAGCCAATCGGTGCGCCAGGGAAGCCAAGTGGATGGCTTGGTCAACCAGTCACTGGCGCTGGATGACATCGGTGCCTCCAGCGAACGGTTCATGGGCGCCAGCGACCGCGCCACCGGTGTGCGCCGCTATGCCACGTGGTCGCAGGTGCCGCAGTCCGGGGCACGCCTGTACGGCAGCCTGTGGCGGCTGCTGCAGGAAACCCACCAGCTGCTCGCGCAGGGCGCGCGCGTGCACGTGCATCCGGCTTCGCTGCGCCTGCTGCAGAAAGAAGCGCAGGCGCCGATCGAGGCCTGGCGAAGCGTGCGGCGGGGCGAGTCGAGCCGGCGCTGGGAGGCCTTCGTGGAAGCCTGCGAGCAGCGCGGCCAGGGCGACATCCCGGCGCTGTTTTCCGGTGGATTTGATTCAACCGCGCTGGAGCAGCTGCTGGCGGCGCTGGTGCCCGTGCAGGAGGCAGGCATCACGCTGTGCCTGGCCCAGCATGCCAAGAACCTGCAGTTCGACCGGGTGGCGATGTCGGCGTGCTGCTTCATCACCGGCTACGAGACGCGCCAGGCGCACAGCCCGGTGCGCGCGGCCTACCTGGCGTTGACCCGTGGCAGCCAACAGCTGTGGCTGCCGGGCGATGCGATGGAACAGCTGCAGCTGAGCGCGCAGCGCCATGCGGAAAGCCTGGAAACCCGGCGCATGGAAAAGCGCCGCGCCGCCGGGCATGTGAAGCGCTGAAGCGGTAGCGCCGAGCCATGCTCGGCGAGCGCAGCGGCAAGAGAGCAACGGCGTGACGACCAACGGTCGTCACTGCCGAGGGTGGCGGGTGCCCGGTAGCGCCGAGCCATGCTCGGCGAGCGCAGCGGCAAGAGAGCAACGGCGTGACGACCAACGGTCGTCACCCACCGGCAACGGTCGTCACCCATCAGGGCAGGGGCAACAGCAGGACGGCCAGCGGCCGTCACTACCGAGGGTCAGCAGTCGGCCTTGCGTCCCATCAGCCGGCCAACGCGCGAGGGCTCATCGCACTTCGGCTTGGGCGGCGGCGGCAGCAGGGCGGCGGCCCGCGCGCGCTGGATCTGCTCGATCTTCGCGCGGATCTGCGGCATGGCGGCCATCGCGGCCTTCTCGCCTTCCAGGATGGCCTTGCCGCGCTGGCTGAAATCGGACGCGCCGATATCCAGCACGCGCGGTCGGATGATGATGTCTGCGCGCGCCAGTTCCTGTTCGCCCAGGCGCTGGCCCATGATCGCGATGGACTGGTTGACGATGCCCAGCATGCCGGTCGGCGTGCGGCCGCTGGCCTTGCTGGAGATATCCACGGCGACGACGAACTCGGCGCCGAGCTGGCGCGCCGCGTCCACCGGCACCGGGCTGACCACGCCGCCATCCACGAAGTTGTTCTGGCCGATCTTCACCGGTTCGAACACGCCCGGAATGCTGCTGGACGCACGTACCGCCTGGCCGACGTTGCCGCGCACGAACACCGCGCGCTCACCCGTTTCCAGGTTGGTGGCGACGGCGGCGAAGGGCTTCTTCAGCCGTTCCGCCGGCTTGTTGCCGACCTGTTGGTTGACGTAGTCCTGCAGCTTCTGGCCCTGCACCAGTCCACCGGAGAACAGGCGCACGTCGCGGATGCTGGCTTCGTCCAGTGCCACCGCCTTGGTCTGCATCTCGAAGGCATCCATGCCGCTGGCGTACAGCGCACCGACGACGCTGCCGGCACTGGTGCCGGACACCACCACCGGTTCGAAGCCGTTGGCTTCCAGCATCTTGATCACCCCGATATGGGCAAAGCCCTTGGCCGCGCCGCCGCCGAGGGCGATGCCGATCTTCACCGGCTTGGCGGGCTGCACCACGGTGGGCGCCGGTGGCGGAGTGGGGCGGGCATTCTCGCCACCACAACCGGCCAGCAGGCCGAGCAGGGCAACGGACAGCATCACACGGGTGCGGGACAGGCTCATCGGCAAGGAAACGCAGCAGGAAAGGGCGCCAGCATAGCCGGTAGTGACGGCCGCTGGCCGTCAATCGTGGTGGGTGACGACCGCAGGTGCCCGGTAGCGCCGAGCCACGCTCGGCGAGCGCAGCGGCAAGAGAGCAACAGCGTGACGACCAACGGTCGTCACCCACCGGAGCAGGGGCCACAGCAGGACGGCCAGCGGCCGTCACTACCGAGGGTCGCAGGTGCCCGGTAGCGCCGAGCCACGCTCGGCGAGCGCAGCGGCAAGAGAGCAACAGCGTGACGACCAACGGTCGTCACCCGGGCGGAGGGGCGGAGGCGGGCGTCGCTCGCCTCAGAAGCGGTTGTCGCCGTCCAGCATCCGGCCCAGGCCGCCCAGTACCGAGCCCTCGCCACGGTTCTGGCCACCGCCCTGCGGCGCGGCCATCCACATCCGGCCAGCCAGCCGCGAGAACGGCAGCGACTGCAGCCAGACCTTGCCGGGGCCGGTCAGGGTGGCCAGGAACACGCCTTCGCCGCCGAATACCATGCTCTTGATGCCGGCAACCCGGCGCACGTCCATGTCCACGCTGGCGTGGTAGGCCACCACGCAGCCGGTATCCACGTCCAGCCGCTCGCCGGCCGCCAGCTCGCGTTCGACCACGCAGCCGCCGGCATGGATGAACACCCAACCGTCGCCTTCCAGTTTCTGCATGATGAAGCCCTCGCCACCGAACAGGCCGGTCATGATCTTGCGCTGGAACTGCACGCCGATCTGCACCCCGCGCGCGCCGGCCAGGAAGCTGTCCTTCTGGCAGATCAGGCGCCCGCCGTGCTCGTCCAGCTTCATCGGCAGCACCGTGCCGGGGTAGGGCGCGGCGAAGGCGACCTTGGCCTTGCCGTGGCCGGTGTGCGTGTACAGCGTGGCGAACAGGCTTTCGCCGGTCAGCACGCGCTTGCCGGCCGACATCAGCTTGTCCATGAAACCGCCGCCCTGGCCGCTGTGCGAGCCGTCGCCGAACACGGTATCCATCTGCACCGCCGAATCCTTGAACATCAGTGCGCCGGCTTCGGCGATCGCACTCTCGCCCGGGTCCAGTTCGATCTCCACGAACTGCATTTCATGGCCGACGATGCGGAAATCGATGTCGTCCGCGCGCTGGCCGCGCGCGCCGTGGCCCGGTACCGGCGGCGGCGCGCTGGACATCCCGGAGGCCTCGCTGCGCAGCTCCGGGACTTCGCCGATCGCCATCCAGCCGCTCATGCCCTGGCACCAGGCCAGCGCGCGCGGATTGGCCTGGGCGAAGCGGCGTGCGGCCTGCTCATCGAAGGGGCCAACGCGGTCGGCCTGGCCGGGGACATGGAAGTACCACTGGTTCATCGCTGCGATTCCAAGGGGTGCGGAAACGACGAGTCTAGCGGGCTGGCCAGCGCCCCGGCGACGGCCATGAACGCGCGGCATTTGCGGCCAGCGTGTTGTATTGCAACAATTATCTGGTAGCGCCGTTCCACCACCCCTCCCAACACAGCCTACCGCCATGTCCCCGAACCGTTCCGTCCACGACCGCCGACCGGTCGTGCGTCCGCTCGTTCTCGCTCTCTCCGCCCTGCTGCCGCTGTCCGCAGTTGCCCAGCAAGCTCCGGCCAGCAAGGATCCGGTCGCGCTCGATGCGCTCACAGTGACCGCCCAGCGCCGCGTCGAGAACGCCAAGGACGTGCCGGTGGCGATCACCGCGATCCAGGGGGAGAAGCTTGATGTCCTCGGTTCGGCCGGTGACGACATCCGCTTCCTGGCCGGCCGCGTGCCCAGCCTGAACATCGAATCATCCTACGGCCGTGCCTTCCCGCGCTTCTACATCCGCGGCCTGGGCAACACCGACTTCGACCTCAACGCGTCCCAGCCGGTGTCGCTGGTATACGACGATGTGGTGCAGGAAAGCCCGCTGCTGAAGGGCTTCCCGCTGTTCGACCTGGCCGGCGTGGAGGTGCTGCGCGGGCCGCAGGGCACGCTGTTCGGCCGCAACACCCCGGCCGGCGTGGTCAAGTTCGATTCGGCGCGTCCGTCGCAGGACGCTGACGGTTACGTCAGGGTCGCCTACGGCAGCTATGACACCTGGAACGTGCAGGGCGCTTACGGCGGCCCGCTGACCAGCCGCTGGTCGGCCCGCGTATCGGCCCTTTACCAGCGCCGCGACGACTGGGTCACCAACACCCGCAGCGACGCACCGGCGCAGGGTTTCGAAGGCTATGACGAAGGCGCCGCACGCGTGCAGTTCCTGTATGAAGGCGACGGTTTCGAAGGCCTGTTCAACCTGCACAAGCGCAAGCTCAACGGCACCGCGCGCCTGTTCCGCGCCAACATCATCCAGCCGGGCAGCAACAAGCTGGTGGAAAACTTCGATCGTGATGAAGTGGCCACCGACGGGCAGAACTTCTCCGACCTGGAAACCTGGGGCGGCAGCGCGCGCCTGAAGTGGGACCTGGGCCGGGTCACCCTGCACTCGATCACCGGCTATGAAACCGCCGAATCGCTCAACCACGGCGACATCGACGGCGGCTACGGCGCGGCCTTCCTGGGCGCCGGCAACTACGGCCCGGGCTTCATTCCGTTCCCGTCCGAGTCGGCCGATGGCCTGCCGAGCCACCGCCAGTGGACGCAGGAATTCCGCGTCGAATCCAACGAATGGGGCCGCTTCGACTGGCAGGCCGGCGTGTTCTACTTCGATGAAGACGTCACCATCGACAGCTTCAACTACGACTCGCTGACCCCGGGCAATCCGCAGAGCGGCCATGCCGTACAGCAGCAGCGCAACAAGGCGTGGGCGGCGTTCGCCTCCGGTGACTTCGACGTGACCGAGCGCTTCAAGCTGCGTGCCGGCGTGCGCTACACCCAGGACAAGAAGGACTTCACCGCCAGCGTGCTGCAGGCTGTCGCCGGCGGTACCCCGGTCAGCGGTCCGTACGTGGCCAACAGTGATGTCGACGACGTCAGCTGGGACCTGAGCGGTGTCTACGCGCTGACCGACAACGTCAACGCCTACGCGCGCGTGGCCAAGGGCTTCCGGGCGCCGTCCATCCAGGGCCGGCTGGCCTTTGGTGGGGTCACCCAGGCCGATTCGGAGAAGGTGATTTCCTACGAGGCCGGCATCAAGGCCGACCTGTTCGACCGCCGTGCGCGCCTGGGCTTCAGCGTGTTCCGCTATGACGTGGACGGCCAGCAGCTGATCGCCGTGGGCGGCACCAACAACACCGCGACCCTGCTCAACGCCGACAAGACGATCGGCCAGGGCTTCGAGCTCGACTTCGAATCCTACCTGACCGACAACGTGCTGCTGACCCTGGGCAGCAGCTACAACGACACCGAGATCAAGGACCCCAGCCTGGCGGTGGCGATCTGCGGCGGTGGCTGCACCATCACCGATCCGACCACGGTGATCAACGGTGGCACCTACGCGCTGGTGAATGGCAATTCGTTGCCGCAGGCGCCGAAGTGGATCCACAACCTGACCCTGCGTGCCGGTTTCCCGGTCACCGATGCCAGCGAGTTCTACGTCTACACCGACTGGGCATACAAGAGCGAAGTCAATTTCTTCCTGTACGAATCGCCGGAGTTCCGTAGCCGCAGCTCGCTGGAAGGCGGCCTGCGCCTGGGCTACAACTGGGATTACGGCCAGTACGACGTGGCCGTTTTCGGTCGCAACCTGACCGACCAGGTGCGGGTGGTCGGGGCGATCGACTTCAACAACCTGACCGGCTTCCTCAACGAGCCGCGTACCTTCGGCGTGGAGTTCACCGCGAAGTTCTGACCGACCGGAAAACCGGGTGGCGGCCCACGGTCGCCATCCGACTGATGGTCATCCACGGCGCGGATTCTTCCGCGCCGTTTTTCGTTCTTTACAGCGCGCTTTGCGGGCGCACCTTCAGCACTGCTTCCTCGGCCGCGCAGTCGCGGCTGGAATGCTGCCCGGACCTGCGCGCGGCTTCGATTTCCCTGCGCGCAGCGAGCAGGTCGCGCTGGAAAGCCGGATTGTCCTGCAACCGTGCCACGGCAGCGGCGCCCATGAAACGGCCTTCCAGGATGTCGCTCTGCCAGTGCACGTTGCACACCAGCCGGCTTTCACCGTAGTTGCGTCCGCGCGCGATGATGGCATCGGCCCGGTCCGGCGCGATTTGCGACAGCAGCAGCGCCCACGCCCAGCCGATCGAGGTATGGCCGGAGGGATAGGAGCCGTTGCCGCGCAGGCCGGCTTCGTCTTCCGGAGTACAGGTCGCCTCGCCGTTGACCATGAACGGGCGCGGGCGCTGGTGGTGTTTCTTCGCAGTGCGGGTGGCGGCACTGGCATCGATGCGGCTGCGTTCCAGCAGGCGGTACAGCGCCGGCGTGCGTTGCGCGTCCACGTCCAGGCCGATGGCGCAGGAGAACTGGTTGGCCCCTTCAGGGAAGCCCAGTTCGGCGTCGTGCGTGGCCTGGGTGAAGCGCGGCGTGCCGCGCAGTGCCCGTGCCTCGCGGCTGACCTGTTCGTCCAGCGCCAAGCCGGCCGAGCCGGCCGCCGGCGGTGCAGGCACCAGCGCCAGGCTGGCCGGCACCGATGCCGCGTCCAGGTAGCCGACCGCCTTGGTGGTGACGTTGGCTTCAACGGCGGTCGGCCTGCTTGCGGTTGCCGCGCACCCCGCCAGGGACAGGGCGACGGCAAGGCCGGGCAGGGTGCGGCCAAGGTGGGTGATCACGGACATGGGCAGGCTCGGGGCAGGGGCTCGCCGGCAATGATCGCAGCCCCGCCCGCCCTGCGCGGCGCCCATCGCGCATACGGCCAGAACCGGCATGGCCCTCTGCTCGGGACAAAACCGCTGCCGAGTGTCGGAAATGTCTTGATACCCGGGGCAGCGCACGGACGTCTGCCCACGATCGCGCCGAGCATGAGGCCATCCAGGGGTCCGCAGGACCCGCAGATCAGGGAAACATGCAATGCACAGCACCGCACTACGAAGCACCGCACTGGCCCTGCTGGTGGGCCTGCAACCCGCGCAGGCGGCCGATGGCCTCGGCGTAGCCTTCGTGCACGGCACCGGCGCGCACACCAACGCCCTCCGGGACTACTGGCAGCCAGCCATCATCGACAGTGTCCGCCAGGGCCTGCCGGACAGGCGCAATTACGTCGTCATCAACTGCGACTTCAACCAGTACATGTGGAAGCCGAAAGCCGCCGGCTGCCTGGCCGGGCAGCTGTCCGGCTTCATCGAAAGCCGCGGCATCACCCGGCTGGTGGTCATCACCCACTCCAACGGTGGCAACGTCGTGCGCTGGATCCTGTCCAACCCGACCTACGACCGCCGCTATCCGAAGATCATCCAGACGCTGCACAAGGTCACCGCGCTGGCACCGTCTTCGGCCGGCACGCCGTTGGCCGACGCAGTGATCAACGGCAGCACCTTCGAAACCCTGCTGGGCTGGCTGCTGGGGTTGAGGAACGATGCGGTGCGCCAGCAACAGGTCGGCCACATGGCCACCTACAACGCGCAGAACCTGTATGGCACCGGCGGTCGCCCGGCACTGCCCACGCCGTTCCGCGTGGTGGTCGGCAGCGATGTCGACTCGGCGCCTACGGACGCGGACAGCTACTGCGGAGGCTATGCCGCCAACCTCGGCCTGGAGTTCACCCGGAACTGGCTTTCTTCGTGTTCGGACGGCTTCCTCGATTGCAGCAGCCAGAAGGCGGCCGGCACCGTGTGGTTCACCGACACGGCGCGCACGCACGGCGCCGAACCGCTCAGCCACAACCAGAGCCGCCGCGCGTGTTTCGGCCTGGGCACGCTCCTGCGCAACGACCTGACCCAGTGACGGAGACCCTCATGACGATGCATTCCACCCTCCTGGCCGTTGCCGCGCTGGCGATCCTGTCCACCGCGACCACAGGGGCTGCACAACCGCTGCGCGCCGCCGCGGCGGGCGACCAGATACCGGCCACCCTGGTCGCCGCGCCGTTGCCCATCGACGATGAAAGCGAGCAGGTACCGCTGGCGTTCGCCTGGGCGCTGGACCCGGCGCAGCCGCTGCATGCGCCCGCGCCCCATGCGGCCATCAGCCGGAGTTACTGGCAGCAGGTCGATGCAGCCGAACTGCAGCGCGGCCTGGCGTTGCCGCTGACCGCACCGGACGCGGTGATCCAGCTCAGCCCGGCGCCGGGCGCCCGCGCGCTGTCGGCGGGCTCATTGCAGCTGCGCGATCCGGCCGGGCGAAGCAGCGGGGCCCGCAGCGTCGATGCACGTGTGTTGCACGATGCCGGCATGCCGGTTGGCGATGGCACGCGCATGCTGCGGACCGGCGCAGCCAGCACGGCCGGGATCTACCGCCTACACAGTCGCCAGGCACGGGGCCGCTACGTGGTGCAGGTGCTGGAACCGAACAGCCCACTGTGGCTGGAAGTCCAGGCCAGCCACTCGCGGGTGCTGGCCGGCGGCAGCATGCAGCTGCAGGCGCGCCTGCGCCAGGACGGCGCCAGCAGCCTGCAGGCGGGCACGCCCCGAAGCGGTTTCGGCGGTCATGCGCTGCTGGTCGCACCGGATGGCCGCAGCTGGCCGCAGCAGTTGCGGCCCATTCCCGATGGCAGCCTGCGCGCGCAGGTGCGTATTCCCGCCGACGTGGGCAACACGCAGGGTCTGTGGGAGCTGCAGGTGTTCGCACAGGCCGACGGCGTGCTGCGTGATGGCACGGTCGCCTTCGCTGTTGCGCTGCCGACGGCGCGTCTCAGCGGCCAGGCCACGGCCGATCCCACCAGCCGCCGGGTCAGCGTGTCATTGCAGATGGCAGCGGCGGGGCGTTACGAAGCACGCGGCACCCTGTACGCCAGCACGGCCGATGGGCAGCTGAAACCCGTCGCGCAGGCCCATGCCGCCGCCTGGTTCGAGGGTCCCGGGCAAGGGACGCTGGTACTGCCGTTCGACCAGGCTGCGTTGCCGGCGGGATTTGGCCCGCCGTATGAACTGCGTGACCTGCAACTGCAGGACCAGAGCCGGATGGCACCGATCGAGTCGCGCGCTGCCGCGCTGCGGTTCTGATCCGGGAGCGGTGGGCCGGGGCAGCCGGCCCACCCTTGTGGTGCCCGTTGCGACGGCCCTGCGGCACTATCCCGCGTACGCGGCCAGCCGTCCGTACTGCTCCACCACGGAGATCGGGCCGCCGAACGCGGCCGACAGGGGCGCATCACACAGCAGTTCGGCACGCGTGCCATCGGCCAGTACACGGCCGTCGCGCAGCAGCACCACGCGTTCGATTTCGGGAATGATCTCTTCCACGTGGTGGGTGACCAGCACCAGCGTGATGCCCTGCCGCGCCAGTGACTGCATGGTATCGACCAGCTGCTGCCGGGCCACCAGGTCCAGCCCGGTGGATGGCTCGTCCAGCAACAGCGCGTGCGGGCGGTTGACCAGTGCCCGGGCGATCAACACGCGCCGCGTCTCTCCGGCCGACAGCTCTGCATAGCTGCGACCGTGCAGCGCCAGCGCGCCGGTCATCGCCAGGGTCTGGCGCGTGCGCTCGCGCATGTCCTGGGTGATCTCGCGGAAGGCAGGCAGCACGTAGCTGGCGAAGAATCCGGTCAGCACCGCCTGTTCCACGGTCAGTCCCGGCATGTCGGCGAGCGTGCTGCTGAGGTCGCCGGTGACGATGCCGAGCTGCGAGCGCAGCCGGTCGACCTGCCAGCGGTTCTGGCCCAGCACTTTCACCGGCACGTGGCCATCGGCATGTGCCAGCGGATACAGCTCGCGGGTGATCAGTTTGATGAAGGTGGATTTGCCGCAGCCGTTGGGTCCGAGCAGCGCGGTGTGCTGGCCCTGTGCAATGCACAGGCTGAGGCCGTGCAGCACCTTGACCTGACCGCGCATCACGCTGGCGCGATCCAGTTCTATCAGCGGCGGGAGGGTGTCGGCATCGGCTGCGGGCGGTACGACGGCGGCTGGATTCAGGCTGGACAACGCAGGTTCCCGGCTGGAAGGTGCGCGCCGTGGCGGCGCAGGGATGCAGTTTGCCAAGCCAGGGGCCATCATGTCTGCACCGCGGCAACCCCGCGCCGGACCACGGCCTGGAGGCCGCCATGACCGACGTCACCCTTACGCTGCCGCGCGGACCCGTGATCACCCTGCTGATCGCCTTGCTGCTGTCCGCTGCGGGCGGCGTGCAGGCGCAGGTGGCCGACACCGGCACCTACCTGCAGCGTATGGATGCCGATGGCGATGGGCGGGTCAGCGAGGCCGAGTATGTGCAGTGGATGATGTACGCCTTCGAGCAGATGGATGCCGATGGTGATGGCGTGCTGGACGCCAGCGAGCTGCCGGGCGGTAAGGGGCGGCCGATCACCCGTGGGCAGCAGCGGCAGACGCTGGTGCAGCGGTTCCACAAGCAGGACGCGAACCGGGATGGGTTCCTGGATGCGCGCGAGCTGGCGGCGCCGCCGCGGTGAGTCTGGCGCATGGCGCTGCAGCTGGGAGTGGGCCGGGCGGTAGGGCTAGCGTGCTGCCGCTGCGGCCGGGCGTAGAATCTGCGCATGCCTGAGTTGCCCGAAGTTGAAACCACCCGGCGTGGACTGGCGCCGCATCTGCTCGAACGTGCCATCCATGGGGTGATCCTGCGCCGCAGCGAGCTGCGCTGGCCGATCCCGGACGAGGTGGCCGCCCTGTTGCCGGGGCAGCGCATCGTGGATGTGCGCCGGCGCGCCAAATACCTGCTGCTGGATACCGAAGCCGGTAGTGCGCTGCTGCACCTGGGGATGTCCGGCAGCCTGCGCGTGCTGCCGGGCGATACGCCGCTGCGCGCGCATGACCACGTGGATATCAGCCTGGACAACGGCCGCGTGCTGCGCTTCAACGATCCGCGCCGCTTCGGCAGCCTGCTGTGGCAGCCGCCGGGCCAGGTCCATCCGCTGCTGCAGGGGCTGGGCCCGGAGCCGCTGGACGATGCCTTCGATGGTGACTATCTGTTCCAGCGCAGCCGTGGCCGCAAGGCGCCGATCAAGACCTTCCTGATGGACCAGGCGGTGGTGGTGGGCGTGGGCAACATCTACGCGGCCGAAAGCCTGTTCCGGGCCGGCATCAGCCCGCTGCGCGAGGCCGGCAAGGTATCGCGCGAGCGCTATCTACGTCTGGCGGAGGCGGTCAAGCAGATCCTGCAGCATGCAATCACCCGCGGTGGCACCACCCTGCGCGACTTCATCAGTCCCGATGGGGCGCCCGGCTACTTCGAACAGGAGTTGTCGGTCTACGGACGCGACGGCCAGCCCTGCCGGTCCTGCGGCCGGCCGTTGAAGCACGCCACGATCGGCCAGCGGGCAAGCGTCTGGTGCGGTTCCTGCCAGCGCTGAGGGCTTTTTCGCCAAGCGCGCTGGACAGGGCTATAGTCGCGCCACGACTCCCGTGGGAGCAGGCGCTGCGATGGATGAAGGATCCGACATCACTGTGTGGCTGGACGCCGCGCGCGGCGGCGACCGTGCCTCGCTGGACCGCGTGCTCACCGTGCTCTACCAGGAGCTGCATGGGATGGCCCGGCGGCAGCTGGCCGGGCAGCAGGGCCGCACCCTGGATGCCACCTCGCTGGTGCACGAGTCCTACCTGAAACTGCTCGGCAGCCGGGGCGGGGCACGCTTCGAGGATCGTGCGCACTTCTTCGCCTATGCGGCTTCGGCCATGCGCAGCGTGGTGGTGGACTACGCCCGCAACCGCTTGGCGCGCAAGCGCGGCGGTGACCTCAAACGGGTGGACATCCCGGAAAACAGCAGCAGCGGCATCCGCATGGACGAGGATCTGCTGGCGCTGGACGTGGCGCTGGAGCGCCTGCAGGCGCTGGATCCGCACCTGGCACGGGTGGTCGAACTGCGCTACTTCGCCGGCCTGACCGAACAGCAGATCGCCGAACTCAGCCAGCGTTCCGAGCGCAGCATCCGACGCGACTGGCAGAAGGCGCGCCTGTTCCTGCTGACCGAAGTTAGCGGGGACTGAGCGCGAACACCCGCCATGGATGCCCTGCGCTGGCGTGAACTGTCCTCATGGCTGGACCAGCTGCTGGAACTGGATGAAGACGGTCGCCTGCAACGCCTGCGGCAGGTGGCCGGACGCGATCCGGGGTTGGCCGCAGAGCTGGAGAAGATGCTGGCCCATGAACGCGACAGCGAGCAGTTCATGGCCCAGCCGGTGTTTTCCGCGCCCGGATCATCGCGCGGTGGCAGCCGCATCGGTCCCTACCGCCTGTTGCAGCTGCTCGGCGAAGGCGGGATGGGCGAGGTCTGGCTGGCCGAGCGCTGTGACGGCATGTACGAGCGCAAGGTCGCCCTGAAGCTGTTGCGCAGCGGCCTGGCCGAACCCGGGCTGCATGCGCGCTTTGCGCGCGAGCGGCAGATCCTGGCCCGGCTGCAGCATCCGCATCTTGCCCAGCTGCACAACGCAGGCATCGATCCGCAGGGACACCCCTACTTCGCGCTGGACTACGTGCAGGGCGAGCCGATAACCGAGTACTGCCAGCGCAGGATGCTGCCGCTGGAAGAACGACTGCGGCTGATGCTGCAGGTGTGTTCGGTGGTGGCGCATGCGCACGCCAACCTGGTGGTGCACCGCGACCTGAAGCCCTCCAACATCCTGGTGGCCGATGGGGGGGTCAAGCTGCTGGATTTCGGCATCGCCCAACTGCTGGATCCGGAGGGCGTCGCGGCGGTGGCCGCCCCCGGCGAGCCGCGCGCGTTCACCCTGCACTACGCCGCGCCAGAGCAGGTAAGGGGCGATCCGCTGAGCACCCGTACCGATGTGTACTCGCTGGGCGTGGTGATCTACGAAGTGGTTACCGGGCAAAAACCTTACCGCCTGCGTCGACACTCCGACAGCGAGTGGGAGCGCTCCATCCTGGAGGTCCAGCCACTGCCCGCATCGCGTCGGTTGCTGCAGGGTGAAGCCGGGATGTCGGTGCCGGCGGCCGCGCGGCGTCTTGCCCGACGCGTGCGGGGCGACCTGGACCTGCTGCTGGGCAAGGCGATGGACAAGGATCCGCAGCAGCGCTACGGATCGGTCGATGCCCTGGCCGAAGACCTGCGCCGGTTCCTGGATGGACGGCCGCTGCGCGCCCATCCGCCCGGCACCGGGTATCGCCTGCGCAAATATCTGCGGCGCCATCGCTGGGGCGTGACCGGCGCCAGCCTGGCCCTGTCGGCCTTGCTGGCGGTATCGACGATGGCCGTGTGGCAGGCGCGCCAGGCCCGTCAGGAGACCGCGCGCGCACAGGCGATGCAGGACTTCAACATCGGCTTGTTCGACCGCGCGGCAAGCGTCCGCCACGGCCACTTCGACGTACGCCAGCTGCTGGAAACCGGACAACAGCGTGCGCAGGCAGAACTGGCCGGGCAGCCGCTGGCGCTGGCCGAAATGGAGGGGGTCATCGGACGCCTGCACATCGGACTGGGCGACTACCAGACGGCCCTGCGCATCCTGGATCAACAACGCACGCTGCTGCAGGCACAACAGGACGTGCCGGGTGCGCTGCAGTTGGAAGCGGTGACCCAGCGCGCGCGCGCGTTGCGCATGCTGGGCCGTGACCGCGAGTGCGTCGCCCACCTGCAGGCCGCAGCGTCCATCGCCGACCAGCAGCAGGACCTGCTGCCGACCGCCGTGGCGGGCTTCGCCAGCGAACTGGCCCATTGCCAGACCCAGCTCGGCCAGGTCCGTGCTGCGCGCGCTGCCTTCATCCGCGCCCTGGCGCTGTACCAGCGCGGGGAGGGCAACCCGCGTGGCATCGCCGGTGCGCTGGCGGGACTGGCCGGGCTGGATGCCGAAGCCGGCCTGGACGCGCGCGCACGGGAGGGCTACCAGCAGGCGCTGGCACTGCTGCAGCGCGCTGCACCGGGAACTCCGGAAGCCATCGGCATGCGGCGCCAGCTGGGGCAGATGCTGGCACGTAGCGGAAAGGCCGCAGAGGCCTCTGCGGCACTCGACCAGGCTTGGCAATCGGCGGTGCAGGCATTCGGCCCGGACCATCCGGAAACGCTGGTGGTGCAGCGTTCCCGGGCGCTGTTGGCACTGCAGCAGGGGCGCCGGGCGTGGGCGGGCCCTGTGCTCGGCGAAGTGCGGGACAAGCTGGCCTTCGCCTTGGGGCCGGACCACCGTGAAGTCGGCCTGGCCGAACACGCCCTGGGTGACGTCGCCAGGGCGGATGGAAATGACCTGGCCACGGTCAGCCACTACCGCAACGCCGTAC
>Ga0308158_10001974_pt1 | contig 20307 bp, 22 predicted proteins | sample PhyBR2_FD_201038 | JGI IMG/M metagenome (GOLD analysis project Ga0308158, IMG submission 201038) | Phyllosphere microbial communities from UC Gill Tract Community Farm, Albany, California, United States - DLSLB.R2 | ecosystem: Host-associated > Plants > Phyllosphere > Unclassified | place: USA...
GAAGCGCTCCTGCATGTAGATGCCGAGAATGCCGACGCCGCCGAGGCTGGCGCGGTGGCGATAGAGCGCCAATAGGCCGAAGCCGAGGAGAAGGCCGCCCAGAAGGGCTGCCCAGGCCGGATGGATCGTCGCGATGCTCATCACATTCGGCTGCAGGCTGGTCAGCAGCGCGGTCAGGCCGATGGCGATGAAGGTCTTGATGGTGAAGGACACACCGAGGCGCTTCCACGAGAGATAGAAGAACGGCAGGTTGAGCAGGAAGAAGGCGAGGCCGAAATTGATCCCGAAGGCATAGTGCACGAGGAAGGCGATGCCCGCCGTGCTGCCGGTGAGCAAGCCGGCGCTTGCCAGCACATAAAGGCCAAGGGCGGCGACGAGGCTGCCGGAGAAAATGCCCTGCACGTCTTCGACGGGGGTGTGGCGCGTGGCGCTCGTGTTCCAGAAGCCAAGGGCATTGATGAGCTGAGTCATGTCGCTAATCTCCAACGGCAGACGAGTTCAAGAACGCCCGGACAGGTCCCAGGCGGCAGGGGATGTGAATGATTGGTCGCCGGGCGGCATTCGCGCTCTTCGGCTTCTGAGCGGAATTATCCGGTTCATTCGCCACGTTTTCAAGCGAAATACGTAAGCAATGCTGACCTATTCAAACTTCGCAAGATTAGTTCCGTCAGGCGGTCTTGCGTGCAAGGAACAGAATGCCGGGAATGATATTGGCGCCATCTTTGCGAATGGTGGTGCGGCTCATCGCGATCACCTCGAAGCCGTGGCGGTCGCAGAGCGAGCGGATGTAGCCTTCCGAGTGGGCGTAGCGCAGCGAATGGGCGAGATGAACGCCCTCCTCGTCCTCCGTTTCCTCGATGGAAAAACCGAAATCGGCGCCATCGACACAAAGCGCCGCCACCGACGCAAAGGCGATCTCGAGATTGCCGAGATAGATCAGCACATCGGCGGCCGTGACGAGATCGGCACGATGTACACCGCTATCCGCAAGCAGGCCGGATTGGTCTGCTGGCAGAGACAGGTCGGCCTGGGCGAGATGGTCGTAGACCTGCTTTTCCTCAGCCTTCGCCAGCATGTTCTGCGAGAGATCGAAGCCTTCCAGCCGATCGACCATGGCGCGGATTTGCGGCCCCATCAGCCCGGTGCCGCAGCCGAGATCGGCGGCCAGCGCGTAATGCCTGCCGGTCGCCGCGATCATGCGGGCGAGCTTTGCCGGCACGTCATAGCCGAGCTTGTCCACCAGCGAGGTCTCGAAGCGGGCGGCGTAATCGTCGAACAGGCGCTCGACATAGATGCTCGGCGGCTGATCGGGCACGGCGATATCGCCCAGGAAGGCGAGCTTCAGCGTGGCGCCGAAGATATCGTCTTCGGTGAGCGCGCGGGTTCGCCTGTAGGCCTCGATCGCGCCGGCGACATTGCCTGATTTTTCGCGGTAGGTGGCGAGCCAGTACCAGCCGGCCGCCCAATCCGGCACCAGCTCCAGCGCCTGCTCCATCAGCTCGGCGGCGGCATCCGGCTCGCCGCCCTTGTCCAGCATCCTGGCATAGTCGGCACGGCGGTCGGCGATGGCATCGCCTGATGTCTGGAGATGGGGCGGCATGATGGTGACCTGTTGCGCGGCCCGCATTTGGCGATGGCCACAAAAAAACTCAAGTCCTATTTCAGAGGCGGGTGCCGCAGCCCTGAAAAAGCTTGCGGGCAACGATTCGCGCCCGTATCTCAGGGGTGAACAGGAGATGATGCATGTCCGATCAGGTGAACAAGTTTCTGGGCGACTCGCTCGGCCGTACATTGATCAAGCTTTTGGTGGTGTCGCTGATCGTCGGCTTCATCATGGCCGTCTTCGGGCTGGCACCGCTGGATTTCATCTACGGCATCCGCAATTTCATCCTTGAGGTCTGGCATCGCGGCTTCTCCGCGCTCGGCCGCGTCGGCGACTATCTGATGCTCGGCGCCACCATCGTCATTCCGATCTTCCTCATCATCCGTCTCTTCAGCTATCGCCGGTAACATGACCTCCATCGATCTCTCTCGGCGCAGCCTGCTGCGCTTTTCCGCGCTTGCGCTTGCAGCCGGCGTCGCCAGCTGCGCCACCGGGCCGAAAGAGCCCTCGACGCCCTCCAACGGCGAGGACCAGACGGCCGCCTCGCTGCCGCTCGTCAACCAGCTGCGCGCCAAGAACGGCCTGCCTCCATTGACGGTGGATCCGGCCGCGACGGCGGCCGCCCTCTTCCAGGCCAAGCGCATGGCAGCGGCCGGCAAGATGAAGCACGTGATGGGCATAGCCGACGGTTTTGGTCCGCGCGTGAAGGCAAGCGGCGTGCAGCTGCCGGCGGCGGAAAACATCGCGACCGGGCAGCAGACGGTTCCGGCCGTCGTCACCGCCTGGATCAACTCGCCGCATCATCTGGAAAACATGCTCGGCCGCTACAGCGGTCTCGGTGTCGCGGTTGCCTATAATCCCGCTTCCCGCAACGTGCCCTATTGGGCCATGGTGCTTTCCAACTGAGGTGATTCCGCCTCTTTGCCGGGAGGCGGGTTTTGGACGCAGGCGTAAACAGCAGCGATAGCCGCAACGGCCTCGCCTTCGAGGTCACGCACCGGATGGTGCTGTCTATCGCCATTCCGATGACGCTCGGCTTCATCACCACGCCGCTGCTCGGCCTCGTCGGCACCGGCGTCGTCGGCCACATGAGCGATCCCGATGCGCTCGCGGGCCTGGCGATCGGGGCGATGCTCTTCGATCTCATTCTCGGCAGCTTCAACTTCCTGCGCGCCTCGACCACCGGGCTGACGGCGCAGGCCTATGGGCGGCGCGACCGGCATGCCGAGCAGGGCGTTTTCTGGCGGGCTATCATTTCGGCGCTCGGCTGCGGCGTGGCGCTGCTCTGTCTGTCACCGCTGCTTCTGGCGGCGGGTCTGACGCTGATGGGGCCGGAGAATGCGGTCGCGCAGGCGACCAGCACCTATTTTTCCATCCGCATTCTCGCCGGGCCGGCAGCGCTCGCCAATTACGCGATCCTCGGCTTCGTGCTCGGGCGTGGACAGGGAAGCATCGGCCTCCTGCTGCAGACGATCATCAACGGCATCAACATCGTGCTGGCGATCGCGCTTGGTCTCTGGCTCGACTGGGGGATCGCAGGTGTCGCCTGGGCGACGACCGTCGGCGAGACGATCGGGGCGCTCGCCGGCCTGTTCATCGTGCTCCGGGGCTTCGACCGCGCTGACCGGCCGACGCGCGGCGAGATCTTTGCGCGGAAGCCTCTGGCGGAACTCTTCACGCTCAATCGCGATATCCTGATCCGCACCTTCGTGCTGCTTGGTGCCTTCGCCCTGATGACGCGGATCGGCACCGGCTTCGGCGCCGTGACGCTGGCGGCCAACGCCGTGTTGATGAACTTCCTGATGCTGTCGAGCTTCTATCTCGACGGGCTGGCCAACGCCGCCGAGCAGATCACCGGCCGCGCCGTCGGGGCGCGCTATCGCCCGGCCTTCGATCGTGGTTTGAAGCTGACGACGATCTGGTCGTTCGGGCTCGCCGGCATCATCTCGCTGTTTTTCCTGGTGGCCGGAGAGCGGCTGATCGCGGCGCTGACGACGTCATCTGACGTGCGTGAGGCCGCAAGCCTCTATCTCCCCTGGGCGGCGATTACGGGACTGACGGGTGCGCTCGCCTTTCTGATGGACGGCGTCTTCATCGGCGCGACGTGGTCGAGCGACATGCGCAACCGCATGCTGATGTCGTTCGTCGTCTATCTCGCGGCGCTCGCGGTCTTCGTGCCGGCCTTCGCCAACCACGGCCTGTGGCTGGCGATCAACCTGTTCCTGCTTTCGCGCGGCGTGTTCCTGGTGCTCAGAGTCAAGCAGAGGGCCGATCAGACGTTCCGCCCGGCCCAGTAATCCATCTTGCTGTCACGCAGCTCGCGGATGGAAGCGACCTTCTCGCGATCCATCAGCTTCGACAGGCCACGCACGATATCGCCCGCCAGGCCGGGGCCTTCATAGACCATGCAGGAATAGAGCTGCACCAGATCGGCGCCCGCCTTGATCTTCTCCAGCGCGGTCTCGGCTGACGAGACACCGCCGGCGCCGATGATCGGCAGGTCGGGGCCGACGCGCTTGCGCATCTTCGCCAGCACCACGGTCGACTTTTCGAAGAGCGGCTTGCCGGAAAGACCGCCCTGCTCTTTCGCCTGGCGCTGATCCTTCAGGCCATTTCGTGAGAGGGTGGTGTTGGAAACGATCAGGCCATCAAGCGCATGCGAGAGCGCTTCGGCGGCGATGTCGTCGATGCCCTCTTCCGCCAGATCCGGTGCGACCTTGAGGAAGACGGGGATCTTGCGGCCGGATTTTTCGGCTTCCTCGTCGCGCGCGGCAAGCACGGCCGACAGCAGCGCCGACAGGCTCTCGCGCGCCTGCAGATCGCGCAGACCCGGCGTGTTGGGAGAGGAGATATTGGCGGTGAAGTAGCCTGCCAGCGAATAGAAGCGACGGATGCCCTTCACATAGTCGTCGATGCGATCGGCGCTATCCTTGTTGGCACCGATATTGATGCCGATGATGCCCTTGCTCCTGACGGATGACAGGCGCGCGAAGGCCGCGTCGTGGCCCTCATTGTTGAAGCCTAGGCGGTTGATCACGCCTTCGTCCTCGACCAGGCGGAAGATGCGCGGGCGCGGATTGCCGGATTGCGGCTTGGGCGTGACCGTGCCGATCTCGGTGAAACCGAAGCCGATCTTCAGCAGCGCTTCCGGAACTTCGGCATTCTTGTCATAGCCGGCGGCCATGCCGATCGGATTGGCGAACTCAAGCCCGGCGACCGTCTGGCGCAGGCGCGCATCTGCAGGTGCGGCGCAGGCCGGCACGAGGCCGGACTTCAGCGCCGCGATCGACATGCCGTGCGCCGTTTCGGGATCGAAGAGGAAGAGACCCTTGCGGGCGGCGTGCTTGAAGAGATCGATCATGGCAGAAGGTCCGGAAAGATGTGTTTGCCTTCGGCATCGAGCGGCAATGGCTTTTCCCAGAGCACGGCCGAAAGCGGGAGGTCCGCATAGAGATGCGGAAAGAGATCGCCGCCGCGCGACGGTTCGAAAATCAGCTTGTCACCAAGGGCTGAAGCATCGACGGCGACAAGCAGCAGGCCGGCCTGGCCGGCGAAGTGCAAGGCCGCGGTCTGCACGGCTTGGCTTGCCGTCGAGAAGTGGATGAAGCCGTCCTTGAGATCGATGGCGGCGCCGCGGAAAACGCCGGCCGCCCGGGCGTCCTGCCAGAGCGTTTCCGTCACGATCTTGTAAAGCGTGGGTGTCAGGGTCATGATGGCCTCATGAATGGCTGGTCTTTCCCGGGCTTTGCCGCAGTTGAGCGGCGATGTCCACGCGCTCACCGCAAAAAATGCGGTGGCCATCGAGATTTCCGGAGGAAACCATGAAAAATATCACGCTCAGCCTCGTCGCCATCCTCATTCCGCTTGCAGCCTCCGCCGCGGAGCCGGACGCAAGCCGGTTCCAACTGGAGCGCAGCGGCGACCATCTCGTGCGACTCGATCGCCAGACCGGGGCCATGTCGCTCTGCGAAGAGAAGGACGGAGCGCTCGTCTGCCGCATGGCCGCCGACGAACGCGCGGCTTACGAAAGCGAACTCGACCGGCTGTCGGACCGGGTGACCGCGCTCGAGAACAAGAGCATCGTCAACAAGGCATTGCCATCGGACGCCGAGATCGACCGCTCGATCGGCATCATGGAGCGCTGGATGCGCAGCTTCATGGGGATCGTCAAGGAATTCCAGAGCGAGGACCAGGGCAACGCCCTTCCGCAAAAGACATGATTTGCTATAGTCTGCTTTAGCAGGGAGGCATGAACCGTGGAGGAAGGCGGTGCATGGACTTCATGATCGGGCTCTTGGGAGGGAGTTTTCGATGCATGAGCAGACAATCATTATTGCCGATGACCATCCGCTGTTTCGCGATGCGCTTCGCCAGGCCGTGACCGGGATGGAGGGGCATCCCGATATCGTCGAGGCTGGCGATTTCGCCGCCGCGCGAAAGTCGGTCGGCGAGCATCCTGATGCCGATCTCATGCTGCTCGACCTCGCCATGCCGGGGGTGAGCGGCTTTTCGGGCCTGATGGCGTTGCGGTCGGAATTTGCAGGCCTGCCGATCGTCATCGTTTCGGCATCCGACGATGCGACGACGATCCGCCGCTCGCTTGAGCTCGGCGCTTCCGGCTTCATCTCGAAATCCGCCGGGATCGACGATATCAGGCACGGCATACAGACCGTGCTTGCAGGCGACATCGCAACGCCTGACAGCTATCGCGACGGGCAGGAACAGGACCCCGATGTGGCCGATATCATCCACCGGCTGCACACGCTGACGCCGCAGCAGAGCCGGGTGCTGACGATGCTGGCCGAGGGCCTGCTCAACAAGCAGATCGCCTATGAACTCGGCGTCTCCGAGGCGACGATCAAGGCGCATGTTTCTGCCATTCTGCTCAAACTCAATGTCGACAGCCGCACCCAGGCGGTGATCCAGCTCGGCAAGATCAACATGGCGATGGTTGCCTGACGGGAGAGAGGATTTTATTCCTCTTGTCTCTTTACTCCTGCCCGCCTTGCGGTTAATCTTTCAGCCGATTAAGGAGCGCCGTTGCGCGCACGGGATCAGGCGACATGCTGTCACACGAGCAGATCTGGGGAGCGCTCGACAGGCTTGCCGAACGGCACGACCTGACACCCTCGGGGCTTGCCCGCCGCGCCGGCCTCGACCCGACCTCGTTCAACAAATCCAAACGCCTTTCCGCCGATGGGCGCTTGCGCTGGCCATCGACGGAATCGATCGCCAAGGTTCTCGAAGCGACGCGGTCGAGCATGGAGGAGTTTTTATCCTTCATGCGGCCGCAGGGCAGTTTCTCGACGCTGCCGGATGGTGCGTTTCCGCCGCAGGGGAGCTCCATACCACTGCTCGGCTTCGCGCAGGCGGGCGCTGGCGGCTTTTTCGATGATGGCGGCTTTCCGGCCGGACAGGGCTGGGATGTGGTGGAATTTCCGGCCGCACCGTCTCAGAAGGCCGGCGTCTATGCGCTTGAGGTTCAGGGCGAAAGCATGATGCCGCTCTATCGCGACGGCGACGTCCTGATCGTCGAGCCGGGCGCGCAGGTTCGCCGCAACGACCGCGTCGTGGTGAAGACACGCGAGGGCGAGGTGATGGCCAAGGTGCTGATGCGCCAGAGCCCGCGCTCGATCGAACTCATGTCGCTCAATCCCGAGCACCCGAACCGCACGATCGAACTCACCGACGTGGATTGGATCGCCCGGATCATCTGGGCCAGCCAGTAGGAAAATCTTCCATGAAGCCTGCGGCACTTCTGACAGCGACTGCGGGAATAGCGATCGTCATCGGCCTGATCGCCGCCGGCGAGCATCGGTTGAGCGCTGCGTCTGATGCGGGCGAGATCGCTGCATCGGCGCAAGGCGCGGCCGAGCAGCAAACGCCCTCGCCCGCGCAGCCTAAGACGAACCCGGATGCCAGCATGATGGCCCGGCCGGTGGATGACGCCAGCCAGTTCTACCCGGCCTCCGTCGATGGCAAACCCTTGGAGCGCGAACAGGCGCCGGAGCCCGAGAAAAAGCCTGTCGTGGTGACCGAGAGAGGGATCGACCTGCCGCGCCCGGTGGCCGAAAGCGCCGGCGTGCTCGGTTTCGGCGAAAGGCGGCTGCAACTGGCAGGGCTGACGCCGACGCCGGTCGACAAGAGCTGCGCCGGTGCCGGGGGCACGGAATGGCCATGCGGCATGCTGGCGAAGACCAATTTCCGGCTTTTCCTGCGGCTTCGCACCGTCAACTGCGATCTCAGCGATGCCAATTGGAGCGGCACCGCGACAGCGAGTTGCAAAATCGGTGCGCAGGACCTTTCCGAGTGGCTGGTCGAGAATGGCTGGGCAGAGGCAGCGGCGGGCTCGGCCTTCGCGGATGCCGGGGCCCAGGCCAAGCGAGATGGAAACGGTATCTACGGACAGGATCCTCGCCAGGCCGGCGCGATGGATGCACCCGACCTGACGCAGCCTGAAGATATGAGCGATCCCTTGTAATGGGCGCGGCCAGTTCCTAAACTCTGCTGACATCGCAGAGGAACCATGCAGACATGAACAAGCCGCTTTCCGCCCACGACGCGTTGATCTACGTGATGGTCATGGCATCCGCCGTCGACAGCACGATGAATGATCGGGAGCTGGAACGTATCGGACAGCTGATCGGGTTCCTGCCGGTGTTTCGCGGCTTCGACGACGACAAGCTGATCTCGGTTGCCCGCGACTGCGCGGCACTTCTGTCCGGTCCCGAAGGGCTCGATGTCGTTCTCGAGACGGTCAAAGACACGTTGTCGCCGAAGCTTTACGACACGGCCTATGCGCTGGCAGTCGAAGTCGCGTCGGCCGATCTTTCGGTGAAGGCGGAGGAACTGCGACTGCTCAGCCTGCTGCGCGACCGGCTCGGCCTCGACAAGCTCACCTGCGCCGCGATCGAGCGCAGCGCCATTGCCCGTTTTCGCAAGGCTTAATCCGCCTAGTAAAGCCCATAGGGGAAATAGCGCAGGTAGATTTCCTGAAGGCGGCCGCTGCGCGAAAGGGCGGCCAGCGCGTGGTCGAAGGCCGAGCGCAGGACCTCGTCTTTTTGCCGCAGCATGATCGTCATGCCCTCGCCCAGAAACTCTTCCGACATATAGGGACCGTCGAACAGGGCGCAGCATTTCTCCGACGCCTGCGACGACACCCAGAAGGAGAGCTGCAGCGAATCGGCGAAGACGGCGTCGACCTTGCCATCCTTCAATGCTGCCAGCAGCGCTTCCTTGCTGTCGAACGGCACCGCCTTGACCCTGGGGAAATAGGCGGCGAGCATGGCGGCGTGCGCGGTTTCCTTGACGACGCCGACGGAGCGATCGGCAAGGCTTGCGGCATTCTCGCCCTTGATCGGCGCCTTCAGATTGCGGGCAAAGCGGGCGGGCAGCATCAGATAAGGGCGCGAGAAGGAAAACTGCCGGCGCAGTTCGCTGCCGACGGCCAGTCCCGCGATCACGGCATCGCCCTGCGAGGCGGCCAGCGCATCCTTGAGATCGGCGAAGGGCAAGGCCTGGATCTGGCACTTGTCCGATATCTCAAGCTCGGCGCAGATCTCGCGGGCGAGATCGACGTTGAAGCCCGAGAGCTTGCCGTTCCGATCCATGAAATTGAAGGGCGGAAAATCGACCGAGGTCAGGAAGCGCAGGCGCACGAGGCTCGTCAGATCGGGCTTGGCGAGGCGCTCACGGCTGTCGAACAGCAAGGGCAAGGAGGGCGCTGCCTGCTGTGCCGCAGCCGAAAGAGGTAGCCAAAATGCAAGCAGAAACAGCCAGAGGCTGCAAAACCCCTTAGGATTGAGAGATGCCAGCTTAAATCGCACCATTATGATCTGCCCCGGGGACTGCACTGCCAATTCAAGGACGGTGTATCAGAGTCATGCGTATCGGGGAATATGCGCCGGGCGGGATCAGCACCCGTAACGCGACGCTTCAGGAGCGACCGAAACCTCCGATCTTGCCGGCCGTGCCGGCGGGCGTGGTCAATGATGCGCAACAGATCGAGATCGAAGCGCTGCTCCGCCTCGGCATCGGCAAGCCGACGATCGCGCGCGCGGCGGCCATGGCCCGCCATAATGGCACGTCGATCGAGCGCGAACTGCTGGCCAACCGATGGGTGGACGCCGAGAGCTATTATGCCGGTCTTGCCCGCGCGCTTCGCGTGCCGTTCCTCTCGCAGCTCGATCCGGCCCTGATCCATGACGACCAGGCGCTCGACACGCAGCTGGCGGACACGCGATCCGTGCGGCTGAACTACGCCGACAAGGCGATGATCGCCATCATTCCCGAGGCCGGCCGCCTGCTGGCGCTGGCACGGACGATCGAGGGGCGGCCGGGGCTTGCCGAGCGGATCATCATCACCACGCCCACCGCGATGCGCGACGCCATCTGGCGCGTCGGCGCCAAGCGGCGGGTGAAAGAGAGCATCGGGACGCTGTTCGAGGACAAGGGCCGGTTCAGCGCCCGCATCGTGCTCTCGGGCAAACAGGGCTTCATTGCCGGCGCGGCACTTTGCGCGCTTATTTTCGCGGCGTTTTCCGATCTGCCGCTGATCGCGATCGTTCATCTCGCTCTGTCGCTCATCTACATGGCGGCGATCCTGCTCAGGGCCTGCGCGCTCAGCCACCGTCGCGGCCCGCAGCCAACGCCGCAACCGACGAAGCGGCTGCCCGTCTATTCCGTGTTCGTCGCGCTCTACAAGGAGGCGGAGGTGGCCGGCCAGCTTGTCGCGGCGCTGAAGCAACTCAACTGGCCGATCGCCAAGCTCGACATCAAGTTGATATGCGAGGCCGACGACCACGCGACGATCGCGGCACTTGAGAAGCAGGATCTCGGCCCGCAGTTCGAAATCGTCGCGGTGCCCGTCTCCCACCCGAGAACGAAACCGAAGGCGCTGAACTATGCGTTGAGCGCCGCGCGCGGCGAGTTCCTCGTGATCTACGACGCCGAGGACAGGCCGCATCCGGACCAGCTGCGCGCGGCCTATGCGAGCTTCTGCGCCAGCCGCGATGACGTCGTCTGCCTGCAGGCGCCGCTGATCATCTCCAATGTCGGCAGCTCATGGATCAGCGCCGCCTTCGCGCTCGAATATGCGGCGCTGTTTCGGCTGTTGCTGCCGATGCTGGCAAAGCACCGGTTGCCGATGCCGCTCGGCGGCACCTCCAACCATCTGCGCGTCGCCGATCTCAAGGCGTGCGGCGGGTGGGATCCCTATAACGTCACCGAGGATGCCGATCTCGGCCTGCGGCTCTACAGGCTCGGCTATCGCTGCGGCGTGATCGACTGCCCGACCTACGAGGACGCGCCGACGAGGCGCGACGTCTGGCTGAACCAGCGCACACGGTGGTTCAAGGGCTGGCTGCAAACGTGGCTGGTGATGATGCGCGCGCCCGGCAAGCTGGTGCGCGAGATGGGGATCTGGCCGTTCCTCGTTTTTCAGATATTGATCGGCGGCATGCTCGTGGCCTCGCTGGCGCATCCGTGGATGGTCATGTTGATCCTCACCACCGCCAGCTACATGATGCTGGGTTTCCCAGCGCCCGGCACCGGCGAGGCACTGCTCTTTCTGATCGATGTCGCTAACATGCTGGGAAGCTACGTCATCCTGCTGGTGCTTGGCCGGCGCGCCATGCTGCGCGACGAGAAGCGAAAGGTCGGCTGGCGATGGGTCGCCCTGCCCCTCTACTGGATGCTGATCTCGGGCGCCGCGTGGCGCGCGGTCTTCCAGCTGCATTTCAAGCCGTTCTTCTGGGACAAGACCCCGCACCTGCCAACGGCCTCCGCGCAACCGATGCGCGCGGGCTCCGTCCCTTCGCAATGAGCCGGTTCATTTAAATTCTGTGGACCCCGGGATGCGTTAGTTTCGTCTTAAGCAATATGGATTCTAGTCGCGTTCGACGACACCGGTTCCTGACCGAATGCATGATGCGCCTGTCGAGCCTTAGCGGGCATCTCCCACGGCGCCACAAGCGCCAGCTCTGCCTTCGAAAACGCCTGTCCTTGAAAACGATCGTATCCGGCCATCCCCCTGGCCGCAGCCCATGGGCCCATTCATGCTGAAAAACTTCAAAATCCGCACCAAGATCATCTCGGTCGTTGCGCTTCTCGGCGTCATCGCGATCGGTGGTCTTGTCTATGTCGTCGAGGAATTCCGCGGCGCCGATGCCGCCTACAGCGCCTTCATCGACCACGAAGCGCTTGCGGCAATGCAGGCCTCGCGTGCCAGCGCGTCTGCCACCGCAGCCGTTCTGCAGGCAACCGTCGTCTCCGACCTCACCCCCGGCACGCCCGACTTCGACGCCGCGATCGCCGCGCCCAGCAAGATGCCGCAAGCGCGCGAGCGCCTGCAGCAGGCAGCCGACCTCGTGCCGAACCGAAAGCCCGCGATCGACGAGATCATCGCCGGCATCGACGAGATGGACGCGCTCTCGAAAAAGGTGATCGACCAGGCCAAGGCCGGCGACCGCACGAGCGCGCGCGCCACGGCAGCCGAGCTCAACGCAAAGCTTTCGATCGTCACGCCGAAGATGATCGCCAACAATGATGCGCTGATGGTGCAGCTCAACGATGGCGGCGACGCGCTTTCGGCCACGGTCAACAGCCGTATCCTCTACTGTTTCGTGCTGATCGGGCTCGCCGTGCTTGCCGCGATCGGCCTCAGCATCTGGATCGCGCAGGCCGGCATTGCGGCACCGATGGCCCGGCTTCGCCAGCGCATGACGCGGCTTGCCGAGGGCGAGACGGCAAGCGCCGTCGACGGCATGGACCGGCACGACGAAGTGGGCGAGATGGCGGCCGCCGTCTCCATCTTCCGCGACAACGCCATCGAGCGCATGCGTCTCGAGCGCGAGGCGGAGCGCAACCGCAATCTCACCGACAGCGAGCGGCGCGAAATCGAAGCGCAGCGCGCCACCGAGGCGGCCGATCTCTCGCGCACCGTCAGCGCACTCGGCGACGGCCTGCGCAAGCTTGCGGCCGGCGACCTGATCTCACAGATCAACACGCCGTTCGAAGGCAGTCTGGACAGCCTGCGCCAGGATTTCAACAACTCGATCTTCAAGCTCAACGAAACGATGCAGACCGTGGGCGACAACGCCCGCGCGATTACGGCCGGCGCCGGCGAGATTCGCTCCTCGGCCGACCAGCTTTCGCGGCGCACCGAGCAGCAGGCAGCCTCCGTCGAGGAAACAGCGGCCGCGCTGGAAGAGATCACCACCACGGTAAAGGACGCCGCGCGCCGGGCGGAAGAAGCGCGCGCGCTGGTGTCGAAAACCCGCCACAGCGCCGAGCGCTCCGGCGAAGTCGTGCGCAAGGCGGTCAATGCCATGCAGCAGATCGAACAGTCCTCGGCCTCGATCGGCAACATCATCGGCGTGATCGACGACATCGCCTTCCAGACCAATCTTCTCGCGCTGAACGCGGGCGTGGAAGCAGCACGCGCCGGCGAAGCGGGCAAGGGTTTCGCAGTCGTGGCGCAGGAAGTGCGCGAACTCGCGCAACGCTCCGCCAACGCCGCACGCGAAATCCAGTCGCTGATCCTCACTTCGGGCAACCAGGTGAAATCGGGCGTGTCGCTGGTCGGCGAAACCGGCAAGGCGCTCGAAGAGATCGTCCACGAGGTGCAGGAGATCAACCAGCACGTCAACGCGATCGCCGAAGCCGCACGCGAGCAATCGATCGGGCTGCAGGAGATCAACACGGCGGTCAACACGATGGACCAGGGCACGCAGCAGAACGCCGCGATGGTGGAAGAAAGCACCGCCGCCAGCCATAAGCTCGCCACAGAGGCGGCTGCGCTCAACACCCTGCTCGACCAGTTCAAGCTGACCGGCACCGGCGGCGGCACCGTGGCGTTCACGCCACGGGTGGTTCCAGACGCCAACGAGCCCCTAGCGCCACGCGCTGCCAAGCCTGTGCTGACCCGCAAGGCGCCGGTGCGGATCGCCACCTCGGGTGTGACGCGACCGACCTCCTCGCCGGCGCTGGCGCTCGGGCAGAAGCTCGCCAACGCCTTCGGCGGCACGTCGTCCGCCGACAAGAAGGATGACGACTGGACGGAATTCTGAGCCGCGACAAGCGCTCTCGCAAACATGAAATGGGCGGCTCAAGGCCGCCCATTTTCATTTCGGCAAATGCCGACTTTATCCGCTATGTGATCGATCTCTTAGACGAGACCGAGCGAAATTTCTTCAACCTTGCGGCCACGACCATAATCGCGCTCGTAGGAAGAGCGGCGGTCGCTGCGCTTGTATGCGGCAACGTCGAGTTCCGGCATATGGTAGCCATCCGCGTAGGTGCCGGTGTCATCGGCATCGACGACATCGCGCTTTGCGGTGAAAATCTTCAAGAGCATTTCGCTATTCCTCTTCGTGTGCGCCAGTAACGGCCAGAGCGCCGTCCAAGTTCCATGTACCGGAGAATAGTTAAAAATTAACCACGTTCATTAGGGATTCGTCAAGTACGCGGAAAGCGTTAGGGTATGGGGTAACGCCGATGGTCGCGCTGCGATCGACTATGGCGTTAAGCACCAACGACGACACCCGATCAATGCAGATGCTGGTAAAGGTCAATTGACGGTATACTCCTGCCATCGCACCATATGAATCGGTACATGCGACATAAAATTCGCGATGTCTCGGCGTCCAAAATAGGTCGGCCTACCTCGACTGTCCTGAGCAAGCAAGACGACTGGAACGCCGAATATAGGAGTGAAGGTCCGCACGGCTCGTGCCGCCTCGTTCTGATTGTGAACGATGTGTGGCTTTACTACGACCACTGCAAACGTCTGCCCCCGCTCGCGGATGATTGCACCTTGAATGCGCATCTGTAGCTCCTTTCGAACGTTGGAAGAAGATCGGGCCAATAGCTTGGCCCGATCTCCGTGTCGGCGCCATCACTTCTTATTTGGGCGCTGAGTAAGAGCCGATGCCGCTGCTGTTTTGGCGGCAGGACTGGAGTTGGGATTGCGGAGTACCTTAGCTGCAGCTGATGCGGCTTTGGCGCTAGTGACTTCCTTATTTGCCATTTCGGGCTTCGCTTTCTTTAGTTGCGTTTCAACGACGGGAATCCCGATCCACATTTAACTTGACCGCAGAATCCAATCATGATTCGGTATGTTTCATAAGTTGGACGTTTCTCTTATGAAACACAATCCGTCTCACATGTGAAACGATAGTGCGACTCGGATGGCGCGTCAACAATGAATCTCGACTTGGGACCACTATGAGCTTAGCTATTGAAAAGCTGGGAGAAATGATTTCCACTCGCCGGGGCGCCGTCGGCGTCCGAGCCGCTGCCAACGAAATTGGCATCAGCCCGGCGACCCTTTCACGAATCGAAAACGGCAATGTTCCGGACCTTGCAACATTCGCAGCGATCTGCAGATGGCTGGGCGAAGACCCTGCAACATTTCTAGGGATGCAGCCCAGCAACGAAGAAGCTCAACCGGCAAGCGTTCATCTTCGTAAAAAGAAAACTCTGTCTATTGATACGGCCGTGGCGCTGGGAGGTATGATAGTTGCGGCCCAGCAGGCGTTGCGGGACCGCGAGAACCTTTAGCGAAATGCGCCATGGTTTTAAATCTCAAGCCGAGAGACTCTCGTTAGCTCACCGACAGAAATTGAAGCTGTCTGCTTTCGACCGAATCGACGCCAAACAATTCCTTGAGTCCCTTGGCTTCGTGGTTTGGTCACCACTTGAAGTTCCTGGAATAGCGGCTGATCACCTAAATCAATTGACGTCTATTGACCCAGATAGTTGGTCAGGCGTCACGATTCGAGAAGGTGGCGCGACCGCGGTTATTATAAACAACATTCATCCGCCTGCCAGGCAGGCGAATACCATGATGCATGAATGGGCACATATAGAACTGCGCCACAAGCCTAACAGGGTTGATCGTTCAGACGCCGGCTTGTTGTTGCTAAGCGACTATCCTGCAGAATTCGAGGATGAGGCCGACTGGCTTGCGGGAGCAATTCTTGCACCAAGAGACGGCCTGATGCGTTTTAGAACGAGCGGAATGACCCCAGACGAAATCGCCCTGCATTACGGAATCAGCATAGAGCTAACAAATTGGCGTTTGCGGATGACTGGTATCGAAAAGCAGATGTACGCGAGAAGGCAACTCGGAAGATAGTCTACTTATTGCGGCCTCGAGCCATACTTAGATAGCTGGAGCGGGTGAAGGGAATCGAACCCTCGTATTCAGCTTGGGAAGCTGCTGCTCTACCATTGAGCTACACCCGCGTTACGCGCAGATTTCCAACAGATGGCGGCTAGTGTCAAGCGGCCTTGAAGCACTTGCCGGTTATGTGGCTCAGATCCGGAAGTGCTTGGAGAGCTTGAGGCCTTGTGCCTGGTAGTTGGAGCCGAGGCCGGTGCCGTAGAGGCTTTCGGGGTGTTCCTGCATGTGCTCGTAGACCAGGCGGCCGACGATCTGGCCGTCTTCGAGGATGAAGGGCACCTCGTGGCTGCGGACTTCGAGGACGGCGCGGCTGCCGCGGCCGCCGGCGGGGGCGTGGCCGAAGCCGGGGTCGAAGAAGCCGGCGTAGTGGACGCGGAATTCGCCGACCAGCGGATCGAAGGGCGTCATCTCGGCGGCGTAATGCGGGGGCACGTGGACGGCCTCGCGCGAGACGAGGATGTAGAACTCATCCGGATCGAGGATCAGCTCGTTGCGACCGCGGCTGTAGATCGGCTCCCAGAAATCGAAGATATCGTGCTGGGCCTTCTTGTCGACATCGACGACCGCCGTGTGGTGCTTGCCGCGATAGCCGATCAGGCCGTCCTTGTCGCCGGCGAGATCGATCGACAGCGCAATGCCGCCGCCCGAGACGTTCGGCTTGGTGCTTGCGACGAGTGTCTCGGCATCGTGCAGCGCCAGCAGTTCCGGTTCGCCGAGCAGCGACTGGCCGATGCGGAAGCGGATCTGCGACAGGCGCGAGCCGCGACGCACGACGATCGGGAAGGTGCGCGGCGAGATTTCGAGATAGAGCGGGCCGGAATAGCCGGCCGGGATCTTGTCGAATTCCTGCGCGTAATCGGTGATCACGCGGGTGAAGATGTCGAGGCGGCCGGTCGAGCTTTTCGGATTGGCCGAGGCCGACATGTCGGCCGGCAGATCGAGGCGCTCCATCAGGGGCACGATGTAGACGCAGCCGGTTTCGAGCACCGCGCCTTCCGAAAGGTCGACGACATGCAGGCTCAATCGGTCGAGCTTGTCGGAGACGAGGCTGTTCGGACCCGGCATGAAGCTGGCGCGGACGCGGAAGGCCTTGGCGCCGAGGCGCAGATCAAGGCTCGCCGGCTGGATCTGGTCGCTGTCGAGCTCGCGCTCCGCGACGAGGCGCCCCGTCTCGAACAACGCGGCAATCGCGCGGTCTGCCAATATTCCTGTTTCGCGAGCCATCATGCCCCATCCATAATTTGCCGCAGACAAAACCAAAATCGAGGAATTGACGCAAGCGCGCAACAGCAGTATTGCAGCTTTATCCCGTGGTGATTTGGCCGGTCGGCTTGCAGCCACGTTAAACAAGTGGCTAAATAGACCGGGTTGAAACCGGTCTGCATTCGCGGCCGGTTTTTTTGTGTTTGAAAGTGGTGATGGCATGAGCAAGACTTGGCGCCCGGCAACCCAACTGGTCCACGGCGGAACGCTGCGCTCGCAGTATAGCGAGACATCCGAGGCGATCTATCTCACGCAAGGGTTTGTCTACGACAGCGCGGAAGCCGCAGAAGCGCGCTTCAAGGGCGAGACGGAGGGCTATATCTACGCCCGCTACGGCAGCCCGACCAACGACATGTTCGAAAAGCGCATGTGCGCGATGGAAGGCGCCGAAGAAGCCCGCGCCACCGCATCGGGCATGGCAGCCGTTGCCGCCGCCATCCTCTGCCAAGTGAAAGCCGGCGATCATATCGTGGCCGCCCGCGCGCTCTTCGGTTCCTGCCGCTGGGTGGTCGAGACGCTGGCGCCGAAATACGGCATCGAGTGTACGCTGGTCGATGGCCGCCATCTGGAAAATTGGGAAAAGGCGATCCGCCCGAATACCAAAGTGTTCTTCCTGGAAAGCCCGACCAACCCGACGCTCGAAGTGGTCGATATCGCAGGCGTTGCCAAGCTCGCCAACCAGGTCGGCGCCAAGGTCGTGGTCGACAACGTCTTCGCGACGCCGATCTTCCAGAAGCCGCTGGAACTCGGCGCCCATATCGTCGTCTATTCCGCGACCAAGCATATCGACGGCCAGGGCCGCAGCCTCGGTGGGGTGATCCTCTCGGATACGGAGTGGGTCAACGAACATCTGCAGGACTATTATCGCCATACCGGCCCGGCTATGTCGCCGTTCACGGCGTGGACGCTGCTGAAGGGTCTCGAGACGCTGCCGCTGCGCGTCAAGCAGCAGACCGAGAACGCCAGCAAGATCGCCGACTTCCTGGCCGAGCAGAAGCAGGTGGCCAAGGTGATCTATCCCGGCCGCAAGGACCATCCGCAGGCCGATATCGTCGCAAAGCAGATGAAGGGCGGCTCGACGCTGGTGGCGATCGAACTCAAGGGCGGCAAGGAAGCGGCGTTTGCCCTGCAGAACGCGCTTGAGATCGTGAAGATCTCCAACAATCTCGGCGACGCGAAGAGCCTGATCACGCATCCGGCGACGACCACGCACAAGAACCTGACGGATGAGGCGCGCGCGGAACTCGGCATCTCTCCGGGCACCGTGCGCCTGTCGGCCGGTATCGAGGATACCGACGACCTGATCGAGGATTTCGCGCAGGCACTCTCCAAGATCAAGGCCTGATCAAGAATAGCCGGCCGGGTCGATGTGATCCGGCCGGCATTTAAACGCGTATTTTTGCAATTTACTCGCGCTGAGCGGGAGTGGCATTAGTCTTAACGCGCGAATTTTTCGCGCTTACAGCCAATTGATTGCGGATTCCAGCCTGGTTTATTGACCTGCCGCACCTCTTATAAGATACCAGTAAGGTATTCTTATTATGGTGTAGGCATGTACCGCGCCCTGACACGAGATATTGAAGTGGTGGTCGAGCCCTTTTACCTGGAGGAGCAATCCGACCCGGACGACGACCGCTATGTGTGGGGCTACCGCATCGTCATCAGCAACAATTCCGACCTCACTGTACGCCTCGTCAACCGCTACTGGAACATTACCGACCAGAACGGCGTCGTCGACGAAGTGAGCGGCGCCGGCGTCGTCGGCGAGCAGCCGACGCTCAGCCCCGGCGATACCTACGAGTATTCGTCGGGCTGCCCGCTCGATACGCCATCGGGCCTGATGTTCGGCCACTACCAGATGGAAACCGATAAAGGCGAGGTCTTCCAGGTGGAAATCCCCGCCTTCTCGCTTGATTCACCCGGCCTGCTCAGAGTGCTGAACTAACCTTTTTTGTCGCATGTCGGTGCCGCAAAACCGCTGCACGGTCTTGCGCGACATGCTTCAGCTTATTCAGCCGCCTGCGCGAGCTCTTCGGCCTCGAAACGATAGGTCGTCGAGCAGAATTCGCAGGTGACCGCGATCTTGCCCTCTTCCTGGCTAGCTTCGATCTCCTCGGCGGAGAAGCCCTTGAGCACGCCCTTGATCTTCTCGCGCGAGCAGGAGCAGCGGTCGAACACTTCGCGCGGCTCATACACGCGCACGCCGCGCTCGTGGAAGAGCCGGAACAGCAGGCGCTCGACGCCGACCTGCGGATCGGTCAGCTCATCGGCGTCGATGGTCTCCACCAGCGAACGCGCCTCGGCCCAGGCATCGTCTTCCGCATGCTGGACGGTACCTTCGTCGCCATCGCCGCCGTGCAGGTCGGCCTGGCGCATGCGCTCGGGCGCTTCCGGCAGGAACTGGGCAACGAGGCCCCCTGCCCGCCAGCGATGACGCGGCTTGCCCGCTTCGTCGCGGTCGAGCAGTTCGGCGGCGGCAAGGCGCACGCGCGTCGGGATCTGCTCCGACTGACGGAAGTAGGTGCCGGCGATATCCTCCAGCGTGGCGCCGTCGAGCGCGACGATGCCCTGGTAAGGCTGACTGAACTTGCCATGGTCGATGGTGAACGCCAGCATGCCCTTGCCGAGCAGCTGCTCGGGCTCGGCGCGACCGGCGGCGACCGCCTCGTCCAGAAGCGTCTGGTCGAAGCGGGCATAGGCGCGCACGTTCTCAGGCGTCGAGAAGTCGGCGACAAGCAGATCGACCGGGCCGTCGCTCTTGGTCTGCACGGTGAACTTGCCTTCGAACTTCAGCGACGTGCCAAGCAGCACCGTCAGCGCGATGACTTCGGCCAGCAGGCGGGCGACGGGTGCGGGATAGTTGTGGCGATCGAGGATCGCATCCAGCATCGGGCCGAGCTGGACGGCGCGACCGCGCACATCCAGGCCTTCCACCTGAAACGGAACGACATGATCATCACCGGCGAAATCGAATTCGCCGAGGGTGGCTGCAGCTTCTGCCATGGTCTTCTCCTAGTCTGAGGGCAGCGGACGAGCCCGTCCATCCGCCAGCGCGGCCACGGGCCTGTCCGGCCCGATGTGGCCTCCAGTATGGTTCAGATCGCGCCCAGGCACCAAGCAAGAATCGACTTCTGCGCATGAAGACGGTTTTCCGCTTCATCGAAGACCACGGATTGCGGGCCGTCGATCACTTCGTCTGTAACTTCCTCACCACGATGGGCCGGCAGGCAATGCATGAACAATGCATCCTTGTCGG
>Ga0308158_10001975_pt1 | contig 20306 bp, 17 predicted proteins | sample PhyBR2_FD_201038 | JGI IMG/M metagenome (GOLD analysis project Ga0308158, IMG submission 201038) | Phyllosphere microbial communities from UC Gill Tract Community Farm, Albany, California, United States - DLSLB.R2 | ecosystem: Host-associated > Plants > Phyllosphere > Unclassified | place: USA...
CGATAAAAACATCTAAATACTATTTTAACAGCGCCATTACTTTACCATATGCAACTAATTCGACTTTAACTATTGCCAATGCAGCCATCGATTTATTAAAACAATTACACCACGGCAACGAACATTTGAAATTCAAAAAAGCAGGGGTAATTGTCAGCGAACTCATTGGCGAAAACCAAAAACAATTTCAGCTATTCGAAGAAGAAAACCCAAAGCATCTGGCATTGATGAAAGCCATGGATCGTCTCAATACTAAAATTGGCGATACCAAAGTAAAACTGGCCAGCCAAAATTTGAAAAAAACCTGGGATATGAAGCAGAATCATTTATCTGACAGATACACCACTAATTTTAAAGAGATTCTCGAAATAAAATGTCTATAAAGAAAAACCAAAAACTCAGCTTTTACAAACCGGATTACGAAAGTGAACTGCGAATTCCTTTTATCCCTGATGGTGTTTCGGCAGGATTTCCCTCGCCGGCAGCTGATTTCACGGAAAACAATATCGATTTGAATAAAGAGCTAAGCGAAAATCCTCTGGCTACCTTTTATATTAAGGTAAAAGGAAATTCGATGATAGATGCCGGTATTGAAGACAAAGATGTACTGATTGTAGATAGAAGTATTGAACCACAGGACAACAAAATTGCCATTTGCTTTATCGATGGCGAATTTACCGTAAAACGCATCAAACTGGAAAAAGACTGCCTCTACCTGATGCCTGAAAACAGCAACTATACTCCGATAAAAGTCACCGAAGAAAACGAATTGATAATTTGGGGAATTGTGACTTATGTGATAAAAAAAATGTAAAATCAAACGAATTCGCTTTCACATTTTTAGCTTAAAAGATCAGCACTTAAGCACCAAAATACCAGACACTTGCTTCTTTTTTAGCAAACACTATTAGAGTGTAAAAAAAGGATAAGTATTTTATTTTCACCTATTGAAATATAATTATTGAATAGGCCATTCGACAGTCAAGATAAATTGCAAATTTATGTCAGGGAAAGAATAAGTTATAGTATTGGGTTTAGAAATCAGATAATCAGTAAATGATATTTCCTTATAATCAGGAACAGCATTTAATAAATCCTGAACTACATCGCCATCCTTATCGACCAAACCTACTCTTAACTTCTTATCTGATTTAATATACAAATCATCATTAGTTAAACCCCAATTAAGGTCTCCTTGATTTTCTTTAACAGTCGATACAAACCATCTTTGCATATTGTATCCATTCTGGAATTGATTACTAATTTTTAATTTACTAAAGCCGAATACAACATCTGCTAAACGATTTGGATCATTAGCGCCGTATTCAGGATCCCACGTTTGATTGATGTTATAAAATGAAACGACTTTCATCCCTGTAATTTTAATAGTATTACCTCGGGTTACATTAACTATAACTTGTTTCTCAGATATACCATTTTTACTATTCAACGCTCTAACCCGTATTGTTTTTTGTCCTGGTGTATCAAAATTAAAATACAACACTACTGAACTTCCAAAACCCAAATTAGAAAAATTTTTCACTTCAAGATTGTCTAATGAAGTACCTAAAAGTTCTATTTTTTCGTTTGCATTTACCGTTATTGAAAGAGTTTCTTCGATAGTTACATTGACTGTAGAGGGTACAAGCTCGATGTTAAAAGTGCTTAATTCAGCTGGTGTATCAATAGAGTTATCAGAAGCACAGCCTAACAGACTAAGACAAAAGAAACTGATAATTAGTAGATTTTTCATTTATTGCTTTTATTTTTTTTGCAAAATTACTTTCACTATACCTCAGAAGCAATACCCACTTTTAGTGATATTTAATTATAACTTAATAATGTGTTACCAATACCTTAAATAATCCATTTCAATCATAAAAAATGTGAAATCAAACGAATTCGATTTCACATTTTTTATAATTTAAAATTTACAACAACAATTTAAAATTTAGGAGGTGCAGGCAAAGGAACAAATTCCGTTTCTCCGGCAATCTTAGGAAAAGCCTGTTGGGTCCATCGCTCTTTGGCTTCTTCAATCATAGCCTTATCAGTAGCTACAAAATTCCAATAAATAAAACGTTCTTCAGGAAAAGCTTCGCCTCCAAAAACATAAACGCTTGTATTTTCTCCCATTTCAAATTCGCAGAGCGTACTTTCTTTGGCAACCAAAATTTGTTTTGGCTCAAAAATAGTATCTTCACTTTTAATACTTCCTTCGAGAATATACAAGGCACTTTCTCCAAATAAGTCCTTACCAATATTGACTTTCTGAGCCTTTGTATTCTTAATTTCAATAAAATATAACGGACTGTAAGCAGGCACTCCAGATTTTCTCCCGAAAGCTTCTCCGGCAATCAATTTAAACGAAAGACCATTTTCTGTCCAATGCGGAATTTCATTCTCTTCAATATGAACAAAAGAAGGTTCCATTTTTTCTAATTCTTTTGGCAATGCCACCCAAATTTGGAATCCATGAAGCATTTTCTCTGAACTACGCAAATATTCAGGGGTTCTTTCAGAATGGACAATGCCTTTTCCGGCAGTCATCCAGTTTACGGCTCCGGGTTTTATTTCAATCTCGCTCCCAAGGCTGTCACGGTGCATGATACTTCCTTCAAAAAGATAGGTCAGTGTGGAAAGTCCAATATGCGGATGCGGTCCCACATCCAGATTCTGATAATTCGATAAATGCGTTGGCCCCATGTGATCCAGAAAGATAAATGGTCCAACAGTGCGTTTTTGACGAAACGGCAACAAACGCCCTACGAGAAAATTACCGATATCAGCAGCGCGTTCTTCGATTATTTGTTCAATATTTGACATGATTAAATAATTTTTCCATCTTTAAATAAAACCTCAAAAAATCCCGGAACAGTTTCCTCACGATTCCAATCACGCTGTAATTCACAAAGCAGTTGATTTACCGAAATAAGTTGGCTACCAGCTTGTTCTATTCTTCGCAATGCAATAGTATGCGCTTCCGATGAAGTTCCGCCAACAGCATCCACTACAGGATAAACTTCAAAACCTTCTTTTAAAGCGTCAAGAGCGGGAAAAGTTAAACAGGCTTCCGTCCAGAGTGCCGCCATGATTAGTTTTTTCCTTCCTGTCGCCTTTACAGCTTCATAAAATTCCTTGTCTTCCCAGGCATTAATACTGGTGCGGTCGTAAGACACCGTATCGGCTAAAACTTCTTTTAAAGGAGCAATCGTATCCTTATTTCTACCCGTTTGGACATTTACAGTTGATACAATTACAGGAATATTATACACTTTTGCCGTTTTGGCCAAGCGTACAATTTGTTCCACTAAATGGGTTTGATCCATCGATTTGATGGAGGATACCTGAATGGGTTGATAGTCAATAATAATAAGTGCTGCATTTTCAGGACTTAGCAAATGATCATTTTTGGGGTCTCTAATAGGTGCTATACTGCTCATAGTAATAGTGAAAAGTTAAATTGATTAATTATAAGAATTTGAATCCGTGAAAACTATCATCAACGATACGTTTCCATTCCGGATGTCTTTTGATGTAAGCAAATACTAACGGACAAAGCGGAATAAGTTTGTAATTATTGTCTTCAATATAAGCCAACGTTTTTTCGATTACGGCTGTAGCCGCGCCTTTCCCTTCCAATTCGGGTTCTACTTCGGTATGGATTAAAGAAATCACATTGGGTTGTTCTTTGTAAACGATAAAGGCTTTATGTCCTTCAACAGTGATTTCAAACTGCTGCTCTTCTTCATTTTTAACAAGAGGGATATTTTCGAATTCCGGTTTCATAATTAGTTTATTAAATGATTATTAGACAAAAACAAAAAGCGAATAAGTACTTGTCTTCGTTTATCTTATTTTGTTTAACAAATTTACGATTCTAAAAAAGGAAATCTCTTAATCTATGTTAAGAAGACGAGACGAATTATCTTAAAATTGGATTTGAGTTTATTCCAATAAAAAATGTGAAATCAAATTGCTTCGATTTCACTTTTTTAGTTTTAAGACCTATCTCCTCGATTGTAAAATTCAGTTCTATTGTAACAAAACACACTAAAAAATTAACTTGGTCGAATTTCATTTCGTGCGGCAACATAGAAATAATTATCAATTGTATACTATTCCCCAATCTAGCTTTTCTAGATTATCAATAGTTAGATTATACTTTTTATTGAAAGTATTTTTAGCAAAAATATTTTTCCAACCATATTTATCAACACTATCTTTTGCCACAACATAAATTTTTAGTTTCTTATCAGAAGATTGATTAATATAAGTTTCCCACCTAGGCCTAACTATATCCAATAAACATTTACTATCTTGTTTGACAAGTTCAGGATGAAAGTTATGTTTATCTAAATAATAACCTTCCAAGGATAATTCTTTATTATAGAAAAAGCAATAATATATCTCACTATGTTTATTATAAAAAGTAATCATCCTATTTTCTGTTGTATCCATATTACAACTTACTAAAATCGAAAACAATATACAAAATTTCATTTTTCCCTCAGCTAACGCAAGTATTTTGCTCGTGTCCAAAAACTTATATTTTCCAATCATTTCCTTTTTAATCAAATGTAAGAAAAAAGTTTTTTATATACCTAATCAATATTGTATAAACAAAAACGTATCGAATTTATATCCTTTGCGGGCACAAACAAAATGCTCGTGCTAGCAAAATACAAATCCTTTTTTAAATCAGATTTTGACCTTAATTCAAATAAAAAAATGTGAAATCAAATTGCTTCGATTCCACATTTTTACATTTAAAACTATTATTTTTAATCTTACCAGAACTTCACGTACAAAGCAGCGATAATTAATAATGTAATGATGATTAATACTGTAGTTTGAGGTTTAACTTTAAACATTTCAGTATCTAATTCAAATGCTTTAGGATTCACTTTTGGTCCTGCAAAACTCACAGCAACCATCAAAATCATTGTAAACAAGAATGATAATCCCATACATACGTGAAACGGAATTTCGAATGCTCCTTTTCCATTAGCATAAGCCGTGTATAAGAACGTTTCGTTTCCAAACATAGCCGGTGCATATTCGTTGAATAAAACAGACAATAAGAAACCTGCTAAAACCCCAACAATAGCTGCTGTTCCTGTAGTTCTCTTCCAAAACATCCCTAAGAAAAACATCGCAAATACTCCCGGACTAATAAATCCTGTATATTTTTGAATATAAGTAAATCCACCTACTCCACCAATTCCTAATAAGTCATTCCATGTAAACAATACAGCAAGAACCATTGCAGCAAAAACGGCATATCTACCAATATTTACCTGAGCTCTGTCTGAAGCTTCTTTTTGAATGTATTTTTTATGAACGTCTAAAGTATAGATAGTCGAAATACTGTTTACTTTACCGGCTAACGAAGCTACAATCGCAGCAGTCAAAGCCGCAACTGATAATCCTTTTAATCCTGTAGGTAAGAAAGTCAACATCGCTGAATAAGCACCGTCTTTCCCTCCTACTAATTGAGGCAAATGTCCTCCTTCATATAAAACGTAAGCCGCAATACCAGGCAACATTACAATTACCGGCATTAATAATTTCAACATACCTGCAAATAACAAACCTGTACGAGCCGTAGTTAAATCGGCACCCAAAGCTCTTTGCGTAATGTATTGGTTACATCCCCAATAGTTCAGGTTGATAATCCAGATACCCGCTAAATAAGATAAAACTCCCGGGAAAGTCAAATACTTATCAATTTCTAATTGTGTAGAAGAAGCAGTTGGCCTAGGGATAATCATTTTGAAATGTTCCGGAGCTCTTTCCATCAAAACCTTAAATCCTGCAATAGCATCCTGACCTACTCCAAAATATTGTCCAACAGTTGTTAAAGCAATATAAGAAGTTACTAAACCTCCAATAATCAATACAGCAACCTGAATAACGTCAGTATAAGCTACAACTTTCATACCTCCTAAAGAGATAATCAAAGCAAAAATAGCCAAACCTAACATAATAACATGAAGATAATCTCCTCCAGCTAATCCGTTAATAGCAACAGCTCCTAAGTATAAAATAGAAGTTAAGTTTACAAAAACATACAAAAACAGCCAGAAAACAGCCATAATCAAAGCCGTTGTATCGTTGTATCTTGTTTTTAAAAATTGAGGCATGGTGTAAATCTTGTTTTTCAAATAAACAGGAATAAACCAAATACCTACTATAATTAAAGCAATTGCAGCAACCCACTCGTAAGCAGCAACAGCAATTCCTAAAAAGAAACCTTCCCCACTCATTCCGATAAACTGCTCGGCTGAAATGTTTGAAGCAATTAGCGAAGCTCCAATAGCCCACCAGGTTAATGTTCCTTCTGCCAGGAAATACGCCTTAGCATCGTGTTCGTTTTTTTCGCGCTTGCGATAGATAATATATCCGTAAATTGATACCGCTAAAAAGTAGACGATAAATACTGCATAATCTGCAAATTCGAGACTTGAGCTCATAGTTATTATTTAAAATTATTAATTGGTTAACAAAGCCATTCCAAACGAATGCCTAACTTCTGATTTTTTGTTCCCATTTCCAGGCACTTTCCATGGCTTGTTCTAAAGTAGATTGCGTTTTCCATCCAAGAACTTCATTGGCTTTAGTAGTATCGGCATAAGCCAAAGTCACATCACCTTCTCTTCTGTCAACAATTTGATAAGCCAATTTTTGACCACTCACTTTTTCGAAAGCATGGATAACTTCTAAAACTGAACTTCCTACTCCGGTTCCAAGGTTAAAAGTTTCTACTTTGTCCTGATTCTTTTTATTCAATAAACGTTGTAGAGCCACTACGTGCGCCTTAGCCAAATCCACCACATGAATGTAATCGCGAATACAAGTTCCGTCTGGCGTTGGATAATCATTCCCGTAAACCATTAATTCTTTACGCAAGCCAATTCCCGTTTGCGTGATGAATGGCACTAAATTTTGTGGAACTCCTATTGGCAATTCTCCAATTTCAACAGATGGATGCGCTCCAATTGGGTTAAAATAACGCAATAAAATCGCGTTGATTCCGCTTACCTTAGCAACATCAGTAATAATTTCTTCTCCTATTTGTTTGGTATTTCCATAAGGAGACATCGCTGGTTGTACCTCTGAATCTTCATTAATAGGCATTGTCTCGGCCTGACCATAAACCGTACAAGAAGAGCTGAAAATAAAATTAGCTTCCTGTTTTTTCTCTAATTCCTGCAATATATACACTAAGGCATTGATATTGTTTTCATAATACAACAAAGGATTCCCAACACTTTCTCCAACTGCTTTAGAAGCCGCAAAATGAATTACTCCATTTACATCAGCATGTTTTTTGAAAAAATCCTGAACTGCCGATTTTTCTCTTAAATCCAGTTTTTCAAAAAGTGGTTTTTTCCCTGTTATCGCCTCAATTCCTTTTAAAACGTCTTCAGATGAATTGGATAAATTGTCAATAACAACCACTTCAAAACCTTCATTTTGCAATTCGACTACCGTATGCGAACCTATGAAACCTAAACCTCCCGTTACTAGTATTTTCATAATTTTTTGTTTTTTAGTTCTACCAGAAATATTGTAAACATTCTTTTTTTTAAACCATTAAGTGAATTAAGAAAGTTAAGCACACTGTAAATATTAATTTTCTTAAATGCCTAAATGGTTAGAATATTTAGTTTTTCATACAAACCAGTAGAGCTATTTTTTAAATATCAGTTTAGTTATTTTTGTTTGTAATGTACCTCAGATAAGTTTCTCAACATTTCGGCACTTTTCTCCGGTGTGATATCTCTTTGAGATTCTCCCATCATTTCGTAACCAACCATGAATTTTTTCACTGAAGCCGAACGCAACAATGGCGGGTAAAAATGCATGTGGAATTGCCATTCCGGATGGTCTTCACCGTCTGTTGGTGCCTGGTGAATTCCTGATGAATAAGGGAAAGATGTTTCGAAAAGATTATCATACTTTGTTGTCAGTTTTTTCAAAACCTCAGCAAAAGCAGCAACCTCATCTTCAGTAAAATCAGTGATTTTAGTAATATGACGTTTGCTGATAATCATCGTTTCAAAAGGCCAAATTGCCCAAAAAGGAACGATTGCTGCAAAATGATCGTTCTCAACAACCACGCGTTCTTTTACTTTTAATTCTTCTTTTAGATAATCTTGAAGCAAATTTGTTCCATTTTTTTCAAAATAGGCTTTCAAATTGTTTTGGGTTTTCTCTACCTGTGTTGGCAATGAAGACTGAGCCCAGATTTGTCCGTGTGGATGCGGGTTACTACACCCCATTATACTTCCTTTGTTTTCAAAAATCTGTACGTGATTGATGTAATCAATGTTACCCAAATCAGTGTATTCTTTTTGCCATGTATGGATAATATTAACAATACCGTCTACATCCATTTCAGGTAACGTCAAATCGTGTCTTGGTGAAAAACAAACCACTCTCGAAATTCCTCTTTCCGGCTGTGCTTTAAAGAAACTTCCTTCTTCATTTCCTCCAAAATCAATTGGTTCTTGTTTTAAAGCAGCAAAGTCATTTTCGAAAACAAAACTACTTTCGTAAGGCGGATTTACTTCGCCATTAGCGCGAACATTTCCGGCACACAAATAACATTCCGGATCATACTCAGGTAATGCAACAGTATTTACAGCCTCTTTTTGCCCTTGCCATGGTCTTTTTGAACGGTGTGGCGAAACCAAAACCCATTCGTTAATCAAAGGATTATACCTTCTGTGCGGATCTTCATTAATATCAAACTTTCTCATGCTCATTATTTAGTGTATAGTGATGTTCCGTTACTTACTTTAACGTCGTAAATTTTCAATTCGATTCCGAAAGCTTCGGTATATAATTTTGAGAATTTATCTTTAATTTCTTGTTCGTGTCCTTTTTTAACCAAGTTGATTGTACAGCCTCCAAAACCACCTCCCATTAATCTTGAACCGATAACTGCCGTTTCTTCTTTGGCCAAATCAACTAATAAATCCAGCTCTTCGCAACTTACTTCATAGTCTTTAGACAAACCATCGTGTGTGGCAAACATCAATTCTCCTAAGAATTCAATTTTTCCGTTATCCAAAGCCTCACAAGCCTGAATCACACGGTTGATTTCTTTTACCACAAAAAGAGAACGTCTGAAAACGTCATGACTCATTTTGTCTTTTAAATCAATAATGGTTTGCTCCGTACAATCTCTAAAGCTTTTTATCTCAGGGAAATTCGCTTTTACAATAGCAATTCCTTCTTCACATTGCTGTCTTCTTTCGTTGTAAGCCGATGTCATCAACGAATGCTTTACATTCGAATCAAACAAAATCAACGAATAATCAGCAAAGTTGGCATCGTGATAAGTATAATCTAAAGTGCGGCAATCAATCTTGATCACTTTATTTTCCTGCCCCATTACGCTGGAGAACTGATCCATAATTCCGCATTTGATTCCCACCCAATGCTCGGCTTTTTGACCTAACAAAGCAATATCAATTGGTTTGATATTCAAATTGAACAAATCGTTCATCCCAAATAAGAAACCACATTCTAAGGCTGCCGAAGAAGACAAACCTGAACCCACAGGAATATTACTGCTGAAAACACAGTTTACGCCTTCAAACTGAAATCCGTTTATTTTTAACTGATTGATTACGCCTCTGATGTAGTTTGTCCAATCATTATCGTCTAATTTTACCTCAGCCGTAACATCAATCTCAAACTCATCATTCAAGTCTAAAGCCACTACTCTGGAAGTATTGGTATTGTTTTTTGCAAAAGCAAAACAAATAATCTTATCGATAGCAGCCGGTAAAACATAACCGTCATTGTAATCGATATGCTCTCCGATGATGTTGATTCTTCCCGGAGAAAGTACTATTTTGTCCGGCTCATTACCAAAGATTTCTTTAAAAGAAGCCGCCGTTTTGTTAATTAAAATATCATTCATTATTTAGAAATTGGTATAGTGTTAGTTTATTTTATAAAGAATCGCTATTACAATGATTCGAATTTATATGTTGTTTTTTGAGTGTAAACATCTCCTTTTTTCAAGACAGCGCTTGGAAAATTAGCGTGATTTGGTGCATCTGGGAAGTTTTGAGTTTCAAAGCAAATCCCGCTTAAAGCGTGATATGTTGCGTTTTCTTTCCCTTTTAAATCAGGACCGCAATTTCCACCCACATAAATATGCACTCCCGGCTGATCGGTATAAACATCCATTTTTAAGTTAGTCTTTGGACTAAAAAGAGTCGCTTTCACTTCGTCATTGTTCTCAACCACAAAAGTGTTGTCGATAGTTGCAGGACATTTTTTAGCTGTTCTGTAATCGAAAACCGTATTAGCCACGTCCAGAATGTTTCCTGTCGGGATACAATCTTCTCTGGTTTCAACTACTTTTTGCGCATGCACCATTAAATCCTGTCCGGCAACATCCGATTGATGTCCGTCCAAATTAAAATAGCTGTGGTGTGTTAAATTGATAACCGTATCCTCGGTAGTAGTTGCTTTGTATTCCAAAATCAATTCGTTTTCTTCCGATAAAGTGTAAGTCAAACTTACTGAAAGTTCGCCCGGATAATTCTCTTCGTTAGCAGTACTAACATAACTCAAAGTAATTGATGGATTTTCGCCGGCATTCACTGCATCTACATTCCAGATTTTTTGACTAAAGTTGTCAATTCCTCCGTGTAAAGAATTAACGCCATTGTTAATTGCTAATTGATACGTTTTTCCGTTTAGTTCAAATTTCCCTTCACTAATTCTACCTGCATAACGCCCTACAGTAGCTCCCAAATAAGGTTTCCCCTCTAATTGAAATGACTTTTCATATCCCTCAACAGTATCAAATCCTAAAACTACATCCACTAATTCATTATTCTTAGTTGGAATTTTCAACGAGGTTACTGTAGCTCCAAAAGGAATTACACTCAATTTTGCTCCGTTTTTATTAGTTAACTCATAAAAACTTGAAACAGCAGAATCTAAATGGGATAAATTATTTTCAGATGCAGACATAGAATATGGTTTATTTTTCGTTTATTGGTTGAGAAAGCAAAAATAGAAATAAAGCTCATTAAACTATACCACTACCTACCAGTTTTTAAAAATAGCCACTAGATAAAAAACGAAGCACAAATAAAATCCATTATTCTTTCGAATTCAAAGACTTTATTTATGCTTCCTTATTTAAATTGGCAACGATTATTATTTAATCGTTTTCAATTTTAAAGTTGCTTTTTCTAATCCGGGCGAACTAACCTCTAGATTAACAGTCCCCGATTTTCTGGTACTTTTAATAATAACTAATGCTTTTCCTTTCCATGCTTTTCTGGTATTCGAAACATACAAATCGGCATCTTTTAAATTGGCATTATCAACTCCTACTATAACACCGGCACCTGAAATATTAAATTGAAGTTGGTTTGCAGCATTTGGATCTAAAATTCCGTCAACATCAGTAAGTTCAACGCTGACATACGATAAATCCTGACCGTCAGCAGCAATTTCTTTTCTATCAGCAGATAATTTTATTTTAGCTGTTTGTTTTGCTGTTTTTAAGATTGTTGTTTCTACTTCCTTATCATTTTCTAATCCTACACCTTTTAATTCTCCGGCAACATAAGGAATTGCAAAAGTGGCTTTAAATTCCTGTTGTTGACTCGTTTCTTTTTCTCCAATGAGTTTATCATTTAGATACAACCTCACTTTTGGATATTTCGAATACACCTCCACTTCAATATTTTTTCCTTCATGACCGGGCCAAGTCCAGCTTTCCCAAGTAGGCCAAACTGCCCAGGAAGTTAATTTAATTGCACCGCTTTCCGGATTAGGTTCGCGCACTGCCATATACAACTTCTCATTAGTATTATACAGCATGCTTCGGTAATGAGAAATGGGTTTTCTCCATCCTGTTAAATCAACATCACCGCAATAAGCGCCATGCCATGGATATAAATTTCCTTGCCAATGTTCACCAGCCGGTTCTCCCGGATACACATAACGACCAATACCGGATTCACCCAAATAATCCATGGCTGTCCACACAAAATCACCAATGATGTAATTGTGTTTTTGAACCAAATCCCAATTAGCGAAAGCATCCTTAGGATAGGATTCTGTTTGCACAATAATGCGCGACGAAACTCTGGCATGATCGGATTCGGCATGATGCAACTGATAATTGTAACCTGCCACATCGTGAGCTGCCATTAAAGGATCAAATATTTCCCAGTCTTTAGTCCAGGTTGTCATTGCCGATGTTACCGGACGTGTTGCATCTATATTTCGAACTGCATTAGCCAACATCTTTGCCGTTTCAACCGCTTCCGGTTTTGTTCTTTCAATAATTTCATTCCCTATACTCCACATAATGATAGACGGATGATTTCTGTCACGCAGAACCATCGATTCTACATCATGTTTCCACCATTTGTCAAAAATACTCGCATAATCAAAAGTATTCTTCTTTTCTCTCCAGCCATCAAAAGCTTCATCAATAACCATTAACCCCAAACGGTCACAAGCATCCAGAAAGGCTTCCGAAGGCGGATTATGGGAAGTTCTCACCGCATTAAAACCAGCTTTTTTAAGCAATTCCACTTTTCTTACTTCGGCACGGTCATAAGCCGCTGCACCTAAAGCACCGTTATCATGATGCACACAACCTCCGTTTAGCAATGTCTTCTTACCGTTTAATAAAAATCCTTTTTCGGCAGAAAATTCGATAGTTCTGATTCCAAAAGTTTTCACAACATCATCTAACTCTACATTCCCTTGCTTAATTTTAATTTTTGCCACATAAATATTAGGTTCCTCTGGCGACCAAAACATAGGATTTTCTATTACTATATTTTGAATCACTTCCTGTTCTTCATTAGGCTGCAACTTTACTCTCGTATAAAAACCAACTACATCCTTCCCATTTTTATCTGTAATAATCGTTGAAAGCGAAATGGTTTGAGGACTGGCAGTTTCATTTTTCACCATAGTCTTAATTGGAACCGTTGCTGTAACTATTGCTCTCGTTGTATTCACTTTTGAAGTACTGATAGCAACTCCCCAGTTTTTTATATGAATTGGATTTTTCACCTTCAACCATACATTACGATAAATGCCGGATCCGCTATACCATCTGCAATTTTTTTGTTGCGAATTATCCACTTTAACAGCAATAATATTTTGTTTTCCAAATTTTAAATAAGGTGTCAAATCATATTCAAAAGAAGTATAACCATAAGGCTGCATTCCCACTGATTTTCCATTGACAAAAACCTCAGCATTCATATAAACGCCTTCAAAATAAATGGCTACTTTTTGGTTCTTCCATTCCGCAGGAACCGAAAATGTTTTTCTGTACCAGGCTGTTCCCATTGGATAAAAACCGCCATCGCCTCCGCTTGGATTATTTTTTTCTGATTTCCCTTCAATACTCCAATCGTGTGGTAAATCTAATTTCCTCCAATTTTTATCATCAAAGTTTACCGAACTATTATCAGCTGAATCTCCCAATGCAAATTTCCAATCGGCATTAAACTTTTGATTTCTTTCAAAACCAGCTTTCTTTTTCGTCTGAGCCGAAATAACATTCACCGTTAAGAAACTAAGTAAAAACAAAGACGTTACAAATTGTATCCTTTTCATCATTTTTTTTTTATTTATTTTAATTGACTATAACTGTTTCGAAACGGTATTCTCCAGATTCCAGTTTAAAAATAGCCTTGTTGTTTTTTATATTCAAAAATTGTATTCCTTCCTTTTTGCCATTTAGCATCACATCACTCTTTTTTAAAGCAGGCAAATAAAGTGTTGCATTGGTATTGGCCGGTACTACAAAACGGAACTCATATTTACCATTTTTTCTTTCCCAACTGCTTTCAATACGTCCGTACATCGAATCATAATATCCATTGGCAAAAGTCATTTGCCCAGTCGTATCGGGTTCCGGTTGTAAAACAAAATGTTTAAATCCCGGTGAATTATCATCTCTTACAATTCCTAACGAATAATTATACATCCACGCTCCTATAGCACCAAAAGCGTAGTGATTAAAAGAATTCATTCGATTATTTCCTCCAAATCCATCTTTATGCGTATAGGAATTCAAGCGTTCCCAAATGGTAGTTGCTCCCTGACTTACGGGATATAACCATGACGGATAAGAAGTTTGCTGCAATAACTGATAAGCTACATTCGAGAATCCATTATCCGAAAGCGCTTTATTGACCCAGGCAGTACCAATAAATCCAGTCATTAATGAATAGGGCGGACAAACAACGCCCTTATCTGTTTTGTTTTCTCTTTTTATGGAATTTACAAACTGCTTTATAGCCAGATCTGCATTCTCTTTATCCAAAATACTAAAAGCAAAAGGCAATACATACGATGTTTGTGTGTCGATTATTTTACCCCTAAATGCCGTTTTTCCAGTTGTTTTATCAATATAGGTTTTATTGAAAAAGTCTTTTCGCTCCCTATAATATTTAGAAAAATATTCCCGGTCTTCCTTTTTATCTAATATTGCAGCTACCTTAGATAAAATCTCTAAATCATAAACAAGATAAGCTTCCCAAAATAGCGTTTTTTCATTTTTAGAATCTTCTAAACTCAACCAATCCCCTAAAGAACCCCAGGTCTTTCTTTCTTTTTCTTTGAGAACACCGGTTTCCTTATCAATATCGGCTATAAGATAATTGACGTAACTCTTCATAGCCTGATAATGCTCTTCTAACAGACTTGTATCTCCATATTGCAAGTAGTTTTCCCAGGCAACTGTAATTCCTGCACTTCCCCACATGGTTTCTCCAAATCCAACACCTATAGGAGCCACATCCGGAAAACGTCCGTCTTCCCTTTGAATATCTCTCATAGCCAGCATGTGTCTTTTCAGAAATTGTTTAACATCGGATAAATGAACAGCCGTTCGGGAAAAAACCGAAATATCACCACTCCATCCTAAACGTTCGTTACGCTGAGGACAATCGGTAGGTATCGATAAAAAATTACCTCTCATAGACCATGTAATATTTTCCCATAATTTATTTACCAAAGAATTTGATGTTTGATACTGAGAAGACAATTGCTGTATCGAACTCAATACTGTTCCTTTTACATCGGCTAACGCTAATGGTTTTTCTATTCCTGTGATTTCTATATAACGGTATCCATGAAATGTAAATCGGGGAGCTATAGTTTCATTACCTCCTTTAGTCACATAAGTATCCTGTGACATGGCCGCCCTGACATTTTCAAGCATGAGCATCTGCTCATTTCCTTTATATTCGGGCAAATCAGGATACAAAACTTCAGCATAACGCAAGGTGATTGTCTTTCCTTTTTCTGTATTATTCAACACAATTTTAGGAACACCTACCATATTTTGTCCCATATCATATACAAACACCCCCGGACGAACTTCGGAAACCGATTGAGCCGTTAATTCTTTAATGGGCTTAACAGTAGTGCCAAACTGCCCTATTAACTGGGCATCGGTAAAATTGTTAAAATTAGGCAAATTAGTCGTTCCTTCTGTACTTACAAATCCATCAGTTCCTATAGCTTCCGCCTGATGCCAGTTGGACGCATCATACGTTGCTGTACTCCAGTCTTCAATTGCTTTTTCTTTTGTAGCATCATACACTTCTCCCTGAAAAAAGCTGCTGTATTTCACAGGTCCATCATTAAAATAAGTCCATGTTTCGGGATTAGTTGTGATAATTTTTTCGCTTCCATCAGCATAAGTAACTACCAATTTAGCCAATATCGATTGACGATCACCAAAGAAATTCCAGTTATCACCAACAAAGGTACTGCCACCGCTCCACCAGCCTTCTCCGAGAACTGCTCCCAATACATTAGTTCCTTCCTGAATATTTTCCGTCACATCATAAGTTTGGTACAAATGAGTTTTATTGTATTGTGTTAGCCCCGGATTAAAATAATCGTCTCCTATTTTTTTTCATTTAAATACACATCATAAATACCACGTGAAGTGACATACAATCTTGCTTTACTTATTTTAGGCGAATCGATTCCAAAAACCGTACGCAACATAGGCATGGAATGCTGACTTGGATTAGCCAAAACAAAAGCTCCGTTATTTCCTCCCGTTACAACATAGTTGTTATTTTCAATCGAAACTTCTTTAAATGACGAAAACAAACTTGAAGAATTACTATCATCAGAAAAAATCACATTTGAAGGGCTTCGATAATTTTTAATTTCGATTTTCGAAAACTGTGCTTTTTCTCCTTTAGATACTAGAAAACCAATATCGCCAACTACAGGAAAAGCTACAAAATCGCCTCCGGCTCCCAATGGATTTAAATTGAGATTAGCTACCAGATTTTCTTTTGAGTTTCCGTCGATATAAATCTTAGTAACTCCTAAACAAGTCTGAACACTTATAGTATGTGGATTAAACTTGTTTTCTTTATTAATAATCGAATTCGGAATAGAAAAACTTTTAAGAGGAATATCTTTTTTATCATTTGGATGATATCCCACTCTGTAAACATTAAGCTTGGCATTTCCATCTGAATTTAAAGAATTAATATCCAATTCGACCTGAATATAGCTGTCTCCTTTTTTTTTCTCCAGTTTATACTGATTTTTATTTCGATTCATTAAACGCTCATCATTAGCACCATAAATCAAAGAGGCTTTAGTCGATTGTGATTTTTCATCCAACTGAATTGTACTATTGATTACAAAAACAGGAAGATATTGGGAATACAACACCATATCATTTGCATTACCACCAATCCATTTTGCTCCGGACCAGGCAGTTGTTTCTTTATCAGAATCGGTATTTGTTACCATTTTGGGATTCAACAAGCCAGTTTCAAACCACGAATTTGTAGAGTACTTTTTCCCTTTTTGATCCCAAACGCTTACAATCCAATGGTACAAAGTTGTGGATTTAAATTTTTCTCCTTTATATTTAATATTAATGGATGCTCCACTTTTAACTTTCCCGGTATTCCACACCTCATGCCCCAGATTGTTGGTTACAATAATTTGGTAGGCATTTTGATAATAGCCTCTGTTTTTACTTGATGTTTCCATTTGCCAGCTAAAGACAGGCTGAGACACATCCAAACCAATAGGAGTTACTGCATTTTCTACTTTAAGATTCGTAATTTGGATATCAGCTCCAAAAAGAAAGCTTGGTATAGCCAAAAATAAGAAGATGATTAATTTAAAGAATTTCATTAATATATAAATTAGAATGCTAGTTATAATTGCTTTTCTAAAAGCATGAAATTCAAAGCTATGTATTAAATCCAGTTTTCAATACCAGTTCCTACCAGTTTTTAAAAATAGCCACTAGATAAAAAAACAAAGCATAAATGAATGACTCCATTTATGCCTCGTTTACACACACCCTGTATTTATCTTATTCTAAATCAAATTAATTACTAGGCATTCCATCTGCTTTCATACCTTGTAAGATTAAAGCATTCATTATATAAAGAAAATCAGTACCATCATCTTCCCAAGATCCGTTGATTCCATAAGGCCAAAAATGTTGGCTGTCTCCTTTTACAAAAGCATTAGGGTCATTAGTCATCATTTTCAAAATTTCATTAGCACGTTTCCCGTTCCATTTCCCGTTCACCATTAATTCCCAATACTTCGAATGTTGGCCAACACCTACCGAGTGAGCCATTTCGTGCATTGCAGTTCCTGCCTTTTGATAAGCTGAATTGGAACCCACATTAATCCAACCAGCAAAATTAGCATCGGCAGTAGGTGTACCTGGTGAATAATTCACCGTTACCTGTTTTACAATTGATGTGAAGTTATTGTAATAGGCTGTTGCCAAATCAAAAGCTGCTTTTATACGTTTTACAGTGGCTTCATCGGCTCCGTTTTGATTAAAGGTATAGGTAAAATTCCCTTTTTTTATGGTACTTATTAGTATTTCTTCTCCATACAAAACTCCATTTGGCGTTATTGCATAGGGTCTCACATAATACAAAGTTTCTGGTGTTAAACTAGAAATACGTTGTTTAAAATTAGCTTCTACCTTATCTCTTTTTATTTTATTATTGGCAACAGTGGGTTCTTTTGTCGTATTATAAACCAATCCCATTTCCTGAATTACTAAATCGCCGTGTTCTTTTAATGTTACATCCAGAAAAAGGTCATGAGCACCTGCCACTTTTATCTCTCCTAGAACCAGAAATGAAGAAGCTAATTTTAAGGTTTTGAAACTGATTTGATTACCATAAGCAACCCCTTTATTATTTACCGCATAGGCTCTGGCATAATACACTTTTTCTGATTCAAGACCTGAAAGCTCTGTTTTAAAATCACCTGAACCTGTTACAGAACTGGCTATTTTCTTTGTCCCTTCATATACAGGATTTTCAGTTGTTCCATAACAAACACCCCGTTCAAAAACGCTACTTCCTCCATTATCATTTATCTTAGCCCATACCGTAGCCAGTACTGTAGTAACATCTACGGCTTCATTAGTTTGTAAGCTTGCTAATTTAATATCATTTACGGGCGCTTCAACAGCGGTATTTTCTGATGTGCTAGCAGAAGAGCAAGAGCAAAAAACCACTATTACCATCATCAATGATTTAAAGTAAATCGTATTCCATTTGAATTTCATATTTATCATTTTGATTTGTTTTATAAAAATTATAAATTCCATTTGGCTTGCCATTTCAAAACAGGCTTGCCGCTAATCATTTCGATTGGCAACCAAACATAACTTCCGTCGATTGGATTATCCGGTTTCCATCGGTCGGCCATAAAAATAAATTGATCTTTTTTTCCCTGAACAGGCAAAATAAAAGTACTCTGTGAATAAAATGTAAGCTCCGCCTCTTTTCCTACGCATGGATTTCCGAGAGATTTCCATGGTCCCCAAATTGATTTGGAACTAAACGAACGTGCCTCATTCGGATCCCAACCGGTACATCCGGAAGTAATCATATAATAAACACCCTCTTTTTTAAAAATAGCAGGCGCTTCATTATGACCTGCGGGTGCCATTCTTGTCCATTTTTCTGTAAAATCTAAATAATCATCCGTCAGTTCAGAAATATGAAGTGTCAAATTATCTTCAGAAGCATGTATCAAATAAGCTTTATCGTTATCATCCACAAAAACAGTCATATCTCTGGACATTTGTCCTTTTTCAAAATCCCTGCGAACGAGCATCCCGTTTTTGATGGCCTCTAACCATTCCGGAGTCCAAGATTTTAATCTATTCTCACCAATTGATGCTGATTTGAATTTATCATCAAAATTCATTGGCCAAACTCCTTTATTAGGTCGGTATGATTTTTTAAATTGGAAAGGTCCTTTCGGATTATCGCTTACAGCAACGGCTGCTCTGGCTGCATCATAACCCTGATTTTTTAGTTCCAAGTGAAACCACATTACATATTGCCCAGTTTTTTTATTAAAAACAACTTTGGGACGTTCGATTATACAACCTTTTGTTATTTCAGAATTAGGATTAGTTTCAACCTTTAAAACGATGCCTTCATTTTTCCAATTGTACAAATCTTTGGATGAATAGCATCTCACACCCTCCAAAGTAGTATTGCCACCCCGACCAGACGTTTTATGTTCACCATACCAATAATATACACCATCAACAAAAACAACGCCACCACCATGAGCATTAATATGCACACCATTGGTGTCTTTCCATTGTTTTCCTGGAATAAAAGAATTATTCTGACTAAAAACGAAAAAACATACTAAACTTAAAACTATTGAATATACTGATTTCATTTTATTGCTTTTTTTGATAAACCCTGATATAATCTACGATCAACTTTGAAGGAAAACTATCATTTGTGAAATCCCCTCCGTTAGTCCCTCCTACCGCCAGATTCACCAACAAATAATGAGGTTGTTGAAATGGAAGTATTTTTTGATTTTCGTTTTGAGTTATTCCCTTTGTATTCGTTTCATTAATAAGTTGATTATCAATATACAGTTTGATTGAATCAGCATCCCAATCCATTCTCCAGACATGAAATTTATCTGCCCAGGAATCATCTTTAAACTCATTCAGCATCTTTGTCGCACTATCCCATTCAGGATCTGGTTTATTTGATTTCCAGGCTACATTGGCCAAAATTTTTCCCGTATAATATTCCATAATATCAATTTCACCATTAGCAGGCCAGTTCCCTTTTACGCCCAAAGTCCAAAATGCCGGCCACATTCCTTTTCCAACAGGAATTTTAGCCCGCATTTCAAATCGGCCGTATTGCCAGAAATGCTTACCACTGGTAATTAAACAGGAAGAAGTTACTTTAATGGAATCTCTTTTTTTAACCCAA
>Ga0308158_10001977_pt1 | contig 20297 bp, 17 predicted proteins | sample PhyBR2_FD_201038 | JGI IMG/M metagenome (GOLD analysis project Ga0308158, IMG submission 201038) | Phyllosphere microbial communities from UC Gill Tract Community Farm, Albany, California, United States - DLSLB.R2 | ecosystem: Host-associated > Plants > Phyllosphere > Unclassified | place: USA...
ACCAGTTGAAGAACGAACTATCAGACGTCGACTCGATTAGCTCGTTGATCTCGCTGTACACAAGGCCTTCGACTTGGTCGACCACGCTGATGCGCACTTCGTCACCCAGCAGGTTGCCAAGGTAGACTGCTTGGCAAACCGTTTCCGGCGCCACAACCAGCAGGATTTCATCTGCAACCTCAGTTTGCGTGTTGTTGTATTCATCGAGCATCTTGCGGCGATTCGTCACGCCGCGCGGGGTCCATGCCGTCGTATCAGTCAGTGCTTTGCCGACGTTGTTGGCGAGGAGCGACTGATAGACCTTCTGCGACGCCGGCTCATGAACGAGCGCGTCTTTTGCGTAGGTAACCGTCAGGCTGTGGGAGGGTTCAGCAATCGGGACATTGCAATACACAACGCCTGCACCGGGTCCGATCACCTCACCTGCATCGAGCAGGACATAGGGCGCCTTGCTCAAATCAGCAGGATCGTAGGTGACACGTAAAGTATTTGGAGGTGCCATCTGCTGCACACCATTGCGGTCGTAATACGGTGCCGAACTGGCGCGCGTGCACGTGACAACGCCCATGGTTACTGGGTCTGCGACGATCATGTTGGACTCACTTCGTTAGCTGGGTTCACTTCTTTAATAACTTTGGTCGCAAATGGCGTATCGCCGTTGATAGCTGCATCCAGGTGACTAGCGGTTGCTTGCGCGCCTTTCGCGATCGCGGCGTTTTCCGCGCTGTTTTCCTCGCGCAGCAGCGTCAGCTCAGCGCGCAGCGCGCGAACCTCGGCAACCAAGACGGCATTACTTTCGCTCGGGCTCGACAGCTGGCCCATCAGGTTGCGAGTCTGTTGCGCGTTAAAGATCCGTGCAGCGCCTGTCGCTTCCAACTCCGGTCCGTTCTCACCAACAATGCGCCAGCCGCCCGAATGGTCACCGCCTGCCGCGAAGCCCGGGATACCGTTGAGCTTTTTGTACTCGTCGCTTTTCTGGGCCGCTTTCATGAAGTCGGCAGTTTCAGCAGCATCCATCGTCGATCCGTACGCTTTCATCCAGAAGGACAAACCCTCGGCATCTGGCTTGCGCCCCAGGACGCTCTCGTAAAGTTTGTTGAGATCGGCTTCGGTCGAGCTGGCGATGCCACTGACAATCTGCGAGACCGGCGTGCCACTGGCCGCCGCGTTGTTCCACCATTCGAAGCCGGCTGCATCTGGTGCGCGGCCCAGGTGTGTCTGATATGCCGAATTGATGGCCGATCCTGCTGCCACGACCGGATTGCTTTGCGCGGCGAGCATTGCTCCTCGGAGCGCTTTCACCGCTTCCAAGATCGACAGGCCCGTCGTGCTCTGCCCCTTGAGAATGTCGATCTGCTCCTGCTCGTGTTTGAGCATCGCGTCATACGCATCCAGTTGTTCCTGCAGGGTTTGCAGCGCGCGCTCTTCCGTGGAAAGCGCAGCGTCCGACAACGCGGCCAAGTCCGACATGTCATTGCGGGTCGAGTAGAAATCTCGCTGGTAGTCTGCGAAGCTCTCAAACTGCGAGCTTGCATCAGCCGACAGCACGCTTAACGTCGCTTGCAACTTGGCTGAATCAGGGAACGCACCGCCATCGCGCGCCATCGCCAGAAAGCTGCGCAGATCGCTCTGAGCGCGCGTGCGTGCCACGACTGGATCATCCGGTGCCTGCATGCTGCCGATCGTGCTACGCAGGCTGTCAGACACCGCGCGGATCTTATTGGCTGCTTCGGTATGGGTGGCGATCTGTGTTTGCAGGGCCGTGCGTTCGCGGTCGATGACGCGCTCCAGCATGGCAAACGTGCTATCGACGTTGCTCAGCAAACCGGCCGCCGCGTCCTTGGCCGACTGCACCGCCGATGCTTCTGCCTGGATGGCTTGGATGCGATCCCACAGCGGGCGGTTGCCTTCGTCCAGTGCAGCGCGTTCGCGCGCCAGCAGCTGCTCGCGCGTCATCGTCAGCTGGTCGAGCTGCTCCTGCAACGTGGTGCGTTCCTGCGCCCGCTTCTCTTGCGCCGCAGCCTCTGCCTGCAAGCCCTGGATCCGGTCCCAGAGTGGCCGGTTGGTTTCGTGAAGGGCGGCGCGCTCTTTGGCCAGCAGCTGCTCGCGCGTCATGGACAGTTCATCAATCTTGTCTTGCAGGGTGGTGCGCTCCTCAGCAATCTCCTGCATCGACATGCTCAGATCCTTGGCCGCCGGGTACACCTTGGCGAATGCGTCGGCCAGGCTCATCATGACGGTGAACTGCTTGGCTCCCGCCTCGGTGGTCTTGTCGATGCCCAGTGCGGCATTCTTGAATTCGGTGCTGTTGTCGACCCAGGCCATGCCAATGCTCGCGAGCTGGTCGGTAACGAACTTCTGCACTGGCGCCAGGCGTTCGGCCTCCGTCAGGAAGTTGTCGGCGAACGAACTGACCTGGCTGGCCAGCGCGCTGATGCCGCCAGACATGTCGATCAAACGCTCGCGCGCCGGCACGCTGGCAATGCCGGCCGCACCGACCGTGGACCCGATCGACGCCATGATGGCATCCAGGCTCTGGTAGTTTGAGGCAACCCGGGCCAGGGTTTCGAGATAGCCCTCGCCTACTTTCTGGAATGTCTCAAGGCCGGCCACGCCAGATGCTGCGAGATTGTCGCCCACCTTCGAGAACACCGCCTGCAGCTCTTCCTGGATCTCATCATCCGACAAGCCTTTGAGACTGACCTTGCCGATGTCCACGACGAAGCTGCTGAGCTGCGCATTGAAGCTGTCAGCACCAAGTCCAAGAATGGTGCCGGCTTTGAACACGGTGTCGTACAGCGACGTCAGCACGCTGGCGATCTGGCGATTTCCTTCAGCGCCCAGCCCTTCCTTCTGCGTGCTGTTCTTGTCGCTGCGGAACCATCCACCGTCTTTCTTGACGTCGGCATACTGGGACGCATTGACGCCATCCTTCAGAATGCTGCCGTAGCTCGACTTGCCAATGGTGAAGCCGGTGTCTTCGACCGTTTGCTTGCCACCGAAGACGCTGCCCAGTGCCTTGCCGATGACGGTCTTGCCGATGACAGCACCCAGCACGGCGCCCAGAGCCATTCCGATAGGACCGCCAAGCAGCAAACCGATCTGGCTGGTGCCCATGCCAACGTAGGCCCCAGCCATTGCACCGCCGATACCACCAGCTGCAGCACCCCCGATGCCGATCGCCTTCGAGTCGAACGCGCCTTTGTTCATGTCCTTGCCGAATTCGCCGGTCACGCCCGTCGTGCGTACGAGCAGCGATGCGAACTGGCCGATGCCAGACTCAATGTTGCGCAGCGAGATCAGCATGTCGTTGTTCACGCCGAGGGTGCTTTGTGACGACTGTTCGATCTCGGCCAGTGCCCGGGCGATCGAGCCCGACTTTGCGTCCGAGCCCAGCACGGTGCCGGTGCCCTGCTCTTTCTGGCGCGATTCCGACAGGCTCACGCTGCTACCGCCCGACACGCCACCAATGGCCACGCCCAGACCAGCGACGACAGCGGCCATGGCGGCCATACGCCCGAACGCGCTGTACGGGTCGCCGGTACCTTGGTTGAGCACTGCGGCGATACCCTTCGGCACCAGCTCGGCCATCGTCATCGCCAGCTCGGCGGCGTGGAAGACCTTCGACACCGTCATCAACGCCTGGTACCCACGGCTCTGCTCGCCGAAGAAGCCAGACGCTGCGCCCGCCATGTCACCGTACCCGGACAGGCGATTCTTGGTTTCCATCTCGTTGAGGCGTGCGATATCGGATATGTACTTCTGCTCGCTCATGGCGCCAATCAATCGCTCGCGCTCCGCCGTTGCGCGGTGCTTGTCGATCTCTGCCTGCCGTTTGCCGAAGCCGTCGAGCGTCGAGGTCAGCGCAGACAACGCGGTGCCAGCACCACCAAGCGATTCGCGGAGGGCCTCGCCGAAGGACTGCGCCTTGGCAGGGTCGAGGAACGCGTCAAGTTCTTCGATCGATTTCTTGCTGGCTTCATAGCCATCGATCTTACCAAGCGCGGTTGAGCTACGTTTCTTTGCAGCGATCAGCTTCTCGAGATTCTCGATTTCGTCGAGGGTCAAACCAGCAGACGAACGTTGTGCAAGCTGTTCTTCCAAACGCGCTAATTCAAGTGCGGCGATTTGCCCGGAGGTTTTCCCGAACGAAAGTGCGAGCTGCTCGTTACGCTCGGCCTCGGTCTGCGCGTTCTCGACCGCCTTCGCGGCGTTCGTTTCGTATGCGAGCCGGAGCTTCGTGTATGACTCCAATCCTTCCGCCGCACGCTTGTTCGATTCGATCACCTCCAGTTTCGTGACAAGCTCCTTGGCCTGGCTTTCCAAATAGGCATATTGAATAGGGGTAAGCTTTCCTTTCATCTCAGCCAATTGTTCGGTCAAGCTGAGCTGCTCCTGCTGGCTCGCGAGCAAGGGGGCACCTGCGCTAAGTTCGAGATTGGCTTGAACGATCTTTGCCTGAATGGCTTTGGTCAGATTTTGATAAGCGTTGGCTTGCTTCTCTGCATCCTTGTCTGCGGCGTCGCTGCCTGGCTTGTAGCCGTTGAGATCTTTATCTTTCGGCTTTTCGTCTGCTTGCGGCTTTGCATCAACAAGTTTTGCAGACAGTCTTTTTTTAACTGCCTGTTCGAACATATTGCCGTCAGCGTTGTAGAACGCTGACCACTTCGCATTAGCAGCCTCCAAAACTTGATTGCGCTCGGCAACCACTTTTTTCAGGTCAGCAAGGGGCGATCCACCTTTGGCCAAGGTAAGGCCCATGTTCGCAGGCGAGGCTGTCCATAGCACCTCAAGATCGGAGGTGATCACTCCCAAACTACTTGAGATCGCCGAAAATCCACGAACTGCCAGTACAGCCACATCCGCTACTCGGGCAATTCCCATCGCGGCCATGCCAGCCCACTCGGCAATTTCACCGTTATTGATCAGCCCATTCTCAGCTTCCAGTACGTCACTGAATCCTTCCGACAGCCCGGTCAGCGCTGGCAGCGCCGCCGTTACGATCGACGTGAAGGCTTGGTCCGTGCGCTGGCTCAGCATCCCGAACTTATCCTGCAAGTCAGTTGCCTGCTTAACCGCCTCTGGGGTGACGCCAGAAAATTTATCGACGTTGTCTGCCAGGTCATTCAAAAATGGCAGAAGGTCCGCGCCCGATTTGCCGAACAGGTCAGTTACGACAGCGGCCTTTCCCGCACCGTCCTCGTACTGACCAAGGCTTTTGGCAACGTCGATCATCACCTGGCCGGGGTCCCGCAGCTTGCCTGCACTGTCTTTAGCTGATACGCCAATGGCTGCCAGTGCTTTCGAAGTCCTGCTCGACTTCTCGTCAACGGTCGTGAGGTTGCGTGCCAATTTCACCATGGCGGGGTCAACAGTCCCGGCAAAATCCACGCCGAACGTTTTGGCCACTCGCTGGATGCGCGACAGGCTTTCGACACTGGTACCGATCTTCTGTGACAGATCGTCCAGCTCGCCCATTGAATCGAGGACGCCGACCACCTTACTGCCGAGGGTAGCCAGCGATACACCAGCGATTGCGAACGACGTGACATTACCGATGGTCGACTGCAAACCAGTGAACCGGTCGTTCAGCGAGTTCATCTGGTTCGAGATGTTTTGAAGCGACTGACCGTTCATCTGGCGCAGCGCATCAGCAACGCTCTCCACGCGCCGACGGCTTTCAGCAGCGCCGTCAACAACCATTTCAATGAGTGCGCGTGGGGAGGTCATGAGGTTTCCTAGCTGTTTCTCTTACGCGCCCACTCTTCCAAGCACACGCGCTCCATCATTTGAATCAGCAGAAAGAGCTTCTGCTGCGCCTTCTTCTTCAGTCCCCGGAGTCGGAGACAAGTTTCCACACCGGGATAGTTCAAGCCTGTCGCCCCGCCCATCCCAGCATTCCACTGGGTTTGCACCGAGAGCCACATCGAGAAGGCTTCGTCGTTCTCTGGCCAAAGCCAGTACTCATCTTCCTGCAGCGCTACGCCTCCCTCGGCGCAAAGGCCCATGGCGGCAAGCGCTTCGTTGACGTGATCGTGTTCAGCCGGAGCATCATTGCCAAACTCGATTTGGCCGCGCGCCATTAGGCGCACGACCTCCGTCAGTTTTTTGCTGTGGCCGATACCTGTTCGAGGTATGCGTGCATGATCAGCATCGGCAATCCAGCGTTATCGATCATCTGGTCGAGTTGCTCACTGGCGAAGGGCACTGCCTCGCCGCTCGCATCCAAGACGCCATCCCAGCCTTCAGCGACGTTTTGCACGAAGCCCTTGACCTCGCCCTGCTTGTCTTTCATGACGTCGTCGATTTCCGCCTGAGTAAGGCGTTTGCAGTGCAGAGTGAAGTCGAAGGCGACAGGCTTGCCGTCTTCGCCTGGCAGGGCGCCTTTGACGCGGACAGGGAGCTTGTTCAGTCGTACGAGTTTGAACGCCATGGCGTTTCCTTTCAGTTGTGAATACGAGGGTGTTTGTTACAGGACGACGATGCGCCACTCGTCGTTGCCGTTGACCGGGACCAGGCGCACGTCAAAGCCGATCAGGCGTTTGCCGTTCAGTTCAGACTTGCGCGGATTGGTCAGCTGGGCGGCTGGTGCGAAGACGAGCACCTTGTTTCCGGCAGCAGTGCCGATGGTGAAGCCCAATACCTGCGTCTCGTTGGCCTTGACCGACGCCATCATCGCGACCTCCTGCGCCGCCGTCAGTTCCAGCTCGAGCGTGGCAGTCGACTGGCGGTCGGAGATGTCAACGGTCTCGGTACTGAGCATCGCGCTGAAATTCACCACGTTGCCGAAGTTCAGCTCCAGGCCGGTGCTGTTGTAGACAGTGCCGCCACTGAGCGCGCCAGCAGCGTACGTGCCGCCCAGCGTGATGTCGATGACGTTCGCCTTGGTCATGGCGACAGGCTTCTTCCACGGCGTGAAGACACCGGTGGCATTCGGGACCACAGCGATACCACCGTCCAGGCCAGTCCACTCGAAGCGCAGCATTGGGCGTTCGCCCACCTTCGCGGACAGCGTGCAGTTACCCATCGAGTCAAGCAGCTTGTGCAGCGCGCCATCATCGTAGTAGTACTGGGTGAGCATCTTGAGCGACGTGGACACTGGGGTGTATTCCACTCGCGCCGGGGAGGCCAGCAGACCTTCGGCAACGGCGCAGCCCTGCAGCAGCTGGCCCCAGGCCGGCGCGGTGCCGGCCACGCCGGAACCAGCCAGCTCGACCGCATACGTCAGCTTGACGCTGGCCGGGCCGACGAGCTGCTCGCTGCCACCGAAGTAGCCACGGATCAGCGAGCGGTCGATAGCCTGCGCGTCGAGCGGCGTGATGCTGCCTTCCGACATGAGAACGGCATTGGCCGCACCGGTTGGCGCCGCATCCATGCCGGGGGTCGTCTGCACTTTGGCTGTGACGAGGGTGTTCTTGATCAGGCGGGGCATCGCTTACTCCTGGTTGGCCGAGCCGTCGTAATCGACGGCTGCAGCTGGGGTTTCGTCGGCAGGGACTGGGACCGGATCGTTCGAGATCCACTCCCAGCGATCTTGGTCAAACGTCCAGGAACCGCCGCCAGGTGGCTGCGGGATTTCGCGCGCATCGGGCGGCGCGCCGTGGGTCTTGTCGATATTCATGTCAGCTCAATGTGAAGTTGCTGGTGCGGTGATCTGCGGTGTAGGTGAGTCGGACCCACCCGGTTTTTTTTCCATCTGTCGTGTTTTCGGCTTCAACGCCGATCACTTGCAGATCGGTGACGACGCCGTCCAGCGTCGAGTTGGCGGCCAGGCGTTCAAACACTGCCTTGAGCAACGGGTCGACCGCGAGGTCGCCGCTCTCGTTGATGCCGGCTGCGTAGCATTCGACGGTGAGACGGGTCGTCCAGTCGATGGGCGCTCCGTTGATCGTGCCGCCAGTTGGCACTGACTGGTCCCATTGCACGCTGATCGCCAGCTTGTCCTGGTCGGGCACAGCCATGGCACGTGCGCGGTAGATCGCGCTGCACACGGGCGGCTGCGCCTCCAGTGCCGCGATCACGGCACTGACGATGTTTGCAAAGGCAGTTTTCATGCAGCCACGGTCAGCGTGAGAATGGTCAGGCCGGTGTTGTCCGGGTCGGCGGTGAGGATCTCGTAGCGCACAGCGTCGATCGTGATCTGCTTGCCAACCGGTTCGGCCATGACCGCGCTGTCCGCGACGGTGACGACCGGGCTGCTGGACGCCACCCCCATGCCCAGCTGAGCTTCGCTGACCAGGTTGCGGAAGATACCCGGCACAACCGCGCCGCCTATCGTCACCTGCTTGTTAGCCAGGTGATTCAGGACGGCGCTGTTTGCGGCCAGTTGGAGGTTGGCGAAGAGCATGCGCGTGGGTTAGCGGATGACGCCGTCCAGCAGCACGGTAGCGCTGGCCTCGGTGCCGGACTTGGCAGATGCGGCCGCCCCGATAAGAACGTTGTTGGTGGCAACCTTGGTTGCACGGCGCGCCGTGTTGTCCCAGTAGACCTTGTCGCCAGCAGCGAGGGTATCAGCGGCAACAGCGGCCAACGCATAGACGCCGAAGCGGTTGATCTCGACCGGCGTACCCTGCACTGCGTCGTGGCAGGCGACGCCGAAGATTGCGCCGACCAGCAGCGCCTGGCCGCCCAGCACGTTGGCCGGGGCGATGACGGTCAACGTGCAACCGCTCTGGATGAAATTCTTCATGTTCGATTCCTGTGATGAATGGATGGGCTGGCAGCGGCGGCTTACTTGCCGACGCCCTGGTACAGGCCACGGTGGTCCACGACCTTGGCCGCGAAGTCGAGGCGGCACTTCCAGGTCACGCCGTCGGTCTCGAAGCCGGTCTGGCTTTCGATGACCGGGCCTTCTGCGCCGTCCAGGTAGCAGTACTCGACGGTGTCGACCTGGCTGTTGTTGCTGGCGAGGTACCATGCCGAGTCGCTCATAGCGTCGAGGATCGGTTCGACGATCGGCTCGACAGCCGTGCGGCCACCGCTGCGGAATTCGTTGATGTCGCTCTGCTTGGCCGGCACGTAGTTCGCGCTGGTCAGGGCGTAGGCATCCTGTTCCAGCGAAGCTGGGACGATCAGGAAGTTCGGCGCCAGGTTCAGCTCTTCGTTTTGCAGGCCTTTCTGCAGGCGCATTGCGGTGCGGCCAGCCTTCAATGCCGCCAGCGACAGAGCCGAACCAACACCGGTACCAATGTTCTTGTGGTCGGTATCGAACAGCTGCTCGCCATCGCCCATCGTTGGGTTGCTCGTCAGTTGGCTGTACACCAGGCGGTTTTCCAGGCGGCTCGAACTTGCGCCGAAGGCCGAGACCAGGCGCTCGAATGCACGCAGGTCATCGTTGATGATGGCTTGGCGAGTGAGCGATACCATGCGGCCGTAGGTCACCAGCGAGTACGAAACGCCGGCATCTTTCATCGTGCCGTACTTGAATTCACCGTGCTCATTGGTCTGCAGCAGTTCAGGCGCGCCGGACAGCTGGACGATGCTGATGTTCTTGAAGTCGGGCGCGTTCGGCGCGCGGCGCGCCCACTGCGTATACGTACCGGCGTTCTCGACGTAAGCATCGCGCATGCGCTTGTTGGCGACGTTACCGAACAGCGCTGCGAAGTCGCTGGTGCCGTGCATGCCCGAACGGAAGGTCAGCATCTCGGTTGCCAGGCGCATACGGTCCATGCCACGCGTCGAGACACCGCGCTCTTCCAGGAAATCACGACCCAGTTCAAGCAGGCTCATGCCGCGGAACTGTTTGCCGTGCTCGGTGATCTTGGTGCCAGCCCACACGCGGTGCATGATCGCTTCTTCCATACCGGCGAAGCGCGTTTGTTGGGCGTCACCGATCAGCTGGATGCGGGTGTTCTGGTGACCACCGCCTGCGGTGGAGTTGCGGGCCATTTCGTCGAGCACAGCAGCGCGGGCTTGGTCGACGGAGTTGCCGCCACGGATCAGGCCGGCGGCCAGATTGGTTACGCCATGGCGGGCGCACAGTTCCATGATGTCAGCGGAGCGAGTCATGGCTTCCTGAGCAGCGCGCGAGGCTACGTCGTCCGTAGCGGTCGGGCCAGCAGGTGCTGGTACTGGTGCCGACAATTGCGCCGGGGCTGGCACAGGAGCGGCGCGGGTTGGATCGGCAGGCGCTGGATTCGGGGCGCCCGATTGGGTAGCAGTGGTCATGTTGTCGTCCTGGTTGGATGGAGCGGAAAGGGCGGGCGCCCGAGTAATGAATTCGCATGGGTGACCGTCCTGCGGCGCGCTGCGCGAACTCGCGCCAGCGTCGAACGGGACGGTCACGAAACTGATCTCGTACGGCTCCCACGCGACGGCGCGGTACAGCGGCACGTTGATGCCATCGGTACGGTCGATGGCGCGAGTGATCTCGTATTTGGAAACGCGGTAGGTGAAGCTGATCCCACGAATGATGCCGGCACGGATGTCGCCGATGATGCCGGCCAGCTCGGGGCGGGTCGAAAGGCGCAGCGTCGCACTGCCCTCGCCGTTCTGGATGCTGCCACGAATGGCGATACCGATGATCGACTTGAGGCCACCTTGGATATCGTGGTTGTCGATAACCTGAACCACGCCCTTGTCGAAGCGCGTCATATCGACGGCTTCGGGCGTGACGACCAGCTCCTCGTCGTATTGAGTATCGTTGTACCAGTCCCAGCGTCGTCCCATTGCGCCAGTCGTCCAGACAACATCAATCGTGTTGTCGGCTTCGTTAAACGTGGATGGGACGAGCTCCGCGCCGCGCGAGAGCGGCGGCATGTTCCGGGGATCAGTAGCGGAGCGGGTAGCGTTCGGCTGAGTGGTTGGCGTCGTCATATCCGCATGATGCGGATTTCCCTGTCTCAATTCCCGGAAAACTGAGACAACTTTTCACGCGGCTATTTTTCTTCGCTGACGACGTAGTAACGGCCTTCTCGAAGTGCCATTGTCTTCGGTGCCAGACCAGCGCTTTGCTCGCTGCCTCCAGCGCCCAACTTAGTTTTTTCGCGTTCAACGGGTGCGCTCTCGATCCGGCCCGGTGGTGGCTGGCCAACATCGGCAATGGGCAAAGCCGGCACCCTCGGAAATTTAGAAGCATTGATCATCAGTTATCAACCCTATTAAATTGCATGCTTCGGTAGAAGCGTTCGCCGTTGGCGCAGTCGATGCGGAAGTCACAGTAGTTGACCCCAGCCGGCAGCGTGTCCATTCCACCCAATTTCACCAGTATCAAAAAGCCCTGAATTACGGCCGGCACAAGCTCGACTACACCAACCGGAAATGCCTTCACCGCTGTAGCAGTTGTGCCGCTATCGATCAGATCATTACCAATGTCGGCCACGTAATAGCTTTGGTCGTCGGCATCCTTATTGATCCACCATGTCCCGACCGGTTGCTTGAACCAGATCGTGCGGTCGAACCGCTCGCCGTTCGCGCACGTGACGCGGAACGTACAGTAGTTAATCGCACCGGTAGCGGCGTTGAACCCGCCCAGCTTCACCGGGATTAGCTTGCCCTGGATGACGGGCTCCTCAAGCACGGTGACGCCGGCCACGATCCGTTCCACCGACGTAGCCGTGGTGGCGCGCTCGTCCAGGTCGATGGTAATGTCCGCCACCCAATAGCGCTCATCGAGCGGGTGCTTCTCGCTCCACCACCGCCCTGCTTCCAGGGAGGGGGCATTCGGCGTGACCGCACTCGGCACAGTGCCAAATGACACCACGCGAGTGCCTCCCGGGAACGCGACCCGGCGGGATTCCGCCACCTTCGAAGCCGCCACCGCATTCTGCGCAGGCTGCTCGGCCAGCGTGGTGAAGCTTGCTGACAGCGGCATGGCGCGGTTGCCAGCGGCGTCGAACGCGCGCATCCGCACGGAGTGCGCAGTGCCCGCAGGCCGGCCTGAAACTGTGACAGAGCGAGCTGCGTTAGCGATGACGCTATAGTTCGTGCCGCCGTTGATGCTGTATTCATAGCCCGCAACGCCGACAGCATCTGTCGCTGCTGGGCATGACAGCATGGCGCCCGACGTGGTGACCGCAGACACGGTGATCTCGCCGGTCATTACGGGGGCGGTGGTGTCGGCGGCCGCCAATGTCGTCGCGGTAGCAGTGAGCGGCGTCGCGTAATTGCCGGCCGCATCCTTCGCGCGCACCCGGACAGCATGTCCAGTCGCGGCGGCTTTGCCGGTTACAACGAGTGTCAGCGCGCTGCCAACGCTCGCGTACGCGCCGCTACCGTTGTCGACCTCATACCCAGCGACGCCCACGGTATCAGTTGCAGCGGACCATGTCAGGGTGAAGCCGCTGGAGGTTTGACCGCTGACCGTGATGGCACCCGTCATGACAGGAGCGGCAGTGTCAGCAGCCGGCGTATCCAGACCAAATGCGGCTCGATAAACTGATTGCAGGCCCGGGGTAGTGCCGTCCCCGTATGTCATCGCGTCGAGGCCCGTGGGCCCCGCATGAACGCCATCACCGCCAATAAAATTCGGCGATGTGAAATATGCGGATTTGAATGTCGGAGCGCTTGGATTCGTGTAGTCGGTGATGATCGCATCACTGTCAAAGCAAAACACGGTCGTGCCGTTTGCCAAGGACTTGGCATACGCGATGCACTGCTGGCGAGCCGCTTCCGTCGCTGCGCTGTAGCCGCCTACGTAGTAGTCGGTGTCAAAAACGAATTTGACGTTGGCAAGGCCGGACTTCGCCCGCACCGCCGCCATGAAGTTGTCATTCGCCGTCTTGAAATTGGCGAATGAGGAAAACCCGTTCTGGCTGAACCCAGGTAAGTGGATGACGGTCGGCCGCACGCCCGCCTCAATCTGGTCCAGGGCCAGCAGCAAATAGTTTGCTTGCGTATGCCCCGAGCCGGCGGCATTGACTGTACTGATTGGCCGCGCCGGCGTGCTGAGCGACATGGCCGCCATGCGCGCCGGACTGGCAAATCGATTGATGTTGTAGGCAGCAGACTTGCGACTATCGCCCGTGAACAACAGCAATTCCGTAGGAAGGGCCGATGCCGTGTTGGTGACGATCGGCGTCCCAGGAAACGCATAGTCACCGTTGAACGGCGTGCCCGAAGGCAGAGTAGCCAAATTCGCGATACCGTCCACGTTACTTTGGGCGTTACAGAACCACTCACGGAACCACGGTTGGACGCCTCGAGCGGAGTCCCAGGCGCTGCTGTTACTGCTGCCTTGCGTGTAGCCGCCGGCCGAATCGATCTGAACGACCTTTACGAGCAAGATTCCGCCCGGTTTGCCGTCGGCTCGCGGCACGCTCGCCAAGTCCATCACGTCAGTCGACATGTGGATGCACCCGTTGTTATTGCCAACGTTTGGCGCCAGCCCGATTTGTTTTGTCGCAGCACCACTGAATGTGGCGTCTTTCCAGCCGTTCGCGGATTTGTCGTTATAAGCAACGCCGGCGCGCATAGGCACCCATGCGTTATTCCCCGTATCGACGGCAATCGCGTCGGTCACGGCAAATTGCACCTTGTATGTGCCAATCGTACCCGAAAGAACTTTGCTGCCGATCAAGTGCTGAACCTGGTCGAACGGAGCGTCGAATTCGAATTTGTACCAGCAGGTACGCAGTCCGGACGAGCCGCCGTTGTATGCCTCGTTGGGGCGAAGTTTTACTGCTTGCTGGGTGATCGCCATATTTCTAGATAGCCTTGTTGATTGGTTCCAGCTTGATGGTTTTCATTCGTCCGCGCCGCTCGAACATCACCGTGGTGACGCCGAGATCACGGAGCAGGTTCAGTGCGCTCTCGTATGTCGCACGGTCGATATGTCCAACGGCACCGTGCACGTACACTGTGGTGTCGGTTAGATGACTCACCGTAATGATTCCCAGGTACGCTCGACGTGCCTCGTAGCCGCCCGGCCCGTCATAGACTCGAATGTTCGAGACGGCCGTGGCCATATGCAGGTGTGTCATGTGGCAGCACTATCGGCAGGCGGCGTCGGCATATTTCCCCGCTGCATAAACAGCATCGTGTCGAGAATGCCTAATTCTTTCAGCCTAGCGATGTCCTTCGCAAGCTCGGTGTACACGACCTCCGGGTCGTATCCGCGCTGCCGCAGCTTTTCGCTGAAGCTCGACAGGCCACCGCTGATCTCGGCCAAGTCGGCCTGCACGTCCTGCTGCGGGTTCACGTAATCCCACTTCGGCGGACTAAAGTCGACTGCCTTGTCACGCGACTTGATCTGGCCAGCCAAGTACGCATGCTCGATGAACGCATCATGGATCGGCACCAGCAGCTTCGGGATCAGAGTCAGCCACTGCATCTGCGTGACAGCACGGCGGAAGTCAAGCAGCCTCACGCGGGCACTGCTGAAGTTCACCGAGCTCATGTCGCCGGTGAGCAAGTGGTACGGCACGCCGATACCCGCCGCGATCAGGTGCAGCTGGAACTTGACGTACTCGACGTAGCCCGGTGCCGCCTTCGGCTCGATGACCGTGAAGTTCATCCCCGGCGGCATGCCGACGATGCTCCCGCCCCCCAACTCGCCCAGGTCGTGGTGACCGCTCGGCTGGCCGTCACCTGCGTTGCCCATGCTGGCAGGGTTCTCCGAGCCGCTGATGTCGCCACTGGCCAGCACCGACAGACGGGCTTCCAGATTCTTGCGCGACATCTCCGCGTCCTCATACAGCTGCAGGTCGCGCACGCGCGCGATCACTGGCGCTAGGCGCGTGAAGCCCCGGCCCTGCCCTGGACGGCCCGGGTTGTACAGGTGGATGATCTGGTTTGCCGGCACGCGCTGGCTTTGCGACCGACCGCGCACTGCAGCGACATCGCCCGGGTGCTGGTCCCACAGGTAGTAAGCGGCGACCGCGCCGAGCACGTCATACTCGATGCCGTTGACAATTGAGTTGCCGTTGAGCGTGCCCGAGCGTGCGCTGTCGAGCCAGTCGATTTCGAGCAGCTGCAACTGGAGTGGCACCGCCATACCCGAACTGGCGCTGCGGGTGCGCTTGCGCACCAGGACTTCGCCATCCTGTTCCATCGCCATGTAGGCGGCTTTCACGAATCCGAAGAAGTCGAAGCGACCATCGGCATCGCAAACCTTGAACCAAGCAGTGAGCAGCTCGTTGATTTTGTCCTTGTCCTTGCCGGTGGCGCGCGGGATGATGCCCGCGCCGACCGTCGCCACCGCCAGGCCATCCATGCCGGCCCAGATGTACGGGACGTTCTGCACCAGGGCGCGCGCCTTGGAGCGTAGCGCCTTGGCATCTGCCTGGTGATCAGCGTTCGCGCTGGCGCCAGCACGGCGGGGACGCCACGTGTCGCGCGGGCTGGCCGCCTCGTACGCACGCTGCAACTGGCGACGTGCGAAGTGGCGCGCGATCCCTGCCTGCGGGCTGACGAAGCCGATGACGCGATCGATGATGTTGACCATCAGTCGCCCCGACTCGTTGTGAAGCGGAAGCCAAAGATGTAAGGAACGGTACGCCGGAGGCTACCGCTGATGACCTGCACCGCATGTGCCCGGGCAGCGATTAGCTGCGCCGTGTTCTGGTAGGTAATACGCCGTCCGTCGAATTCGACCGAGAGCGCGCCGGATACAATCGCGGCGTCGAGAGCGTCAATGTCTGATTGAGAGATAGCCATGCCGCCCACGGTAGCGATATGGCTGTCTCAATTCTCGGAAAACTGAGATTTTATTTCTTGGTGCCGGGCGTCTTGATGATGCGGTAGACCGACGCCCTGCTGATGTTGAGCCGGCGGCCCACCTCCGTCGCGTTGCGCCCGTTGAACAACACCATGACTTCGGCCACGATGCGGTCGCGTTCAGCCTGCGATCGTCGTGGGATATACGTCTCGATGCCGGCGAACTCCCGGCGTGCCAGCTCCTTAAGCGCGAAGGCTTTGTCACGCATCTCGGGAAACTCGATTTGAATGAACTCGAAAATCTTGTCAATTAGGTCTGCGTTGTCAAGCAGCGCAGCGGTCACCACTGCCTCCCGACTGGCCGACGCTGGTGGGGTGATGGGGTCGAGGGCGGTTTCGGTTTCCATGGTTCGTTTGCTGGTTGCGCTGTTGTAGTTGGTAGTGGCGTAATGACAGTGGTGGCTTGATCACCATCCGGGGCTGCCTGGTCGACGGGGCCGGCATCGTGGAACAGGTCGGACGTGACAGGGTTGACCTTCTCGCGCACCAGCTGCCACTGGTGGGGAGTCTTTTTGTGCAGGCCGAGATACTGCGCAGCGGCCAGGTTGTAGACCATCAAGTCGCCGGCCTCGTTGCGGGCGCTCTTCTTCTTCTCCCACACAGTGACTTTGCGGCCGCGCTTGTAGACAGTGATGCTGTACTCGGCGGTGAGCTGATCGTAGTAGTCATCCGGCAGGCCCTCCGGGAAGTGGGTGGCGCCCGGTCCTTCGGCCACCTTGTAGCGGCTTGCGAGATAATCCTTGGCCGTGTCGGTACCGATAAGCCACAGCTTTGCGCCGTGCGGCATGACCTTGCCCATCCAGTTCACGTCTACAAGCGTTGGCTTGGCAGAGAGGATCGGCTTGTTGTAGGTCGATGCGCCCTTGATCGCATAGATGTGGCGGTGCTGACGCGTGCGGGTGAAGTTATAGACGTCTTGCGTATTAGCGCCGCCAGAGTCAATGAACGTGGCGGCGATGCCGAGCATGCGCCCACCGGCATGCTGATACCGGCCCAGCAGCAGCGCATCGAGTGCGTCCCACGTCGCCTGCTCGGTCGGCGAACCTGACACCACCTGGTAGTCGATGATCCAGTCTTCCATACCTTCGCCCCAGGCCACGACCTTGAGCTCGAGGCGGTCAGGCTGCGTGTCGACAGCGGCGGTCAGGATTAGGCCGCGCATCGGCACGGTGCCCAGCTTGTAGCCACCGGCCCGGGCCTTGAGTTCAGTCGCCTTAGTCTGTTCCTTCTTCCGCTCCCAGCACCGCGCGAGGCGCGTGTTGTAAAACACGATCATCAGCTCTTCGCTGCCCTCGTCCAGCTTAGCCCGGGCTGCGCGATACTCGCGCAGCAGGGCAGTCCAGGTGAGCCAGCCGTACGGCGTGAACATCGCATTGATCGTGAAGCTGACCGTCTCCCCATCACCAGGTACGCCGGTCGACCACGCGCCGCGGCGAAACATATTGTTCTTGTCGGTCTCGTACATGACGGCGCCACATGCGCTGCACGGATAGATCGCCTGGCCGGCGTCGTCCTCCTGCAGGCGCTCGAACACCAGCGGCTGCTCCTGTCCACAGTGCACGCAGTCGGCCAGCGCTTCCTGGCGCGTACCCTGCAGGTACAGGTTCTCGATGATCGACTGGCCAGTGATCGTCGGCGAACTGGGGAAGTACGACTTGCGATTGCGCTCGAACGATGTCTGGCGCGCCTTCGCCAGCTGGACCGGGTCACCCTCGCCGTTCACGTTAGCGTTGGCGCGGTCGACCTCATCGAACAGCACGCGGCGCGCCGGGATCTCGGACAAGTTAGCCGCCGCGCCGGCGGTGACGATATGCAGCGAGCCGCCGATGTATTCCTTGTTATCGAGCGTGTTGACAGCATCGCGGGAGCGCGGCGCGGCCACGCGGTCACGCACCTCGGGCACGGCCGCAATGGTCTTACTCACGCGCGCGCTGGTGCGCTTGGCCAGCTTGCCAGTCGGCAGTATCCATAGGAAGTTTGCCGGCGACTGGTGCACTGTCGAACAAAACCAGTTCAGACCGACCTGCGTCTTGAGCATCTGCGATGCGCCCATCAGCGCAACGGTCTTGCACCAGTGCTTGTCAGACAGCGCGCGCATCACCTCGCGCGCATGCGGCGTGCGGTCGGTGCGGTACTTGCCGGCCTCATTGGCGCCCGACTCTTTCGGGATCACCATGTACCGGTCTGACCATTCGTCAACCGTCATGTTCGGGTCCGGCTGCAGCCCGCGCGCGATCGCCGGACGCACGATCGTCGCAGCCGAGGTCAGGCCAATCATCCTGCGTGCTCCTCGAGCTGGACGTCCAGTCGCTCATTGAACGAATGCGCCATGCTCTCGAGCAGAATCCGGTGCTCGCGCTCGATGACTTCCTCGCACTCCTCGGCGGTACGCAACGGCGCCACGTCTGCAGCGATGCGACGTGCACAGTTGAGCAGCCCGTCACGCAGTGCACGTGCCGCCTCGAACACAGCCGAATCGACGTCGTCCTTGAGCAGGAACCGACCCGACATCTCGGCGAGCTTGATCTCGGCAGCTGCTGCCTCCGCTGCCTCCCGGCGCGCGCGACTGCTGTCGTACCCCGGGACCTTGGTCACAGACTCCGGACCTCCCGTACCCGCCGGTGTGTCGGGCTGCGCCCCACTTGCCATGGGGTCAGGGCGTTGGCCGTTCGCGCGCGGGCGGGTATGTTTTTTGTAGAGGTGCGTCGCGTACTCCGGGTCGACCTTCCCATCGGTCACCGGGATGCCGCACCTGGTCACCGCGTCGTACGCGGACTGGCGCGAGATGCCTTGCAGCTTTGCCCAGTCGGCGATGGTTGTCAGGTTTTGCGTCATATTTCGTCGTTGTCAGGTCAGTTGTCAGGAAATGTTTTTGGGTTCTGCTAGTGCGATGACGTGGCCTGAATTACCCTTGCTAGCCCTGCTCCAGGAAGAACCTAACCCCCGGGGGGTCAGGTTGAGCCCGAACGCGGGCGATTAAATTCAGCGTCAAAGTGCGTAGCAAACTTGGCTTCGACGGTGGCCTGGCCGATCTCGTGGAAGCGCAGGCGCGTCTTGTATTGCGCCTGCTGCACGAACACAAACATCGGCTTGATGGCCGTGCCGTGTGCGAAGCGACGCTTGATGTACACACCTGGTGGCAGGCCGCGGTTACCGTTTGGCAGAACGAAGTACGTCACGCCCTGGCGTGCAATGGTTCGATTCGACCGCGTGCTGCCCGAAGCCCGCGACTCGTGACCAGCTCCGCGCTGCACCTTCAGCTGCGACAGCATCTGGGTGATCTGGGCACGGCGCACGTTGCCGTTCGCATCGAGCGTGGCGCCGTCTCCAGGCACGGCGAACCAGCCCTTCGGCATCATTCCGTTGGCCTGCAGCAGGCGTTCCATGCCTTTGAGCCCACGGTTGCCGCCGAAGATTTGCGGCCCGAGGAAGCGGTCAGCCGGCGTGCCCTTGCCAAACGGGTTGTCCTTAACCCAGACGCGCGCCTCGAGGCTGGTCTTGATGGCAGGCTTGAGGAACGTGCCGTTGAGCGCGTACGGTGTCGGACGATCGAATACCGAGCTCATCTCTGCCTTAATCGCGGCCTGCACGTCCTTGGCCGTGCGGGTCAGCGCGATGGCAGCCACGATCGGACCGCGTCGGCCCAGTTCCTCGATCCGTGCGGCTACAGCCGGGAAGTCGGTTCGCAGATTCATTCGCATCGTTTCACTCCTTTTTCCGGCTTTGCAGCCTGTTATTCAAACCCTGCAAGTCTCGAACCCGCATGGATACTGACTCTTGGCAGGGTATGTAGGGTTGCAGGGTTGTTTTAGATGTGAGCATTAAAAAAAACACATCGGCATATCAACATCGTTTTCGCGCCTACGTGCGCTAAACCCCGCAAACCCTGCATACCCTGCTGAAACCCGCATGGAGACTAGCTCTGCGGCTTGCAGGGTTTACTCCCTACCCTGCTTAACCCTGCAATGCCCGGTCCGCACGAACGTCGCCGAGCTTCCTAAACTTGGCGATCTGCTCATCCAATGGGTCCGGGAAATCGGGGTTGTCCACCACGAACACCATTCGGGTCTTCTTGTGCTTGCTGTCGACCGCGACGCTCTTCTTTGACTTGGTCTCGCGACTACCGATCAGGCCGGCGAACTTGCACAGCGTCAGCGGCTTCTCACCGCTCTTGTCGCACCACCGCTTGTAGATGATGTACAGGTCCTCGGAGAGGCATGACGTATAGGGCGCATCCAGGTAGCCGTCCTTCCAGGCACGGTGGAACGACATCCATCCGGCCAAGCCGAACTCGATCACGCGCTCCTTGGCCAGCGTCATCGGCGGCTTGGTATGCTCGTTGAAGCCGTCGAGCGGCAGGTTCAGCAGGAAGTGATAGAACGCCTGGATGCCACCGGCTGCGATGGAACGCTGCACGTCGGCATAGAACGCAGGGTCCTGCTTGCGCCGCGCCTCGATGACCATGAAGCGCCGGTCCTCCAGCTCGATCGGGATCGGCTGCGGCTCGTTCGAGAGAAACGTCGCATTCATGTGGTTGCGCTCGTCGCGCAGCGGCAGGTTCTTCTCGTTGATCGAGGTGGTCTTGCCGGTGATCATGTACTTGAGCGTGCCGTTGTGGGAGTACTTGTCGTCGCGCGACAGCA
>Ga0308158_10001981_pt1 | contig 20254 bp, 18 predicted proteins | sample PhyBR2_FD_201038 | JGI IMG/M metagenome (GOLD analysis project Ga0308158, IMG submission 201038) | Phyllosphere microbial communities from UC Gill Tract Community Farm, Albany, California, United States - DLSLB.R2 | ecosystem: Host-associated > Plants > Phyllosphere > Unclassified | place: USA...
AGGTAGCCCCAGTAGCCGGACTGGTTGGCGATGATGCCCTCGTTCTTGGGCTGCAGCGAGAAGCCCTCGAACCGGTCTGAGCGGTAGGCCTCGAGGCTGTTGGCGTACCAGGTCGCGATCTGCGGCGTCGCCTCGTAGTTCATCCGCAGCATCTCGCGCACGATCTTCTCGCGCTTGTCCTGGTCGAGCTCAGTGTGCTGCTCTTCGTAGAGCTTGTCGAACTCGGGGTCGCACCAGCCGTCCTGCGAGGTGCCGCCGCTGCCGTCCGTGCCGGTGGGCAGGTTCATGCACGTGTTGATGCCGAGCTGGTAGTCAGGGTCAGCGCCCTGGCTCCAGCCGCTGAAGTACATGTCGTAGTTGCCCTTGGTGGTCTCGGCCGTGATCGTGTCGGTGTCGGTCGCCTCGACCTTCACGTCGATGCCGATCTCCTTCATCCACGGCACGAAGTACTCGGCCTGGGACTGCTCGGTGATGCTGGTCGAATCGACGAAGAGGCGCAGCGAGAGCGGCTTGCCGTCCTTGACGCGGATGCCGTCGGCCCCGGCCGCCCAGCCGGCCTCGTCGAGCTTCTTCTTCGCCGCCTCAGGGTCGAAGTCCATGATGACCTCGTCGTCGGCGGGCAGGGTCCACTTCGGGTACGACGCGGGGACGAAGCTCGTCGCCGGAACGCCGTATCCGCCCAGCACCTTGTCGAGCAGGGTGTCGGTGTCGGTTCCCAGGCGGATCGCCTGGCGCACGGCGGCGTCCTGCAGCGCCGGGTTGCCGTTGCCGTACGCCTGCCCGTCGCGGGTCTTCAGCCCGACGTTGATGCTGATGGCGGCGTAGCGGCGGCCCTGGCCGGAGTGGGTCTCGATGCCGTCGACGCCTTTCAGAGCGTCGAACTGCGTCGCAGTGAGGCCGGTGACCATGTCGACATCGCCCGAGCGCAGTGCCTGCACCTGGGCATCCGAGTTCGTGTAGTAGATGTACTGGATGCGGTCGATCTTCGGCGCACCGCGCCAGAAGTCCTTGTTGGCCTTCAGCGTGATGAACTGGTTCGCCTTGTAGCTCTCGAGCAGGAACGGTCCCGAGCCGACGACATCCTCGTCGTTCGGGTACTCCGCTGGGCTGTCGATCTTCTCCCACACGTGCTTGGGGACGATCGGGATCTCGACGCCGGGGTTCGGCGCCTGCGGCGCCTTCATGTTGAGCACGACGGTCTTCTCGTCCGGCGTCTCGATCGTGTCGACGTTGGTGAGGAGGCCGCCGTTCGCGACCCCGAGAGCCGGGTCGTCGATCATCGACTGGTAGGTGAAGGCCACGTCGTCCGAGGTGATCGGCTCGCCGTCAGACCACTTCAGCCCGTCCTGCAGGGTGAACGTCCACACTTTGCCGCCTTCGGAGGTCTCCCACTTGTCGGCGAGGCCCTTGGTGGGCGAGCCGTCCTCCTGGGAGTTCTGCACAAGGAACTCGTAGGTGTAGCGCAGCGTGTTCGTGGGCAGCAGGTAGATCGAGGTGAACGGGTTGAACGAGTCGACGAAGCCCGAAGTCGCGATGCGCAGCGTCTTCCCGTCCGACTTGCCGGACGGCGGAGTCGACGAGTCCGCCGCGTGCAGCCCGGCGGGCGCTGCCGCGTGCGAGGCCGCCGCAGGTGCGAGCACCATCGCGGCGGCCGCCGCGACCGACAGGGCACGGACCAGATGTTTGCTGTGACGTGTTCGCATGAGCGTCCTTCTTTCGGTGCCGAGGCCCTGCGACGGGGCCCGTGGGGATTCAGCAATAGAACCGCACGTCATGAGCTCTGGTCAACACATTCGTACCAGATACTTGCCAGCGACACGGGTCGGCAGTGTCTTCATCGACATCGTTCGACCTGCTCATCGGCGGCTTCCTTGACGCGCGTACAGCCTACGACACTTGTCATACCGCGGGTCAACCTGCCCGAGCCTGCCGACGCCGCCCAGACGCGACCTCTTGACTGCGCCACGCCGGTGACCGATGATCCGTTACAGATCAACCGTCCTAACATTCGGAGTTCACCGCGCATGTCACCCGCAGCCGCCCCTTCGCCTTCGACGCTGAGCTGGCGCACCCGCCTCGTCAGGGCCGACCCTTTCAGCGGCTGGGACGGCGCGCGCTGGACGTCCGAGCCGCTCGAGGCCGGTTTCGCCGCAGACCAGGCGATCGCCTCCTGGAACCTGGATCCGGGTCACGCCGCCGTCGTCGAGATCAGCGCCCGTGCTGTCGGCGGCGACTGGCATCCGTGGCTTCGGCTGGCGGAGTGGGGCGCGGCCGGATCCCGGCGCAGCGTCTCCACCTCCCCGTCGGGCATGGGGGCGACGCCGGTCGTCGACACCGATGTGCTGACGGCAGCCGACGGCGCGCCGTTCGAGGCGGTGCGCCTGCGCATCACTCTCGATGAGGCGCCGGAAGGGCATCCGCTCCACCTCGCCGCCGTCAGCTTCTCGGCACCCGACCGCGCTCCGGGGAATCCCCGCGCATCTGACCCGTGCGGCCCTGCCGCACCGCTGTCGGGAGCCGCAGCGCGCGTGCGTCCTCTCTCCCAGCGGGCCTACCCGGCCCGCGAAGACCTCGGCGGAGGCGGCCCGGTCTGGTGCTCGCCGACGTCGCTGACGATGGTCATGGATGCCTGGCAGGTGGCGATCCCCGAGTCGATCGACGATGCGCCGGACGGCACCGACCCGCGGGTGCCCTGGGTGGCCCGCGAAGCGTACGACGCGCCCTACGACGGCACAGGGAACTGGTCGTTCAACGCCGCGGTGGCAGGCAGCCTCGGCCTCGCCGCGGTCGTCACTCGACTGAGGTCGCTGGACGACGCTCGAACACTGACCGCGGCAGGCATCCCGCTCATCACGTCGATCCGGTTCGCCGACCGGGCAGAGCTCGCGGGCGCCGACTACGACGCACCGACAGGTCACCTCGTGGTGGTGCGGGGCCTCACGCCCGAGGGCGACGTGCTCGTGGCCGATCCGGCGAACCCCGGCGGCGAGGCAGGCCTGCGCACCTACGCGAGGGCGGAGTTCGACGCCGTCTGGGCGCGCAGTCGTCGCACCGCGTACCTCGTCACACCCCGCGGGCACGCACTCCCGCCCACATCGGGCGATACACCATGGTGAGCGCGTGAATCCGGCCGGCTCAGCCGGTCACGTCGGCGAGCAGAGCCTCGAGCAGGTCGATCCTCTGCATCGCGGATGCCAGCGAGGCGTGCTCGGTGACCGCGTGCGCACCGCCGCCCCGGGGCCCGAAGCCGTCGACCGTCGGCAGGCCGAGGCTGCCGAGCAGGTTGGTGTCGCCGGCTCCGGCAGCGGGGCGGCCCTCCGCCGTCTGCCCCACGCGCTCCGCCGCGGTCGCGATCCGCGCGAGCAGCCGGGCGTCGGCGTCCGAGGCGGCCCACGCGGGTCGATGGCTCAGCGTCTCGACGTGCACCTGCGCTCCGGCCCGCTTCGAGCCGAGGGCATGCAGGGCGTCGAGAACGCGCTTCTCGGTCTCGCCGTCGATGAAACGGAGGCCGATCTCCGCGGACGCTGTGGCGGGTACGACATTGGCCCGCCCTCCTCCTTCCACGGTTCCGACGTTGCAGAGCACCTCCGACGGCAGCATCGGGTCGCCGACGATCGCCCGGACCGCGACGAGCTGATCGACCAGCTCGTCGATGGCCGAGACGCCGACGCCGGGATCGAGAGCGGCGTGCGCGGCGCGACCCTCGACCGACAGCCTGATGCGCGTGCTGCCGCGGCGTCCGACCTTCAGCGAGCCGTCGGGATGCGGCGACTCGAACCCGATCACTCCGGAGACCCCCGCGGCGCATTCGCGCAGCAGGTCCTGCGCCGAGGGAGAACCGACCTCCTCATCGCACACGAGCACCGCGCGCACCGCGCGTCGCGGACGATCGCGCACCCGCTCGGCGGCGGCGAGCATCACGATGAGCCCGCTCTTCATGTCGTACACACCGGGGCCGCTCAGGGTGTCACCGTCGACGACCCACGGCACATCGCCCTGCAGCGTGCCTTGCGGCCACACGGTGTCGGTGTGGCCGACGAAGAGCAGCGGTTCGCCCTCGCCCGCGAGTTCGGCGACGAGGTGCACGCCGTTCTCGGTCGCCACGAAGCGCAGCTCGGCGCCGGCCTCGGTCCACCAGCCGGCGAGCTCGTCGGCGACGGCACGGCTCGCCGTCGCGTCGAACGACGGCGACTCGATCGAGACCAGGTGCGCGATGCGCGCGAGCACGACGTCGGCGTCGCTCGCCACGGAATTGCCCATGTGCGCTCCCTCAATGAGTGCAGTTATGAAACATATCGATGGATTGATCCTGCCATTCGAGTCCGATATCTTCTAGCATCGAAGCACTCACAGTCGAAATATAGGATTCGTATCATGGACGAGGCGCCGGAGCCGCGGTACTACAGCAGCACGCTGCGCACGCATGCCGATCTGCACGCGGCGAGCGCGCTGTACGCCCGGGTCTTCGGATACGACAGCCCCGACCTGCAGCTGAACACCAACCTGCTGAGCGCGCTCGTGCGCAACGGCGGCTCGGCGGTGGGCGTGCACACCGCCGACGGGTCGCTGGTCGGGTTCGCATACGGCTTCGCGGGTCGAGACGAGCACGGAGCCGAGTTCCACTACTCCCAGGCGGCCGTGGTCGATCCCGCTTACCAGGGCACGGGTGTCGGACGCATGCTCAAGCAGGCGCAGCGCGAGGTGGCACTCGGCTGGGGGCACGGACACATGCGCTGGACGTTCGATCCGTCGCTCACGCGCAATGCGCACTTCAACTTCTCGACGCTCGGCGCAGAGGGGATCGGCTACGTCGCCGACTACTACGCGCGGCCGGGGACCGACAGAGTGGTCGTCGACTGGGCGCTCGAACGCGCGGCCGATCCGTACGCCGCCGCGCGCTCGGCCGCCCCGCCGCCCCTCGGGAGGCAGGACTGGGGCCGTCCGCTGCCGGCCGCGGACACCGGGTACGGCGCGATCTGGCTCGCTGCTCCCGCGCGCGCATGCACGGCCGACGATCAGCGGCCTGATGCCGATGCCGTCGTGCGCGGCGCCCTGAACCGCCTGCTCGCCGAAGGACGCGTTCTGGTCGCCAGCCGGCTCGTCGACGAGACCACAGCCGTGCACCTCGCGGTGCACCGTCACGATGGGGAGAGCGCCTGATGACGACGCGGACCGGCACTGATGTTCCCGAAGACGAGAACGACCACGACCGAGAGCTGGTCTCGCCCGGCGAGCGCTACGGTCAGCGCATCCGCACCAACGTGTCGGCCGAGGCGCTGCAGGCCCGGGTGATCGAGGCCGAGACCCGATCCCTCGCCCGCACCTTCGACGAGCTGTCGCGCACGGGCGACGTCCCTCGCGCCGCTGCGCTGATCCTGGGGGCCCGCCGTCGGTACATCGGCGGCCTGGGCAAGGCGGCCGCCTACGCAGAGCTGCTCGGCGCCGACCTGTCGGCCACCCTGTCGAACGTGTTCCTCGTCGACGGCCGCGCGCTCACGCCGCTGACCGTGCTGACGGATGTGCGCGCGAGCGACGTGCTCGTGGTCTTCTCGATGCGCCGGTACCGCGAGGAGACGGTGCGGTTCGGCGAGCTGTTCCGCGAAGCAGGTGGCGAGCTGCTCGTGATCACCGACAGCGAGGACGCCCCGCTCGCCGGGGTCGCGTCGTCGCTGATCCGCGTGCACACCGGATCCGCGTCGTACGCCGATTCCCCCACCTCCGTCGCCGCCGTCTGCCATCTGCTCTCGACGCTCACGACGGCGAGCGCGAAGGGCGCGCGTCGCCGCCTCGCCATCCGCGACCGATTCGGGTCGGATCTCGGGCTGTACCGCCCGAGCCCGGTGGGCGAATCGCCGAACCCGCCGGAGATCGAATGAGAATCGAACGTCTTCGCCTCTTCGAGGTGTCGCTTCCCCTTGTGCACGGCTTCGAGACGAGCTCGCACCGCAAGACGCACCTCGACCACATCCTGGTCGCGGCGACCGATTCCGACGGCCGCACGGGCTGGGGGGAGATCGCCTCCCCTGCCGACCCGTACTACGGCTCCGAGACGACGGCGACGGCGTGGTCGATCGCCCTGCGGTACCTCGTGCCCGCCGTGCTCGGCGCTGAGTGGGACGCCCCGGCTCAGCTCGAGGCGCAGTGGCGCCGCGTTCGCGGCCACGAGTTCGCGAAGGCGGGGTTCTCGGCAGCCGCGTGGGATCTGCATGCCCGCGAGATGGGCATCTCACTGGCCAGTGCACTCGGCGGAACCCGCTCCGAGGTCGTCGCCGGTGTTTCGCTCGGCATCGAGCCAGGCATCGACGCCCTGCTCGCGCAGGTGCAGCGGCAGACGGACGCGGGTTACGGCCGCGTCAAGCTGAAGATCGCACCCGGCTGGGATCTCGAGCCCGTCCGGGCGGTGCGCGCCGCGCATCCTGACCTCGATCTGCACGTCGACGCGAACGGCGCCTACCCCGACGACGACGCCGCGGCCCAGGTCTTCCGCGCACTCGACGACCAGCGCCTGACGATGATCGAGCAGCCGTTCGCGCCCCGCGACTTCGTCGCGCACGCACGGCTGCAGCAGAAGCTGAGCACGCCGATCTGCCTCGACGAGTCGGTCGTGGATCTGGCCGATCTGCGCACGATGCTCGCGCTCGACGCGGGGCGCGTGCTCAACATCAAGGTCTCCCGCATGGGCGGGCTCACGATCGCGCGACAGGCCCACGACCTCGCCGCCGACGCGGGCGTGCCCGTCTGGTGCGGAGGGATGCACGAGTTCGGCGTCGGTCGCGCCGCCAACGTCGCGCTCTCGGCCATGCCCAACTTCGTCCTGCCCTCGGATGTCTCGGGGTCGGACAAGTACTTCGCACGCGACGTCATCGTGCCGGCGGTCATCGCGAATGCGGGGCGGGTCGCCGTGCCGACCGCACCGGGCATAGGACACGAGGTCGACGAGGACTGGGTGCGGCGCAACACGTCGCGCACCTTCGACTCCGCAGCGGCCTGAACCCTGCGGAGAGAGCCCGGCGCATGCAGGCAGACTGAGGCATGCAGAGAGAGGGAGAGAGCATGATCCCCGTCATCGACGGACACAACGACCTGGCATGGGCCCGCCGCGAAGGCTTCGGGTATGCCGTGCAGGGACTGGATGCCCGCGTCCCGGCGCTGCACACCGACCTTCCGCGGCTCGCCGAGGGTGGCGTCGCCGGTCAGTTCTGGTCGGTGTGGGTCGACCCGGCTCTGAGCGGGGCCGAGCAGGTGACGGCGACGCTCGAGCAGATCGACTTCGTGCAGCGCCTGATCGACGCCCACCCCGACCGGCTCGTGGCCGCGCGGAGTGCGCGAGAGGTGCGGGATGCCCTCGACTCAGGCCGGCTCGCATCGCTCATCGGCATCGAGGGCGGTGCGCAGATCGACGGATCGCTGGCCGTGCTGCGGCAGTACGCGCGCCTCGGCGCGAGATACATGACCCTCACCTGGTCGCGCACGATCGACTGGGCCGACTCCGCGACCGACGAGGCCAGACACGGCGGACTGACCGACTTCGGCCGCGACGTGGTGCGTGAGATGAACCGCATCGGGATGCTCGTCGACCTCGCGCACGTCTCACCCGCCACCATGCGCGACGCCCTCGCGGTCAGCGCGCGGCCGGTGATGGTCAGCCACTCCTGCGCCCTCGCCCTGTGCGATCACCCGCGCAATGTGCCCGACGACGTGCTCGCCGCGATCGGCGACCGCGACGGGGTGGTCATGGTCGCCTTCGTCCCGTCGTTCCTGTCGCAGCCCCGACGCGAATGGGTCGAGGCGGGAGAGGTGGGCGCGGCGCCCCCGGTCGGCATCGCGGACGTCGCCGACCATCTCGAGCACATCAGGTCGGTCGCCGGAGTGCACGCGGTCGGGCTCGGAGCGGACTACGACGGCACGGATGCCATGCCCAGCGGGCTCGAAGACGTCTCGCGCTACCAGGACCTGCTCGACGAGCTGCGCCGCCGCGGCTGGTCGCAGCGCGACCTCGAAGCCGTCGCGCACAACAACGTGCTGCGCGTGCTCGAGGCGTCCGACGCCGATCACGAGGCCTTCCTGGCCGGCTCTGCAGGCGAGCCCGTGTCGGTCGTGCCGAGAGTCGACGTGACCCTGCGCGCCGCGGCTTCCGCAGCCGCATCCGCAGACACCTCGGCGCCGCGTGCTCTGGTGGTCGTGAACGCCGAGACCTCGGGACCCCGCCGGCTGGGCGCCTGGCTCGAGGAGGAGGGCATCGCGGTCGACGCGCTTCTCGGCTCGCACGGTCTGCCCGCCGACCTCTCGGGCTACGACGCCCTGGTGATGCTCGGCGGCGGGCTCATGCCGGACGACGACGACCGCGCACCATGGCTGGCCCAGGAACGGGCTCTCGCGCTCGAGGCGATCGCGGCAGACCTGCCGACGCTCGGCATCTGCCTGGGCGGGCAGCTGCTCGCGCACGTCGCCGGGGGCGAGGTGCGCGCCGACTTCGGGCCGAAGGAGCGCGGAGCGACGCTGATCACCCCCTCTGCGGCAGGCGCCGCAGACCCCCTGATCGGCGGCCTGGCGCACTCCGCGCACATGATCGAGAACCACCAGGACATGATCACCGCGCTTCCGCCCGAGGCTGTGCTGCTCGCTTCGAGCGCAGCCGTCGAGAATCAGGCCTTCCGCCTCGGCTCGCATGTCCGCGGCCTGCAGTTCCACCCCGAGGTCGGCGCTGACGACCTGGCGCGCTGGCAGGAGCCGACCACGCCGGCTGATGGCGACCGGCCCGTCGCCGAACTGCTGGCCGAGGCCCGCGCGGTCGACGACGAGAACACGCGCGCCAGCCGCGCGCTCATCGCCGCATTCGCGGCCGAGATCCGCGCCGCGGCTGCGGCCAGGGCATCCCGATGACCGATCTGCTGCGTGCCGCCGCCGAGGCCGCGCTGGCGGAGCGGCTCGACGAGGCGACGCTGGGGCGCGCGCCGGCGTCCCTGGCGGCGATCACCCGTCATGGGCGCGTCGTCGCCGTCGCCGCACACGGCGAGCCGCGCCGCGATGGAGGCCCGACCACCCGCGGCACCGTGTTCCGCATCGCGTCGATGTCGAAGAGCTTCCTCGCGGCGACTGCGCTGAACCTGCGCGATCAGGGAATGCTCGACCTGCACGCGCCTGTCACGCAGTGGGTTCCTGAGGTCGCCGAGGCGCAGATCGACGGGCGCGCCGCCGGAGACCGGATCACCCTGTCGATGCTCATGGCGAACAGCGCGGGTCTCGTGGAGGACAACCCGTGGGGCGACGACCATCTCGGTGAATCGCGCGCGTTCATGACAGACGTGGTCGGTGCCGGACTCAGCCTCTCGGCGCCGCCCGGCACCCAATACCAGTACTCCAATCTGGGCCAGTCGCTGATCGGCAGGGCGATCGAGTCGGTCACCGCCCGCCCGGTCGAAGACGTCATCCGGGAACGCATGCTCGATCCGCTCGGCCTCTCCTCCACCAGGGCATCCGCCGACCTCTACCCGCCTGATGCCGACCTCGCCCACGGATTCCGCACCTTCGACGACGGTGACTCCTTCACGCCCGAGCCCTATGTGGGCACGGGCGCGCTGGGGTGCATCGGCAGCATGTTCAGCACTGTGGACGACATCGGCACCTGGATGCACTTCCTCAGCTCCGCTTTCGATGATGACTCCACGGGGCCGATCTCATCGGGGCCGCTCAGCGCCGCCTCCCGACGAGAGATGCAGGTCGCACGCACGCTGATCTCGCCGGCGATCGGTCAGTTCGGCGAGCGCGAACTCGACGGCGCGGGCTACGGGTACGGCCTGGTCGTCGAGCACGACCGCAGGTTCGGGCGCATCGTGCAGCATTCCGGCGGCCTTCCCGGCTTCTCATCGCACATGCGCTGGCATCCGGCATCCGGGATCGGGGTGGTCGCCTTCGGCAACTCGGACTCGTTCGGCGCGGGACGCATCGCCGGCCTGATGCTGCACGACGTGCTGCGAGCGGTCGACGCGCCTGCGGCGATCGTCAGGCCGTGGCCGCAGACACTCGTCGCCGCGGAGCGCGTCGACGAGCTGCTGCGCTCGGGGCGCCCACTGCAGCACCCGCAGTCCTGGACCGAGGCGGGCGAACTGGCGCGCAACGTGCTGCGCGACCTGCCGGCCGAGCTGCGCACGCGGCGCCTGCGGGCTGCGACAGACGAGATCGGCGTGCCCGAGGCGGACGCGCCACCCCTCGCAACGCGCATCGTGTCTGCGCCCGATGCCTCGTCGCTGCGCTGGACCCTCCCCTGCGCGACCGGCGCACTGGTCTGCGATCTGCGGATGGTCGGCCTGCGCGAGCCCATCGTGCAGGCGCTCGAGGTGCGCGTGGCCGGCCAGGACGGCAAGCCACGCGACGAGGTCGCTCTCGTCACCGACCACCACCGGGTCGCGCCGACCGGCCCCGACCCGGTTCGGTGAACCGGCGGGTGCCGCCCCGCGGCGGCACCCGGTTCCGTCTCAGGCTGCGGTGGTCTGCTGCCACTCCGCCCAGCGGTGGGTCCGGTCGTTCGACGCGGCGTGCGCGGCCGCACGGCTCACGCCGTCGAGCAGCGCGATCGCATCGTCGCGGTCGAGGCCAGACAGGTGCCCTGTGACCGGCCCGGTCACCGAGTGGACCTGCCCGCGTGACACCCGCTGCAGCCGCTCGAGGGGGCTCTGCGAGATCGATACGCTCTGCAGGCGCGCCAGCGGGAAGACGGCGAGACGGCGCCAGAGGAAGCCGCGTCGCACCAGCAGGGCGTGCTCGGTGAGACGATAGCCGTGACGCTTCCACGACAGCGGGCGTCGCCAGGCGGCGCGTGCCGGGATGGTCTTGTACGGGTCGTCAGCGACGGGGCCGACGACGCCGCTCTCCCACATCGCCGCGATCTCGTGCGGCGGGATGCCCGGCATCACCAGTCCGAGCACGCGCTCGACGTCGACGCGTCGCCCCACAGGCAGCACGATGCTGAACTGCTGCGCATTGCCCGAGCTTTGCTGCGCGGCGCTCTTGCCCGTCATCCGGTTGATCTTCACCGTCCACCAGCCGAACGGTCGCCACAGCAGCGACTGCGACACCTCGACCGCGAAGATGCGGCCCGGTGGCAGGGTCTCGGTCACCGTCGTCAGCAGGCCGAAGGTGATGCGAACACCATCGGGAGTCGATGCGATCGAGTAGCGCAGCGACTTTGAGATCTGCGCCCAGGTGATGCCGACGACGGCGATGACGAGCGGGATGCCCATGCCGAGGCCCAGGCCGACCAGGCCCAGTGCGATGTCTGCCGGGTCCTCGCCGTCAGCCGTCATGCCGAGGTACATCGCGCTGATCGAGATGACGAAGATCGCCCCGAAGAACAGGAACCAGAGCACGCCGATGACCAGCTGCGAGCCGATCAGGCGGCCGGTCGGGATCTTCACGACGCTCTCGGGCGCGACGTCGGCGAGGTCGACGCCTTCGATCAGCCCCGACACTCCCGCGTTCATCGATCCGACGATCTGCTCACGCGTCGTCTGCTGCGGCGCGGAGCCGGATGCCACCAGGCGCGCGCTTCTGGCACCGGCGGCGAGCCTGAGGATGTCGGCGCGCACGGCCTCGGCCTTCGGCGTCGACAGGTACTCGAGCGGCACGTTCGCGTCGTTCCCGGCTCCGACGACCTCGAGCTTGGCGAGTCCGATCAGCCGGGCGGGGAAGGGTCGGGTGAGGTTGACGCCCTGCACGCGATCGAGCGGGGCTCGGCGATGCGAGCGGAACAGCAGGCCCTTGCGCACCTCGACGTGGTGGCCGGTGATGCGGAACTGCTGGAAGCGCCAGAGGAACCAGAAGATCGCGATGAGCAGCACGACGAGGCCGAGCACGGCGGCGAACGCCAGCAGCACGAGGTCGTTCTCGAGCACCCAGTCGACGGGATCGCCGTTCTGCGTGACGTACTCTGCTTCGGCGGGCGCGAAGAGCTTCACCACCCATCCGATGACCTTGTCGCGCATGTTCGAGATGACGATTCCGGCCACCACCAGCAGCGCGAGGCCGCCCTTGAACAGCGGGGTCAGCGGATGCATCCGATGCCACTCGCCATCGGCGAGCGACGATGAGCCGCCGTCGGGCAGCGTCTCGGGTGCCGACACGTCGTCGAAAGCTCCGGGGGTGCTCACAGCCCGGTCCGCCGGGTCTCGGCCACCTCGATGAGGGTGTCGCGCAGCGCCTCGGCGGCGCCCTGCGTGAGCCCCGGGATCTGCACGCCGGTCGCCGCCGCAGCGGTGACCATCTTCAGCTGCGCGAGACCGAAGATGCGGTCGAGCGGACCCTGGGTGATGTCGACGAGCTGCATGCGGCCGTACGGGACGGCGACCATCCGCTGCCACAGGATGCCGCGGCGGAAGACCACATCATCGGCACGCAGCATGTAGCCGAGCGCCTTGGCCTGGCGGGGCAGGATGGCGAGGGTGATCAGGTTGATCGCGATGAACGCACCGGCGGGGATCCAGACCCAGGTCTGCTCGAACATCGTGGCGGCGACCACGGCCGCGATCGCGACGAGGACGATGACGATCGCGTACTGCACGAACTGCGAGACGACGTACCTCGGTGAGATCTGGTGCCACGCGCCGTCGAGCGCGAGCGCTGCGGCGCTGCGCGGCGCGCGGATGCCCGTGTAGGTGCCCTCGTCGAGCACGGCGGGCGCGGTGAGCGGCGCGGGAGGCGCAGCAGGCGGCGCGGGAGGCGCAGCAGGCGGCGCGGGAGGCGCCGGCTGCGCAGCCGGAGCAGGCGGCGTCGGCGGGGACGCAGGAGCGGATGCCGGGGCCGCGGAGGTCACAGGCGGCGCCGGAGGCGCGGCAGGGCCGGGGTGCTCCGCAGGCGGGGCGAACGGGTTCGGCTCACGGGGCGGGTTCGTCTGGCTGTCGCTCATCAGGATCCTTCGGCAGTGTGCAGAACTGTTCCGCGATGAGCGCCACCCCGACCAGCAGCGCCGCGCCGATGATGAGGGCGATCATCGCCACCACCGACCCTACCGGCGCAGGCACGGGCCGCGTGGCCAGAAACAGCAGCAGCCCCGCGCCGAAGCCGGCCATGATCGCGCCGAGAAGGCTCGACGCCCTTGCGAGCGTGGCTGCCCGCAGGGCCCGGAACGGATCGATGCGCTGCCCGCCGCGGGTGCTGCGGCGCACCGGCCACGCCAGCAGCAGCACGGCGATCGCGATGAGCACGAGGAGAACCGGCAGGAAGCCCGAGGGCGTGAACGTGGCACGCCCGGTCACGGTGAGCAGGTGATCGAAGGCGAAGCCCGCGCCGGCCGACAGCAAGCCGAGCACGAAGAGCAGCGCTCCCGATGTGCGCTTCATCGGTCGTCCGACGCGCGCAACCGCCGCACGAGATCGTCGACGCGCCCGGCGCCCGGCAGCACGGCGTCGGGATCGACGCTCAGCCAAGGTTCGAGCACGAACAGCCGCTCGGCTGCCCGGGGGTGCGGCACCTGCAGGTGCTCGGCATCGCTGGCGAAGTCGCCGTAGGCGATCAGGTCGAGGTCGAGGGTGCGGTCGCCCCAGCGCTCGAGGCGCACCCGACCCTGCTCCTCCTCGACCGCGTGCAGCATGCCGAGCAGCACCTGCGGGGCGAGGCGAGTGGTCATCAGCGCGACCGCGTTGAGGTAGGGCGGAGCATCCGGATCAGGACCGTCGGGCTTCACGGCGACCGTCTCGATCGGGTCGGACATGACGAGGTCGTCGACCAGCGGCAGCCGGCGCAGCCGCTCGGCCGCCGCACGCAGCATCTCACCGCGGTCGCCCTCATTCGATCCGAGTGCGATCACAGCGACCTGCGGTTCACGGCCCGGTCGCGGGTCGGGCAGGTCGGAGAGGTGAGTGAGCCGCCGGTCCATCACGCGCGTCCTCGGCGGATCGTCACCGACACGTCGGCGAACGTCTGCTCGATCGGCGCGTGCGGCTTGTGCACCGTGACGGTCACGTTCTGCACGCGGCGGTCTTCGAGCGTCGCGTCGGCGATGCGCTGTGCGAGCGTCTCGATGAGGTTCACCGGCTCTCCGGCGACGATGCCCGCCACCCTGTCTGCCAGCTCGCCGTAGTGCACGGTGTCGACCACGTCGTCAGACGCCGCGGCCGCCGAGAGCGACAGCTGCAGCGCGAGATCGATCGTGAACTCCTGGCCCTGCCGCCGCTCGAAGTCGAAGACTCCGTGGTACCCGAACACGGTCAGCCCGGTGAGGGTGATCTCGTCGACTGCGGTCATCTCACACTCCATCCCATGCGGCGCTGACGGCCAGCGCGTCGCGGGTCGAGGCGACGTCGTGCACGCGCACCGCCCAGGCTCCTGCCCGCGCCGCGAGGGCGCTGGTCACAGCGGTCGCGAGGTCGCGGCGCGACTGATCGGCCTCTCCGCCGAGGGTCTCGGCGAGGAACCGCTTGCGCGAGGTGCCGACGAGCACCCGATGTCCGAGTCCGATGATCTCGTCGAGGCCGCGCAGCACCTCCCAGTTCTGCGCTCCCGACTTCGCGAAGCCGATACCGGGATCGAGGATCACTCGCGACGGCGCGATGCCCGCGATCGCGGCCGCGGTGACCCGGTCGCGCAGCTCGGATGCCACCTCACGGGCGATCCGCGAGTACTGTGCCCGCGCGTACATGTCGTCCGACGGGCCGCGCCAGTGACCGATCGCGATGTCGGCGTCCAGGTCGGCGACGGTCGCGAGCATCTGCTCGTCGGCCAGCCCACCAGACACGTCGTTGACGATGCGCGTCCCCGCCTTCACTGCGGCTGCGGCGGTGTCGGCGTTGAGGGTGTCGATCGAGGTCGGGATGCCCTCGGCCGCCAGCGCCTCGATGACCGGAAGAACACGACGCTGCTCCTCTGCGCTGCCGATGCGCTCGGCGCCGGGGCGCGTGGATTCGCCGCCGACGTCGATGATGCTCGCGCCCTGCGCGCGCATGGCACGAGCGCGGGCGAGCGCGATGTCGAGATCGAGGTAGCGCCCGCCGTCGCTGAACGAGTCGGGGGTGATGTTCAGGATGCCCCAGATGCCCGTCACAGCTGCCCGCCGCCGATCAGCGCGATGAGCTCGGCGCGGGCCGCGGGCTCGGTGAACTCGCCGCGAGCGGCGATGGTCACCGTCGTCGCGAGCGGCTGCCGGCCCCCGCGCATCGTGACGCAGCCGTGCGACGCGTCGAGCACGACGAGCACTCCCCTGGTGTCGAGGTTCTCGGCGATGGCATCCGCGATCTGCTCGCCCAGTCGCTCCTGCACCTGCGGGCGGGTCGCCAGGGTCTCGACGACCTTCACCAGTGCGCCGAGGCCGACGACCTGCTCGCCGGGCAGATACGCGATGTGCGCGACACCGGCGAACGGCAGCAGGTGGTGCTCGCACACCGAGCGGAAGCGGATGTCGCGAAGCAGCACCGCACCCGACGGCAGGGTGTCAGGGGCAGGGCCCCGCGAGACGCTGATGGTGCGCGCGAGGTGCATGGCGGGGTCTTCGCCGACGCCGGCGAAGAACTCCGCGTACAGCTCGGCCATCCGCGCCGGAGTCTGCGTCAGTCCCGGCCGATCCGGGTCCTCGCCGATCGCCTCGAGCAGTTCGCGGGTGAGCCGCTCGACGCGCGCCCTGTCGACGCTCACGTCACGCCGTCGCCGGTCGGGCCTGCCCGCCGGTCGCAGGCGAGCCGGAGGTGCGAGCCTGGTCGCCCGGCTGTGCAGTCTGCGCGGCGACGCCCTCTTCGACGCGACGGGGCACCGCGATCGGGGGCAGCGTCGAAACGGGGCGCTCCTCGCTCGAGAGCCACTGCGGACGCTCGGGGAGCTTGCGCACCTCGGTGAAGATCTCGGCGATCTGGTTGTGGTCGAGAGTCTCCTCCTCGAGCAGCGCGAGCGCGAGCCTGTCGAGGATGTCGCGGTTCTCGCTGATCACCTTGTACGCCTCGTTGTGAGCCTGCTCGATCAGCGCGCGGACCTGCTCATCGATGGCCTCGGCCACCTTGTCGGAATAGTCGCGACCCCGGTTCATGTCGCGCGCGACGAACATCTCGCCGCCCTCGGAGCCGAGCTTGACCGGCCCGACCTGGGTGGTCATGCCGTACTCGGTGACCATCTTGCGGGCGATGCTGGTCGCCTTCTCGATGTCGTTCGATGCGCCCGTGGTCGGGTCGTGGAAGACGATCTCCTCCGCGACACGGCCGCCCATCGCGTAGGTCAGCTGATCCTGCAGCTCGTTGCGGGTGACCGAGTACTTGTCGTCGACGGGCAGCACCATCGTGTAGCCGAGGGCCTTGCCACGCGGCAGGATCGTGATCTTGGTGACCGGGTCGGTGTAGTTCATCGCAGCCGCGGCCAGGGCGTGACCGCCCTCGTGGTACGCGGTGATGAGCTTCTCTTTGTCCTTCATCACGCGCGTGCGGCGCTGCGGGCCGGCGATCACGCGATCGATGGCCTCGTCGAGAGCGCGGTTGTCGATCAGCTGCGCGTTCGAGCGGGCGGTCAGCAGAGCGGCCTCGTTGAGCACGTTCGCAAGATCGGCACCCGTGAACCCGGGCGTCTTGCGCGCGACGACCTCGAGGTCGACCGACTGCGAGAGCGGCTTGCCCTTCGCGTGCACCTGGAGGATGTGCTGACGGCCCTTCAGGTCAGGGGCATCGACCCCGATCTGGCGGTCGAAGCGGCCGGGGCGCAGCAGCGCGGGGTCGAGGATGTCGGGACGGTTCGTCGCGGCGATCACGATGACGTTCGCGTTCGGGTCGAAGCCGTCCATCTCGACGAGCATCTGGTTGAGCGTCTGCTCGCGCTCGTCGTTGCCACCGCCGAGGCCAGCACCACGGTGGCGGCCGACCGCGTCGATCTCGTCGATGAAGATGATCGCGGGGGCGTTCTCCTTCGCCTGAGTGAACAGGTCGCGGACGCGGGAGGCGCCGACGCCGACGAACATCTCGACGAAGTCGGAACCGGAGATGGAGTAGAACGGGGCGCCGGCCTCACCGGCGACCGCACGCGCGAGCAGCGTCTTTCCCGTTCCGGGAGGGCCGTACAGCAGCACGCCCTTCGGGATGCGGGCGCCGATCGCCTGGAACTTGCCCGGATCCTGCAGGAACTCCTTGATCTCGTGCAGCTCCTCGATGGCCTCGTCGGCGCCGGCGACGTCGGCGAAGGTGACCGTCGGGGTCTCCTTGCTGACGAGCTTGGCCTTCGACTTGCCGAACTGCATGACCTTGCTTCCGCCGCCCTGCATCGACGAGAGCAGCCACCAGAACAGCAGACCGAGCAGCACGAGCGGCAGAAGCAGCGAGATGAAGCCGTCGAACCAGGTGGCGCGCGGCACGACGTCGTTCGCGTCCTTGGCCTTGAGCTGGGCGCCGTCGATGGCCTCGACGACCTGGTCGGCCCGCGCCTCGACGTAGTAGAACTGCACGTTCTTGGCGCCCTCGAACTCCTTCGAGAGCGTGAGGTCGACCCGCTGGTCGCCGTCGGTGTTCACGACCTTCGTCACGGTGTCGCCGTCGAGCAGCTCGAGACCCTGCTGCACGGTGACCTGCTTGGGCGCCGAGAGGTTCGAGATCAGCAGGAAACCGGCGAAGAGCAGTGCGCCGATCAACGCGACGTAGATCAGCGGATTGCGGGAGACCTTCTTGACATCCATGATGCGTTCAGCGTACCGCCCGGTGTTCAGGCGTCCGCTGTGCGTTCACCCTCGGCGGAACCGCCGAGGGCTCAGCTGTAGACGTGCGGCGCCAGCACCGCGACGTCGCGGAGGTTGCGATAGCTCTCGGCGTAGTCGAGCCCGTAGCCGACGACGAACTCGTTCGGGATGTCGAACCCGACGTATTTGCAGTCGATCTGCACCTTCGCCGCCTCGGGCTTGCGCAGCAGCGCGAGCACCTCGATCGACTCGGCCCCGCGGGATTCGAAATTCTCGAGCAGCCAGCTGAGGGTGAGACCCGAGTCGATGATGTCCTCGACGATCAGCACGTGCTTGCCGTTCAGGTCGGTGTCGAGGTCCTTGCGGATCTGCACCACGCCGCTCGACTTGGTGCTGGCGCCGTAGCTCGAGACTGCCATCCAGTCCATCGGGGCGTTCATCGGCAGGCGGCGCGAGAAGTCGGCCATCACCATCACCGCGCCCTTGAGCACGCCGATCAGCAGAAGATCCTTGCCGGAGTAGTCGTTCGCCACCTGCGCAGCCAGCTCTTCGAGCTTGGCGTGGATCTGCTCCTCGGTGACGAGGATGTCGGTCAGGTCGTCCGTGATGTCGGCAGCGCGCATGGATCGATCTTAGGTCGATCACGATGACCTTCCGCACTACTGTGTGCTGTGGAGCAGGGCTCCCGCCCTGCGGGGAAGGAAGACATGAACTTCGACGAGATCCTGAAGCAGGTGCCGGTCGACGACATCGCTGAGCGCTTCGGCGTCAGCACGGATGTCGCCCGCCAGGCCGTGCAGGAGGGCGGCGCCACTCTGCTGGGCGGCCTCGCCAGGAACGCCGAGACCGATGAGGGCTCGGCGGCGATCGAGAAGGCCCTGAACCGCCACGGCGGCTTCACCGGAGTCTCGAAGGTCGACGACGTCGACCAGGCCGACGGCGAGAAGATCGTGAAGCACGTCTTCGGCGAGCGCAAGGGCGAGGTCACCGAGACGCTGAACAAGAGCGAGAAGACGGCGGGCGGCATCGACTTCGGCAAGCTGCTGCCGATCCTCGCGCCGATCATCATGGGCATCATCGCCAACATGAACAAGGGCAAGTCCGGTGGGGCCGGCGGCGGGCTCGGAGACATCCTCGGCGGACTGCTCGGCGGCGGCCAGAGCTCATCCGGCGGAGCCGGCGGCGGACTCGGAGACATCCTCGGCGGACTCCTCGGCGGCGGCCGGAGTTCGTCCGGCGGAGCCGGCGGCGGACTCGGCGACATCCTCGGCGGACTGCTCGGCGGCCGCAAGTAGTCGTTACCGCGCGGTGAAGACGATCTGCCCGCCTGCCCGCCGCGCGGTGCACGCGGGCAGATCGATCGGGCCCTGACCCGACCAGTCGGTGGCCAGACGCGCCACCTCGAGCGTCTGCGCCCGGGTCAAGCTCACCCCGAACTCGCTGTCTACGACGAGCCGGATGATGCGGTTGCGCAGTGCCGCAGGATTCGCGGCGAGCGCTGCGACGCTCACCGCGATGCCCGCTTCGGCGTGCTCGACGATGTCTTCGATGGTCTCGTGGATCATCTCGTTGAACGCCTCGGCGTCTTCCCGCAGCTGCTCGGCGGTGCGCGCCAGCGCCTCGGCGATGCCGGGGCCGAGCTCGGTCTCGAGCACCGGCAGCACCCGATCGCGGGTGCGCACGCGGGCATAGCGCGTGTCGAGGTTGTGCGGGTCGTCCCAGAACTCGATCCCGGATGCTGTGCAGCACGCTCGCGTGGTGGCGCGGCGCACTCCGAGCAGCGGGCGCATCCACAGCATCCCGTCGTCGCTCTCGCGGACCGGAGCCATGCCCTGCAGGCTCGTGGCCCCCGAGCCGCGGGCGAGGCCGAGAAGCACCGTCTCGGCCTGATCGTCGAGAGTGTGTCCGAGCAGCACTGCGGCGGCGCCTTCGGATCTGGCGATGCCGTGGATCGCCGAGTAGCGCGCGTCGCGAGCGGCCGCCTCGATCCCCGCGCCGTCGCATGCGACGGCGACCTTGGTCTGCAGGGCGTCGCGCACGCCGAGCTGCCCGGCGGCGACCGCTGCCGATGCGGCCACCTCGTCGGAGCCGTCCTGCAGCTGATGGTCGACGGTCAGGCTCAGCACGGTGATGTCGCGCGCACGCGCCTCGAACACCGTCGCGGCTGTGAGCGCCAGCGAATCAGCTCCGCCCGACAGTGCGACGACGACGGTGGAGCCGGCGGGCAGCGGGCTCAGCGCGGCGCGCACGGCGCGTCGGACTTCGGCGATGGCGGGATCGAGCGAGGGCACGTCTCCACGCTAGCGCGGTCACAACTCCGGAGAATGCGGCCGTGGGGTGCCGGTCCGGCCCGAAACGGCCGCGATCGGCCGCGGATCTCCGGAGTTATGAACAGGCGCCGGCCGAGAAAGGGGCCTCAGCGGGCCGACCAGCCGCCGTCCATGGTGTAGCTCGCACCGGTCACCATCGCGGCGTCGTCGCTCGCCAGCCAGGCGACGAGCGAGGCGACCTCGGCCGGCTCGACGAGCCGCTTGATCGCGCTCTCGGTGAGCATGATGCGATCCAGCACCTCGGCCTCTGCGATGCCGTGCACCCTCGCCTGATCGGCGATCTGCTTCTCGACGA
>Ga0308158_10001982_pt1 | contig 20246 bp, 17 predicted proteins | sample PhyBR2_FD_201038 | JGI IMG/M metagenome (GOLD analysis project Ga0308158, IMG submission 201038) | Phyllosphere microbial communities from UC Gill Tract Community Farm, Albany, California, United States - DLSLB.R2 | ecosystem: Host-associated > Plants > Phyllosphere > Unclassified | place: USA...
AATCTACAGGGTTGTCCTACGCTTTATTAGCAAGGCGAGAGCCTCTATCAATGCCAACTTTTAGCGCACGGCTCCTTGAGAGCCATTTCCCTGGACCGAATACAGGAATCGTGTTCGGTCTTTTTTTGGTTGGCATTTAAAAACAGTAACTTACAATATAATCAATCAGTTAAACCCGATCCTGTTACCTTCTGTTCTACTCTGCTGGACTCTGTGCCGCCACTTTGTCGCCATTTTTCTTCGCCATCAACGCCAGCGGATTACAGCGAATTGCATCTTCAAGATGGTCGGGCGCGAAGTGCGCATATCGCATCGTCACCCTAATGTCGGAATGCCCGAGAATAGTTGCAGCACGATGATATTTCCCCCGGCCATCATGAAGTGACTGGCAAAGCTATGGCGCAGTACATGGCTCATCTGGCCTTCTGGTAGTTCAATGTCGGCCAGGCGAATGACCCGATAAAACTGGCGATAGCACTCTGAAAAAAAACGGTCTTCTTTGTCTTTTAATTCGTTGTACAAGGCATTTTCGATGGGTACCGAGCGGTTCTTTTTGCCTTTGGTATTGATGAAGGTGATTTTGTTTGGAGACAATTGTGAGGCTTTAAGATTCGCGGCTTCACTCCAAAGGCATCCGGTTGAAAGGCAGATTTTGATAATCAGGGTTATCGTGAACTTTGTAGGCAGCAAACAGCTTTTGTATCTGGGCTTCAGTCAACCATGCCATTTCTTTCTCTGGCTGATCAAACTCCCGTATATTTTTAAGTGGGTTGGGGTAGCTGATTTCGCCAAGCCGTTCCAGCTCATTAAAAAGCGCGCGAAGGAATGCATGTTCACAGTTAATGGTACCCGGTGAGACCTTTAACGATTTATCACTGGTTTTGTATCCGTTCTGTATGAGGCCATGTAAACGCCTGTCCCGATAATGTGCCCAATCCTTTGAAGTGATAGAGGCAGCAACGGGGTTTCCCATGCCATTGCAAATAATATTGAGTTTGCCGAGTCGGCTTTTTCTGTCAATTAGCGAGCAACCGTGCAGTTTGTACCATAGCTCGATAAGTTCGCTAAGCTTGCGGTTAACTGCTTTGAGTATCAGCTCAACTGGCACCGCGCCGGGCTGACTCACCGCATCCGCAATATCCTGAAGTCGCGCCAGATTGGCGCCACGTTCTACTTTGCCCGCGAGGCGCTGATCGATGCGCTGACCACCGGCCGCAACCAGATTTTTCTTTCGGCCAGCAAAGCGCAGGCGCACGTTTTTAAAAACTATATTCTCGACTTCGCCCGCCAGGCGGATGTTGACCTGAAAGGCGATCCTATCGTGCTGCCAAACGGCGCGCGCCTGATTTTCCTCGGCGCCAACGTGCGTACCGCGCAGAGCTACACCGGCAACCTGTATCTGGACGAATATTTCTGGATCCCGAAATTCCAAGAGCTGCGTAAAGTCGCCAGCGGCATGTCACTGCACAAAAAGTGGCGCACGACGTACTTTTCCACGCCGTCGGCCCTGTTACACAGCGCTTATCCGTTTTAGTCAGGCGAGCTGTTTAACAAGGGCGGCGCAACAGAGATGATCGCATTGAGATAGACCTGTCGCATTCTCACCTGGCGAAAGGCGCGCTGTGTGGTGACGGGCAGTGGCGGCAGATTGTCACGGTTGAGGATGCGCTGACCGGCGGCTGCAACCTGTTCACATTGACCAGCTGTAGCTTGAATACAGCCCGGCGAAATATCAGAACCTGCTGATGTGTGAGTTTGTCGACGATGAGGCGAGCGTGTTCCCGTTCGCCGAGCTGCAGGGCTGCATGATCGATAGCCTGGAAGAGTGGGAAGACTTTAACCCGTACCTGCCGCGCCCGTTTGCTTACCGGCCGGTCTGGATCTGCTATGACCCGTCGCACATCGGTGACAGCGCAGGCTGTGCGGTTATCGCGCCGCCGCTCGTTGCGGGCGGAAAGTTCCGCGTGCTTGAGCGTCACCAGTGGCGGGGCATGGACTTTGCCGCGCAGGCGAAATCTATCGAGGACTTAACGAAAAGATACACCGTTGAATATATCGGCGTGGATGCGACCGGCATAGGGCAGGGGGTTTTCCAGCGGGTACGGCAGTTTTACCCGGCCGCGCGGGAAATCAAATACTCGCCAGAGGTTAAAACAACGATGGTACTGAATGCAAAAGACACCATCAGCAGCGGGCGGCTTGAGTATGACGCCGGGGCGACGGATATCACGCAGTCGTTTATGGCTATCCGCAAAACCATGACGGCCAGCGGCAACCGCTCAACCTATGAGGCGAGCCGCAGCGAAGAAGCCAGCCATGCCGACGTCGCCTGGGCAATCATGCACGCACTGTTAAACGAACCGCTTACCGCAGCCAGCGGCGGCGCTAATCCCTCAATTCTGGAATTTTACTGATGAGCAAACGCAGAGGCCGCAAGGCTCACATCGCCACCGCGCAGCCGGTACAGGCTACCGCACCGCAGCAGCACGCCGAGGCTTTTACCTCTGGCGATCCGACGCCGGTCATGGATAAGCGCGACATTCTTGATTATGCCGAGTGCATCGGTAACAGGCGCTGGTTTGAGCCGCCGGTCAGTTTTAGCGGCCTGGCTAAGAGCCTGCGCTCGGCCGTGCATCACAGCTCGCCGATTTACGTGAAGCGCAACATTCTGGCCTCAACGTTTATTCCGCATCCGATGCTGAGTCAGCAGGAGTTCAGCAAGTTTGCGCTGGATTATCTGGTCTTCGGCAACGCCTTTGCCGAGCTGCGCCGCAGCAGCCTGGGTAAGCCGCTGCGCCTTGAAACCACCTCGGCCAAATTCACCCGCAGAGGCGTTAAGGATGGCGTTTACTGGTTTGTGAATGACTGGAAAGATCCGCACGAATTTTCGGCCGACAGCGTGTTTCACCTGCTGGAGCCGGATATTAATCAGGAGCTGTACGGCCTGCCGGAATACCTCAGCGCGCTTAACTCCGCCTGGCTGAATGAGGCGGCGACCCTGTTCCTCCGCAAGTATTATCAGAACGGCGCGCACGCCGGTTACATCCTCTATATGACCGACGCGGCGCAGAGCAGCAGCAACGTTGACCGGATGCGGCAGGCGATGCGCGACACAAAAGGGCTGGGTAACTTCCGCAACCTGTTCATGTACGCGCCGAACGGTAAGCCGGATGGGATTAAGATTCTGCCGCCCAGTGAAGTGGCGACGAAAGACGATTTCTTTAACATCAAGAAGGTCAGCCGTGACGACCTGCTCAGCGCGCACCGCGTGCCACCGCAGATGATAGGGAGTATCCCGGATAACACAGGTGGGTTTGGTGATGCGGTGAAGGCGGCGCAGGTGTTTGTGCGTAACGAGCTGACACCTCTGCAGGAGCGGTTTAAGGAGATAAATATGTGGATAGGAAAGGAAATAATAGTCTTTCGGCCTTACCAATTAGAGGTAAATAATGTTTAGCTTTTATTTAGGTAATGCAAGTATAAATTATGAGGTGTAGAAAGAATGGCTGGTTTTCATTTGCAATATGAAACTTAATTAAGTGGTTGTGGTCCCGTGAATGATTATAAAATTGTGCTTGAGTGGTTTATTAACAATATGGTTGAGTTGGCATTGTATGATGGAAAATAAAAAATTAACGTTGTCTTTTAATGATTTATTTGCGGATTAAGAAGCAAGGGGTTTTTTCCTTGCTTCTTAATTATTTAATTTTCAGCATGTGCTAGAAGAAAAGTGTGACTGAACCCATGCTCTATAATTGTTGGTGTCATATCTTGCTTTTGACAGAAGTGCAATTGTTTGATTAATCATGTTTTCCTGTAGCCCATCATCGGCACATAAAATTGCATCGCAATCTTTCCTAGATAGAATTCTATCAATAAAATTAACTGCTAAGGTAGGTTCAGTTAATTCAGGTTCAGAGTTATCTTTAGTAACAAGATTAAATCTATCGGCTGGTTTATTTACAATAGGTGTAAATAATAATGCAAATGAAACCATGTCGAACCCAGCCGAGTCTTTCTCAACCATATATGACATAGTGCTACTTAACTCGATTTTACATTTGGGATTATAACTAAAGCAGCAGGTCAATAACCACTTCAAAAGAGAAATCAATGTGATGTTAGCATGTTTATCATGTTCACTCATGAACTTTTCAACATCATCAATGTCAATAATTCCCATTTTTTCTTTAGCAGCATTAGAGAACTCTATATGTGTAAGGTTTTCCTTAAAACACTGCATTAATTTACTAATAATCTGTTTGTCACAATACTTTTCGCCAATTCTGGTAGTAACGAACATCAACCAAGGGCTTCGTTTGACTGACTGAATGAAAAGCATTTCGTTCAAAAGGTCATGTGTATTATTACCTGCGTCTTTATTGTTAAAAATACTATCGCAAAAATCAAGGTTTATGACATCAAAGGGAGCATGCTTTTTTGCTTCGATATTAGCAGGTGAGCCTTTAAGCCCAATTTGATTGATATCGTAGTTAATGATTTGCGAATCATTATCTACTAAGTCTTTTTCTTTAACTTCAACGAGCGAAAGATTAATGTCATAGTGTCTTGGATGACTTGTATCATTAGGAAAGCGATTAAATCCCAGGAAGCTAAGTTCAACTTCGTTTTTGATACAAAATTCATCGTGAATGACGCGTAAGTCTAACAAGTCATCCCCTGGCAAACTAAGGTATTTTAATCTATCACTGCCTTCTAATATTTTTCTTTTGTTTCTATCAAGTAATTGAATCCATTGTTTAATTCTAACGAACTGTTTACGAGGTAAATGCCAAGGCTGAAAATCGTTTTTATCTAATCGGGTTATTGGAGGAGACTCTTCATCACCAACAATTTCTGATAATAAATCATCATCGTCAAGATATTCATGCATTGTCATTTCCCTCGACTTGAACAATTTCATAAATGGCACGAAGCATCTCATCCCTTTTATCTACGGGCACCAAGTCAAATATACCATAACTTATTAATACTGTTGCAATAGCCTTAAGTTTTTCCTCCAAAATGCGCATGCGATGCTTTTCATTTTGTGTAGTTCGCTCATTAGATTTAAAGTTGAGTATTTCTCTATTTAAAGAGTAATCAGTGTAACCTGCATCTTCATCTTCATCTTCATCTTCATCTTGCCCATCATTTATTGTGATCTGAGTGTTTGTTTTTACAAAATCGACTGAGGGTTTAGAAATCAAGCTAGACTCATGGTTAGAGTCCCAAACCTTTTGCGCTATTTTTTTAATGCCATCTATAGCTAAATCTAAATTTTGCGCTTTTTGTTCAGTTCTTGCTGAGCTAGCTAAAGATTTTTGAGTGTTAGTCAGTTGACGTAATGAATTATGTAGCCAACGAGTAAGTAATACTGCATGCGGGTGGGAGTAGTTAAAAGACTCACGATCAATGTTAAGAGCGCTATCAAAACCTTTTTCAATGAATATTTCGCAAGTTATTTGCTCTAATCTATTAATTTCTTGAACTTGATAATCTAAAAAAGTTTCATCAAAAAGCGTACCGCTAGCGTTAAATACGCGAATGAGCACGCCGCGATGTTCAACAGGTGCAATTTTATTGTTCCAAAAAAGATATGCATGGAATTTTAATTCGCCAGCTGAGAGGGTGGCGGGTTTACCTCCAAAGTTTTCGCTATATTTACCAAAAAAGACCATGGGCTTGTTTATTCTTCCCTTTGTTTTAGGTAAGTCATCAAATAGTATTGGTCTTTTTAAAACTATGTTATCTACTGAGACTTTGAAATTTTCATTGTCATTTATTTTTTCAATTTCTAAAGTTTCACGTATGGACTTACCAGGTTCAAAATCAAATTTTTTAGCTTGCTCTTTAGCTAGATTTGATAAATGGTAACATAAGTACTTGTCAGGATCAGTTGTATCGAATATATCCCCATTTACATAGTTTGTAGGGATGGACAGTGATAACCTCCAGAGCATATAAAAGTAATGGTCAAAAAGTTTTTCAATTTGAGGTCGTTGATTGGATTTTAAGGTTTCATCCCAAACACGTTTCGTCATTTGTAAAAACTTTTCGTCATCAGCCGTCCCATCATCCCAAGGTAGAGACTGATATACTCCATCTTTGTTTATGCTGTGAAGGATTTCTTCAGGATTTTTCCCATTCTCTAGACGGCCGATATAATACTTCTTAGGGGTGGGAGGTTTTGTATTTTTTATTTGGCTCTCGTTTTGATTAATATCGAAATCTCGCCAGAACCTTTTATCTGTTAATGTTTCTCTGGCTTGCACTCTTATATTATTCAGAACAATAGTTGTACCATGTGAGTTTGAATCTTCAACTTTTTCTTTCCAAATATTGACGTTACCTGACTCATATTCTTGATCAGCTTCTCTCTCATCAACTTCATTGTATTGTTGTAAGGCGACTGTAGCCACAGTTCTGAAATTATCGCCAGATCTTTTCGTTATTATTTGGAAGTTTTGAGACAATTGAGATACAGAAAACAATCCAATACCTATTTTTCCAATTAATCTTCTACCTTTCGGGCTATAGTTACCGTTCGAACCAGTGACACCATAACATTCTCCGTTAGAAGTCCTCTTAAGACTACCCCCAATATTATGTATCACATGAACTAGCGTTTCCACGCTCATTCCTTGACCATCATCCTCGACTCTAATATTTTTAAATCGAGGGGCGTCGGTGGTAATAAAAACGTTTTTCGCATCTGCATCAAATGCATTTGAAATTAACTCTCGTAGGGCTGAGACAGGCTCCCTGTAAATACCGTCGGTAACTCTAGCAAGAACCCTTTCGTTTGTTTTTAGTTTTGTTGAAAACACTTCTTCTTCATGATCTTTGAGTTTACCTAGTAGCTCCTGTGAATCTTTAATAACCTTATTTTCTGTATTCATTATGCTCTCCTTATAATTCTCTTAATTTCTTTTGCTATTCCCTCAGCCATCGGAGGTGGAACGGCGTTAGATACTTGAGTAACTTGTTGAGAGAGAGTTCCACTCAACACAAAATCTTTTGGGAAACCCTGTAGAAGTAAGGACTCGTGTATTGACAGTCTTCTTTTTTTATCAGGATGCACATGTATCTCGCGATTCCCGTATGCTACTGTTGGGCTTGGTTTATCCCAACTTATCGCCCTGAAGCTTCTATTCTTATTGTGGAAAGATGCAGTATCCAGAAATTTTTTTGATTTTGGTTTCATTGTCCAATGATTGGGATGATAAGGAATATCACTAGGGACAATTCCTTTTGCATAGAAGATGGGTTCTGGAAGGCCAAATATCACATCTTTCACTGTTTTATGTGTTGTGAAATTCGAAAACGAAATCTTAGTGCTAGATTTTCTTTTTTTAATTGCAATGATTATTATGCGTTTTCGAATTTGAGGTACGCCAAAATTTGCTGCATTAAGCTCATTTTCGGAAACTTCAAAAGACAAGTTATTTAAAGACTCGATGATTTCATTATATATATCTTGATGTTTTTTATCTCGGATTCCAAGGACATTTTCAAATACTACAAATTCGATATTAAATATTTTTTTAAGAGCTGAGATTGCTTGTGTGTAAAATAGAGCTAATTGATTACGAGGGTCATCTTTGGATGCTCCAATGTTACCACGAGAAAAACCTTGGCAAGGTGGACCTCCAATAATTCCAATTGGTTTGTCAATATCAAAGTTTTCTTTGCATAACGCTAAAAGACCAGGTATCCCCAGTTCTAAAAGATCATGAGTTTGAGCATTTGAACCATAAAAATTTGCTTTATGAGTATCAATTGCCGCTTGTGAGAGGTCAATAGCTAGATTCACGTTGAAACCTTGTTTGGTGAAGCCCAAATCCAGCCCGCCAGCCCCACAAAATAAGCTTAATAAATTTAGCGACAAAATATATTCCTTTGATATCGATTTGAGAGCACAAACTTTGTGCAACTCTATAAACTCTAATTGTTACAGAATACCTAAAGGGGTGATACTTGGTAAAGCATTCTAAGCCATAAATTTATAAAGTTAAAAAATAAATGTAATCAATGGGATAGCTAGTCTATGGCTTTTTTATTTCAAAGTGGTGAATGTAATGGGTCATAAGTAAACAAAGACCCTTCATCTATGACCCTAACCACCTCAAATCTGATTTTACCGGCACACAGGGGAGACATTGGATTTGCGCCAGCAAGCCGTCAACTAACGTTGCATCCTCAGTTACATCGGTAAGAGCTAAAACCTCTAAAACCTCTAAAACCTCTAAAACCTCTAAAACCTCTAAAACCTCTAAAACCTCTAAAACCTCTAAAACCTCTAAGACCGTAAGCTGATGTGGCTGGTCTGGATTGAGTTTATTCCGCAGCGTTTGCGCTCGCATGCCGGACTGCTTAGCGACGTCCTCCATGTTGTGAGTTAACGCGAATTTACGACAGGCATCGTCGTAATGGGTATGGGTAGAAACCATGAAATCAAACATGCTCAGATCCTTCTTAACTTGCAAAATCAAGTTATAGTTTGATGTAGCGGCATTTGATTGCCTGCTGGCGGTTTTTTCACGCCATGCAGCAACATTGATAAGCAGATTGCCATGTTTAGTCATGGTGGTTTCTACTACTTCGCCTGTCTTACGATTAGTGCGGTTCTGCGTGTAGGTGAAAGATGTGGTAGGGGCGAGCAGCACAACTCCGTTAGCAATCCATTTCTCCAGCACAGATAGGCTAATGCGGTTGGCTGCAGCAAAGTCCTGCTTGGACATCGTTGGGGAGGTTGCCAGCGTAACAGCTTTGTTTACAGCGTCGTTTACCGCCTCGCTGATCGCTGGCATCAAAATCGCTGCGACATTGGCAATAAAATCTTGAGATTGCACTAAGTCAAATGCGTTCTGACTATTTGCATTTTCAGTATGCATAACGCAGTATCACCTATTAGTTAAGCGTGTTCTATTGTGTTGCATGTGGTATGCAAACACTCTAGATTGCATATGTTTAACTGTAAGCATAATTTAGCGTTTAGTTTATTGGTAAAATAATGCGCCTTGAAAATGCAGTTGCGAGCGAGGTGTTAGAACGAATCCTCTCAGCGTATGGCTTCACCATGCAAAAAGAATTAAGCGATAGACTAGAAATTGCTAAGAGCAATGTCGCTAGTTGGTTAGCGCGCGGTCAGGTTCCGGGCAACGTTATTGTGCAATGTTCTCTTGACACAGGAGCTGATGTAAATTGGTTGGTTACTGGCGAACTTGAAAAAGCAAGTCTACAACGCGAACTTCCAAACCTGACTGGTAAGGCTGTTTACGATGAAGTTATGACTAATGGTGGTAAATCTGTGCTTCGTCGTATCCTTGATGCATATGGATTCACCCAGCAAAAGCAACTCTGTGAATTACTGGATATTTCATCAGGCACTGTCCGCACCTGGGTAAGACGGAATTATTTTCCTGGTGATGTTGTTGTTGCGTGTGCGCTTGATACAGGTGTTGATCTGCATTGGCTTGCGACGGGAAAGGGAAAACAGCTAAAAGAAACTTTTAAAGAATCCGAAAGCTTTTCTATCCCTCGCAAGAATCTTATTGCAGGCAGCTTGTATGAAGATGGTCTGTGGGAAATCAACCTCAGCTTCATCTCTCAAAATCTTGTTGAACCGGTGTTCGTATCGAGCAGCAATTCTGCTTGGGTTGTTGATTTAAGTATTGGTGATATTAGCAACGGGCGTTGGTTGATGGGAATCGACGGTAAATACGATGTGTATGACATCACGCTTTTACCTGGGCATAAAATTAGCGTCACTAATAAGGGAATAAATTTCACTTGTGGTGCTGATGAAGTAAAAACTGCTGGCAAGGTAGTTTTGACAATGGATTATAATTTTTAATAAGGGATAAATCATGGATATGATTTTTGCAATTTTAGGTATAGTTTTCGTGATTTGGTCTATTCGTAGCATTTTTATTAAGCAGCAAGGTATTGGTAAAAAATTGGTAAATCTATTTTTTCTGCATGGTGTTTCTTTACTGCTGCTGGTTTGGCAATATCCCTATCTGATTCAGTTAAGATCGCTATCATTATGATGATGGTCGGTGCATTTGTTATTTGGTATTGTAATAAAAATTACAAAACGCCTACCAACAATAACGATATACTGAATGGTTATGCTGACGCTGTAAAAGGATTTGATTTATCCACTAACAAGAATGAACAAAGCAAGTATCGCTCAGTTAACCATGCAAAAGGCAAAGATGCAGAAATCAAAAAGGTCGCATTTTCATATGTGAATAGTAAAGGCGAAAATAGCTTTCGAGACGTCGATGTTAAAAGCTTTGATGGTGAGTATTTAGAAGGTTATTGTCATCTTTCACGTAAATTCAAGACATTTAGGTTCGATAGGGTCGAAGGTGAAATCATCATCCCAGATACAGGCGAAACCATAGATACTATTGAGTGGGCTGCTTAAATGGAAGCAAGATAATTTTTCTTAAAAGGAGACGTTGCATGTCGGATATACTTGAAACATTTGTCAAAGTAGTATTGCCAATTATTTTGGCTTTGGTAGCGGTACTTTCTTTTTTCAAGGAAATGTTTTTAACTAAACGACGAATATTTGAAGAAAGAGAAAAGCTCAGTAAATTGAGTTACGATCTCTATAAAATAACTGATGATGAAGATTTAAAGCGGCTATCCATTGAGTACGGCTATGCTGCAATAACTAAAGAGAACTTTCTGAGTCAGCAACAACGAAAAACTCTAGTTAGAAGTGAAAATCCTACTAGAGATATTGACTTGTTTGTAAAGTGCAGAGGGCTGTTAGATATTAAAACTGAACCACTTATGTTTGTTTGGAAAAAAAAGAGATATGCTAATAAGTTTTATTTTAGTATGTCTATTTTTGTTAAGGTAACACTCTACACAATTGGGGCGCTAATATTCTTATTGCCGCTGCTATACAGCGCATTACTGCCTAATTTTATTCTTGAGAAGCTGAGTGATTTTTCTGCACTGGCAAAGATAGGTATGGCCTTATACGCACTATCCGCTGGAGCATTTTTAGCATATGTAAATCTCTCTTCTGCTGTAAGGTTGATCGACTCTTCAAGACTCATTAAACGTCACACTGCTGATTAGCCACCATAAGGTGGCGGTGAAATCATAACCGTAGCAGCGCTAAGTTGATTTAAGCCATTTCATCGCCACCGAATAACCTAACCCATTGAATTAAAAAATTAAATAGTATTCGGTCTTTTTTTGCCTTTCTGCACGCTACATGACGGCGCAGATTGTCTGAGATGTTATCCACCCGACAGCACCCGACCCCCACAACCGGAGGGCCGAAACGTAACCGGCGCGGTCACGTTTCATTGCCTTGTGCTAAAGGGCGCTACACCTGGAACGCTGCAACCATGCCGCGCAGGGCATGTGCCTGTTCAGAAAGTGACTGTGAAGCAGAGGAGGATTCCTCAACCAGTGCGGCGTTGTTTTGGGTAACGCTGTCCATCTGACTCACGGCGATGCTGACCTGCGAAATCCCCTGCATCTGTTCGGACGAGGCCAGAGAGATCTCATCCATTGCCGTTGCCAGTTCACCCACCATGTTAACAATCTTCAGAATACTTTGACCGGTTCCACTCGCGACTGTCACACCGTCTGCAACCTGTTGAACGGCCTGTTCAATCAGCGTTTTTATTTCCTTGGCGGCGATAGCACTACGCTGGGCCAGATTTCGGACTTCCCCTGCCACCACGGCAAAACCGCGACCCTGCTCTCCGGCCCGCGCGGCTTCAACGGCGGCATTAAGCGCCAGAATATTGGTCTGAAAAGCAATGCCTTCAATGACGCCGGTGATATCACGGATCTTTGTCGCACTGTCTGAAATCTCTTTCATGGTTTCCGACATCCGTTGCATATCTGCCTCGCCACGCTGAGCCAGATTGGCTGTCTCGCGCGCTGATGTCGCTGTGTGCTGTGCCCCAGAGGTATTGCTCTTCACTGTCGCGGTTAACTGCTCCATGCTGGCAGCGGTTTCCTGTAAGGCGGCAGCCTGCTCTTCAGTACGGGAAGAGAGTTCGGTATTGCCTTGTGCGATTTCATCGGCGGCCAGCGCGACGTTAGCGGAAGAGCTTTTGATCTCTGAAACCAGGCTGCGAAGCCTGGCCTGCATACCGTCAAGGGAGGCCAACAGGCTTGAAGTATCGTTACGACGCAGTAGCACTGCGGAGGTCAAATCACCGTTGGCAATCGCAGCCGCAATAGACTGAGCCTGAGCAGGCTCGCCCCCTAACTGACGCATCAGCACACGGGTGATAATAAATCCGGTGACGACTGAAAACACGATGGAAAGCAGGCCCAGGATAACCAAAATGAGCGTTGAGGTCCGGGTTGAACGACTGTTATCTTCGACTGCTTTACGGCTGTTATTCAACTGAACGGTAGTCATCTCGCTAAGAGAATTGAGTAGTGCACGCTGAGCAGGACGCACCGTTACCATCAGGTAATTTATGGCTTCTTGTGAACGGTTATCCAGACCAAACTGACCGGCCTTTTCCAGACCGGAGATCACCTGATCTTCATTGACCTGAAGTTTTTCCAGCGCGGCACGCCCGGCGGCCGTGGAGTCCGTACGCATGATGGTTTCAAGGGCTTCACGATTTTTTAAATAAGCAGCTTTTTGCAGTTTCAGCCGCTCCCACTCAGGCTGCATTGCTTTGATATCGGTAAGAAGTGCGAGGTTTCTCGCTGCAATAGCCATATCTCTCAGTTCATCTCGCATATCAACGGCGAGTTGATATTTGCGCATCTTAACATTGACCGCATCATCCATACCGGCACTGGCGGAATTAAGGGCTTTGAAAGAAATAACAATACAAATAATAAAAAGCAGAATTAACAGGCCAAAACCTATTGCCAGACGCGTTGAGATTTTCATCTTAGAATTCCTGAAAGTTAAGTTCAGGGTTCTTATCGGCAGAAAATATATAAAAAATTAATAAAAAATGCACATTTTTGAAATAATAAAATCTGTACGTAGGGTGAAAGTTTCTGGGGGAATGGTCATTTAAAAGGACTTATAAGTTTAATTAACCAATTGAACGTGGCTGATGATAGGGAGGAGGATAATTTTCACAAAGCTATTATGCAGCACAGCAGTGGATCGCTAAAGATGTGCCACGAGGAAAGAACTGCATTTTCCTTAATTTGAAATAAGTGCCCCCATTTTCCTTATGAGTGACGCTTTTGTAAAATTAACAGACAAGTTTATCCGATCGCCTGCTACATTAAATTTAACGACATTTTAAAATGTGTTAACGAAACTCTGTCTCAAAAACTAAACTGCGATTCGAACCGGTGATTTTCTTTCACGGGAGTGAAGCACGCTCTCGCCTTGATGAAGACTGCTGATAGCTTTAGTCACTCAACCCGGTGCGTCGTAAATGATAGTTAACCTGGTAATCGTAGGTGTTTCTGTACATCACTGCGTAGTTGATAAATGCGCCCGTATTGCTGTATGAAAGCGAATCGACTCTGAGTAGCAGTGTTTTCTCAGCGATATTCATGAGGTGCGACAGGCGCTTATCTGATAAAACCGGGCTCAAAGATTCGTAATTGCCCTCTAAAACAATGCCACATTCCTGCTCGATATAGTCAAATTTAGATTTTTCCAGATGGGCCAGGGTAAGATCAGGAAATGTTTTAACTGGCATATAACTTTCTTCAAGCATCAGCAGCTTTTCATCAACATATCGTAACCGACGTGAGAAAAAGAGGCGTTCACCGCTGTTTATGCGTAACTGACTGGCTACGGCGGGAGGCGCGGCGATTAATTCAAATGCCAGAACTTTACTAATAACCTCCTTTCCCTGCAGACGTAATACCTCAGCCAGCCCGGTGAGCGAACTGGTTTCATGACAAATATCCTTTCCTGAAACGTAGGTTCCGCTGCCATGTCGTCGCTCCAGCAACCCTTCACTGACCAGCAAATCTATTGCCTTACGTAGGGTCATTCTCGCCACGCCAAATTCTGTGGCGAGCACTTTTTCAGCCGGTATAGCACTACCGACTGCCACGTAGGGTGAATTTAACCGGAGACGAAGTTTGTCAGCAATACATTTATAGATCACTTCTGTACCTCCTGGAATGGGGACATAACCGCCAACATACGTAGCATAACGTTAAGGCGTGCAGGGGTTATAAATAAACTCAATTTTTATTTTTTTTAACCGCACTGCAAGATGTCTGGTTATTACCATGAAAATAGACATCATGATTAAAAATAAAACCATGAGGGTGCTCGCAAAGTCGCCAGTGACCACGTATGTCAGGTGAGGTATTGCCTTATTTTGACTGCGGTTACATTGACTATAACGATATATTCTTAGAGTCGTTGCGTGAGGAACTAAAATGCTCAGTCAAATACAGCGCTTTGGCGGTGCCATGTTTACCCCAGTATTATTATTTCCCTTTGCCGGCATCATCGTTGGCCTTTCAATTATGTTACGCAATCCTTTATTTGTAGGGGAAGCACTAACGCATCCAGATAGTTTATTTAATCAAGTCGTGTTCATTATTGAAGAAGGCGGCTGGACGGTTTTTAGAAATATGCCGTTAATTTTTGCGGTTGGCTTGCCGGTGGGGTTGGCAAAACAGGCTCAGGGACGTGCCTGCCTGGCCGTTGTCGTCAGTTTTTTAACCTGGAATTACCTGATTAATGCCATGGGCAGCACCTGGGGCGATTTTTTTTCCGTCGATTTTTCCAAAGGCACTGAAGCCGGAAGCGGACTGGCCATGATCGCCGGGATAAAAACGCTGGATACCAGCATCATTGGTGCCATCGTCATCGCCGGTCTGGTGACGGCGCTACACAATCGTTATTTTGATAAACCACTGCCGGTGTTTCTGGGTATCTTTCAGGGCTCATCATTTGTGGTCATTGTGGCCTTCTTAGCGATGATCCCCTGCGCCTGGTTAACGCTGTTTGGCTGGCCCAAAATTCAAATGGGCATTGAGTCGCTTCAACAGTTTTTACGCGATGCGGGCGCTGTTGGCGTGTGGGTTTATACCTTTCTTGAACGCATTCTGATCCCCACCGGACTGCACCATTTTATTTATGGACCTTTTATCTTTGGCCCGGCAGTGGTTGAAGGTGGCATCCAGGTTTACTGGGCCGAGCATCTGCAGGCGTTCAGCCAGAGCACGCAACCCCTTAAACAACTGTTTCCTCAAGGCGGTTTCGCCCTTCATGGCAACGCCAAAGTGTTCGGCGCAGTGGGGATTGCGTTGGCGATCTATTCGACAGCCTCACCGCTTCAGCGAATCAAAGTCGCAGGGTTATTAATTCCGGCCACGTTGACAGCCGTACTGGTCGGCATCACAGAACCCCTGGAGTTTACCTTCCTGTTTATTTCGCCCCTGTTGTTTGCGGTGCACGCTGTGCTGGCCGCCAGCATGGCGACAGCAATGTATATGTGCGGCGTCGTGGGGAATTATGGCGGCGGCTTACTGGACCAGTTTCTGCCGCAAAACTGGATACCCATGTTCCCTAATCATGCAGGCATGGTCCTGACCCAAATAGGCATTGGCCTGGTTTTTACGGGCCTCTACTTTGTGGTTTTTCACCAACTCATCCTGCGGTTGAACCTGAAAACGCCCGGTCGTGAGGACAGTGAAATCAGGCTTTACAACAAAGCCGACTACCGGGCAGCGCGACACGCGCCTGCTTCATCTGGTGGGCAGAACCCGCAACACGATCAGGCACGGGGTTTTCTGCATGCATTGGGCGGGGCCAGCAATATAGCCAACATCAACAACTGCGCCACGCGCCTGCGGATAACCCTGGTCGATGAGGCTAAAACGCAAAACGATGCCGCGTTTATGGCGCTGGGCGCACACGGTGTCGTCCGGCGTGGCAACGGTATTCAGGTCATCGTGGGCTTACAGGTCCCCCAGGTGCGCGAGCAACTTGAAAGCCAAATGAAAGACCAGGTCGAATCTGAAGCAACACCTTCCATGGAGAAACCATTATGAAGACATTCTCAGTTTTAATTGCGGGCGGCGGCAGCACGTTTACGCCGGGTATTGTGCTGATGCTCCTGGCGAACCGGCACCGCTTTCCTTTGCGCCAGCTGAAATTTTACGATAATGACGCCGCCCGTCAGGAAACCATTGCACAGGCCTGTCAGATTATCTTGCAGGAACAGGCACCTGAGATTGCGTTCAGCTACACCACCGATCCGCAGGAAGCATTTAGCGACGTCGATTTTGTTATGGCGCATATTCGGGTCGGTAAATATCCCATGCGTGAGCAAGATGAAAAAATCCCGTTGCGTCATGGTGTGCTGGGCCAGGAAACCTGTGGGCCGGGTGGCATTGCCTATGGGATGCGCTCAATCGGCGGCGTCCTTGAGCTCGTCGATTATATGCAACAGTATTCACCCGACGCCTGGATGCTGAATTATTCTAACCCGGCCGCCATCGTGGCTGAGGCAACGCGGCGCCTGCGACCTGAGGCGAAGATCCTGAACATTTGTGATATGCCGATTGGTATAGAAGGTCGGATGGCGAAAATTGTCGGTCTGCAAGACCGCAAACAAATGCGGGTACGCTACTACGGACTCAATCATTTTGGCTGGTGGACCGCTGTTGAAGATCTGAAGGGAAATGATTTGATGCCACAACTGCGTGAGTACGTGGCGAAACACGGCTATGTGCCGCCTTCAGAGGCGTCGTCAGTGGAGCCGAGTTGGAACGACACCTTCGTGAAGGCGCGCGATGTGCAGGCGCTGGACCCACTGACGTTGCCCAATACCTATCTGAAATATTATCTGTTTCCAGATTATGTGGTCGCGCATTCCAATCCTGCACGCACCCGCGCTAATGAAGTGATGGATCATCGTGAAAAGCAGGTATTCAGTGCCTGCAGGGCAATCAGCGATGCAGGTCATTCATCTGCCGGCGAGTTGGAGATAGACGAACATGCTTCCTACATTGTCGATCTGGCAACCGCGATCGCCTTCAATACTCAGGCGCGTATGCTGTTAATTGTGCCTAACCGGGGTGCCATTTCTAACTTCGACCCGGAAGCGATGGTGGAAATTCCCTGTCTGGTCGGTCGTAACGGTGCGGAAGCGCTTCAGGTTGGAGACATTCCTACTTTCCAGAAGGGCTTAATGAGTCAGCAGGTTGCGGTCGAAAAGCTTGTGGTGGAGGCATGGGAAGCGCGTTCCCGGCAAAAGTTATGGCAGGCCATTACCTTGTCTAAAACGGTGCCGAGTGCGACGGTCGCAAACGCGATTCTCGACGATCTTATCGAGGCGAATAAAGCCTTCTGGCCGCCGTTGAGCTAAACCGCCAGCCAGCCTGGGATTGCGTTCAGGCTGGCTGACTTCAGCGCACACAGGGCGAGCCAACAGAATCGAATGCCGTTATGGATCACCCTGTGGATGGGGCGCGGGTGATGCCAATATTCTAACGTGCAGTGAGCGGCGATAGCCGTGCTGTGCGCAGCGCGCAAGGGAGATACCTGCGAGCCATGTATCTTCACCGTAACCCATTCTTGATTTTCAACACGCATCCCGCCACATTACCTCCTCGCATCCTGCCTTTTGTAACGGAGTTGATAATGTCGACGGAAAACCAACTGGCTTTATTGCAGCGTATTGATGAACGCTACCGTGCACTCACCGGACGCGGCCTTTATTGCCCCGATGAGCGTGTTGATCGCTACCTGTGGCTGCATGAACATGCACCGTACAGCATTCTGGCCCACAGTAGCGAAGCCGATCCGGTATTTGTTTATGCCAATCGTTGTGCACTGAGCTGCTTCAAATACAGCCTGGAAGAGATGCTGCAATTGCCTTCACGACTCAGTGCCGGACCTTCCGACAGGGAAGCGCGGCAGCGCCTGCTGGACATTGTCAAACGCGACGGCATTGCCACCGGCTACAGCGGGCCGCGGGTAGATAAACAGGGCAAGAGTTTCATCATCTATGAGGGCGAGGTATGGCAGTCAGACAGGGACGCAGAGGCCGGCTGGGGCCAGGCCGCACTGTTCTGGCCCGGTCCCCGTAACGGGATGGCAGACATAACCTGATCGGTCAGGTCATCTCTGCCAGATGAAGAGGGCGCATTTATACCCTGAAGGCTTCGACCATGCCGCGCAGGGCGTGCGCCTGTTCAGAAAGTGACTGTGAAGCGGACGATGACTCTTCCACCAGGGCGGCGTTATTCTGCGTGACGCTGTCCATCTGGCTGACGGCGACGCTGACCTGAGAAATGCCCTGCATCTGTTCGGAAGAGGCCAGTGAGATCTCATCCATCGCACTTGCCAGATCGCCCACCATGCTGACAATCTTCAGGATGCTTTCACCTGTACCGCTGGCGACTTTGACGCCGCTACCAACCTGTTCCACTGCCTGCTCAATCAGTGATTTTATCTCTTTCGCTGCGGTAGCGCTGCGCTGCGCCAGGGTACGGACTTCGCCCGCCACCACCGCAAAACCGCGGCCATCTTCGCCGGCCCGTGCGGCTTCAACCGCAGCATTGAGCGCCAGAATATTGGTCTGGAAGGCAATTCCTTCGATGACGCCGGTGATATCGCGAATTTTAGACGCGCTCAGCGAAATCTCGTTCATGGTTTCCGACATCCGGTGGACGTCGCTTTCGCCGCTGCGTGCCAGTACGGCGGTCTCGCGAGCCGTAGATGCGGTACTCTGAGCACCGGCGGCATTACTTTTCACTGTGGCGGTAAGCTGTTCCATGCTGGCTGCGGTTTCCTGCAGCGCGGCTGCCTGCTGTTCGGTACGGGAGGAGAGCTCCGTATTACCCTGGGCGATTTCTTCAGCCGCCAGCGCGACATTGCCCGAGGTCTGTTTAATTTCCGATACCAGACCACGAAGTTTGGCCTGCATGGCATCCAGTGAAGCAAGCAGGCTGGTGGAATCATTACGACGGAGCGTGACGCTGGAGGTCAGATCGCCTGCGGCAATCGTGGCCGCCAGCACCTGTGCCTGCGCCGGTTCACCGCCAAGTTGCCGCATCAACACACGGGTTATCATATAGCCGGTGGCCACCGAGAACAGCACGGAAAGCACGGATAAAAACACCAGGGTCAGCGAGGCCCGACTGGTGGCATTGCTGTTGACTTCCACCGCATTTCGGCTGTTGTGCATCAGAATGTCGGTGGTTTTATTTAGGGCGTTCAGCATATCGCGTTGCAGCGGACGCAGGGTTTCCATGAGATAACGTGTCGCTTCATCTCGCTCATTCTTCAGTCCCAGTTGCCCGGCGGACTCAAAGGCACCCATCACCGTGGCCTCAAGTTCTTTGATGTGACTCAAGGCAGCTTGTTCTTCAGCAGTGGACTGGCTCTGCATAATGGTTTCGAGCGTTTCACGGTTTTTGATGAACAGGCTTTTCTGTGTTTCAATGCGTTCCCATTCTGGCTGCATCTCTTTCGTGTCAGAAAGTAAGGCCAGATTTCGCACGGCTATCGCCAAATCCCGCAGCCCGCCGCGCATATCAAGAATAAGCTGGTACTTCCTCATTTTGACATTCACGACCTCATCCATCCCCGTTTTAGCGTTATGCAGCGAGTTAAGGGAGACGGAGGTACAGATAATAAAAAGCAGAATTAACAAACCGAAACCGATTGAAAGACGAGTAGAGATTTTCATGTGGATGTTCCCGATGGATTACCGTTTTGTTCTCTATCGGCACCAGTCTGGAAAAGGATTAACGAAAAAAGCAAAATTTACATAAGTTTCTTTAATATTATTTTTATAAATCAGAAAAATGATCTTAATCAATAAAGAGGGATATTTTTGTTATGGGCAGTATATTCAGGCAGAAATCAGGAATTTAAGATGGCAGGTTGATGTGTTTAATCGGTTTGAGCGCGGATTTTCGGTGAAAACATAAATTATAATGGTGGTTGCGATTAAGCCTGATAGCGCTGATTCAGCGGACATCAGGATCATGCCCGCGACCTGCTATCAGGCTTTAGCCAGTGCCTTACCGCCTATCGTATACGGCGATGCCATCCTCTCTCCCCGGAGATGACGCAACATTACCGAAAGGATAACACCGCGTGCCGAGATAGCAGGATGTAACCGGGTGCTGTGCCCGCAGAAAGAAAGGATAAACAGCGGCAAGAATATGTGATCAAGGTAACAATCTTGACGCGAATTTTAAGTTTATCAGACACTTCATTACGCCAGTTTCTTCACTATAGCGACTCCATTCACAGCATGGGAAAGCGCAATGAAGAAACCGTT
>Ga0308158_10001988_pt1 | contig 20207 bp, 16 predicted proteins | sample PhyBR2_FD_201038 | JGI IMG/M metagenome (GOLD analysis project Ga0308158, IMG submission 201038) | Phyllosphere microbial communities from UC Gill Tract Community Farm, Albany, California, United States - DLSLB.R2 | ecosystem: Host-associated > Plants > Phyllosphere > Unclassified | place: USA...
GTATGACCTCTGTCACATTGGTCATGGGCGGACGTTCGTGGCGTTTGACGTGGTGGCGCGCTACCTGCGTTACCTCGGTTATCAGCTTAATTATGTACGTAACATCACCGACATTGATGACAAAATTATCAAGCGCGCCAATGAAAACGGCGAGAGTATCGAAACCCTGACTAATCGCATGATCGGCGAGATGCACAATGACTTCGCCGCGCTGGGGATCCTGCCACCCGATGAGGAGCCGCGTGCCACCCGTCACATCGCTGAAATCATTGAGCTGGTGGAAACCCTGATTGCGCGGGGTCACGCCTATGTGGCAGACAATGGCGACGTAATGTTTGATGTCCTCAGCGACACCGATTATGGCGCGCTGTCGCGTCAGGACCTGGAGCAGCTACAGGCAGGTGCACGCGTTGAAGTCGCCGACGTGAAGCGCAATCCGATGGATTTCGTGTTGTGGAAAATGTCCAAAGCGGATGAGCCAGCCTGGTCATCGCCATGGGGTAACGGCCGTCCTGGCTGGCACATCGAGTGCTCGGCAATGAACTGCAAACAGCTGGGTACCCATTTCGATATCCACGGCGGCGGTTCAGACCTGATGTTCCCGCACCATGAAAACGAAATCGCCCAGTCGAGCTGCGCCCATGACGGTCCTTACGTCAATTACTGGATGCACTCCGGCATGGTGATGGTTGACCGCGAGAAGATGTCCAAATCGCTCGGCAACTTCTTCACCGTGCGGGACGTGCTGCAACATTATGATGCGGAGACGGTGCGTTACTTCCTGATGTCCGGTCACTATCGCAGCCAGCTTAACTATGGTGAAGATAACCTGAATCAGGCGCGTGCGGCACTGGAGCGTCTCTATACGGCACTGCGTCACACCGACAGCAGCGTGAAAGCCCATGGCGGCGACGCGTTTGAAGCGCGCTTCCGCAGCGCGATGGATGATGATTTCAACACCCCGGAAGCCTACTCAGTGCTGTTCGACATGGCGCGTGAAGTGAATCGCCTGAAAAGTGAAGAGGGCGCTTCTGCACACGGACTGGCGTCGAAGCTGCGCGAGATGGCCAATGTGCTGGGCATCCTGCAGCAGGATCCTGAACTGTTCCTGCAGAGCGGCGCGCAGGTGAATGACGAAGAGGTTGCCGAGATTGAGCACTGGGTGAAAGCCCGTGCCGATGCGCGCGCCGCCAAAGCCTGGGCAGAAGCGGATATCGCGCGTGACAAACTTAACGCGCTGGGTGTCATCGTCGAGGATGGGCCACAAGGCTCCAGCTGGCGTCGAAAATAAACCGGAGAGGGCGAGCAATCGCCCTTTTTTATTATGGCGATTGAACAGATTCAGATTCGCGGCTTCCGCTCAATACGTAACCTGACGCTGTCGCTGCAGCAGCTGAATGTGGTGAGCGGTCCCAACGGCTGCGGTAAATCCAACCTCTATAAAGCGGTGCGGCTGTTGCATGAGGCCGCCAGCGGTCGTCTGGCGCTGGCACTGGCTGACGAAGGCGGCATTCAGAAAGCGATGTGGGCGGGTGGTTTACGCCGGGGCGATCGCCGACACGATCCAAAGCGGCTGGAGCTGGCAGTGGTGATGGATGACATGGATTACCAGCTGGAAATGGGTTTCCCCGAGCCGCTGGCGACCAGCCTGTTCAATCTCGATCCGCTGGTGAAGCAGGAACGGCTCTGGCTCAGCGGCCAGCAGCGTCGTCCTTCTGCCTGCATCATGCAGCGCGAAAACCAGACCGCCTTTCTGCACAATGTTGAAGGTGAGCGCGTCACCTATCCGGCAGTATTGCATCCGGAAGAGTCGCTGTTTGGTCAGCTTGGCGAACCCCATCTTTACCCGGAGCTTTCGCAACTGCGCGAACGTCTGCAGCAGTGGCGCTTCTATCACGAGTTCGCCGTCTGGCCCGGCTCACCGATTCGTGCGCCGCAGATTGGCGTGCGTGCGCCGGTACTCGCTCACGATGGCCGCAATCTGGCGGCGGCCTGGGCGACCATTGTGGAGCGGGGTCATTCAGAGCTGTTGTTTGAGGTTATGGCGCAGGCGTTTCCCGACTGCCAGTTTGACGTCGAGGTGCAGAATGGCCGCTTTCAGATGCTGATGTCCCGTCATGGCATTCTGCGTCCGCTGGAGAGCGCGGAGTTTTCTGATGGCACGCTGCGTTTTCTTTGCCTGGTTGTGGCGCTGCTCAGCCCGCGTCCGCCCGCCTTTATGGCACTGAATGAACCGGAAAACAGTCTGCATGAGGATTTGTTGCCTGCGCTGGCGCGCTTAATCGCTGAAGCCAGCGAGTTCAGTCAGCTCTGGATCACCAGCCATTCACCCCGACTCGCCACGCTGATTGCGCAGCATACGGCGGTGAATCATATTGCACTGGAACAGCGGGAAGGGGAGACGTGTGTGGAGGGGGATGAACCGCTACAGTAGCGTCCCCGCAGGGACGCCCCGGAATTACTCGACCACAGTGATGCGGAAACCGGCAAATTCCACGGTCTGACCAGCCACGATCTTGCAGCGCTTACGGGTTTCAACCGCGCCATTCACCTTCACTTCACCCTCGGCAATCACGACTTTCGCCTGTGCACCGCTCTGAACCCAGCCTTCCAGTTTCAGCAGGTCACACAGATCGACATGCGGGAATTTACCCAGTGAAAAACTTGTCATTTAAACTACCTCTTTATCATGAAACTCTTCGCACGCCTGCAGCGTGTTTTGAATCAGGGTTGCCACTGTCATCGGACCCACACCGCCCGGCACCGGAGTGATCCAGGCGGCACGCTCTGATGCGCGGTCAAAATCAACGTCGCCCACCACTTTGCCGCTATCCAGACGGTTAATACCCACGTCGATAACGATGGCACCGGGTTTGATCCAGTCGCCCGGAATAAAGCCTGGCTTGCCCACCGCAACGACCAGCAGATCGGCATGCTCAATGTGATGGCGCAGATCTTTGGTAAAGCGGTGGGTCACAGTCGTAGTACAGCCCGCGAGCAGCAGCTCCATGCTCATCGGACGGCCGACAATGTTGGACGCCCCGACCACCACAGCGTTCAGGCCATAGGTGTCAATGTTGTAGCGCTCCAGCAGCGTCACGATACCGCGCGGCGTGCAGGGACGCAGGGTTGGCGCACGCTGACACAGGCGACCCACGTTATAAGGGTGGAAGCCATCAACATCTTTATCTGGCGTGATGCGCTCCAGCACCTTCACATTATCGATGCCCGCTGGCAGCGGCAGCTGCACCAGGATGCCATCGATTTCGTCATCCTGATTGAGCTTATCGATCAGCTCCAGCAGCTCAGCTTCGCGGGTGGTGGCAGGCAGATCGTAAGAGCGGGAGTGGAAACCGACCTCTTCACAGGCGCGGCGTTTGCTGGTCACGTAAATCTGCGATGCCGGGTTTTCACCCACCAGAACCACGGCCAGACCCGGCGCGCGTTTTCCGGCGGCCAGACGCTGCTTCACTTTTTCCGCAACCTCAAGACGCACCTGCTGCGCAATCGTTTTACCGTCAATAATTTTTGCTGCCATCAGAGAGGAAATCCACTGTGTTGTGTTGAATCGGGGAAGGACGCTATTTTGTCAGAAGCGCGGCGCGCTGTCAGTCACAGTTTCAGCCGCGCATGCGCTTTCCTGCTTTTTCGCCGCGACGAGTACCCGCCTGCATGCGTATGATATCGACAGGACAATCCGGGGACGATGTAATGATTTGGATAATGCTTGCGACTCTGGCGGTGGTGTTTGTCGCTGGATTTCAGCTGCTCACCGCGGGCTCACGCCACGCTGCCCAGCGGCTCAGCAAACGACTGCAGCTGCCACCGGTACAGGTGGAATCAATGATCTCTATGATGGGAAAAGAGGCGGCGAAAGAGTTTACCGACTATCTCAGCCACGATAATGAAACGCATCTGCATAATGCCGCAGCGGTACTGCTGATCTGGCAGGTGTTGATTGTTGACGGCAGCGAGGAGAACAGCCAGCGCTGGCATGCGATTCTCAGTCGCGCCGGTTTTTCACCGCTTATCAGCCGCCAGCAGTTGCTGCTCGCGCTGGGCTTTCTGCGACAGCTGGAGCCAGACAGCCAGGAGCTGCACGCGCTTCGTGAGCAATACAATGCGCGTTTCACATCACAAGGGATTGAGCTGGAAGGAGAATTGACCGGCAGCAGTAAACTCGTGTCGCTCAGTGAATGGCGCAGGCGTCATTGATGCCAGTTGGTTATTCCCGCAGCACTTCGCTGCGGAGAAACGGCAAAAACGTTGACGTACCCGCTTCCCGACGTATAATCCGTGCCATCTCCATGCGCCCTTAGCTCAGTTGGATAGAGCACCGGCCTTCTAAGCCGTAGGTCACAGGTTCGAATCCTGTAGGGCGTACCATTTTCAAGTTAACACACTTCTACTGAACTCTCTTTCTCTGCTTTATACTCCCTGATATAGCTGGATTTTTCCGTCGCGAGCTCTACCAAAGTCTACCTGGTTCTACCCAGATCAAGTGGTGTCTGGGGGCCTTTGCGGGGGCTCATCTCGTTCAATGGAAATTAGGGGCCCCCTATGCCACTAAATGCACGGCAGATCGACACTGCAAAACTAAGAGATAAAGAATACAAACTAACGGATGACCGCGGGCTTTACCTGCTGATCAAACCCAATGGTGCTAAATATTGGCGCTTGAAATATCGCGTGATGGGTAAATAGAAAAAGCTCTCCATCGGCGTTTATCCCGATATCTCATTGTCAGATGCTCGCTTGAAGCGAGAGGAAGCACGCAAGGTTGTTGCGCTTGGCGGAGATCCAAGCGAAGAGAAGCGGGTTGAAAAACTGGCGCAGAAGGCGAGTGTTGAAAATAACTTCAAAGCTATCGCGCTGGAATGGCATGAATATAAGCGTGCTGGATGGTCGAAAGTCTACGCTGATGACTTGATGGAAGCATTTGAAAACGACATTTTCCCACATCTCGGTAAGCGACCTATTGCAGAGATAAAGCCGTTGGAGATGCTAACGACGCTGCGTAAGTTAGAAAAGCGCGGTGTTCTCGATAAATTGCGTAAAATCCGCCAGGCGTGTAATCAGGTATTTCGATACGCGATTGTCACTGGCCGTGCGGAGAGCAACCCTGCATCTGAGCTTTCCAGTGCTTTGGCAACGCCAAAGTCATAACATTTCTCTCATTTACTCGCTGAAGAAATGCCTGAGTTCTTGCAGGCGTTAGAAGCCTATTCGGGTAGCCCAATTACTCGCCTTGCTACGCGTATTCTGATGCTGACCGGTGTGCGCAACATTGAGCTTCGTCTCGCGGAATGGAGAGAGTTTGATTTTGATAAAGCGATTTGGGACGTTCCTAAGGAACGCATGAAGATGCGGCGGCCACATATGGTGCCATTGTCAACTCAGGTGGTTGAGGCAATGCGCGAAATCCAAGCGGTTACCGGGCGTTATTCGCTGGTATTTCCCAGGCGCAATGACATCACCAAGCCAATGAGTGAAGCGAGCATCAATCAGGTATTGAAACGCATTGGTTATCACGGGAAAGCGACAGCACATGGATTCCGGCACACGATGAGTACCATCCTGCATGAGCAGGGGTATAACACCGCGTGGATTGAGTTGCAGTTAGCTCATGTGGACAAAAACACAATTCGTGGGACGTATAATCATGCTCAGTATCTGGAGCAGAGAAGGGAAATGTTGCAGTGGTATGGAGATTTTGTGGATGGTTTAGGGAAAATTAATACTACTGAGCTCCCAAGAGTCGTTTGAGTGGTAATCTCTAATTTAACCTTGCAGCGATATTGGTAAGGGAACTCAAAAAGTGTGTGACTAAAAGAGTTATGTTTATAAGTCTAATGACATGGCTCACACAATAGTAAGCCATGTCATTCATTGGCACAAATCAACACCCAGCACTGCTCTCTGACAGTTATGAGCGTCATCTGTTATAAATACCCAAAATCAATCAGAGCTTGAAAGCATTTTTTTGAGCCCCATTTTTTGGCAAAGCTAACATTTCTCAATCGAGCTCTTTTTGAAATATCAGACAACTTTAATATTTCCATTCGAATATTTGCAATAGTTTGCCTATTAGTTAAGTCGGCACTTCTCACTAGAATACAATCCCTGTACCAACTTCCTGTTACTGATTGCTCATAATCGTTCAAAAATGAAATTGACGATATTTTTTCACCAATCAAATAACAGTTGAATTTTTCCAGCTTAACATTTGCGTAATTTGCCAATATATTGCAATATTTAGGCATTTGTTGCAGGTAATCAGAAAGATCAACGTCTTAAGCCTTAAACTCAAGCAAAATACACTTACCTTCTCCAGCATAAAGGTAAATATCAGATCTTTGATTGGGCTCAAACCCTTCTTTTACCATAACTTCATACGCTTCTCGTCGAAGAAGGGAGTTCCATCAGGTAAACTTATTTTACTTAACTCTATTTCATAAATCCCTTGATAATAAAGAAATTCCTCATCAGCAACCCAAGGGGTAATTAATCTCATCATTGGTTTTCCTTTTAAAAAACAAGTCATGAATAATTCCTTCTTTTCTATCTGGCCGTGCATTCTATCGTCTGCAAGCTTACAAAGGGCGATGCGCCGGACACCGCGCAGATGAACCTGAAAGTGCGTGAGATGATTGCCGAGGCACTCAAGGCTGAAGGAGTAGAGGAGATCTTCAGAAGATAAAGCTGAGACCATCGATATCTTTGACGACGAGTACATGGCTCGTATCGGCAAGATCAAGTTGCCCAATACTCGGATGCAACTACTACAAAAAATGTTGGAAAAAGCCATCAGCGATTTTCAAAAGGTGAACCAACTTCAGGGGATCAACTTCTCCAAACGTTTCCAGGCATTGGTTGATCAGTACAATCAGCGCAAAGAGAACGACGTGCTCAACGGTGAAGAGTTCGACACGTTCACCCAACAGATGGCTGACATGATCTACGACATTAAGACCGAGATGATGTCATTTGCCGATATTGGCATCGATATGGAAGAAAAGGCATTTCTCGATATCCTGGCGCATATGTGCGAGAAGTACAATTTCACCTATGACAAGGATAAAATGTTGGAGTTGGCCAAAGAAATGAAGGTGATTGTCGATGACAGTGCCCAGTACCCCGACTGGAGCAATCGCGACGACATCAAGGCTAAACTTAAAGTAGATCTTATCCTGCTGCTACACTGCTATAGCTTCCCTCCGGTAGCCAACGATGAGGTCTACAAGAGCGTGCTGGAGCAGGCGGAAAACTTTAAAAAGTACTTACATAGCTGATTCATCAAATGGAGGGAGCGAGCCCTGTCCCCCTGAAATACTCAGCTATTTGAACCCACGTACTGAGCTTTATGCTACCGCCCGAAGTCATTTCGGTGACGCGGGTTTGCCAGTAAAATGACATTAAAGTATTTAAATTTTCCTTCAGTTGCAGTTGCAGTTGCAGTTGCAGTTGCAGTTGCAGTTGCAGTGGCTGTGGTCTACCAGATTTGGGGAACGTACCATTCCTCGAAAAGAACTGATTGTTGTAATCTTAACGCCGGAAGACATGCGTCATTTTGTGGAAAGATCGTATGTTATATAGAGTTGTCTTTTGTAGGGAATCTGGAAAAATGTCAACTCCACTTCAGGGACTTTCAGTGGGAACGCATTCAGAACTGTGGCAAGAACCCCTTTGTGTTAGTGAAAAATCTAACATATTGCGCCTTGATAATAATTCCACCTCATGGAGATGAATGCTGACACTTAAAATGATAGTTTATTTATGTAAAGTACCAAATTCGACTTTTCCCATTTAAGATAGATTGCATTTCTGTGTGTGAGGTTTACAAGGAAAGACGGTCAACATGCATCGTACTATTTCTGAGTTTTATCGCATTCCCCCTTTACTTATTCGGGCGCTAAAAAGCGGAGTCTTCTCCGTGGTGGAGCTTCATCTCAGCAGGGGATTGCCGAAAGATTCACAAGATTCTCTGGGAAATAGCCCATTGATGATTGCGGCCCAGAATGGGCATTTCGCTATTTGCGAAATGTTGTTGCGCGCGGGTGTCGATGTTGAACATCAAAACAACCTCGGGCTCTGCGCCAGTGACCTCGCACAGGAGCAAATGCTGCGTGATCTGTTGGCCCGTTATCGGCAATCCCATCTGCCTGCCGAGCAGCAACCAGCAAGAGGGCCAGTCGATGATGCCATAGTTGAGGTTGAAGTCGAAGCCGATGTTGAAACAGAACCTCCCGAAACCGAAGCCGCAATGGATTTCATGCTGTGGGACGCTGAAGTCGAATCGGAACCCGCCGAAGATAATCTGGCAATACGACACGCTTCCGCTGAGGTTCAGCAATTATTATCCCGTTATCGCCCGAAAGATGACGCTGCTGAGTGGAGCGATATCGAACTCACGCTTCCTGACCCGCCGACGCCAGTTTCCCACTCTTCACAAAATTATCCTCATCTCTCAACGTTGCTCGCTGACGCACTCAATGCCGGTCGTGTATCTGTGCGTGACATCCGGTTTGCCGGGGAAGAGGATTTCGGTATGTCGTGGCCTGAACTAGGGGGCAGCGTAGAGGCATTGATCAAAGACTTACCTCTGATTGTGGACGGCGATGATGCTTTCCCGGAAAGTGAGGCCTATGAGGCATTAACGGCGAGTGAAGATCTCGAGCCCTGGTTTGACGCTTTAGGTGCATTGTGGCAGTCCGGCATCTTTGAACGTTATCTTGTGGATATTCGCCAATGGGATGTCGTGGATAAAACAAAGGAAGAACGACTCGGGCAGCGCATGGATACGGCGCTTATCAATTTGTTGACTATCCTGGCGGAATTATCCGAAGCAGAATATCTTCAGTTGCTGCATCCGAATCGATTTCCGGTGCCAGCGCCTGGGATTTCTGAAGAGGAAGACGACGCTGAAGAAGCGGATGAGGAGATGTATTCCGCATCCGATGACGAAGACGCCATCAGCTTTAACAATCTGCTCTTTCTGCTGAGAAGTGGAAAAGCAGAAGAGTACCAGGATAATCATATTCCCCGTCCGGATTACGCTGACCTGCAACTGATAGTCGAACGCGCTCGAACACTCATTCCTGATGAATGCCATAAAATGATGAGTCTGTATGTCAGTAGCTACAGAGAGGCATGGGAGGGTTTAATCCACGCCAATTTGCGGTTGGTAGTCGCGATTGCGAAAAAATACAGCGGGCGAGGATTAGATGTCGAGGACCTGATCCAGGAAGGCAATCTGGGCTTGATCAAGGCCGTTGAAAAATTCGACTATCGGCGCGGATTTAAATTCTCAACCTATGCCTCTTGGTGGATCCGTCAGAAGATTACCCGTGCGATTGCCGATCAGGCACAACTCATCCGTTTACCCGTTCACTTCTATGAGCAATTTAGACGTTGGCAGAGCAGTCGGGATCAGTTGCTGCATCGCCAGGGGATAACGCCCACACTCAGACTGTTGCAGGAAATGACCGACCTGCCAGAGCATCAGCTTCTTCGGATGGCTAAATATGAAGAACAGACGGCGCTGATTGGCGATTTTCATGATGACGCCCATGACCGCAAAGTGGCGTTGCCGGGGGATGCGCTGCTGACTAAAAGGGATTTTACCAGTGCCCCTGTTCAGTCTCTGGAGCTAAGAGAGCGCATTTCATCAGTTCTGGATACGCTGCTGCCACGCGAAACACAGATTATAAAAATGCGTTTTGGCATCGGCATGACGCAAGATTTCACGTTGGAAGAGGTAGGTAAACAGTTTGATGTCACGCGAGAAAGGATACGTCAGATAGAAGCCAAAGCGCTCCGTAAGCTCCGTCATCATAGCCGGGCGTCAGAATTAGGCGGCTTCGTTGAACAGTGGGAAACCGCGTTGAGTGAGATGCAGGAAGAAGAAGAATGACGACCATGCGCCATGCGCCACCGAATGCAGCAATTATGATCGAAGCTCTGCGAGGGCTGGGTTACAACACCGCCACCGCACTGGCTGACATCATCGACAACAGTATTAGTGCCGGTGCCCGTAAGGTCGAGCTGACCTTTTGCTGGCGTGAGGCGGATAGCTATATCGTGGTTAGGGATAATGGCTGCGGCATGTCGGCCGCTGAACTGGATGTTGCAATGCGACTGGGTATCAAAAACCCGCTGACAAAGCGTCCAGGACACGATCTGGGCCGCTTCGGTCTTGGACTCAAAACCGCCTCCTTTTCGCAATGCCGCCGCCTGACGGTCTCTTCCAAAAAAGAGGGGGTAACGACCATCCTACGGTGGGATCTGGACATTCTCGCCGCAAGTACGGACGACGGTTGGTATTTGCTTGAAGGTGCTGACCCAGGGAGTGAGGAGGCGTTAGCAAATGCAGAACCTGACTCCCACGGTACGGTAGTGCTGTGGGATGTTTTAGACCGAATCGTCACCCCCAGCTACGGTGAGAAAGATTTCCTCAATCTGATGGATGGCGTTGAACAACATCTGGGGATGGTATTTCACCGATTCCTTGAGGGGAGCTCACCCCGACTCACTCTCACCCTCAATAGTCGCAACATTAAAGCCTGGGATCCCTTTCTCAGCGGGCATCCTTCAAAGCCCTGGCATTCGCCTGCGGCAATGGCGCCAGGCGCCCCTGCCGTAAAGGTGGAGTGCCATATTCTGCCGCATCAGGATCACCTGACGACGCAGGAGTATCAACAGGCTCAAGGACCGGCAGGCTGGACTGCTCAGCAAGGATTCTATGTATACCGGAATGAGCGATTACTGGTGGCGGGCAACTGGCTTGGACTCGGTAGTCCGCGGGCCTGGACGAAAGATGAAACCCACCGCCTTGCGCGGATCCGTCTGGATATCCCTAATGATGCCGACATAGACTGGAAGATTGATATTCGTAAATCGATGGCGCGCCCGCCGGTTTCGCTGCGTCCTTGGTTAACCCAACTGGCGCAATCAACACGCGATCGTGCGGTACGGACATTTGCAAAACGCGGGAAAATGAATAAGCGCAAGCCAGGTGAAGAACTCATTCATCTCTGGCAGGCGCAAAAGACGTCATCAGGTGTTCGTTACCAGATTTCATTACAACATCCTGTTATCAGCAATGTTCTTTCGCAGGCCGGTGAATTATTTCCGCAAATTCAGGCCATGCTAAGACTGATTGAGGAAACCGTTCCGGTTCAGCAAATCTGGCTTGATACGGCTGAGACAAAAGAGACGCCGCGGACAGGCTTTCAAACCTTTCCGCCCGCAGAGGTTTTATCCGTATTGCAGGTCATGTACCAGACCATGGTTGGACAGCAGGCGATGTCACCGGCACTGGCGAAACAGCATCTGCAAAATATGGAACCCTTCGATAATTATCCCGAATTAATTGCACAACTCCTCGACGATCAACAAGAGAAATCGCTATGAGTCTGAACCCCCTGGATGACACGCAACTGAGTGTATTGCAGATTGTGCAAACGTTCCTGCAAGGCCAGGATAAAAGCACGATTACCCCTGGTATTCTGCGTCAACATATTGACATGGTTTGTCAGATGAAACCGGAGTGGAACCATCTTGATAACCGGGAGATTCTGGTCGAAGAGTTGATCCGTCGTTATAGCATCTGGATGGGCGAAGATACTTCTCTGAGTAATGACGAAGGACATCAACCCTGGCTGACAGCTGACGCAAAACGCGAGTGGCGCTACTGGCATCGATACCGTCAGTGGCTTGGCAAAACGATGCCTTGGGGAGTCCTAGATACCCTTGACCGTTCAACGGATCGTGTTCTGGGATTACTTGAGCAACCGGGACGAGAAGGGCGCTGGGACCGCCGTGGTCTGGTAGTCGGCCATGTTCAGTCCGGGAAAACCGGCCACTATACCGGGCTAATCTGTAAAGCCGCGGATGCAGGATATAAGATAATCATTGTGCTTGCTGGTTTGCATAATAACCTCCGCTCGCAGACCCAAATGCGTCTTGATGAAGGATTTCTTGGCTATGAGACGAGTCCACTCAGAGAAAAAGTGACCATCATTGGGGTGGGCGATATTGATAGAGATCCCGTCATTCGTCCCAATTACGTCACCAACCGATCTGAAAAGGGCGACTTCAGTGCCGGAGTGGCTAAGAATCTGGGGATCAGCCCCGAGCAACGCCCCTGGCTGTTTGTGGTAAAGAAAAATAAATCTATTTTAAAGCGCCTGCATACCTGGATTGAAAACCATGTTGCCACTAGCGTTGATCCAGTCACCGGAAAGCGTTTTGTTTCGGAATTACCGCTGCTGATGATTGATGATGAAGCTGATAACGCCTCCGTTGACACGGGGGAGATCGTTTACGATGGCGATGGAAAACCGGATGCTGAACATCAGCCAACGGCAATCAATAGTCTGATTCGTAATTTGTTGATGCAGTTCAGCCGTAAGGCATATGTCGGCTATACCGCCACGCCCTTTGCCAATATCTTTATTCACGAGAGCAATGAAACGCGTGATGAAGGTCCGGATTTGTTCCCTTCAGCCTTTATCATTAACCTCGGCGCACCTTCAAATTACATCGGCCCTGTGAGGGTATTTGGTCGGGCAACCGCGGAAGGCCGGACTGGTGAACTTCCTTTGATCAGGCGGGTGAGCGATCATTGTAGCGATGATGGAAAAAGAGGATGGATGCCAGTTTCTCATAAGAGCTCGCACCATCCCACGCTTGATACGCTAACCCATTTCCCTGACTCGTTAAAAAACGCCATTGATAGCTTTTTGCTGGCGTGCTGCGTCCGAGAATTACGCGGTCAGGGAGATAAACACAGTTCGATGCTTGTCCATGTGACCCGCTTCAATAACGTGCAATCGATCGTTTATGAGCATATTAATGCCTACATTCAGGATTTGAGACAGCGGTTGACGCGAAAGATTGGACATGAGCTTTTTTTACATCAGCTTGAATCACTCTGGCAGGCTGACTTTTTGCCGACTTGTCAGACGATTCGCGACGTTATGCCGCAGCAGGTTCCAGACGTCTACTTCGTGTGGCAGGAGATCGTTGACAAGCTGTATAACGTGATAGAAAACGTGTCGGTACGAATGATAAATGGAACGGCGAAGGATGCGCTTGATTATTCAGACAGTGCGACAGGTTTGAAAGTTATTGCGATTGGTGGAGACAAGCTGGCTCGAGGGTTAACGCTTGAGGGATTATGCACCAGTTATTTCTTACGCGCCTCCCGCATGTATGACACGTTAATGCAGATGGGGCGCTGGTTTGGCTACCGCCAGGGATATCTGGACGTATGTCGGCTGTATACCACCGATGAGCTGATTGAATGGTTTGAGCACATTGCGGATGCATCGGAAGAGCTGAGAGAAGAGTTTGACAATATGATCGCCAGCGGCGGAACTCCGCGTGATTTCGGGCTAAAAGTGAAATCACACCCCGTGTTAATGGTGACATCACCCTTAAAAATGCGTAGTGCGCGCTCACTGTGGCTGTCTTTCAGCGGCTCGGTGGTCGAAACGATTTCGTTGTTTAGAGAGCCAGAGTACCACAAGCATAACTACTCGGCCTTCCAGCGTCTGACCGGACGTATCGGTTCTGGCGCGCCGATCCCTGAGAGACGACGCGGAGAGAAGATTGAAAAATGGAATGGAGTCATCTGGCAAAACGTCTCTCCCGAGCCGATCATTGATTTCTTAACGGAATATGAGACCCACACTCAGGCCAGAAAAGCCAACAGCAAACTGCTGGCGGATTTCATTACACGGATGAATCGTGTTGATGAACTCACCCAGTGGACAGTGGCGGTTATAGGAGGGGGGGGCGATCGTCATCACGCTGTATGTGGCTTCCCCGTCCCGCTTATGCTGCGTAAAGCGTCTGAGGGAGTCACTGATCGCTATTCCATTGGCCGTTTACTTTCTCCACGCGATGAAGGGATAGACTGCGATGAATCGACTTGGCTTGCCGCGCTGGAAGAAACGCAGCGTATTTTTCATGCCGATCCCGGACGTAATGAAGGGCGAGAGAAGCCCGTCATTCCTGGTGGCGTAGTACTGCGTCGGATCAAAGGATTTGGCATAAACGACATCCCGGCACAGCGTCAAAAAGGGCTACTGCTCATTTACTTACTGGACCCGCAACAGGCATTGTCGGCAACGGAATATAAGGATGATGCCTTGCCAGTGGTGGCTTTTGGTATCAGTTTTCCGGGAAGTCGCAGTGGGGTAACGGTGGAGTACAAAGTTAACAACGTATTGTGGGAGCAAGATTATGGTGCGGCTGAGTAAAGATGATCTACTGGCAGCCTGGAAAGCCTTAGATCGCTTTCAGGTAGACGAACAGCCCGGAGCCCAGGGCTGGCGCGGAATTCGGCTTTTTACGCATCAGGGCTGTAGCTTTCATGCCGGGCGTCGTCAGCCTGATAATGAAGAAATGCTGATTGCCGTGTTTCCTCATCCTCTTTTGTTGGGGGCGACGGCGCTGCCGTCCTGTAAAGGATTTCGCGTTGAGATGACCGGAACAGAGGAAGGGCGGCAGAACGGTTTGATGATCCGTCGCCAGCAAACGGGGAATGTGGATGTCTTTACGACAATGATTCTGGATATTCTCCATTCGATCCTGAATGTTTCTGAACAGCGTCTGTTTGAAACCCTGCTCCGTCGGATTCGTTTATGGCAGACGTTTATGGAGCGAGATACCCGTTCACTCAGTCACGAAGAAGAAGTGGGATTAATCGGGGAATTGACGTGTCTGGAACGGTTGATCGAGAACGGTCTTGCGTCGCCAACGGCAGTCGAAGCATGGGTAGGACCACAGCATGGCCTACAGGATTTTGAACTCGATGAACGTGCCATTGAGGTAAAAAGCACCACAGCAGAGCAGGGTTTTTGCGTAACCATCCACTCTCTTGAACAACTGGACTGGCAGCGGCCTGGCTCGCTCATGTTGTGCGGTTTACGCTTCAGCGAGCATCCCACCGGCGCGACCCTGAATGACATTATTAACCGTCTTCGTCAGAGGTTTGAAGGAAACGCTCAGGCGGCTTGTCTTTTTGAGGGATCGCTTTGTCATGTCGGATATTGCACTGAACATGCTGAATTCTATACACGTCATTTCTTGCTGACAGAGGCGTTCGCGCTCCCCATTGAAGCGGATTTTCCCTCTTTGACCCATGCTAATGTCCCGCTGCCGGTGGTGAGTGCGTTCTATCAACTCGAACTCCAGACACTTATTCCTCAGGCTCAAAATTTTAACCATTGCTTGTCAGACTTTGCAGGATTACCGCATGGAACTTATTGATTTTTTACGTCAAACGCAGAATGAGATTCGTAAGGAATATCAGGACCAGATGACTCAGCCTGGGGTAGAGTCGCCTTTTCAGGAGCTGATTTTTACCAATACTGTTATGCGTCATATGGCCGATATCGGCATGACATTCGACGATGCCGAGACGTGTCACTTTATGGCTAAAGTCAGTGGACACAATGTGCGTCTCAGCGGTTATGCCTTCTCAGAAGATGGCGATCAACTTGACCTTTTTGTCAGCATTTATCACGGTAGCGACGAGCTTTGTCACGTCCCTGATGCTGAGACAAAAGCGATTGCCGGCCACTGCATTCAATTTTTGCAGAAGTGCGTTGACGGTAAATTATCTTCCACACTGGATCAGTCCAATGATGCCTGGCAACTGGTGACGACCATCGAACAGTCCTACACGGAACTGGAGCAAATCAGAATTTATGTTCTGACCGATGGTCAGGTGAAAACCCGCTGGTACCAGTCCCGCGACGTGGCCGGTAAAACCATTAAATTAGAGGTTATGGACATTGTCCGCTTGTTTAACCATTGGCAGGAAGGTAAGCCACGCGACGAACTGCAGGTTAATTTTGATGAGGTGGCGGGGGGCGCACTCCCCTGTGTATGGATCCCGGATGAAATGGGTGAATATGATTATGCACTGACGGTGGTTCCGGGCGAGACGCTGCGATTTATCTATGAAAAATATGGCAACCGGATTCTGGAAGCGAACGTTCGCTCATTTCTGAGCCAGACGGGGAAAGTCAACAAGGGGATTCGCGACACCTTACGTGAGCAGCCTGAGCGTTTTATGGCTTATAATAACGGCATTGTGATTGTTGCCGATCAGGTCAGACTTGGCGAAGCGCCAGGAGGTGGCCCTGGGATTGCGTGGATGCAGGGACTGCAGATCGTCAACGGTGGGCAGACGACGGCTTCCATGTTTTTCACCAAAAAGAAATTCCCGGCAACCAATCTGCGTAACGTGCGTGTACCCGCAAAAGTCATTGTGCTGAAACAGACGAATAATGCACAAGAAGAGATGTTAATTGCGGATATTTCGCGCTTCTCGAATAGCCAGAATAAAGTCAATATTTCCGATTTGTCAGCCAATCGACCAGTACATGTACAGCTGGAAAAAATGGCAAACACGGTGTATTGCCCGGACGGATACAGTCGTTGGTTTTACGAGCGAGCGAACGGCAGTTATAAGGTTATGCTGGAACGAGAAGGTAAAACACCGGCTGGAATCAAACAGCTAAAAGACGCGATTCCTCCATCACGTCGGATAACGAAAACGGATTTCGCAAAATATCACTGTGCCTGGCTCCAGCGTCCGGATTTAGTCAGCCTCGGCGGACAGAAGAACTTTGCCGCATTAATGACGATGATCGACAAAGATACTGAGCGTTATGGGGTTGAACTGAACATTGAAAGCTTTAAAAATTACATCGCGCAGGCCATTATTTATAAGAAAGCCTATAAGCTGATTCAGTCACTTTTCCCCGCATTTAAGGCGAATATCGCCGCCTATACCGTGGCCGCCTATTCACATCTTTATGGCAACCAAACGAATCTGGCAGAGATCTGGAATCAACAGGGCATTGAGGAAACGATGGGGAACCGTCTTGTCAGTTTAGCCCATCGGGTGAATAGTCTTCTGACTGAATCCGCGAACGGCAGGATGATTTCGGAATGGGCAAAAAAGCCTGAGTGCTGGAACTATGTGCGCAGCAAAATCTATTTCTCTGCACAGGCAAAAACGGATGGCCTTTCGCATGTTTAAAATGAACACTGATTTCAGTATTAAAGCCTTGCACGCGTGTCGTGGGTTGCTCTCAGTGGTTGTTATGTCTGAGTGTGCCACTACTTAACATTCGTTAACGTCTCTGCATGGTATGTCCAGAGTTATGTTGCTCTGGACAATTCAATTCGTACTTCTCCATTCGCTACTTTCAGAAGGGCACTGCGCATCTCAAATTCAAGCAGCCTGAGTTAGTGGAGAAGATGACCGATATCATCGCTAAACACTATCCAAGGATGTTAGCTGAAAGGTAGAACAAGATTAATCTATGTGAGCCTTCAGTAAAGGTGGCTTTACCAGCTACCACAAATTTAATTAGTCAAAATTATCTGAAGCCAATTGGCTATACAAAGGAATGAATTATGGAAAATACTGAAGAATGGAAAAATATAAAAGAGTTGCTGCGTAGTACCGTACTCCTTCGGGAAAGCTATAAGCAAGCCAAGAAACGATACTCAAGTAAAATTGCTCCTGATTTTCGACTGTTTCGCTTCTTTAACATTAATGAAAACACCCTTTCAAAATGTCTGGCATTTCTTCTCGCGACGGACGAAACTCACGGCCAGGGTGACTTATTTCTCAGTCGTTTTTATCAATTAATTGAGAAGTCTGAGGCATACGCAGTTCGCCATAAAACACGAGTGACAACGGAATTGACATACTGATTGAAGATAAAGAAGAGTTGACGGGCATTGAAAACAAGCCTTGGGCAGTAGATCAAAAGGACCAACTTCATGACTATGCTCACTGGTTAGCGGTTGAAGCACAGCGTAGAGGAATTGGATGGTCATTAATATATCTCTGTAACAATGAGGTTAGTGAGTCTTCTTATCGCTCTCAGTCTTCAGAAGATATGAACAAGCATGTAAAATCAATTACTTTTTTCCAACTTGAAAGATGGCTTTCAGAATGCGTTTTACATGTAGAAGCACCATCAGTGCGCTGCTTTGTCGACGCTTTGCTTAAATTCATTCGTGAAGATATTAATGGAGAAACAGCTATGGAATTGCAAACTGAATTAACAGAAAACTTGGTGGCTTCACCGCAAAATCTTAGCGCGGCATTTTTAATTGCACAGAATATGCGTCAAGTAAAAGAACGGCTTTGGGAAGATTTTATCATACATCTCTCTCAGCAATTGGTGCCTGTCGGGATTAGTGTGGATTTTAATGATGAGTTGCGATTAGGAGGTAAATATGCATCCTTTTCTATCTTATTTAGAGAGGGGGATGATTTCACATTGAGCTGGGAGTTTGATACTTCAGATTATCGCAATCTGGCTTACGGGATTAGCTCGGTCAGTGAGCCCAGCGAAAAGCTAAAAAAAAATCATTTTCCTTCAATTGCAGCAGCAATGCGCAATGCTTTTCCTGAAATTGATGCATATGTTGGAACTCCGGGATGGTGGCCTTGGTGGTGCCACGCAGATGTGGGTATGAATGTTCCACGCAACTGGAATATGGACTTTGATGCTTGGGCTATACTACTTGAGCGTGGAGAAGGAAGTTTTGCTCAGTCAATAGTCAGTATGGCGCAGCGTATCCAAAATGAGGTTGATTTATCTCTGTTTAAAGCTCCGGTCTAAAATCTTAATTGTTAGTAGGTTACGAAAGCGTAGATGCTGGCTAATTTGCTAAATAACCCACACAGTTCAAGGAAGATACCATTCACAATGGCAAGTTGGCGTAGCGGCGGTTAGCCGCTACATTGCCCGCGCTCAAAAGCGCTTATGTTTTCAGTGAAACACGTTTGGGGGCCTCTGCGTTTTTTGAACACGAGGAAAACCAGTGATAGCAAGGTTTAAGGGCCAGGAGATCGAATCCTGCAGGGTACCAAATTTTCTCTTCTGTTTCGCAGTCTGGTACTCTTTTTTCCTCTACTGTCAGTTCGACACCGCAACTTTTTACTCTTATTTATGTTCAAAAAACTAATTGCCAGTATTACTCCCATGGCAGTTTGGATAGGGTTGTATTTTTTCTGTGCATACGACCTGCTTATTGTTCGTGCTGTTTTTGCATGCACTTTAATATCATGCGCAATTGCATGATAAGTATGATGTTCAGGCAGAGCCTTCTGAGGTGAGGAAACGTTGATACCAGTGCTGGCCAGGTGAGCAGGTTGGTTAGCTTGTGTCTCGTTCACTATGCTATATTTCGCACGTATCGCAACGTTATTCAGGATGAATCAGATGAACGAATTTGAGCAAGAACTCTATAATAACGGCTTCTCTGCTAAAGATATCGGTAAGCTCAAGAGCATCATCAAAAAAGACGAATCAAAAAAAGATACACTACAAAGCCTCGTTATTGATTTGAGTAAACGCTTCTGGGGCTGTGTCATTGCTCTTGTTATTTTGATGCTTATTGGATTGGATGGCATTTTCAATGCGGATGCTTCAAATGCCATTCCATATATTATCATTCTGACGTTTGCATTTCTTGTGGTCTATTTTGTGACTCCTCTGAAACTGACCTGGAAATCCTATAAATTTGTCAGGAAAATTAGAAGTTAGTTTTGTGCTGGGTTATTTTGCATATGATAAAGTTTGATAACTATTTTAGTTCAATTGAACTGCTTCCCTTTGACTAACACACCGCGATGTTAGTAATGTCTTCACAAGCTAAATGAGAACATCCTTTGAAGAAGCGTTTTGCCTGGGAACGGATAATCAGTGTTCTTCACGAAGCTGAATCCGAAGTTTATGCCCGCAAGCACTCTATTTCAGATGCCACGTTGCACACATGGCGTAAGATCCACTTCTAAAATGTCGCTACGTTATCGTTGACTCGCTTTGCGATAAAGCCAGACACCGATAAAGGCTAGCAGCAGGGAAAACACTGCCTTAAGCACAATCACGGTGAATTCAAAACTATCCATAGCACTTTCACCATCACCAATAATATGGCCTTCGACCAGTGATCTGATGAACTCTTCAGGAATAAGAATCCAGGAAGCGGATAGGATTATAATAAATATTAGTATTTTCATCGCACCACACACTTTGTGAAATCAGGAACTCCACGAACATCAATGCGTCCGTATGCTAGTAAACCATGACTACCCGGCACGACGACTTTTTTTCTCCGCAACAACGAACTGCGCAAAGTCTGGAAGTCAGTTGAACGAT
>Ga0308158_10001990_pt1 | contig 20204 bp, 19 predicted proteins | sample PhyBR2_FD_201038 | JGI IMG/M metagenome (GOLD analysis project Ga0308158, IMG submission 201038) | Phyllosphere microbial communities from UC Gill Tract Community Farm, Albany, California, United States - DLSLB.R2 | ecosystem: Host-associated > Plants > Phyllosphere > Unclassified | place: USA...
GCCACCTTCGCCTGGATCAGCTGGAAACTCCCGATCGGGGCTCCGAACTGCTTGCGCTCCCTGATATAAGGAAGCACCACATCCACACAGGCCTGCATGATGCCGAGCTGAATACCTGAGAGCACGACGCGCTCGTAGTCGAGCCCGGACATCAGCACTTTAACGCCGCCATTCAGCGGGCCCATGATGTTTTCTTCCGGAACGAAGCAGTCGTCGAAAACCAGTTCCGCCGTCGGTGAGCCCCGCATGCCGACCTTGTTGATCCTCTGGCCGATCGAGAAACCCTCAAAACCCTTTTCGACCAGGAAAGCACTAATGCCCTTCGAGCCACCATCGGGAACGGTCTTGGCGTATACGACCAGCGTCTCGGCATAGGGCGCGTTGGTGATCCAGAATTTGGTGCCGTTCAGGCGGTAACCGCCATCGACCCTATCGGCGCGCAGGCGCATCGAGACCACGTCCGAACCGGCGCCCGCTTCCGACATGGCAAGGCTGCCGACATGCGCGCCTGATATCAGCGGAGGGAGATATCGCTGTTTCTGTTCGGCCGAGCCCCAGCGCGAAATCTGGTTGATGCAGAGATTGGAGTGCGCGCCATAGGACAGGCCGACCGATGCCGAAGCGCGGCTGATTTCCTCGCACGCAACAACGTGTTCGAGATAGCCAAGCCCAAGGCCGCCATGCTCTTCGGGCACTGTAATGCCGTGAAGGCCAAGTGCGCCCATCTCGGGCCAGATTTCGACCGGGAACAAGTCTTCCTCGTCAATCCTCGCGGCAAGCGGGGCAATACGCTCTGTCGCAAACCGATGCGTCGTCTCACGGATAGCCTCCGCCATTTCGGATAACCCGAAATCCAACTCCAGCATGTCGCCAGTCCTCCCAGACCGCGATCATGCTACCGCGACGAATGCGATTAGTAAAATCGTATCAACGCCATCGCCTCCTGGCAGGTTGCCGGTAAGCACAATGGGCTACGCCTTGCGCCGCGCCAAAATCTCGGCTGCGACCAGCGCCTGCAGGCGCCATAGGTTACGGTCGCGGATGCCCTCCGCCTGAAGATCGACGATCGTGTTGTGTAGATACTCGGCGCAGGAGCCGCCCTGACCGCAGGCTGCCGCGATCAGCGAGGAAGCTTCCGCCGCCGGCAGCGGTTTCGTCAGTCCGGCCCGCTTGGTGCTGGCCCAGAATGTCAGGGCTTTTTTGGCGCCGCTTTCAGTTCTGACCGGAAGCCAGCGCACCATGTCGACCACTTCACTATACTTGATCTCGCGCGCGACGAGTGCGCGCAGATCCTGGCGGCGGCGATCGGCTGAAAGCTCGAAGGCGATACCATCGCACTGGCCGCCGCGCTCAAGCGCCATCATCAGCCCGGGCTGGTCGCTGGTTGCGCGCCAGCGCTGAATTTTCAAGGAGAACGACCTGTGCCAGCCATAAGCGGTGGCTCGTTCGCGGCTGGCGGGTTCGAACTCCGGGTTCCAGATCAGGGACCCATAGGCAAAGACGAGAAGAGGCTCACCTGCCGCTTCGCGTTCAATCCTGTCGACGAGATCGTCAAGCTCAGCTTCCGAAAGCGGCGTCCAGCCCGGCTCCGGTCCGTCATCACGGACATCTCGGATGGTCAGGGCAACAAGTTCGGGCGTCAGCTGCATGGTGGTATCGATCTGTATCAGGTCAAGGAAATGGAGCAACTGGCCGTGGCGGATGTCCGCCACGGCCAGGTCTTTTCGTTAGGACTGCACGAAAGCGAGCAAGTCGGCGTTCAGCACATCGGCATTGACAGTCAGCATGCCGTGCGAGAAGCCCGGGTAGGTCTTCAGCGAACCGTTCTTCAGGAGCTTGGCCGACTTCAGCGCGGAGTCCGCGATCGGTACGATCTGGTCGTCTTCGCCGTGCAGGACAAGCGTCGGAACGGTGATCGCCTTCAGGTCTTCCGTCTGGTCCGTTTCGGAGAAGGCCTTGATGCCGTCATAGTGCGCCTTGGCGCCGCCCATCATGCCCTGGCGCCACCAATTCTGGATCACGCCTTCCTGAACCTTGGCGCCATCACGGTTGAAACCGTAAAACGGGCCAGCCGGGACATCGCGGAAGAACTGCGCACGGTTGGCGGCAAGCGCGGCACGGAAGCCATCGAACACTTCGATCGGCAGACCCTCGGGGTTGTTTTCGGTCTTCAGCATCAGCGGCGGAACGGCCGATACCAGAACCGCCTTGGCGACACGACCGGCCGGCTGGCCGAACTTCGCGACATAGCGGGCAACTTCACCGCCGCCGGTGGAATGGCCGATATGCACGGCGTTCTTCAGGTCGAGCGCCTGGACGACGGCAAATGCGTCGGCTGCGTAGTGGTCCATGTCGTGTCCGTCGGCAACCTGGGCGGAGCGGCCGTGACCGCGGCGATCATGGGCAACGACGCGGTAACCCTTCGACAGGAAGTACAGCATCTGCGCGTCCCAGTCATCCGACGACAGCGGCCAGCCGTGGTGGAAGACGATTGGCTGTGCGTCCTTCGGACCCCAATCCTTGTAGAAGATTTCGACGCCGTCCTTGGTGGTGATGGTAGCCATTTCAGTATTTCCTTCTGTTTTAGTGTTTGCGGGCGCAGCGCTCGCTGCGAATGTAAAGGCGGGTGAGATTGCCATGGTCGTTGCGGCCGCGCCGGCGGAGAGCAGTGCGCGGCGACGCGTCATGGAAGAAAAAATCTCGGTCATTTCATATCCGTAATCTTGTCGTTTCAAGCTTCAGACGACGCTGTTGCTCGGCTGATGACTGGAAATTGCCACGGATCGAGGGACGCAAACAATTGCACTAATGCTTTCGATTTAATTGCCTAATTTGCAACAATGGAGAAGAAGGTTTCGGGTGACCGGCGATGAGAGACTTTCTGTCGGTCACGAGCCGATCGCGCGTCGATCCCGCGAGCCGTCGATCAAGGCAGGCGCTTCTGCCCCACCTATGCTTTGCTACCTCAATTGCGTCAGTTCTCTCACGCGATGTGGCTAGTGGTTTGCCAGCTCGCACGGATCATCAGTCCTCAACGCCGGAAAGACCCGGCTGCGAGCAAGCGTCTCAGCCGAAATCACCCAATTCTTCGTGGATGGCCGAAATGATTTCGGCGCGCTGCTGCGCGGATCGACCGGCGTGAGCAGCGTAGGTCAGTGCCAGAAGTCTTACCGTGCTGAGGATTGTCGTATGCGAAGGACCGAGGGCGAAGCTCGCGACATGGCAGGACAGAAAGGCATTGGAATAATGGTGAGCCTCCAGCATCGAGGTGCGGTCGGTGATGGTGATGACATTGAGACGGCTCGTCGCGGCAGCTGAGAATCGGCCGCGAAATCGGCTGATGTGGCGGCAGCGTCACCAGGATCAGCACGTCCTTCGGGCCGGTCATGGCAAGGGTCCTCGTCCCACGATCCCTGATTGATGCCGAGGTTCATCACATTGTGACGAAGCCGCGCCGATCAGTTCGGCGGCCTGGCGTACCTTGTCGGAGCGCATCTCCTCGAAGGTCTTGGTCAAATCACTCAGCTCAAGTTCCAAAAGGGCGCCGATCGTGCGGCCAAGCGCAACCTGTTCGGGCTGGGTAACGGAATAGCCATAAGGTTCGGTGCTTGGCGAGCGCCCCGATACTCAATTGGTCGCAGCGAGCGATAACAATTCTCAAGGTGACGTTTTCGCAAATCGACTGCGCGCTCTGGCGCAGGATGTCGGCTGCTCATATCGTCGATTGCGACCGGCCGCCGAGGACCGGAACGACGTGGTGAAACAGTCCGGAAGGTTCGCTTGACCTCCCTTTATCCTGCGGCATAGACGAGCCGTTTCGACGGTTAGTGTCTGTTCGGGTCGTTTTGAGACTGCTTCAATGGAAGATCGTTGGGGTCGGTGCTACGGACCACCCGCACGCTGCCGCGGATTGCGAGCCAGATGCAGCTCAGCATTGCCGCTGGCTTTCCCCATTCGAAGATCACTCCGGCATAGGTCGGCCACGGTTGCCCGGCGCTCAAGCCGTCGATCAGATATCGGTATCCACCAAGAATGAACGACAGCAGGGTTGCCCAACCGATAAGCAGGAGGAGCAGATTGAGCGCCTTCAATTTGAACAGCTTGGATGGTCCGCGCAGGGGGATGTAGCCGCGTTCCCTAGTGCGATCGATGAAGGCTGCAACTCGCCGAGCGTCGTTGAAAAATCGATGGTCGGGACCCACGATCCAGCTGCAAAGCACGTGACGAGCAATTGCCAGTATGAAAAAAATGGATGTGATCGCAAAGACCGCGGATGCAAATCCCTTGCCGTGATTAGGGAACAAATCCACCAGCGGGACGCCGATAATCCAGATCGGCAGGGTTGCGCCCACCACACGCAACGTCCCGAGATTGGCTTCGATGTTTCGGAGCCGATGAAGCTCGAAGATTGACTGCTGGGTCATTGAGGGCTCCCCCAGTTTGGATTTCGGTGATCCATATGATTGCCACAGTCTATGGGTTGTGGATGACCCCGGCAACCGGCAACCGGCAACTTCCTTCATGCGGACATTAAAATGCGTCGCCTCATATCGTCGCCCGCCATAGCCCTCGCGGCCACTGCATAGCTGCATTGCGCAATAAATGTTTTCCAGGTGGTCAATATTCAGGCATAACGCCTACAGCTAATGCATATGACGGTTTCCTCCCAGTTCCGTCGCATTGGCTGTTCCCCTCTGGAGGTTTTTTGACCTTCAAACTTTATGGGCCGCGGCTTTCGCCGTCGGCCCTTTTTTCTTCCCGCGACGCTGGCATCATTCTGATACGATCAGTTGCTCAAGAGGCGTCGGTCGGCGTCGTGCTCGCGCTTGGCGCCGGCAACTTCAAGCTTGAAGTCGCAGGATTATGCTCGACGGCATCGGCGCCGAAACGATCGGTGCGATCGTGCTCTATCACGCATTGGGCTGGTCGAAAGTCTCGGGTCGCACGAACAACAATGCGTAGTAGCGATTGCTCTGAGCACGAGCACAAGAGATCGAGGCCGCCTCGTGAGAGGCGGCCTTTCTGCTCGTTTCTACCGTCATCTGGCCGGAAGACTGATTTCGAAAATTGATATGGATCTATCTGCGCCTGGACGATCAATGGTTCGCTTCCGACGGCCGAAAGGGAGTTGGCTCAACAAATCGAACACCTAGCTTAGCCCGCTCTCATCCGCATCATCATGCGAAAGTTGCGAGGGGTGTCTTCCGTATGGTGTTTGAAAACAGCGTAGAAACGCGCGGGGGAACCGAAACCACAGTCATGTGCGATCTCAAGGATCGGGTCGTCAGTCTCCGCCAGCCGTTGCATGGCACGCGACAACCGAAACCGCGTCAGGTACTCCATGACAGATATCCCTAGCACGTTGCGAAATGCCCTGTTGGCGGTTGTGGGATGCACGCGAGCTAGCTTCGCGATCGATGCGAGCGTCAGTGGTTCACGGTAGCGCTTGCTGATTATCTCCGTGAGAGCCTGCGTATAGCGTATACCCGGACCGGCGAGCGCCGTCGCTTCGCGGCGGGTGATGCCAGCGTCTGCATGGTCAAGGATAAGCCGGCGCACACGAAGAGCAACCTCATCGCTGACCAGTTGCCGCCGCGCCTGATCGCCAGCGGACCATTCACGGACCCACCGGGCGCCTGAAAGCGTCGCGCCTTCGGCGGGATTGGGCTCCTGTATGAACGCCCCTTGCAGGATGGCCTGTCTGGCGGTTGCCTCGATCGGCATTGCCAGAAAGTCCGCGAGCGGAAGATAGGCGCAGACGAGCGGTGATTGTGGCGTCACGACAATCGTTTGATGGGGGATCGCCGCCCAGAACAAGACCAGACGCCCCGCCTCGACATGCTCCTGCTTTCCGTTGAAAAGGTAGGTCATCGAGCCCTCGCGAAGCAGATTGATCTCGATGTGATCGTGCCAATGCGCTGACGTCATCGTATCGGCCATATGCTCTTCAACGAGAAAGTCGCGTGGTGAGCCGAGCCACTTGCCTTGCGTACCAGCTTCTTCTCCGTTCATCGTCGTCTGCTCCGATCCGAGAATAATTTCCCTATTATCGAGAAGAAAGTCCCAATTAAAAGGGGCATGAAAGGTCGATCTCATCAAAGGAGAACCTTATGCCAAAGATTTGCCTCGTCGGAGCCGGAAGCACGGTCTTTGCCCAGAACATTCTGGGCGACGTGCTATCGACCTCGTCCGACCATGATTATGTAATCAGCCTTTTCGACATAGATCCGGAGCGTCTGAAGACGTCCGAGATTGTAGCGCGACGCATATGTGAGGCGCTGAAGTTGCCCTCGGTGCGGATCGAGGCGACGCTCAATCGTCGCGAGGCACTCAAGGGCTCGGACTTCGTCATCTTGATGATGCAGGTCGGTGGCTACAAGCCAGCAACGGTCACGGATTTCGACGTGCCGAAGAAATACGGCTTGCGACAGACGATTGCCGATACCCTCGGCATCGGCGGTATCTTCCGGGGTCTCAGAACAATCCCGGTACTCGAGGCCATTTGCCACGACATGGAGGAGGTGTGCCCGAATGCTTTGTTGATGCAGTATGTCAACCCGATGGCGATCAATTGCTGGGCCATCAAGGAGATCGCTCCGACCATCCGCAATGTAGGCCTGTGCCATAGCGTGCAACACACCGCCGGCCACCTTGCAGCGTGCCTTGGAGAGAATATCGACGACATCAACTACGTCTCCGCCGGTATCAATCACATCGCGTTCTTTCTCAAATACGAGAAGATCGGAGCGAATGGTGGCCGCGAAGATCTCTATCCGAGGCTGAAGGCGCTGGCGGATGAGGGCAAGGCTCCCGCCGACGATCGTGTCCGTTTCGATGCCCTGAAACGGCTCGGCCATTTCGTCACCGAATCCAGCGAGCACTTCTCGGAATATACGTCCTGGTACATCAAGGATCGCCGGCCGGAACTGGTGGAGCAACTCAACATACCGCTCGACGAGTATATCCGCCGATGCGAGGTGCAGATTGCCGAATGGCATGCGTTGCGCAAGGACCTCGAGGGTGGCAAGCCGATCGAGGTGTGCCGCAGCAACGAGTATGCCGCCGGCATCATCCACGCGGCCGTGACCGGAAAGCCGGCGCTGATCTATGGCAATGTTCCGAACAACGGCCTGATCGAGAATCTTCCGCCGGAATGCATCGTCGAGGTGCCCTGCCATGTCGACCGCAATGGCATCCAGCCGACGCGGATCGGCAGGATTCCATCGCAGCTCGCAGCCGTCATGCGATTGAGCATTTCGGTGCAGGAACTGACCGTCGAGGCAGCGCTGACCGGTAAGCGGGACCGGATCTACCAGGCCGCGCTGCTCGATCCGCACACATCCGCCGAGCTGTCGCCCGACGAAATCTGGCACATGGTGGATGATCTGATCGAACAACACGGCGACCTGCTGCCAAAGTATCACTGAGCACACCCCTACCCTTTTCAGCGGCGCCTTGTTTAAGGCGCCGTTTTCTTTGTGCGCAAGGAAAACGATCATAAAAAATCATAATAGTGATTGACATTGATCTTTTCAAATGAAAACCTGATTGAAATTATAAAGCCAAAAAGGGAGCATGCCTTGAACCAGAGCGGCGGCCTCAAGACCGATCGGCAAGACCTCATCCGCAGTCATCTGTATGCGAACGGATTTTCCACGATCCAGGACATCGCGGATGCGGTCGGCGCTTCGCTCGCGACCGTGCGGCGCGATCTGCAGCTTTTGCAGGAGGCTGGTGCGATCGATCGGGTACACGGCGGCGCCCGCATCGCCGAAGGGTCTTCGGTGGAGCTCGCGTTTCAGGAGCGCGAGAAGCGTCAATTGGCTGCCAAGCGCGCTATTGCGAATGCGGCCCACGAGCGCCTTCACCCCCGCACCGCAATCTTCCTCGATGCCGGCACGACGGTGCTCCAGCTGGCCAAGCTGATCCGCATCAATCCCATGCCGCTGCGTATCTTCACCAACGGGCTGATCGTGGCGCAGGAGTTCATGAACGTCCCGAACCTCGACGTCGTCCTGCTCGGCGGGCAGTTGCGCAGCGAAAATGCATCGCTCGTCGGCCCCCAGGCCGAAGCCATGCTGGAAACGATCTGGTTCGACCAGCTGTTTCTCGGCGCGAGCGCGGTGAGCAATGATGGCGCGATCTATAGCGTGGACAGCGCCGAAGCGAGCCTCAATCGGAAGATGCTCACCCGATCCAGCCATCGCTTCGTACTCGCGGACTCCTCGAAATTCGGCACGACGGCAACCTACAAGGTGGCGCCGCTGAACAGTGCCAAGCTGATCACCGATGCCGATCTGTCGAAGGACTGGCGCGCGCAGCTTGGCGACCTTGCCGTCGAGACAATTTTCGCCGACCAGGGAGCGAAGTCTTGAGCACCGACCTGATCCTCGGCATCGACGGCGGCGGCACAAAGGTGATGGTGGCGCTTGCCGATCGCAGCGGACGCATCCTTCGTACCGGTTTGGGTGGTGGCGTCAACGCCATGGACAATCCAGCCTGGCGGACCGAACTCGAGGCGCGGATCGAACCGTTTCGCGGCGAAAGGCGATTGACCGCCGTGGCGGCCGCCTTGCCCGTTTACGGAGAGGTCGCCCATCTTTCCCAACAGTTGGAAGAAACCATCGCGCAAGCCTTCCCGAATGCGCGGACACGCGTTCTCAACGATGTCGATGCCGCCCATCTCGGCGCGCTCGCCGGCAAGTCGGGTATTCTCGTACTCTCTGGAACCGGTTCCATGGCCTGGGCGCGCAATGCAGGGGGCGAAGCCGCCCGGACCGGCGGCTGGGGCGACATCATCGGCGACGAAGGCAGCAGCTACTGGATCGGCAGGCTGGCGCTCAATCTTGTCAGCCAGAGCCTGGATGGACGTCTGCCGCCGACCGCCTTGGCAAAGGCTGTCTTTGATCACCTTCAACTCGACCCAACCAACCCGATGGACAGCCTCGGTGCCTGGGCGACGTCTGATGCGAAACGGTCAAGCATCGCTGCGCTGTCCGCCGTGGTCGACAAGGCCGCACTAAACGGCGACACGGCCGCCATTGTTCTCCTCGACCTCGCGGCGGACGAGCTCGCCAAGCACCACCGTGCGATCGGCGGCCACTGTGAACCGGGAGCCGACTGGACATTTGCCGGCGGCACGTTCCGAAGCACGATCCTTTTGAAAGCCCTCGAGCGACGCATCGGTCGCCCCCCGATTGCTCCGAAACTACCCCCGATCGGCGGAGCGCTCTTCGCTGCCGCCCAACTTCTCGACTGGCCCATGGACGAAGGCTGGATCGGGCACGTCGTCGCATCGGCAAATGCGGCGTTTGCGCAATAAAATCACGTAAATTCTTGATAACAAAGAAGGATGGGAACATGCGTAAAACAATCTTATCACTGCTCGCTTCAGCCGCCCTGGCCGTCGCTCTTCCGGCGGCCGCGCAAGACAAGCCGCTTGCCGGTGAATCGATCACCGTATTGATGCCGTCGCCGCAGGGCCCCGATATTGCCGCCGCGTTCGAAGCCGAAACTGGCATCCACGTCGACCTGCAGACGCTTTCCTGGGACGATATCCGCCCGAAGCTGGTGACGGCACTGGTTGCCGGCACGGCGCCGGCCGACGTGACCGAGTTCGACTGGTCCTGGACGGGCCAGTTCGCGGCAGCCGACTGGTATATGCCGCTTAACGATGTGATAGACGCGGACTCCACCAAGGACATCGGCGTTGCCAAGATCTTCACGGTCAATGGAAAGCTGCTTGGCGTCCCCTATTCGAACGACTTCCGCGTGATGCTCATCAACAAGAAGCATTTCGCGGATGCCGGCATCACCGAGACCCCGAAGACGCTCGACCAGCTGGTGGCAGCGGCCAAGAAAATCAAGGAAAAGGGCATCGCCACCTATCCGATCGGCCTGCCGGTGTCCGCGACAGAGGGTGCCTCGACGAGCTGGTACTTGCTGACCAAGGCATTTGGCGGCGAGCTGTTCGACAAGGATTTCAACCCGCTCTTCACCAAGCCCGGTTCCGCCGGCTACAAGGCGCTGGCATTCGAACTGATGCTTTTGAAGGAAGGCCTGGTCGATCCGGCTTCCACCGGTCTCAAGGATAGCCAGATCAACGAGGGTATGTTCTCCCAGGGTCTGACCAGCATCATGATCTCGGGCGAACCCGGCCGTCTTGGACAGATGAACGATCCCAAGCAGTCCAAGGTCGCCGGTCAGGTCGAGGCGATCCTGGTTCCGACCGAAAGCGGCGAGACTCGCAGCTTCGGCCTGCCGGAGGCGCTCGCGATCCCGAACGTCTCGCCCAACAAGGAAGCGGCTGTTGCCTTCGTCAAGTGGTTCACGAGCCGCGAATTCCAGAAGAAGAACATGGCGAACGGCTTCCTGCCGACCCGCACGTCGGCACTGGCCGAGCTCAACTCGGAAGGCAAGCTGAACAGCGGCGATGCGCTCGTGGCGCAGTCTAAGACGGTCGAGGCGCTGTTCCCGCAGGGCACGCCCCCTTGGTACCCGCAGTTCTCCAGCGGCGTGAACACCGCGATCAACAGCGCTGCCAAGGGTCAGATGAGCGTTGACCAGGCTGTCGAAAGCATCGCCTACGCCGCCAAGCAGGCGATGGCGCAATGACTGCTGTCGCCTATAAGGAGACCGCGGCCAAGAAGGGTGTCGGCTTGAATGCCGACACCATTCTCGGCGTGCTGCTGGTGTCGCCCATTCTCATCACCATGACGGCGCTCGTCTTCTATCCTATGGCGCGAACGCTTTGGGACAGCCTTCACCGGGTCAATCCGATGCAGGCCGGCACGCCCTTCGTCGGCCTGGAAAACTACACGCGCATGTTGTCGGACGCGCAGCTCGGCACGACCTGGGTCAACACGCTCATCTATGTCGTGCTCGCAGTGCTCGCGGAAACGGTCTTCGGCGTGCTCGCCGCCTCGCTGATCAATCAGTTGAAGGTCGGCCGGCAGTGGGTTCTCGCGGCGGTCATTCTTCCCTGAGCGCTTCCCGGTGTCGTCAACTCCGTGATCTGGCTATGGATCTATCAGCCTGGCGCGGGCCTGCTGAACGGCATCCTCACCTCGCTCGGCCTTCCCTTCGAAAACCACGTCTGGTTCAACGATCGGACGAGCGCGATCATTGCCGTCACCGTCGTGCATGTCTGGCGCATGATGCCGCTGACGATCGTCATCGTTCTCGCGGCGATGCAGAGCATTCCCTCGCATCTTTATGAAGCGGCACGCATCGATGGCGCGACACGCCCGCAGATGTTCGCGCTTGTCACGCTTCCGCTTGTTCGTAGCGCGATCGCGGTTGCCATGACCAACGCCACGGTTAACGCCTTCAATCTTTTCGACGAGGCCTGGGTTCTTGCCGGCTCCAGTCTCGAGACGCGACCGATCCTCGTGCAGATTTATCTGGAGACCTTCCAGAACTTGCGGTTCTCATACGGCATGGCGCTTTCCGTCGTCATCACCTTCGTCTCGCTTCTCGTCTCGCTCATTTACGTCCTTCGGGTCTATCGCAACACACGGTTCGACTGATGAAACCCACCCTTCTTTATCGCCTGATGATATGGATCGGCGTCGCCGTGCTATTGATCTGGTCGCTCGGTCCGATCTACTGGACGGTCGCCAGTTCGGTGACGCCGACGGACGACTTCTCCGTCCGGCCAATCAACTTCTTCCCTCAACATTTCACGCTAGATCACTACTCTCGGCTGCTCGGCATCAACGTCGATCGTATCGGCGGCGTTGAGGTGTGGCGGCAGTTTCGCGCGGCGCTCTTGAACAGCGTCGTCACCTCGGCGGCCGCGACGCTCCTTTGCGTGGCCATTTCCGCGCTGGGCGCCTACGCCTTCACCCGCATACGCTTCCCCGGCCGCAACGCGCTCTTCGGCCTTGTGGTCGCGACGCTGGCGATCCCGGCCTATGCGGTGCTGATCCCGCTCTACCAGATCATGATCAAGATGCATCTCGTCGATACCTATGTCGGCGTCGCCCTGATCTATGTCTCGGCCTACCTGCCGCTCTCGCTCTGGCTACTGCGCAGCGTCTTCGAGGCCCTGCCCCTGGCGCTGGAGGAAGCCGCGCAGCTCGATGGCGCGGGACGTCTCTACATCTTCTTCAACATCGTGCTGCCGCTGGCCGGTCCCGGCCTGACCGCTGCCGCGATCCTCACCTTCCTCGGCGCCTGGGGGCAATATCTCGTGCCCCTCATATTCTCGCCGCAGGCGACCAAGCCACTGACTGTTCTCATTCCCGAGTTCGTCACGAAAAACTTCATCGACTACGGGCTGATCACGGCTAGCGGTTCCATCGCGATCGTCATCCCCGCCCTCGTCGTCATCTTCCTCAACCGATACCTCGTCAGCGGTCTGCTGGCCGGCTCGGTCAAGTAATCGGAGCCACCATGAACACGACCGAAAAAGTCATCCGCGAGCAGTTCCCCTTCTGGGAGAAGGCACTGGGCTCTAACACCGCGACCACGCGCGACGACGTGCTCGTCTATGTCGGCTGCGGAACATCCTACTACCTCGCCATGTCGCTGGCGGCCCATGCGAACAATGCCGGTCGTCGTGCGATCGCCGTGCCTGGCGCTGAATGGCTCAATCGTCCATCATTCTTCTGGCCGGACTGGAAGAACACGCATGTCGTCGCGATCTCGCGCAGCGGTGAAACGACCGAGACGGTCGCTGCCGCCAAGAAGAGCCGGGAAAACGGCGCCTTCGTCACCGCGCTGACCGTCGAGGCCGAGAGCTCGCTTGCAAAATGCAGCGACGACGTCGTCGCCTCGCCGACCCACAGCGAGGAAGGCATCGTCATGTCGGTCTCGGCCAGCCTCATGCTGCTGCTTGGCTTGCAGATGATCGGCCATGAGATCCCCGCATCGGCCGTGGCATCCGCAAAAGAGCTCGCTGATGCGCTCGACGCTTCGCTCAGCAAACAGGTTCTCGATCGCAGCCATTTCGTTTTTCTTGGCGGCGGTCCGCTTTTCGGCCTGGCCGCCGAAGGCGCGCTGAAGCTGATGGAAATGAGCCAGGTCCTGACCCAGCCCTTCCATCCGCTTGAATATCGCCATGGCCCAATCAGCCTTGTGGACGAGAAGACCGCGACCGTCATGCTCTACAGCACCGACCAGAAGGATGCCGAAGCCAAACTCGTCGAAGAGCTGCGGGAAAAGGGCGCTATCGTCATCGGCCTCGGCGGACCTGGCGATATCGAACTCGCTGTCGACGCCGATCTTTCGCTCGCCGCACTCGTCGTTCTCCCTGCCCTGCAGATGCTCGGTGAGCGTGTCGCGCAATCGAGAGGCATAGACACGGTATCGCCGCGACACCTGACCAAGGTTGTAACGTTGGTATGAGCGACGCCCTCGATCAAAATCGTGAGCGCGCGCTCTCCAAGCTTTTTGGCGCGCGCCAACAAGCCTTGCCGCGCGGGATAACGTCAGTGTGCTCGGCACATCCACTCGTGATCGAGGCCGCCTTGCGGCGGGCGGCACGGGAAGGCACCGTGGTCCTCATCGAGGCCACCTGCAACCAGGTCAACCAGGAAGGCGGTTATACGGGCATGACTCCGGCAGCCTTCCGGCGGTTCATTGAGCGGATCGCCACAGAGGTCGGTTTCCCACTGGAGAGGATCATCCTCGGCGGCGATCATCTTGGTCCCAATCCCTGGAAGAAGCAGGGTGCGGACGAAGCCATGGCTCAAGCCGAGGTAATGGTCGCGGCTTATGTCGAGGCAGGCTTCGAGAAGCTGCATCTTGACACGTCGATGGGATGCGCTGGGGAACCGCCGGCGCTCGACGACGAGGTAACCGCCGAAAGGGCGGCACGTCTGGCACGGGTCGCGGAGGAAACGGCACGCCGCATCCGGCAACGGCCTCCGGTGTATATCATCGGCACCGAGGTCCCTCCACCCGGCGGCGCGACGCATGCGATCAAGGAGCTTGAGGTCACCTCTCCCGATGCCGCCCTGAAGACGCTTGCCATCCACGCATCGGCTTTCGAGAAGGCTGGCGCCGGAGCGGCCATGGACCGCGTGATCGGGATCGTCGTCCAGCCAGGCGTCGAGTTTGGGAATGCGAATGTCGTCCTTTACAAGCCGGACCGCGCCCAGGGATTGGCATCGTCGCTTTCCCGGATGCCGGGACTCCTCTTCGAGGCCCATTCGACGGATTACCAGACCGTTGCCGAGCTTTCGGCTCTCGTCGATGACGGTTTCGCGATCGTGAAAGTCGGCCCCGGCTTGACCTTCGCACTGCGCGAGGCGCTCTACGGGCTTGATGCCATCAGGCAGGTACTTGATGGCGGGTCGGATAGCCTGCATGCCGAGATGGAAGCGATCATGTTGAGCCAGCCGCGACACTGGGCGGGTCACTACACAGGGTCTGCCGAGGAACTGAGGCTGCAGCGCCACTTCAGCTACAGCGACCGTATCCGCTACTATTGGCCCGACAGGCAGGCTGCCGGCGCGGTGGAAACGCTGATGCAAGCGCTTCCCGATCCGATCCCGGAAACGCTGATCAGCCAGTATCTCGCTCGTGTTTATCCTGACGTCGTGACAGGACGCGTGGCGCCACGAGCTCGCGATCTTTGCCTCGCCGCAATCGATGCGGCGCTGGCGCCCTATTCCACGGCCACGGCCAGCCAGTAAATTTCAAGTGGTGCGGCAGGCTGCCGGTACGGCGGCCACACGTCACACAGTTTCAGTCGGAGAGAATTATGGCGTCAGTCAGCGTCGCGAATGCCCGCAAGAACTACGGTCACCTGGAAATCCTTCATGGGGTCGATATCGACATTCAGGACGGCGAGTTCGTCATTCTTGTCGGTCCCTCGGGCTGCGGAAAATCCACCCTTCTGCGGATGATCGCGGGCCTGGAGGAGATTTCCGGCGGACGCATCTCGATCGGTGGGCGTGTCGTCAACGACGTCGCCCCGAAGGAGCGCGACATCGCCATGGTGTTCCAGTCTTATGCTCTTTATCCGCATATGACGGTGGAGGCCAACATGGGCTTTTCCCTGAGGTTGGCGAAGGCACCGAAAGAAGAGATCAGGGCACGCGTGCGTGAAGCAGCTCAAATTCTCGGGCTGGAAAAACTGCTCGACCGTCATCCAAGAAACCTGTCCGGCGGCCAGCGCCAACGTGTCGCCATGGGGCGCGCCATCGTTCGCCAGCCGCAGGTCTTCCTATTTGACGAACCATTGTCCAACCTGGATGCCAAGCTGCGCGTCCAGATGCGCTCGGAAATCAAGCAACTGCACCAGCGCCTCAAAACCACCACCATCTACGTCACGCACGACCAGATCGAGGCGATGACCATGGCAGACAAGATCGTCGTCATGCGCGATGGTCATGTCGAGCAGATCGGATCGCCGCTCGACCTCTACGACAGCCCGACCAACCTCTTCGTCGCCGGCTTCATCGGTTCGCCGGGAATGAACTTCATCAAAGGCCAGATCAGTGCCGAAGGTCCCATCGAGTTTATCGCGAATGGAGACGCGAGGTTGCCCATTCCCGCCGACGTTCCAGTCACCCGCGGCCAGCAGGTCATCTATGGCATCCGCCCGGAACATCTGACGATCAACCAGGGTGGCGCGCAGGCTGACGTCACCTTGATCGAACCAACGGGCGCTGAAACGCAGATCACGGCTGGCCTTGGCGACGTGCAGATCGTGGCAACCGTCCGGGACCGTCTTGCGCTGCACGCTGGCGACTCGATATCGATCGCACCAGACCTGACCAAAGTGCAACTTTTCGATGCAGTTACCGAGAAGGCGTTGAGAGTGTGATGGGACCGACTGACTGTGACCAGCGATAAGCCGTTGCAGCGGCGGTTGACGCTAGCGCGACAGGCGCCCCCTCATCGTCGATCCGTGTGAGACCTTCGGATTTTGACAAAGTTTGCCAATATCAGTAATGAAGATCGGACAGATGGAGGCCTGCTATGGCGACAATGAATGTTTCTCTCCCTGACCCGATGAAGGACTGGGTCGAGGCGCAAACCAAAACCGGGCGATACTCCAATGCCAGCGACTACGTGCGGGACCTGATCAGGCGGGACCAATCGCGCAATGACAAGATTGCCGCAATGCAGCGCTTCGTCGACGACGGGCTTGAAAGTGGCGTCGGTACTCGATCCAAGGACCAACTCTTTGCCGAAGCTACGGCTCGCGCCGGCAACTCATGAGTTTCAAGCTCTCAGTCGAGGCAGAAGAAGACATTATTACAATCGCGGCGCAAGGCGTTCGTCTGTTCGGGGTCGCACAGGCGCGACGTTATCACGATGATCTCTACGGCCTATTGGATCTGATCGCAGGCAATCCGCTTATCGCCCGCGAAAGAGACGAAATCCATCCGCCGGTTAGAGTTCATCCTTTCGAGGCTCATCTCGTAGTTTATCGGATCGAGGACGACGATTCGATTCTGATTATCCGAATTCTACACGGTCATGAAGATTGGGCGAGCGATGCATTCTAAATTAGCGCAGCCTCTGTATTCCCCTGTGCCGTGTCTGGCTTACCCGGCGTTTAAAAGAAAGAGCCGATGACTTTGGCCACGGACGCCGTGAAGTGACTATCCAACCTTGGCTACGCAGACATGCCTCTCGCTAGTAGGCGCCTTACTTGAAACTCTCTTCGAGCTGACACCAGATGGCAAGCAAAGGCTGAAAGGTGCATCTTATCGCGAGTGGGAGGGATGGCCGACACTGTCGAGTTTGCGTTTCACGAAGTCGAGGTGTGCCTGGTAGCACGCACAAAGCCAGCGTATATATCAGCCTTATATTGTTGATATGATTTGTGTTGCTGCGCTGAGCCGCTCATCTTTCCTCTTTCCCCCTTCATCACGCACGTCGGTCATGGTCTTGGCGATAGCCTTGATGTGGCCCGCTCGCTTGCGCCGCGATCCGACGTTCGTCAGGCATTGTCGATGGAAGCCGATCAGGAACGCCGGACGCTGAAAGGGGTCACAGGGTGGCTCTCGCGGGAGTCAACCGCCTTCAACACCGTTGCCATCGCCGTCCGTTTATCCTCGGTGCCTTATCAAGCGGGGAAATCAAGACCGATATCGAGAATGGGCGCGCTGTGGGTGATCCAGCCGACGGAGACCAAATCGACCCCCGATGCTGCAATGTCGCGCGCGGTTTCAGGCGTTATGCGCCCCGAAGCCTCCGTGATTGCACGTCCTCCGACCATCGCCACCGCTTCGCTGAGCTGCCGGGCCCCCATATTGTCGAGAAGAACCGCATCGACACCCTCCTCCATCACGTCGCTGAGTTGATCGAGCGTATCGACTTCGATCTCGATCTTCAGCATATGTCCCGCCGCTGCTTTAGCCCGACGCAGAGCCTCCCGGACACCACCGGCAATCACGATGTGATTGTCCTTGATCAGCATCGCGTCATGCAGCGCGAACCGGTGGTTCATCCCGCCGCCGGCGCGCACCGCGTATTTTTCGAGCGCCCTTAGTCCCGGCGTCGTTTTGCGGGTACAGGCGACGGCCGCGCCGCTGCCGGCAACCGCTTCGACGATCGATGCGGTCACCGTTGCGATCCCTGACAGATGGCTGAGGAAGTTGAGCGCTGTGCGCTCACCGGTCAGTATTCCTCTGGACGGCCCGCTGATGGTGGCGATCACGTCACCCGGTCCGACCGGGGCTCCCTCACGGAGGTGCCGGGCGACCGATATCGCGGGATCGACCAGCTCGAATGCAAGGGCTGCGGCATCCAATCCTGCGACAATGCCGGGCTGACGCGCGGCCATGACGACGGTCGACATGTGCTTTTCAGGAATGACCGCGGCCGAGGTGACGTCACCGGCCATTCCCAGATCTTCGGCAAGCGCTGTTCTGACCGCAGGTTCGATGACGAGACGTGGAAGAGATGTGACGTGCATTTCATGCACTCCTTGCAAAGTTTGATGCGCTTGCGGAACGGGCGATCTGCAACGCCTGTTCAAGCGTTATCCGGCTGCGCTCAGCAACCGCTTGCTTCAACGGATAGTCGGTCCGGGCATGCGCCCCGCGCGATTCCGTGCGCAGGCTCGCGGAGACGGCGATCATCAACGCGACGATCGCGGGGTCGGCCGCTATGTCATTGCCTTCTGCCACAGGCAACAGCTCCTCAATCGCCTGGTGAATGCCGACCGCGCCGCGCAGAACGCCAAGTCGCCGGGAGACAATTGGGCGCACGGCCGTCGTGTCGGGCGCGCTCGGCATGGGCGGAACATATCCAAGCGTAACCGCCGTCAGCTTTGATCTCATGTCGTTGGCCGCGCGCATGCCCATGACGGCGGCCTCCAGCAGCGAATTGCTGGCGAGCCTGTTGGCGCCATGCAATCCGGTCGAAGCGGCTTCACCCGCGACCCAAAGGCCAGCAACGGTACTGCGTCCGGCTCGATCCGTCGCAACACCGCCCATGTGGTAATGCGCGGCCGGGCGAACGGGGATCGGCTGCTCGGCGGGATCGGTCCCGGCCGAGCGGCAAGCGGCATGGATCGTCGGAAAGCGCGAGGCGAAGCGCGCGCCGATCGCGCGGCGCGCATCGAGAAAAACACGGCCACCGCGGGCGATCTCGGCGCTGATTGCACGCGCGACAACATCGCGCGGCGCGAGTTCAGCACCTGCAACATGCCTCATGAAGCGTTCGCCGCGCTCGTTGATCAGCACGGCGCCCTCGCCCCTCACCGCCTCGCTGATCAGGACCAGAGGGCGCCGATTGCCGTCAAGTGCGGTCGGGTGGAACTGGACGAATTCCATATCGGCGAGCACGGCACCCGCGCGCGCGGCGAGCGCGATCCCCTGGCCGAAGTTGCCGGCAGGATTGGTCGTCGCCTCATACAGTCCGCCAATGCCGCCGGTGGCGAGAAGAATGCGCGACGACGGCAAGACCATGCCCCCGCCAGAACTGGCGCAGAGCAAGCCGGAAACAACGCCATCAGTCGTCAATATCCGCCGCGCATCCACCCCTTCGATAGTGGTGATTGCAGGATCGGCATGGACCGCCCTTTTGAGGGCGGCGATAATGGCCGCACCCGAGCCATCGCCGCCGGCATGCACGACGCGCCGACGCGAATGGGCAGCCTCCAGGCCGAGCGCCAGACTCCCATTGCCATCTTGATCGAACGAGACGCCGAGACGCTGCAAGGCTCCGATCACGGACGGCGCTTCAGCAATAATTTCGGCGGCTGCAGCGGCATCGCAAAGGCCATCGCCGGCAGCGAGGGTATCGGCAAGGTGCAGGTCCACACTATCATCCGCACCGATGCATGCCGCGATGCCACCCTGCGCCCACCCGCTCGAGCTCTCGGCGCCGAGATGTGCGCGGGTGACGAGCACGCAGGGCTCGGGAGACAGCGTCAATGCCGCGATCAGCCCGGCAAGCCCGCTTCCGACAATGACCGGTCGATCCGCGAGGTTTTGGAGGATCTCGGTCATATCGCCAGCATCCTTTCGACAGCGCGGCGAGCAGCAGTCGAGACATTGGCGTCGACGACGACTTCGTGCTGGTTTTCCTCAAGCGCGGTTCGAATGTTGCGCAAGGTGATGCGCTTCATGTGCGGGCAGAGATTGCAGGGGCGAATGAATTCGACAGTAGGATGCTGCACCGCGACGTTGTCGCTCATCGAGCACTCGGTCAAAAGCACCACGCGGGCTGGCTTCTTTTCTCCGACATAGTCGGACATGACCGCTGTCGATCCTGCGAAATCGGCTTCCGCCACGACATCCGGCGGGCATTCGGGATGGGCTAGCACGGTGACGCCTGGATGGTTTTCGCGAAGCTGGCGCACATCCTCGGCGGAAAACAGCTCATGCACTTCGCAGTGTCCGTGCCAGGCGATGATTTCGACATTCGTTTCCTTGGCGACGTTGCGCGCCAGATATTCGTCGGGGATCATCAGAACTCGAGGAACGCCGAGCGCTTCGACGACCTGCTTGGCATTGCCCGATGTGCAGCAGATATCCGATGCCGCCTTCACCGCGGCCGATGTGTTGACGTAGGTGATCACGGGAACGCCGGGGTAAGCCTTGCGCAACAGGGCGACGTCCTCGGGCGTGATGGAATCCGCCAGCGAACAGCCCGCCCCCGTGTCGGGGATCAGAACCGTCTTTTTCGGGTTCAGCAACTTGGCCGTCTCGGCCATGAAATGCACGCCGGCGAGCACAATCACGTCGGCATCGACGTCGATTGCCTTTCGGGCAAGCGCCAGACTGTCACCG
>Ga0308158_10001991_pt1 | contig 20197 bp, 16 predicted proteins | sample PhyBR2_FD_201038 | JGI IMG/M metagenome (GOLD analysis project Ga0308158, IMG submission 201038) | Phyllosphere microbial communities from UC Gill Tract Community Farm, Albany, California, United States - DLSLB.R2 | ecosystem: Host-associated > Plants > Phyllosphere > Unclassified | place: USA...
CAAGGGCGAGATCATCCTGAACATCAGCTTCGGCGCCACCTCGGCACTGAAGATGGATAACGACGCAGTTCACTTCCGGGCACGCTTCAATGGCGTGTCGCGTGAAATCTATATCCCTGTGCATAATGTGCTGGCGATTTATGCCAACGAGAATGGCCAGGGGATGGCGTTTGAAGTGGGTGCATTGCCTGCTGCGTCGTCGGATGGATCGGCGCCAGAGGTGGGGACCGCGCCTGCGGGGCCAGCGCTGTCGGCGGTGCCGTCCAAGGGCGTGGATTCGCCGGTGGTGCCGGATACCGAAGTGTCTGCTCCTCCGTCAGGTGGCGATGACGAGCCACCGAAGAAGGGTGGACGACCGACCCTCACGCGGATCAAATAGCGTATAATTCTTGCTCTAAAGATCACGCCGGCTTAGCTCATTTGGTAGAGCAGTTGATTTGTAATCATCAGGTGGCCAGTTCGAAACCGGCAGCCGGCACCAGTAACAAGTGGTAAAAACAAAGGGTTATAGCGTGTAGGCTGTAACCCTTTTTCTTGTGCTTTAGCTCCCATAGCCAATAGGCTTTCGGTTTGCAGCAGAGCCCCGCGTTCATAAGCGCGAAGCGTACCCCTGCACGAACTGTTACGCAATGCACAAAGCAGTGCCAAGGGACGTCATCAAAATGGCCGGCGAGATCGGAATACCTTCGCATCTCATCGGCGCCATGACCTCGATGCGGACGACACGCTTATCCAGCCTAGCCAGCTCGTTCAATTGGTAGTAGAACGTGTCGATGAGCAGCATCGGCAGCCTCTCGTCTAACCGTTCAAGCGCTGCTTTGATGCCGGCAACAAAGGACTTGCTGCCCGTGCCAAACGCTTCACCGTACTCTGCCAGCAGACCGCATACGGCGTTCATTTGTGCCGTACGCATTTGCACCAGTTGCTGCCTGATCCGGTGCACTGCCAGCACGGCCTGCTACGCTTCGGTCTTGGTCGCCACGGCTTTCACTTCCAGCTCCTGCGCAGCCAAGTAGATCCCACGCGCATCGCCTGCGTCTTTTCTGTCACCGCCGACGACAGCCTTGACCATCTTCCCGTTCCTCAGTTGTACTTCGTGCCCCAATTCCTAAAGTTTGCGCGCCCAACGGTGCGAACCGCCGCATGCCTCAATGCCGGCCAAGCAAGGCGGTCGGTTGGCGAACCACTGCAGGAACCTCGCGCGCTTGATTGGCTTGTTGATCACTTCGCCTGTTGCCTGCTCAACGGTTCGCCGAAAAAACGCCCACTAAGCTAGCAACGTACTGCGCGGGTGGGTCTGACAGTACACCTCACGCGGGCAAGAGCGCAGCTCGGGTGCACGTGCAAAGCGCGTTTTTCGATGACACGACTGTAATAATAACCAGCGGACTGCGTTGCTTGGTGTGCCAATCGCCATACGTCTGCCGAGGCCCTGGAGTGCTTTCGCCGCCCCATTCGGCGCATGTTTCAATAAAACACCAAGAAAATTCCATTTGGAAAGTAATTGATACCAATCATTACTAGCACTTGATGAAAGTTGCAGAATGAAAATACTCGCCCATCGACGGAGGTCCAAAATGCATAGCCGAATGTTTAGAAACAAGTTCTCGGGTCAGGGTATGACCGAATACATAATCATCGTCGCCCTCATCGCTGTCGCGGCAATTGCCGTCTACCAATTGTTCGGCAAAACGGTCCGTAACCAGACTGCCGGTATAGCGCAAGAAGTGGCTGGCCAGGATGGAAGCACTGCTATTGCAGAAGCGGGGGAAGCCGCCTCAACTGCAAGCACTACGGCCGGCCAGGATACGGCCCTGTCGACCTATGGGAACCAGAAAGGTAAGGCAACCGGAGGCGCTGGTGGTGATAGTGGTGCTGGCGGTGGTGGTTGATACGAAAATGGTGCGCCGTTAATTTCAGCAGCGCGACGGGACAACGATGCCAAGATACAAATTCCCATGTCGGCGAGGTCTGCCTGTCCTCCAAAGAGGGCAGGCTCTCATCTATGGCCTTTTTGTTTTGGCGATGGCGTTCGTGGCCATGTTCTTTTTGTTTAACACCGCGCAGCTTTCGAGCGAAAAAACAAAGCTGGTTAACACGGCAGATGCCGTGGCCTACAGCAACGGAATTTTGCATGCGCGAGCGCTTAATTTTGCCGCATATACCAATCGCGCGCTCTTGGCTAATGAAGTATTGATTGCCCAAATGGTCAGCGTCTCGTCGTGGATTGAATATGCCGAAGGACACGTGAGGGGGGTTCCTCCCTTAAATTGCTATACCCCGCAATACTCGGTGCCAGCGGCGCTTACCTTGATTGAATACCTGCCATTGTGCGTCGCGTTGACGTGGCCCCCGGGCCAGGCTGCCGTAAATTACGCCAAGCAGGGAATAGATGGGGTGGGGTCCATCGCAGTTGCGACTTCCGAAGCGGCAAAATTGAACTTACAGCTTTCACAGGCCACCATGTTCGCTGCAATGCTACAGCCTCAAGCAAAGCTCAAGTTAATGCAGGAGGTCGCGGATGCAAACTATCAAAACGACGGTTCGGTTCAGGTTGACCCGGTTCCCCTCGTCGACGATTTTATGCTATTTGAGAGCGGAACGTTTATCTCGCGGTACTCTGGTAACGATCGCACCAGATTCAGGGAAGCCGAGTTGGAGGCCGTCAATCGCGATGAATTCGTTCCCGACCGCTCCTGGTCCTCTCGCTCTCTGTGGCCTTTTTGTGTCCCACCCAGGGGCGCTGCCATTCGGAAAGGCGGAACTCGCCTTGTTGGATTCGACGAATGGCGTGCAAATGACGAAGCATCGTTGACGGTAGAAAGCCTGCGTATCCGCTTTGGGATACCACGTTGTAGAACGACGAGACGTTACGACCTCGGCCGAGGAAACCGTTCAGCTAAAAGTGGCTCCGCGTCCAGCAGTAACTGGAACTACAGTGGCGTTCCATCAGTCCTTGATCTTTCAAAAAAGGCACTTGAACGTTTACCAGCCGATGGTGATTACGGGCCGACCATGCGGTTTTCGGTGAGGCTAATGAGATCAAAGGAACAGGCGCGTACATCTGCTGGCCGCTCTCTGGTTAAACCGAGCGGAAAATTGGCCGTCTTCAAGGGGAAGGAAGCGGGAGGCGTGATGGCCGCCGTTGCGACCTCGGAAGTATTTTTTGACCGCGCGGAAAAACGCCTCGATGGCCAACAGGAACTTCCCAGCCTGTTTAATCCATTTTGGCAGGTACATCTCGTTACGAATTCACCAGCTTCGCTTGCTGTAGCCATTGCTAAACAAGGCGGGTCTAAATGAAAAATAATTCGAAAAGCTTCAATTTCTTTTGGCTGCTGTTTTGCTGTGGTCCGACCAGTGCGGCGACGCCGGCTGAAGAAAAACTACTTAAAGCGTTAATGCCGCACGAGGAGTTAGCCGCCAGAAGCAACTTAGTACGGGTACATCACGTCCGGCTGCAAGGATACCTCGAAGGTAATCCATCGAACAAACTTCGCCTCGCACAACTGAAAGAAACGGTCGATGCCTGCGTGAAGCGGTACCAGACGGCCGGGCGAGTCGTCCGACTACAAACTGACTGGCCGGATTATCTCCTGAGTTCACGTGAGGATATCTATTATGTGGAAAATCGCCGCATACGTTACTCAACATTAATAGCGTATGGCCTGAACCCAGCAGACTGTAGCCTGATGGAAAACATTTCACGCACCGCTGACCTAGTTTCAAGCAAGGGTGCATGCGATGTCGATCTAACATCAAAAACCACCAAGGGATACTGCTCCATGGATGGACACGCAAGCGCTCCAGCGCGCCGCCCCCCCCCCGATGCTGCCTCGGGAGGCGACGAAGCACTAAAGCAGCTAGCAGGCGATCCTCGCATGGCGGCCACTGTCGCTAGCATCCAGAGTGCTTTAGCATCATCGAACAAGGCTACTGGAAAAACCAGGGTAATTTTGGGTCTCGAATGCGAGGTTTGGGACCACCCCGCAGCGCCCGGTGGCGGGACGGCCTGTTACACCAAGAAAGGGGCGTTCATTTCGAGCCGAGAAGTTGGGCACGAAGCGGCAGCTGGAATGTTGCTCGACTTTGACTCTAAGTATGGATTCAAAATGAAGGCGGTGAGCGCAAAGCTTGACACCAACGTCGCCCAAGCGGTTTTTTTGCCCTACGCGCAGCCTGGCTTTACCCTTAGCCCTTCAATAAAGGCCAGGAAATGAACGGTCGAGTAGTCGTGCAGTTAAACGTTGCACGCCGTTGCCGAAGAGGGCATGGCCAAGCGCTAACAGAGTTCATAGTGCTGGCGCTAGCTCTGGTGCCGCTTTTCCTGTTGATTCCAGTGATTGCCAAGTATCTGGACATAGCCCATACGGTACAGATAGCAAGCAGATATATTGCTTTTGAAGCGACTACAAGGAATGGAACGGCAAGCACTTGGAAACCTTCCGGACAACTCGCGCATGAGGTGCAACGCCGGTTCTTCAGTAATTCGGAAGCACCGATCAAGACGAATGACGCGGCCGGCAATTTCAAGGCACATCAGAATCTTTTTTGGCGAAACCAAAGCGGCGATCCGCTCATCAAGAACTTTGAACACGACGTCCAGGTAAGCTTTGGCGGCGGCGCTGCCGGCGACCACGACGCCGGATTCACAGGCGCCTCGGACGGCGAGCCGTTTAAAGGGACCATCGGCATGAGCGATGCGCTTGGACTGAGTGCGCGCGGTATTTATCGGGCAAACGTCACGGTGGTCCTGGCCAATTTTTCTGAACAAAAAGACGGGTACGCCAAAACATTCGAACAATTCAAAAAACTTAATCTAACGATGAGCCGCCAGACGAGTTTGTTGATTGATCCGTGGGGAGCAAAGGATCCGCAGCAAGTGGAAGAAAGGATCGACAAGATCGAGCTATTCCCCGGAAAAATGCTGAAGCCTGTCGCCCCGCTAGTGGACGCTGCGGTCTTTATTGTCGAGAGCCCCAGTTGCTTCAAGGGGCGATGCACCCGGGGGCCAAAGCTCGGTGAACTAGAGTTCTGGCGGGACGTGGTGCCGCCAGACCGGCTTAGGTAGCAAAATGCTCAAACACCTTTTGAACCGGCGACCTCCCCGCCTGACCGCACTGTTTTTGACCAGCACACTGTCCCTGCTTTTGGCAGACTCCAGTGCGGCCGCCTTGGCATGGCCCAGTGTCCCTATCCCCAAAGACGCCGTGGCGTATGCCGTCGGAGATCAAATGACGGTGAACGGCATCCCGCTACGAATTCAAGGATTCTTTGCGAAGACAACTCAAGGCGAGACGGCCAACTGGTTTCGCCAGCGTCTCGGCAAGCACGTTGTGGAAAACAAATTGGGCTCAGCCATTGTCTTGGGCAGGGCAGAAGGCCAGCATTACATCAGCGTCCGGCTGTCGCCTGAGCCGCTTGGTACGAGCGGAATTGTGACGGTTGCGCACTTGTATGCGGCTTACTACAGTCGCGATACAAAAAAGGCGGAAACAGAACGTTTGCTATCGCAATTGCCGCCAGGATCTGAAGTCGTTACAGAACTGCAGTCCACCGACGGGGGCAAGCAGAGTCGATATTACGTCCTGTCGAATACATACCATGAAGATGTCAATCGCGACCGCATTCTTGAACTTATGAGGGAAAACGGATTGGCTTTGCGGTTTCAGGCAAAAGCACCGGAGGCGACGTTACAGAAGGGAGTAACGCAACTGTCAAACGGGGCCGTCTTTATTTTCAATGGCTACAACAAAGAGGCAATCGCCGTGATCGGACGGGATGCCACAGGCCGAACCGTAGTTCAGGTCAACGTGATCAATAACATAGCTTCCTACAAATGATCGCGGTCAAAGGATGTGTCCGACGAACTCAACGGCAGCATGGCCAGGCCATGCTGGAATATTTGGTGGTTTGTGCCGCCCTGGCCTTTGCATTGTTTTACCCAATCCGCGACGATCCGGCTAGCCCGGACAAGGCACGGACGACAGTGCAAATCGTGCTTGACGCATTTAAGCGAGCGTATCAAAACGTCAGTCATTCCATTTCTCTACCGGGATAAACAATGAAATTCGACCTCCTACGAAGGCTTCGACAGTTCAGGCCGAACAGAACGTGGATTATATTCGGTGTCGCCATCAGCATCGGCGGCATCGCTGCTTTCGCGGCACGCAGCTATCTCACAGATCAAATAAACGAGATTGAGGCGCGTGCGAAAGGGGAAACTATGGCGGTTGTGGTCGCCAAAGAAGACATTCCAAAAGGCGCAAAACTGTCCGCTGCCACCGCCGCAATTCGCGAAGTCCCGGTGGAATTTGCGCACTCAGGAGTCGTGACACCCGATCAGTTTGACCGTGTTGCTGGACAAGTTATCGCTTACCCGATCAAGAGTGGCGAGATGATTCTTTGGGCCCTCATGGAGACGCAAAAAGTGCCGACGTTTTCGGCGCGCGTTGAGCCTGGCCACCGTGCCATTACGGTGGCGGTTGACGAGATCAATTCCATCTCCGGAATGCTCGAACCAGGCGACACGATCGACCTCATCGCCACTGTCGACCGAGGTGGCCATCCGTCCACATTCCCGCTACTTCAGAGCGTATTGGTGATGGCGACCGGTCAGCGATCAGTTGATGATCCCAAAAGCGGCGAGCGGCGGCAGTTTTCTACCGTAACTTTGGACACGACACCAAAACAGGCGCAGAGCCTCATTGTCGCGCGAGAGGTTGGCAAACTTACTGCGCTATTGCGCAATCCGCAAGACAACCAGCTAATCGGCAAATCTCGCGAAGAGGTGCTCCCGTCACAGCCAGGTCGATTACGCCAGGTTAACCGCACTGTACCTGTTATATATGGTGGAAATCTCTCCCGGCTTTCACCCGACGCATTCAAGCTACCGGCAGCCGGGCCCAATGAGCCAGACCCTCACCGTTCGCACGCCGTGCTCCCGGAAATCGCACCCAGCCAAGCTGCCCTCCTCCCTCGTTAAGCGTAAGCAAACGCAGGGAAGTATCTCCACAACATGGGAGTATTCAATGCTCAAGACTGTTATCCAGCGCCACCCCCACCAGCAACTTGCACCTGCAGGCCGGCCGAGATGGGTAGAAGTGCTGGTGTTGTTTGCCGCAACATTTCCGTGCATAAACTCAGCCAACGGCAACTCCGGCTCTGCAGATCCATCTTCGCAATCCACTTCCGTTGGCACCCCTTCTGCGATCAGTGGAATGACGAACAAGATTCAGGGAGCTTACGAGCCGGTTCGGGAACAAGAAAATCAAGCGGCGATACCTGAAATCGACATGTTCGTCGGAGAGTCCCGTGTGTTTCCAGCTCCTGGGGTCGCCAGGATCGCGGTCGGCAGTGGGCAGTGGGCAGATCTTAACCGCATCTGCACTGGATGACAATCAGGTAATCATATTCGCAAATGGAGTAGGTACGTCCACTCTGTTACTTTGGCATCGGGACGGGCGCCACCAGCGGATCAAAGTCACAGTAGCGCAGGGGGATACGGCGCGAATTGCACGAGAGGTGTCTGCTTTCCTTGGGAAGATCCGCAATACCACGGTCTCAGTTGTCGGAGATAAAGTAATTGTAGAAGGGGACGAACTTTCCGACGCCGATCGCGACAAAATAGCCGAATTGGCGAAACGCTATCCCCAAATCATCAACTTCACTAGCCCGATCGGGTGGGAACAGATGGTGATGATGGATGTAAAGGTCGTAGAGTTTCCGAAGACGGAGCTGCGTGAACTAGGCCTGAAATGGAGTGCCACCGGCGGCGCGGCAGTCGGCGCAGTGTGGCGGCCGACAGGACGCGGCAATCAAAGCGATTACAACATTACTTCACCTCTCGGCCTCTCGGGTAGTCCCCCAATCTCGCCGATCAGCGAAGGGATACCGCTGTTTCCATCGTCCCTGTCGATCCTGACCGGAATTAATATGGGACTGAACGCCCAGCTGAACCTGCTCGAGCAGTCAGGCAAGGCAAGCATACTTGCCGAGCCACAGCTCTCCACGCGCAGCGGTTACCGCGCGAGTTTCCTCGCTGGAGGAGAATTCCCTTACTCGGTCGCCACCGTCAACGGCGTCACTGTTCAGTTCAAGCCATATGGAATCAAGCTCGACATCGAGCCAAAGGTCGGCACCAACGGCGTCATACGTGCCGTCGTCGATTCAGAAGTAAGTTCCCTTGACGCCTCGGTTACAACGACTGCGGGTCCGGCTCTCCTCACCCGCAGGACCAAGACCGAATTCAATGTAAGAAATGGCGAAACAATCGTGCTGTCGGGACTGTTGCAGCGCAGCATGAGTACGGATATCGACAAGCTGCCAGTGCTCGGGGACATCCCCGTCCTGGGAGCCTTGTTCCGTTCCAAACGGTTCCAGAACAAGGAGACGGAACTTGTTGTGTTCGTGACGCCGACTGTGGTCAATAGCCGCAGCGCTGGGCTAGTGGATCGGATTGAACGTGCGACCGAGCAACTCGGCGCGCAGCTCGGACGAACTCCGTACCTGAGCGACCCGCTCCAGCCCGGCAGCAAGGCCGCTGACTTCAACGCCGCCCCTCCACGGGCGCCCAAAATTCCATTACAACAATGAGGATAGGCGACCATGCTCCAAGTCGAGATTAATGCTCCCGACGGTACTCAACGTCTGGTACAGGTGCCGGACGAGTGCATTATCGGAAAGGGCGCGGAGAACGAGATTCGTTTGGACAGTTGGCGCCTTGGAAAAGAGCACGCGCGACTGTTCAGAACTCCGGCGGGCGTATTTGTGGAGAACTTGGGAGCCTTCGCGGGCGTGTCTGTTAACGCGGAACGCGTCGAGTCCCAGCACGGTCCGCTATCGAAGGACGATCTGATCACAATCGGTCCCTTCAAGCTTCGTGTTTCGGAAATTGCTACAGCGACGGGTGTAGTACAAGCGGCATCGCCCACCTCGCGATCGACTACAGCCGCTTATCGCAACCAGCTAGCTACGGAAGAAATCCGGGCGTCACGTGAGTTCGCCGAACGCAGACAGGACGAGGTACGAAGGGCGCAAGCCGCTGCTTTGGCCGACCCATCGCTCATGCGAGGACAGCCACCTACGCCACCAGCAAATGGCTTCGCACTTATTGTCGCGCCAAATCCTAGGCGCAAGGAGCTGGAGTTCGAATGGCGCAAGCGCATCCATTCAAAGCTGCTTGAGACGATGGATTTGCGTCGGCAAGATGTGTCCAGCATGACGGATGAGCAACTGCGCAAAGAAACGCTCACGCTCATCAACAGGATCTTGCTGGAGCATGATGCAGACATTCCGCTTGCGTTGGACCGGGAACTGCTGTGCAAACAGGTGCTCAATGAAGCGGTAGGCCTTGGTCCGTTGGAAGAACTATTGGACGATGAAAGCGTTACTGAAATCATGGTCAACCGCTTTGACGAAATTTATATCGAGCGGAACGGTCGTTTGCAAAAACACCCGCTGACATTCACGGGCGACCGCGCAGTCCTGGGTGTTATCGAACGTATCGTCGCGCCCTTGGGCCGCCGAATCGACGAGTCTTCGCCGATGGTAGACGCACGGCTGAAAGATGGGTCGCGGGTCAACGCCATCATCGCTCCATTGGCGCTGAAGGGGCCGGCACTTACGATTCGAAAATTTTCAAAGCGCAAGCTTGATGCGGACGATTTGGTAGGGTTCGAGGCAATAAGCCCGGCGATGGCGAGATTCTTGGACGTTTGCGTCAGCGCCCGAAAAAATATTATTGTTTCGGGAGGCACCGGCTCAGGCAAGACGACCTTACTTAACATTCTGTCGAACTTCATCCCGCCACATGAGCGAGTGATCACGGTAGAGGACGCCGCCGAACTCAAGCTCCGTCATGAACACTTGATCAGTCTTGAGTCGCGCCCGCCCAATGTTGAAGGAAAAGGTGCCGTTCACATACGTGACCTGGTCAAGAACACCTTGAGGATGCGCCCAGACCGAATCGTCGTGGGCGAGTGTCGCGGAGCCGAAGCACTCGACATGCTGCAAGCAATGAACACTGGGCACGAAGGCTCGTTAACCACACTCCACGCCAACACGCCACGAGACGGACTGGCTCGTCTCGAAACGATGGTCCTAATGGCCGGCATGGATCTGCCCCTGACAGCGATTCGCGAACAAATTTGTTCCGCCGTCGACCTCGTGGTGCAGCAGTCCCGTTTCTCCTGTGGTTCCAGGAAAGTCACGAGTATTACGGAAGTGACCGGGATTGAGAGTGGGAAGATCCAGCTGCAAGAGATCTTCAAGTTCGTTAGCAAAGGCTACGGCAACCCGGCGGCGCCCGGTACGGGCAAGATACAAGGCTATTTCTCCGCGCGCGGCCTAGTTCCAACCTTTTACGAAGATCTTCGTGCGGCAGGGACCGACCTCGATATGACAATTTTTAAGCCACACGGACAGGAACCATCGCTGGACGAGGAATTTCTTTCCCATGATCAGTTTCAAGCCAGGAAGTGAGGTTGGAAATGAACGCAGGCGCCAGCACTGTTGCAATCATCACTATCGTCATCGCCGTCTCAGTCGCATTGCTAGCTTGGTTTGTGGTCGAGGTCGGCACCCATGCAATTTCCGCCTACAAAAACAGGTTCACTGAACGGGCACAATTCCAGGTGCAAGAGTTTTTCTTGTTTATCGACGGCAGGAAACTCTTTCTAGCAAATCTCGCATGCATGGCATTGGGCGGGATTGTTGCTTGGTTCGTTACCGGAAGCATTCTGCTCGCACTGCCTGTTTTTCTCGCAATGGCGCTCCTGCCGAGACTGCTTTTTCGGTTGATGCGGGCACGGCGCCGTCTGCGCTTTGAGGAACAACTGCCTGATGCGTTAATGATGTTATCCGGCGGGCTGCGCGCGGGTGCTGGCCTTAGCTCCGCCATTTCACAGTTGGTTGCGGAAGCACCGGCCCCGCTTGGGCAAGAGTTCTCATTGATGCTGCGCGAGCAGAAACTAGGGGTCACGCTCGAACAAAGCCTGAACAACCTTTCGCGCCGAATGCCGACGCAAACGACCGCCCTGGTTGTTTCGGCTATGCGAATAGCGGCTGAAACCGGCGGCGGACTCGCAGAAACGCTGGAGCGCACGTCAAACACCATCCGTAGCCGACTGCAAATGGAAGGAAAGATTCGTGCCCTGACGGCCCAAGGCAAACTTCAAGCGTGGGTCGTGGGACTGCTGCCTATCGTGCTGATGCTCATACTTCAGCGCATGGAACCGCATGCAATGGCTTTACTCTGGACCACCCACATGGGCTGGGGGGCATTGGTCGCTCTCGCATTTCTGGAGTTTATGGGGGTTTACGTGATCCGGAAGATCATTGCCATCGATGTTTGAAACGAAGCGATTCTAACCCTAGCGCTTTCTGTCATCGGAGCCATCATGCAGCCGCTACTTGTTCAACAAAGCACTTGGGCCATCGCTCTGTTCTCTATCGCCATTGGCCTATCCGTCGCCCTGTTCGCGTGGATTGTCACCCATTGGGTCGCAAGAATTCCTGCCGAAGACAGGCAATACAAAGACTCACCACCTCTCGGATTTCGGCTCGTATGGTTTCTCATTCATTGGATCAGCTATTTTATCGAGTCGTTTTTACCGGAGAAGAAGTGCGCAAATTTAGCGATACGCCTGCGTAAGGCGGGTCTTGACTACTCGCTGACACCTGCGCAGTTCATCGCTGGGTGCATCGTTTTCGGATTTGTTCTGGCAGCGCTCGCGTCGTGGGCGCTAAGCGCGCTCCGTTTTCCCGGCGACGTCGAGGGAACTTCGATAGTCCGCTACCTGCAAGTATGCGCAGTGGCCGCTCTGTGCGGGTATGCGTATCCGTATATATGGCTACGCGACGTTCTGTTAAGACGCAAGAACGAGCTGCTCAAGTCGATTCCGTTCTACCTGGACATTATCACCTTGTGTGTGGAGGCTGGCCTAAACATGCAAGGGGCAATGGGCCAAGCGGTGGCGAAAGGGCCGAAAGGTGTCCTCCGCGAGGAGTTCCAGCGAGTGTTGCGGGATATCCGCGCAGGCAAGGCACGGGCCGACTCGCTTCGCAGCATGGCCGAGCGCCTTGCAGAGGCCAACATCACCAGTTTCATTAGCGCTGTCATTCAGGCCGAAAAAATGGGGATGAACCTTGGCCCGGTGCTGAGGGTGCAGGCTGACCAGCGCCGTTCCGAGCGCTTTCTACGTGCCGAGAAGCTGGCGATGGAGGCCCCGGTAAAAATGCTGTTCCCGCTTATCGCCTTCATTTTCCCATGCACCTTCATCGTATTGTTCTTTCCGATTGCGATGAAATTCATGAACTCTGGGCTGTAGTCAAGCGATGAAACTCCACCCGCCCGGTTGCGTGTTCGAATTCGCCCAGTTTCATACCCGGGCCGGAGTCTGCCATTTGCGCCTGCGCGTGGCTCGCAGCTTTTGGGCGCGATTCAGGGGCCTCATGCTCGCGCCACCCTTGCCTGCTGGCGATGCATTACTAATCCAGCGATGCGCCAGCGTGCATTGCCTCTTCATGCGATTTGCCATTGATGTCGTGTATGTAGACGATAACGGCCGGGTTTTGCAGTGTGTTCGCAACCTGCGACCGTGGAGGATGAGCGTGGCGAATCGTCGGGCGAAAATAGCGAACAAGCACAGCCAGACTCATACTGTGGAGCTGGCGGCCGGCAGTATCGATCGGTATTTGATTTCGCAAGGTGATCGCTTTAACTGGCTGCCAATGTCTAGCAAAGGGATGCCAATGCGTGCTGCCAAACGACGCATATTGGATAGCGGTTCTGCCATGGTCGAGTTCGTTGTGGTTGGCCCGATCATCACGCTGCTGGGTCTCGCGATCCTGCAATACAGTCTTCTTTTCTTTGCGAAAAACCAGATAAACCACGCCAGTTTTATGGGCGCGCGGGCAGGAAGCGTAGGTAACGCCAAGCTCGAAAAGGTGCAGAGCGCGTTCGTGAACGCGTTAGTTCCCCTATATGGCGGCGGACAGTCGCCAGCAGAGCTCGCCGAATCCCTTGGCCGGGCGCAAGCTGACTTGGCCGGAAATATCCGGATCGAACTACTTAACCCAACCAAGGAAAGTTTCGACGACTTCGCAGACCCCGAACTGCAAGCGGCCCTCAAGACAGGGGCGAAACGAGTTATCCCAAACAGCAACCTGGCCTTCAAGTCACCCGAAACAAAGCCTGGGTCGGGGCAAACGATTCAGGACGCCAACATCATCAAGCTGCGGATTACGCATGGTTACCAGCCAAAGGTTCCCATCGTCTCCAACATCTACAAAGTCTACCTGAAGTGGCTCGATACCGGCACGGATGCCTTCCACAGCCAGTTGGTTGCAGCTGGCCGCATCCCGGTGGTCACGCACGTGACCATGCAAATGCACTCACATCCGATCGAGGACAATCCGGTGTCGATGCCTGGCGCCGGCAATGGCGGTTCGCCAGTCGCTCCAGGTCCTGGGACAGAGCCGGGTACTACGCCACCCGGGTCGCCGCCCCATGAATGCGCGACGATCAGCTGTTGGCCGCAGTCGCCTGGCGGACCACCTGCGCCTCCGGTACCTGAGCCTCCAATCGATCCTGGCGGACCATGCAGCGGCGCCGACTGTCCGGTGTGCCCGGCGCCAGAAGGCTAGCCTCGGTCGTCAGCTGCGCTTGGCAATCTGCAAAAGCTTCGATTCCTCAATGTGTTTGAAACACGACGGGAGCTAGGAATGCACACATATAAGCGAATAGCAGCGCAAGCCCTCATCTTCCTGGCAGCTGCCCTGCAACGCGAACCCTGCATGGCCCAAATCCCACTGCCAGGCAGCTGTGACCCAACGATCCAGAGCTGCGCGCCAGGAACCACGCCTCCCTCCGTACCTGGCGGGCCAGGATCCTGCGGCCCGCAGCCCGGCGGCGGCACCTGTGGAGTTCCAGGCCCGGCGACCAGCGCAACGAATGCTGGCGTCGATGTCGGGGCCGGGAATCCAATTAATGTCATCAGCGGCAACAAATACCAGCGCGAGGTCGACATGCCGCCATTGCCTGGCGTGCTCGGGCTAGAACTGGTACGGCATTACAACAGCGCGTACAGCCGACCGACGCATCCAAACGGAATAATCGGCCGCGGATGGAAACTGAGCTATGAGACCGAGCTGTACGTGGTAGGCCGGACAATTCAGATCGTGCAGGCTGACGGTTCCCGCGTGATGTTCGCGCGCGATCCCGGCGATCCCAGCCTGTGCAGCACCGCAGAGCCGTCCCAAGGGACGGTGCGAATCACACGTACTGTGCGCGGCGACGAGTATCGCTGGGTCTGGGCCGACGGCCGCATCCTGACTTTCAGCGCCACTGGCAAGCTGCTGCAGATCGCGGTTCCCACGGGTGAATTTTTGACCTTGCAATACGATGCAAAAGGCTTGCTGCTCAGCGTCACGGACCCACAGGGACGAAGCCTGCGACTACACTACCTCTCGGCCGAACTGACGCGCGCGGGCGGGCGGTTCCGCGGTGTGCAGGCCATCGACACGCCAGTGGGGCGGATTGCGTATGAATACGGCAGTACACTGCCGAAAGGTGCCTCTGGTTCGAGCAACGAAGTGCTGGCCAATCTGGTCGGCGTCAAAAGATTGGATGGGCAATGGCGTCTGCGTTACCATTACGAAGACCCGCGTCATCCGACACTACTGACAGGCATTAGCGTGGCGGATCTAGGCACAGCGGGCAACCCGGCCTTCCAGCGCATCGCTACCTATGGATACGACGATCAGGGCAAAGGCAACCTCACGGTGCGTGGGGTGCCTGCGCGCCTGAAGACCGGCGCCGATGGCAAGACGCTGCAACCCGCATCCCTCGTCGACGGTACCGGTGTCGAGCAGGTGACGCTGGATACCCGTACAGCCGGGCAGACCATCGCCACGAATAGCCTGGGGAAGAAAACTGTCTACCGCCACACCATCCTGGCCGGGCAGTATAGGTTGCTGGACGTACGCGGCGCGGGTTGCGCCAGTTGCGGCGACAGCGATGTCCGCTACCGTTACGACGACGCCGGCAGGCTGCTCGAGACAATCCGCCTCACGCGCGACGGCACACCACTGGCGGGGATGCAGACGGAATACGACGATGCCGGGCGGATTGTCCGGGTCAGCCGCATCGGCTATCGTCATGGCAAGCCAGTAGAGTCCGAGTGGCTTGAGCGTTACGAATATGTCGGCGATACCCGGCAGCCCCATCTGATTGCGCGCCCGAGCGTCGTCCCGGGCCTGGAAATGCAGACGCGCTACCGATTCAACGCGCACGGCCAGCCACTCGCCATTACCGAGTCGGGATGGGCTCCCGCCACCGGTGCCGAGACCGCACCGCAAGCCCTCTCCCGCACCACGCGCTACGGTTATACCCTGGTCAACGGCCGCAGCCTGCTCAGCACGATCGATGGCCCACTGCCGAACGGCGCTGGCACGACGCCCGCCGCAGCCGATATCACGGCGCTCGAATGGGATGCGAACGGCAACGTAGTGGTGGCCGTCACCATGCCCGGCAATTTGCGTAGTCAGGTGCGCTACGACGCGGCTGGCCGCATTGCCGGGGTCGTCGGACCGCAGGGCCAGGCATCCACTTATGCGTACAACGCCCGGCACCAGGTCGTGGCGGTCGATCGTCATGGGGTCCGGCAGGGCTTTCGCTACGATGGCAACGGCAACCTGATCGAGAGCGGGGGCGATGCAGGCGACGGGTACCGCCCTGCCCTGCGGTTCGACTATGACTCCGCCGGGCGCCGGACATCGGTGGCTTCGCACATCGGCATTGCAGCGATGCGTCGCTTCGATACCGAGGGCAAGCTGCTGGCGCAGAGCGTGATGTCGGCAAGCTTCCGTCAAGCCCGGCGCCTCCAATACGACGCTGCGCAACGCCTGATCGCGGTGACCGATGAAGCCGGCGGTACGCGTCGCATCGACTGGAATGAAAGCGGGTTACCGAGCGCGGTCACTGACGCCCTGGGTCGCCAACGGCATTTCCGTTATGACGAAAGAGGTCAGTTGACGCAGGTAACCGAGGCGGCCAACACGATGCAAGCTGGCTTGTACGACACGACGCTGCGGCTCGGGCGCGATGCGCTGGGGCGAGTCGCGCGCGTCGCCACACCCGGCGGCTTGACGACAGACCAGCTTACCGATGATTTTGGGCGGCTCGTCGCCACCAGCAACGCCGACCGCGGCGCAGTTACCCGACGCTACGACGCAGCCGACCGGCTTGTGCAGAGCACCGATGCGAATGGCAGCTGGGCCAGCTACGAGTACGACCTGGCAGGGCGTATCGCCCGGCAGACCCTGACCGATCCGCGCGCACCAATGGGTCAGCGGCAAAGCGTGACGACCTGGACCTACACGGGTACCCTGCTGACCGGGATCGACCACCCCGGTCAGCAGGAGCGCTACACCCACGACGCAGCTGGGCGCGTGACCACCAAAACCGTGACGCTGTCGCCGGTTAGCGGCAAGGCTGTCACCAGCCTGACTGAATACGCCTACGACCGGAGCGGGCAATTGTCCGGCATTTCCCTTCCAGACGGCAGCATGCTCGAATACCGGCGCAATGGTCAAGGCCAAGTCATCGCGCTCGATCGCCACCGCATCCGTACGTCCTGGCTGCGCGGGCTGCAAGCACCCGAGGTCATCGTCAAGGACCTGGAACGCGACATTGTCGGTTTGCGTAGCGCTTCTTATGGCAACGGGGTGCATGCGCGCTACCAGCGCAGCGCGCAAGGTGTACTGGCCAGGGTCGACTATCGCGCACCTGCGCGCACGTCCCCTGCCTCCGGAATGACGCTGGCCCTGTCCGCCTTGAGCGGCGCCAGGGCGGCCGCTGCGGCGCCCGCACGCGAGGGAGACGCATCGGCCCCGCCGACAAAGGCATTGCGTGGCGCGCTCGAACACAGGCATGATCCGGAGGCCTTGCTCGATCATCGCTATTGGTGGGACCTTGAGGGCAACCTGCTCCTGCAGGAAGCAGCCGACCGGACCAGCACCTACGCCTACGATGCCCAAGACCGCCTGATTGTCAGCGCCACAGCGCTCAAGGCAAACAAGGCGAGGCCCGTCCTGAGTGTCAGCCGCTATCTATATGACGGCGCCGGCAACCGACTGCTATCGCAGCAGAACATCGGTAGCCAAGATGAGCTCACGGCCGCGACACGCGTGGCACGGTACGCACCCGGCAGCCAGCGCTGGCTCGGCGACACGGCCACTGCAATACCCGTGTACGACCCGACCGGACAGCCCATCGCGGCCGGGGCGCGGAACTACCGCTGGGACGCGGCGAGCCAGCTGCGCGAGGTTCACCTGGGTAACAAGGTCCTGGCCCGTTACCGTTACGACCACCAGGGCCTGCGGGTAGCCAAGGAAACCGGCGGCACGCTGCGCCACTACCTGTACGAAGACCGCAAGCTACGTGCCGAGCTCTCTGCAGATGGTACGATCGCCCGCCAATATGTGTACCTGGCCGGTCAGGTCGTGGCGGTGATCGACTGCGATAACACTGCCCCGGCCGAGCAGCCGCGCTCGCCGTTTGCCCAGGCAGTTGCCGACGTGGGGACGGTCGTTGCCGGCTGGTTCTCGAGGTCGGATACGACCGCTTATCTGCATACCAATCATCTGGGCGCGGTGGAAGCGGCTACCGACCGCCAAGGAAAACTGCTCTGGCGCGCGGCTTATCATCCCTACGGCAAGCTCGCCAGCCTGAGCGCGAAGCGGGGTTTTCAGCTCAACCTGCGCTTGCCCGGCCAGTACCTCGATGCCGAAACAGGCCTGCACTACAATGACCACCGCTATTACGATCCGGAGCTGGGACGCTACCTGACACCCGACCCGATCGGGTTGCAAGGCGGCGTCAACAGTTATGCATACGTGGACGGCAACCCGCTAAAATACGTGGATCCAAGCGGGCTTATTCTGTTTGCGTTCGATGGCACGAACAATTCCAACCCGCCGCCCGATAAGGACCAAGTTTCAAACGTTTTTAAATTTTATGACGCCTACAGCGACGGAAGAAAGTGGTACATGAACGGTGTCGGACGGCCGGACCAGGAAAGCTTAATCGAAACGAACGGGCGGGACGAAATCAACGCAAATACTGCCAGGTCCCGGGTTGACTATATGCTAAGGCAACTGGACGGCTATCTCTTTAGTGGAAAGTTAACAAAGGGGGGGCAGGTCAATATCGATATTATTGGGTTCAGTCGCGGTGCCGCCATGGCCCGCGATTTCTCCAACAAGGTGGCACTGCGTCTTCGTAACAACGAGTATGCAAAAAGCGGCGCTTGTATCTCGATCAGATTCATGGGACTGTGGGATAGTGTTGCCCAGTTCGGGGTGAGCGGGAATGAGAATAATATGTGGGCACTCAGTGTCCCGGCCGAGGTTGAATATGCGTTTCAAGCAGTCGCGCTTAATGAATACCGATTCGCGTTTCCTGGGGAGTCGATTTTGGGGGGCGCAGATGGAGGAGTCCGGGTGGAGGTGGGATTTATTGGGAGTCATGCGGACATTGGGGGAGGATATGCTGAAGGTGATTTGTCAGATATTTCGCTGAATTGGATCTACCTTCAGGCAAAAACATTGGGAATAAAAATGGTGCCTTTGGCTCATGCGGACACGGTAGTCACCAACCCGGTAATTCATAACAAAGAAATTCCAGACGGCTTCCCGATCACTACCGAGCGCCGCTGGAGGACAAGATCGAGTGTTGGGAAAATCATTTCTGAGCCAACTCAGAGAACTGCGGTCATCGGAGGAATGAGTTATCGAAAATCTCTCGATTTCATAAGTTACTACCCTGGAACGGTATATGTCGACCCGATCGATGGGATAACGAAAAAAATTCCAGGAACAAAGCGGGACGCGTACGGCAAGCCTACTATAGTTGGCACTGTCAACATGGAAAAATACTCCAAATGGCTCGAGATGAGCTATGGACTCGCCATTCATTGAATACAGAATTTAGGCATTCCAATAATGTACGCGAAATGCACGCAGAAATCTGCTCAGATTAATATCAATGCTCTAATAAGATCGAGATAAAGATCAAGGGTAATGAAAATGATTAGAGAAAAACTTCGCAAATCACAGTCGTGGATCGTCGTTCTTCTATTTGCGGCAGCGATTGTGTTCACCATGACAAAAGGCTCTCGAGAGCCTTCGATTGGCTTAACATTGGAATGGGAATCCATAGGAAGCAATGTTGAAATTAACTATATCAGAACCGAGGGCGGCCAGAATGAAAGAAAGGTGCACACTCACATTTCCAAAAGATCGCCCGCGCAATACGCTTTGATGCCTGATGATAAGGGTGGCATCCAAAAATGGATGGAAATCGAGTGGCAATACGGGATTGTTGATGGAAAAACATACGAAGAGGCCCATAGGTTTGCCAAGCACGCAAAGGCCTATATTGACCTGAAAGCGCTGATCCCGACCGAGTATATAGAAGAGGTGGCACGGGATCGGCACCGCAAGCAACTAAAATTGACGGGAACGTTCAACGACGACAAGCTTAGTATCCGCGCCGAGGTGTATCAATGGCGAAAGTAGTTTTATAAATTATCCCCCATTGGTCAAGCCATTTTCAGCGAGTTAAGCAGTGTCCAATAACACCGACAGCAGCGCAATTACCAAGCGGCAGGATGCTGCCGACCAGTTTTTCAATGTCGTGGTCAAGTAATTTCGAACACGACGGCCGGCTCTTTTGCTGTCGTTGTGCGCTCGTAGATGCTAAGGTGGCAGAATGCCTAACATTTAACATACGCGCTTACAGTTGTAGAAGCCGGCGATGTAATTAACTACGGGGGACGCCGCGCAGGAACTGAAAGCGTGGGCCTATTATGACACCGGCGTTTAAAATAGCCCACCTTTTCAGGTTGAGCTTTTTTCCAGCCCCGTCTCGAACGGATAATGCACCCCACGATCCCGCGCATCCCACGTCTGCTGTATGTCGAGCAACTCCGGCAGCGTCCTGTGAAACACCGCCACCAGCGCCGGATCGAAATCCGTCCCTGACCGGCCATCCACATAGGCCACGATTTTGTCGACAGGCCAGGGTTCCTTGTAGGGGCGCTTGATGCTCAGGGCATCGAACACGTCGGCGAGCGCCACCAGGCGCGCCGATAGGGGGATGGCCTCGCCGGCCAGGCCGGCCGGATAGCCGCTG
>Ga0308158_10001994_pt1 | contig 20178 bp, 12 predicted proteins | sample PhyBR2_FD_201038 | JGI IMG/M metagenome (GOLD analysis project Ga0308158, IMG submission 201038) | Phyllosphere microbial communities from UC Gill Tract Community Farm, Albany, California, United States - DLSLB.R2 | ecosystem: Host-associated > Plants > Phyllosphere > Unclassified | place: USA...
TGGCGGTCGCGCCGCTGGTCGTGGCCCTGTGCGCGATTACCCTCTACGTGCGCCAGCAGGCTGTCACTCTGGCGCAACAGCAGCGCGACACGATCGGCAGCGCCTACCTGGCCAGCAAGGAGGCCGAACTGCGCCACTACGTCGAGCTGGCCACGCGCTCGATCGCCCACCTGACCCAGAGCGGCCGCAGCGACCCGGCCACGCAGGCCGAGGCAATCCGCATCCTGTCGTCGCTGAGCTACGGCGGCGACGGTTACTTTTTCGTGTATGACACGCGTGGCAAGAACCTCGCGCACCCGCGTCAGCCGGAACTGGTCGGCACCGACATGTGGAACTGGCGCGACTCCACTGGCTCGCTGACCATCCAGCGCCTGATCGGGCTGGCCCAGGGCGGCGGCGGGTTCCTGCGCTATACCTGGGCCAAGCCGTCGAGCAAGACGGCGGCGCCCAAGCTGGGCTACGTAGTCCCGATCGCGCACTGGGGCTGGGTCATGGGCACCGGCATCTACCTTGACGATGTCGAGGCGGCGCTCGAGCTGGTCGAGGCCCAGCAGTCGCGCAACAGCGACCAGACGCTACTGTGGATGGCGGTGCTGGCCACGCTGGCGACAATCGGCGTGGCCGGTGGCGGGCTGGCGCTGAACATCAGCGAAGGGCGCCTGGCCGACGCCAAGCTGCGCGCGCTGGCCCAGCGCGTGGTGGAGTCGCAGGAAGAAGAACGGGCGCGCCTGTCGCGCGACCTGCACGACGGGATCAGCCAGGCGCTGGTCTCGGTCAAGCTGCAGCTGGAAGCAGGCATCATCCGCCTCGATGGCGACGCCAACAAGCGCGAGCAGGCGCGCGCGGGCCTGGAGCGCACCGTCGACCAGGTCAACACGGTGCTGGGCGAAGTGCGCCGCATCTCGCACGACCTGCGCCCGACGCTGCTTGACGACATGGGCCTGGCGCCGGCGCTGGAATACCTGGCCCGCGAATTTGGCGAAGATGCCGGCACGCCGGTGCGTTTTCGTGCGGCTGGCGCGGTGGATGCGCTGCCCGACATGGTCGGCACGGTGCTGTTTCGCATCGCGCAAGAGGCGCTGACCAATGTCGAACGCCACGCCCGGGCGAGCACCATCGAGCTCTCGCTGGAGCGAGTGGCCAACCGCGTCAGCCTGTCGATTGCCGACGATGGCGTGGGCTTCGATACCGATGACGTGGCCGTGCACCCGAAGCGGGGCATCGGCTTGAGGAATATGATGGAACGGATGGAAGCGATCGGCGGACGCCTGTCGGTCAATTCGACGTCCAGCGGCACCAGCGTGGTGGCCAGCATCGACTTGAAGGAGTAGGGCAGTGAACGGTGAAACGAAAGAAGTGAAGATTCTGCTGGTGGACGACCACCCTTTGGTGCGCGACGGCCTGCGCGCGCGGCTCGAGTCGGCGCCGCACCTGAACGTCGTGGCCGAAGCCGGTTCGAGCGCCGAGGCGCTCGAACGCGCCGGCGAATACCATCCCGATTTGGTACTGATGGACGTGAACATGCGCGGCGGCAGCGGCATCGAAGCCACGTTCCAGCTCACCGCGCGTTTCCCCGGTATCGCGGTCCTGATGTTGTCAATGCACGACAAACCGGAATACGTCAGCCAGGCGATGGGGGCGGGAGCCCGCGGTTACGTGCTCAAGGATGCACCGGGCAAGGACATCGTGCTGGCCATCGACACCGTCATGGGCGGCGGCATTTATTACAGCGCAGCACTGGCGCGCCAGCTGGCCAATCCGGCCGTGCCGAGCGACCAGCTCACGGCGCGCGAGCACGAAGTGCTGGGGCATATCGCCGCCGGCCAGTCGAACAAGCAGATCGCGCGCGACCTCGACCTGTCGGTGCGCACGGTTGAAACGCACCGCCTGAACATCAAGCGCAAGCTGGGTATCGAAGGCCAGGCAGAGCTGATCCGGTTTGCGGTGCAGCGCGCCGGCGGTAACTGATGGTCAACAAGGACTGTCCAGTAGGAAACTTCGATTTGCTTTATGGCATTCGGTGCAATAAGATTGCCTGGATACTACTTTGAAACTTTCCATGGCAGAGCAGGAAACATCTCCACTGGTTGCAATCGAGCCGGTCGCAAATGCGCAAAATGAATGGGTCGCGCTCAGCCTGCGCCTGGCGCCGGGCGCCGACCTGCCGCAGCGCCTGCACACCGTGTTCGGGACGCCCGACCTGTTGGCCGCACTCACGCCGCTCGACTGCCTGCTGACGCTGGACGACCCGGCCCCATTGACCCCGCCGGTGCTGGCGCTGCTGCCCGCCAATCGCGTCGGCTTCGTGATTGACGCGAACGCGCTGGCCACCGATGGCGTGGCGCGCAAGCTCGTCGAACTGCATGCCTGTGGTTATCGTATCTGGCTGGATGGCGACCTTCCCGACGGCGTCACCGCGCCGCCTGCGCTGCGCTCGGTTGCGCGCAACTGCCGCGTCGCCCCATTGCCGCCCGGGCGCCTGGTGGCCCTGTTCGCCCCGCACATCGCCTACGGCGTCGACAGCGCGCGCCGCTTCTTCGGTTGCGAGATTGCGGGCTTCGACTGGTTCATCGGCGACTACGCCTACGATCCCGACATCGCGCCGTCGCCCGACGACGACGGCAGTTCGCGCCGCCGCATCCTCACGCTGCTCGGCCTGCTGGCGCGCGACGCCGACTCCTGCGAGCTCGAAGAGCAAGTCAAGCAGGATCCGGCGCTGGCCTACAACCTGCTCAAACTGGTCAATTCGGCCGCGTTCACCATCGCCACGCAAGTGACCAGCTTTGGCCAGGCGATCACGGTGCTTGGCCGGCGCCAGTTGCAGCGCTGGCTGCAACTGCTGTTGTACGCGCGCCAGCAACCGGACGGCCTGCCCAACCTGCTGCTGCCGCTGGCTGCACGCCGCGGCGCCCAGCTCGAAGCGCTCGCGCGCCTGCAGGGCGACGACCGCGATGCGCAGGACCTGGCCTTCATGACCGGCGTGTTCTCGTTGCTCGACCGGCTGCTGCACATGCCGATGTCGGAGATCGCGGCCGAGCTCTACCTGCCCGAGGACGTCTACGGCGCACTCGTGCACCACAGCGGCCAGCTGGGCACGTGGCTCGAACTGGTCGACGCCAATCCGACCGAGGCGGTGCTGCAGGCCGCCGGCGTGAGCCTGGAACACTGGTGGAGCAGCCAGCTGCACGCCTATCACTGGGCAATCGAGGTGGGCCGCAATGTCTGACGTGCGCGACCTGGCCCCGACGGCCTTCGTCCAGGGCACGAGCGCCGTCGGCGACGCCGTCCTGCGCCTGCGCGGCGACGAGCTGGCGACGGAGCTGGGTCGCCTGGCACGCATCCTGACGGGAAGCGCGCAGGGCCGCTTCGTGGCCGGCCCCGGCCTGGTCGACCCCGGTCCGCCAGGCGGGCGCGTGCTGCGCCATGCGGTGGCGTTGGGTCTCGAACAATTTGGCTGGTATGAAGTGAGCGGCTTTGACGACCATGTCGAGGCCAGCGCCCACGCACTCGCGGCGCTTGCACAGCTGACCGCGAGCCTGATGCAGATGCATTCGCTGGCGCAGCGCTCGACCCACGCCTACGCCCAGATGGAAGCACAACTGGCGCACCAGTCGCAGATCCTCGACCAGATCCACGAGTCGGTGCTGACGATGGACCAGATGGGCTACATCACCAGCTGGAACCGGGGCGCCGAACGCCTGTTCGGCTACACATCGTTCGAAGCGGTGGGCCGCAACATCCTGTTTTTGTACGCCGACGAAGACCTGGGCGACGAGGAGGGCGGCGCGCTGCCCGACCTGTTCGCGGAGCACGGCGGGCGCATGATGGAGGTGAAACGCCGCAAGAAGTCGGGCGACATCTTCTGGGCCAGCCTGTCGCTCTCGCCGCTGCGCGACCTGGCCGGCCGCCCGAACGGCCTGATCGCCTACCTGACCGACATCACCGAGCGCAAGCAGGCCGAAGAGCAGCTGCACCACCTGGCCTACTACGACGAGCTGACCGGCCTGCCGAACCGCACGCTGTTCGCGCGCCTGGTCGACCAGGCCCTGATGGTGGCGCAGCGCAACGAGACGGCCGGCTGCATCCTGTTCATCGACCTGAACCGCTTCAAGCGCATCAACGACACGCTGGGCCGGCGCATCGGCGACGAACTGCTCAAGCAGGTCGGCCAGCGCTTCAAGGCCACGCTGCGCGACGAAGACCTGGTGGCGCGCCTGTCGGGCGACGAATACGCGGTGGGCCTGGCCGACGTGCGCCAGCACTTCGAAGCCACCACGGTGGCGCAGAAACTGCAGGCCGCGCTCGACGCGCCCTTCATCATCGGCGGCCACGACCTGCGCGTGGGCGCCAGCATCGGCATCAGCGTCTACCCGCAGGATGGCAACGACGCCGAAACGCTGCTGGCGCTGGCCGACATCGCGATGGAACGGGCCAAGGGCGACGACGCCAACCCGGACCGCAGCGTCGCGTTCTACAGCCAGGACATGAACAAGGGCATGCAGGAGCGCATGCGCATCGAATCCGGCCTGCGCCATGCGCTGGGCAACGGCGAGCTGGTGCTGTACTACCAGCCGAAGTTCGAAATCGCGAGCGGCCGCCTGGTGGGCGCGGAAGCGCTGGTGCGCTGGATGCATCCCGAGCGCGGCATCGTGCCGCCCGGCGAATTCATCCCGCTGGCCGAAACCACGGGCCTGATCGTGCAGGTGGGCGAGTGGGTGCTGGAAGAAGCCTGCGCGCAGGCGTCGATCTGGCAGCGCTCGGGCATTGCGCCGTTTCGCGTCGCGGTGAACGTGTCGGCGCGCGAGTTCACGCCATCGCTGCCGGAGCGTGTGGCCACCACGCTGCGCCGGTATCAGCTCGACCCGTCATGGCTGGAGCTGGAGATCACCGAGAGCACGCTGATGCACGACGTGGATCGGGTGACGGCGATCATGGACCAGATCACAGCGCTGGGCGTGTCGCTGTCGCTGGACGATTTCGGGACCGGGTTCTCGAGTCTGTCGTATCTGAAGCGGTTCCCGATTCATACTTTGAAGATCGACCGGTCGTTTACGATGGGGATACCAGCGGATGGGAGTGACTGCGCGATTGCAGGGACGATCATCAGCATGGCGCGGCAGTTGTGCTTGCGCGTGATTGCCGAGGGTGTTGAGACCTTGGATCAGCTGGCGTTTCTGCGCGGGGCAGGGTGTGATGAGGTGCAGGGGTATTTGTATGCGGCGCCGTTGCCGGCGTATGCGTTTGAGAAGGCGTTAAGAGAAAATTGGGCGTTGGTGGGGTAAGAGGGCAGAACTCCCTCACACAGCCGATGATTATGTATAATGCCGTGCAACAGGAAGCGTGGCCGAGTGGTTGAAGGCAGCAGTCTTGAAAACTGCCGACGGTGTGAGCCGTTCGTGAGTTCGAATCTCACCGCTTCCGCCAAATTCTATGGTCTAAGTCGTTGATTTTTAATGTATTTAAATAATTTCAACATCTTCCGACTTACAATTCACATATTAAACTCGTCAGTTTAATTTGGAAGCTTGAATCTGGTGGTCTGAAACACTGTATTGATGTCGAGTTGCAGGTCCAAGTTCGTAGTAAGTTACCCTACGCACCAGGCAGCGTTTTCCAACACAACACTATCAAGCTGCCAGCTAGTCGTCGTTCGTGTCGTGTCTCGTTTCCTACGCCGCTTCCCTGGCATGTACGGTCAACTGCTCGATGTTCGATCGGCACAATCGCTGCAGTAATTCGCGTTTACTTCGTTTTCTCAACTCTGGGCGACCGCGATCCATTCCATGTTGCTTCGCACGGTCGCGTCACTCTGAAGCATTTCGCTTTCGGAACTTTCCAAACTGCATTAACATCAACAGAATACTCGTCCCTTGCGGAGTGCTGGCTCTGTCGAATGCAACTGAGTTGCCGAGACTTCTCACTGGAAGCGTAAATACGAAATTCACTTCTGGAGCCTTTGGCCCAAACAGATAAGAGATATAAATGACCGCCCTCCGAACCTTCCAACCCTCCTCTGCATGCGCTTGACCGTGAGCAGCTAATCCAAATGGTGGAGGAGCTGCAGGAAAATCTGAAAATGCGGGATGTATTTTCACAATCTACGGGAACAGACACGAGTGATGCTACTTTGATGTGGCAAGGACGTAATCGTTTTCTTGCTAAGAACGCCTCGCCGGTTTCAATCTGTAGGAAGGACGAGCATAGTTACCCGGAAGGTGGAGGGGAGCATGGGATCATTGACGGCGATAATCTTGCAGTTATGCGATCCTTGCTGACAGAGATTAGTACGTCCTCGGGCCAAGTCATAGGCCGGTCAAGCGTAGCAATCTCAGCTGTACGCTGATTTTCAAGCGCAACGTAGGAGTGCGTGCAAAACACATTAAAACACCTAAAGAACTCGTTGCTGATTTGAAGTAATTGTAGGCGTCTGTGACAGATAGATCGTTTGATTTGAAGTGTGAATTTAGCGTGCTGTCGATAGCTATGCGAGTTAGAAATCTTACGGTGCCCAAGGCCGCTGTTTGCCAGCGTTGAGACGAATTAATTAAGGATTATATGAGCGAAAGCATTCAGGACCAGTTAGATAAGAACCGGCGAAGTGTAGCCTTTGATAGCTATGACTTGGCAATCCGTCAATTGGTGGATATGTTAGCTGAGAAAACCATTGACATTGCTCCAGAGTATCAGCGCCATTTCAAATGGAATGAGGAGCGCCAGTCACAGTTAATCGAATCACTCCTTCTCGGGATCCCAGTTCCTAGTCTATTTATGGCTACGAACCCAGATTCGACTTGGGAGGTTGTCGATGGATTACAGCGACTTACAACACTTATTAATTTTGTTGGAAGTGACGCGGATATAATCCGTGTTAATAAGCTTGGTAAAAAGTTAAAACTTTTTGGCCTGGAAAAGATGAGTTCGTTGAATGGCCTAACCTTCGAGGAGTTGCCGAAGTCTGTTCAGCTGACGTTCCTTACTCGGCCGATCCGAGTAACTGTTCTAAATGATCGAAGTGATTTTGGGGTTCGATACGATCTGTTCGAACGCTTGAATACTGGCGGAATTACCCTTCATCCTCAGGAGATCAGGAACTGTATATTTATTGGTGAGTTTAATGACTTCATCAAAAAGTGTGCTCAGCATAGGGCGTTTCGTAATGTTCTCAAGCTAGCAGCCGATGCAGAACGCTCCGGCAGCCATGAGGAGCTTGTATTAAAGTTCTTCGCTTACTACGAATGTGAAGAACAGTTCGTTCATAGCGTTGAAGGGTTTTTGAACAACTATATGGAATCAAAATCTAAGTCTTTCACGAATAAGCGCCAGCTCAAGGATAGATTTGAATCTACTTTCCGCGCGCTTGATGCTGCTCTGCCTGGAGGAATTGTTAGATCATCAAGGGTTAACACAACTCCACTGGTACTCTATGAGGCGATGAGCGTGGGTTTGGCTAAAGCTTTGGATGACGGCGCACTTATCGATGCTACATTGCTAAGAAATTTGCTCGACGACCCGAGTCTAAAAAGGCTTACGACTGGAGCTACTAATAGTCGGAAAATGTTGTCAAGCCGAATTGCTTATGTTCGCAATGGATGTCACAAATGACATTCGCTAGCTCTAGGCTAATTGCAACTGAGCGCTTGACGGAAGTCTTAATATATTTAAACCATGTTACAGCATGCGAGCCTAACCCAAATGTGATTGCTACCGGTAGCGGTCACATACCAACTGTGAATCCGATAGTACCGGCACACGTGAATGTTATGAAGGGCCTGTTCTTTGTGCAACTGTATGGGGCATTAGAAAAGTCGACTTCTCACGCTTCTCAGCTCCTTTTGTCAAAGATACACGCGTTGGCGCCAAAGAACGAACATGTGATAGTTCAATTCAATGTTGTTTCAATGGCTCGCAAATGGAAGTCTATTAAAGACACTGGTCATGGTAAGGCATTCGTTCAAATGACGAATTTCTTCGCGTCTCTTGAGTCGCCAGATTATTTTGGAATCGACGACACTTTGTTTTCATCATCTCTGCAAAATGTATGGGCGAAGACACTGGAGGACTTGTTCGCCTGTTTGGGTATGCCGAACCCGCTAAGTACTAGCGAGGGGGCTTTGGTCGATGAGCTTGTTGATAAACGAAATGCGGTAGCCCATGGTCGCGAAACTGCATCTGAGATCGGCCAACGATATACTACAAGCGATTTGCGAAAACGCCTGCAGGACGTCCAGACATTGATTTTCAAGCTGATAGACCGCCTTGAGGCATACTTCGACGCGCGCGAATTTGTTAAATCGTCCGCTCATCAGTTTTATTGAATTGGCTCATATTGATAATTTAAAGTCGGGTATAAACTGCTTTACAGACTCCCGACTTCCATCGATTTCTAATTATGCGGCAAAGTTAATTGAATATCATAATTGCATCAATTAGTGCTAGAATGAAATTTATGCTATCGGTGTTCACCGTTGCTTCGCGTAAGTACAGTACCGTCCAATCGTAGCTGCGCTCATTCAAGCTGCTTTGCCTGCTAAGGGTTTCGCGCAATAGTTATGCATACAGACCTTATCAGGCCTGCGATTTCCGCTGTGCGTCTCTTAATTTCTTCGGAGTATTCACGTCTAGTGTGCCGCTATCAGTCAAGTCGTCCGCCACCGGATTTGAACCTGCCTTCCCTTATGTAGACACGAAGAATGACAGGCGTGCGTGCTTGCTCGCGTGTATCGCAATCGTCAGCAGCACTTCATTAGAAGATGTTTTCAAGAACGCTCATGCTCTCGGAATGCCGAAGTCGGGAACTTATTACCAACGTCTCGATGAACAGTTTTGGCAAGCTTGGGTGCGTCCTTCGGCTGAGTTTTCACAGTTTGGAAAGAGGTTCAGAAGCCAGCGCATCTACCAGACCTTTGTATTGCCATGGTCGAATACGATGAAGTTTAGGAGATTGGACGTACTGTCGTTTGCCATCGGGCCAAAACGAGTTATGATGCTAAGATCGTTACTTACATGATCGATCCATCGGCCGATGAGCAACAGCTGCGTATTAGGACTTATCGATGTCCTCGCACCGAGCTGGTTTATCGGTACTCATCCGATGAAGACTGCGCCTTCAAAAAACAGTAACTAGACGTGTCTCATCGCGATCCGGCTTAATTTATTCTGGGAGCGCAATTGATGCATCTGGCCGGCTAAGCGAATTCTTGAGCTTAGTCTGGCAACTTTCATGACATTATGTATTGCCTTTGATCGAAAGTAGGATAGAGTATCAAAAAAAATGAAACGGCTCGCGCCGTTTTTTTTGCGCTAAACTGAACATGTCACCGAGGTATCATATTCAACTCTGCTTCAGAAGAGACAGCAGTGATTTGCGACCATCAGACAGTTTTTTAACCGTTGTGAACGCACGATAACACTCAGTTATAAACTACTAAAACAGTAATGAAACCATTCAAAAAATCGGGCGAAGTACCTCCAGATAGGCATATTGCTGCTATATCTGCACCCGTGCACGATAGCGTGCCACCAACTTGGGCCATTGACTATGCTGCCGCTGCACAGTCCGTAGCTACAACTACGGGCTATGCAGCCGACATGCGGCATTTTGTGAAATTTGGTGGAGCGATACCAGCGCTGTCTTCGTGCTACGGAACCTGCTAGTTTATTCTAGACCTCGGCCGCGGCGCGCGTAATGGCCCCGCGGGTGGCGGCGCTGGCGCCGTCGCCGTGCTGCTCGCTGCCCGATTGCAGGTTGCCAATAATGGCGCGCGTGTCCTGCTCGATAGCGCGCTAACCGCGCCGTGCCCTGAGGTCGAGCGCCCGGCTGCGGCCGGATATGTCGCGTGGCAGGAGTGGGCGATCGGGCTGCTGCACCAGTACGCTACGTGCGCGGCGCGCCACGCGAAGACGGTCCAGGCCTGGCGAAGTAAGATGGTGAAAAACCGACTTTAAGAGGCGGGGGGAGTGGCTGGAGCAGTAAACCAGCCTGTCGCATCCTTTAGCAACTGTGATTCAAGGATCTGAGTGCCGTCGGCCAATACGCCGATAATTGCACCAACCACTACCAGAACAGCAGTAATACTTTTCCATCCAAATTTCCTCGTTGGTGGAACTGGAGGGGGCAAAGGCGGCGGCGTAGATGGGGCACTGCTAAAAAAAATTCCACTTCCTGCAGATCTCGAGACAGATACGTTGCTGATAACAGTTGTCTTGCCGACTTGAGGCTCTACATGAATTCCATGGCTGCCGGCGTCTGTAATTATGGCTCCATGGATTTCGTTCTTTTCGTTGCTCATAAATTATGGGGATAGGTGATCGGTATCTTCTTAAACATCCGCGCGGGAACGAAAAAACCCAGCCGAGGCCGGGTTTATGCATGCCAAACTGATTTCAATTGTAACTCAAAGTTGGGTTCATTACTGGTCAAAATTTACTCTGCTATACTGTATAAATGAACAGTAATCCTGCCATGTGCTTTAAGCCCACGGTCACTAAGGGAGATCTGAAAACAATCTAAGATCGCAGTATAGATTAACCTGACGTGCGTGCTCTGCTGTAGGAGGCGCACGGCTGAGCGCTCTGGCGCTGTTGACGCATGACTATTTTCGGCAGAGCTCATCGTAGACGGCTCTAATCTTGACAGACTCCCTACTTATAACGCTGCAGGATGAACTGGTAGTCCAAGAGCCGGCGAAGTTGTAGGCTAATCTCTACTACTTAAACTTGCTGAATCGAATAGAAACAAGAGCCTACATGGCTACGGCAGGTAACTCCATGGTACAGCTGTCTTAACGTAAGCTTTTGATTTGAAAACAGAATTTTGCATTCCGTAGTTAGCTTCATAGACTGTCAGTGTTACCAACGCAGACGCGAAAAAAGCTACTGGCAGATTGATACATGATTAAGTGAGAAAAAGTTGACGGATAGCCAAAAAATAAGGCAGAGAATTATGTTTGGGGATCGTTCGTTTTTTTGACTTGACTAGATTTCTCAGCAGCGGCGCGTGCCCTTGCTTGAATACCACCTAATTTTCCGGTTGGGAGGCGGTCATATATCGAAGCGATAGATTTCTTGTTGGTAAGAAGTTCTTGTGCAACGATGTTGATGAGGTCGATTAACAAAAGAGCCGTATCCCGATCATCCCTAAGGTCGAGCTCCCCCGGATGTACCGCCTCGTTTCCGACGACTCTGACTGCATCGAATGCCTGTTGAAGGTGTGGGTCCATACCTTTGGTTACCAAGCTTTGGATATCCTGATTTATATCTTTACCGGGTTCACCTAACTGCTTGCATAATTTCTGTACAGCTAATCGTAAGAGCGCTGCTGCGCCTCTTGGCGATAACGAAATGATCGAGCGTGCCTCATCAATGTCAGCGCGAATATCATCATTAAGATCCGCATTGGGGGACGCACCAACTCGCGTATTAGGATGAATAAGTGAATGATGGTGCCAAAGCGCAATCTTGCTACACGAATAACACCGACTTACGTTCACGTTGTATAAGCGAAAAACTGATTCAGCATTACTTTTTTCTTCGAAGAAAATTTCTTTATTTGAAACTCGTTCTGCCCAATGGTGGATTTGCTGCATAACATCTGCATTTAGCTGCGAATCTCCGAAATCGAGGTCATCAACATTTCCAGGGAGGAAGGGCGTACGCTTATCGCCGCGAATAGCATTTCCAGACAGGTCATACCAAGTTTGATCTGCGTGTGCGCCGCAATAGGGGCAGGAAAAACTACGAGAGCGAATAGAAGGTTCGCGGAAGATCATTAGAACCACCCCTTAATAACCCGATTTGCCGGGTTGATTAGTTTTCTCGAGAAGGAGAACTGAAAAGTTGCAGATTTTCCTCAACACCAATAGTCCGCCTAGGTAAAACTGCACCAGCACGCCACCGCGATCAAGAATTTCCGTCCTGCGCCGGGTATTGCACTGTGACAATGCGGCGTAGTTGCGCGACCGGCGCGATGACCGTCGGCGCTGCGTAATAGTCGGCCCACACCTGCATCAGCACCTTACGCTTCTCGATTAGGTCACCTCGATTCGCGGCCTGACTGTGACACTTTACACTCATCATTTAACAGGGTGCGGAACGTAGTTCCGGCACTTTCGCCCTATCCAACTGGCTTGATTACCTTACCAACCCTGCACCGTAGGCCGCTGTCACCTATTATCGCACGTCAGTGTGTCATGCCAAGCGTGAATTCCTGACATGCTCGTCCAGCACAAAATTACCGAAATGACCCATCAGGCAACTCCTTACCGCACCATGGACAGAACTGTGCGAAGGCGTAGTCGTCGTTGATGCACCAACAGGGATCTTCATTTCTGAACATCTCGAATAAAAACTTTGTTCCATTGTCGCCGTCCACCGCTCCGTGCATATGAGCACAGCAGTATTTCTCCGCCCGTTCTCTCGCAGTTATTCGACTGGGGTCGATAAAATCCAGCCACTTCTGACATGATTGGCAATTTGCAACATGGATGATCTGTTGCGCGATCAACGGCGAAAAATTGTCGTCGTCCGCCGCGATGCAGCCGCTTACCGCCAGCCATACCGTCGAGTCACCCGTATCGCGTGGGTATAAGTGATCCAGCAGATCAACTCGCGCTTTCATGCAATTCATAACACCGCCTTTCAGTGGATTTTCCTCACACTCGCTGGTGAGCGATCCTTCTGTTTTCGGTATCGCTGCGCAACGCTAGCGAACGAATTGATGGGGCATACCTGACAGGGCAGGGAGTGGGTCATCGAGATGCCGGTACACGCTCAGGTCGAACAGATTGCCCCGACCGCACTGGCCTTCGAAGAGCGCCAGCTATGGATAGCTACCTGATCCCACAAGTCTAGACACTGATATCGGACACGGCACCTTGCCCGAACAACAACTGTGAATATTGTTAGACGGAAAGTCATGTTTCTCTTTAGAAATCTAGCAGAAGTGCGTGGATAATCGACCCCCTCAGCGACATCGTTCGCGCCCCACTTCCCATCCATCATGAAAAACTTCAGCATTAAGTACGTGATCGCCGCCGTCATCGGCTTGCTCATCCTTGCCGTGATCACCGTCGGCGCCCTTGGCTACCACGCCACGCAGCGCTCCGTTGACCTCCTCGAAAACCTCGCGCTCACCACGGCCAACCAGCAGATCGGCATGTCCGACCTGAAAATGCGCATGGAAACCAACCGCAGCCACATCCTGCAGGCGCTGCAGCACAATCCTGAAAACAAACACGCGTCGCTGCACAACCACCCGTTGACGTTCCACAGCGACTTCATCGCCAAGAACAGCGAAGAGATGCGCAAGGAGCAGCAAGAGCTGCAGGCGAGTTTGCGCTTTCCCGAAACGCGCGAGCGTTTTGCTGCATGGATGACAGCCAGCGACAACCTGGGCATCGACATGATCGGCAATGCCATGCGCGCGATTCAATCGGGTCAGTGGGATGACGCTAACCTGATGCTCGGCAAACAGATCAACCCGACGTACAACAAGTCGACCGAGGCATTCGCTGCATTGCAGACGCTAATGAGCGAGCGCAACGTCCGCCAGGGCAAGGAGCTGCACCAGGAACTCGCCGTGCTCAACACGGTCGTGATTGCCGCCATTGTCGTGGCGATCCTGCTCAGCATCGGTGCCGCGTTCTACCTGGTCCGTGCGATCAATACCCCGCTGATGCAGGCCGTGGCCGTGGCCCGCCGTGTTGCCGATGGCGACCTGAGTGTCCAGGCGCCGGTCCAGTCGACCAATGAATTCGGCCAACTGCTGGCCGCCCTGCGTGACATGACCGCGTCGCTGGCCGGTATCGTCAAGGATGTGCGTAGCGAAAGTGAAGTGATCGCCACGGCGTCGACCCAGATCGCCGCCGGCAATATGGACTTGTCGGCGCGTACCGAACAGCAGGCCAGCGCCATCGAAGAAACGGCCGCGTCCGTCGAAGAGCTGACCAGCACGGTGCGCCAGAATGCGGAAAATGCACGCCAGGCCAATGAGCTGGCGGCATCGGCTACGCAGATCGCCACCCGTGGTGGTTCAGTCGTGACCGAAGTCGTGGGTACCATGGGCGAGATCAACGCGTCGGCCCGCAAGATCGTCGACATCATCGGCGTCATCGATGGCATCGCGTTCCAGACCAATATCCTGGCGCTCAATGCGGCAGTGGAAGCGGCGCGTGCCGGTGAGCAGGGCCGTGGCTTTGCCGTCGTCGCGAGCGAAGTGCGCAATCTGGCGCAGCGTTCGGCCAGTGCCGCCAAGGAAATCAAGGAACTGATCGGCGACTCGGTCAGCAAGGTGGATGCGGGCACGCGCCTGGTCGACCAGGCCGGTGCAACGATGGAAGAAATCTTGCAGAGCGTGCGCCGGGTGGCGGGCATCATGGGTGAAATCAGTGTGGCCAGCGCCGAGCAGAGCTCGGGCATCGAGCAGATTCACCACGCGATCAGCCAGATGGATCAGGTTACGCAGCAAAACGCCGCCCTGGTCGAGGAAGCCGCCAGCGCTGCCACGTCGCTGCAGGAAAGCGCTGCCGGGCTGGCCGATCGCGTCAGTGTGTTCAAGGTCGCGCCGGCCGCCGTGTCAGCGCCAGCCAAACCGGTCACGGCGCGCCGCGCCAGCGCCATTCCTTATCAGGCGCAACTGGCCTGATGTAATGCCTGCCGTTGAAGAACGGCAGTTCAGCGACGCTCGCCAGCCTTGGCGGGCGTCATCTGCGCCGCATCGATGTCGGCGCCCCACGCATCCTTGCCCATCACCGCGGTGCCGTTAGCGGTGAAGTCCATGATCGCGTCAGCAGCACGCGCATAGCGTTCCCACGCCGGCAGCCCGGCCCCGTTCGGATCCCCGCGCTTCGCAAAATTCACCATATACGTACTCATCGTCTTGCCCATGCCAAGATCGCGGGCCGTCGCCTGCGCGCCGTACTTGATCGCCACCGTGTCGAAGAAGAACGGAATATCCGTCGCATGGCCGGCGCCGGCGCCCGGTTTTTCATTGGCCTGGTGCACGTACGAAAAGCGGTACGCATACACGGGCGCGCCGTGCCCGGCCAGCGTGCCGGCAAGGCTGCGCGCACCGGCCACCATATACCCGGTCTTGCCGCCGATATCCGCGCTGGTCGCACCGATCATCACCGGCACCTTGTGCATGCGGCCTTCAGCAAATGCGGCGCGTGAATCGATGGCCAGCTTGCCGTCGACATATGGGCCGTGATACGTCGGCTTGTCGCGCTGCATGAAGTTCGCCAGGTTCAAGCCATCGGCGATCGTGTCCGCCGGCAGCGCCCGCAGTTTCTCGAGCGCTTTCGGATCATCCGCCGCGATGCCCTTGCCGGTGGCGAAATTCACGCCAATGCGTTCGATGTCGGCCAACGGCGTTGGCGCCGTGCCGCCATCGCCGCCCGACATCACGACTGCCTTGGCAAACAACCCCTTGCTCATTGGCGAGGTCAGCAGGGTATTGACCGACATGCCGCCCGCCGATTCTCCGGCGATCGTGACATTGGCCGGATCGCCGCCGAACGCCGCCACATTGCGCTTGACCCATTCCAGCGCGGCGATCTGGTCCATGAATCCGTAGTTGCCAACCACGCCTTTCGCGCCGCTGGTGCCCGTCTCGCGCGTCAGCTGCGGATGGGCAAAGAACCCGAAGCGCCCGATGCGGTAATTGAAGCTGACGACGAGCGCGCCCTGTTTCGCGAGTTCGGCGCCGGAATAGGTCGGGGGCGACGCGCCGCCGTTGACGAAGCCGCCGCCATAGATCCAGACGATCACGGGCAAGGCGCCCTTGGCGTCGGCCGGCTTCCAGACGTTCAGGTACAGGCAGTCTTCGCTTGGCGTCGTGCCCAGTGGCGCGGCGTCGCTGGGGAAGGGCACTTGCATGCAATCGGCCGCGTAGGCGGTGGCCTGACGCACGCCCGGCCACGGCTTGGCAGGCGCGGGCGGGCGCCAGCGCAGCGTGCCCACCGGCGGCGCGGCGAACGGGATGCCTTTCCAGCTGGCGACGCCTGCATCGGTCGAGCCTGCCACCTTGCCTGTGTCGATGGTGATCACCGGCGTGCCTGGCGACGCGGTCGCGCCCGGGGCGGCCACGACGAGGGACACGGCAAGCAGGGGAAGCAGGGAACGATGCGACATGGATGGGGCCTCTTGATCGGTTGATTGAAAAGTTGTTAGCAGATAGTAATCGACCTGCGACAGTGAAGACGGTACGGCTGACGGCCGGCCGGATTGGCAGAGGGGGCCAATCTTGTCCTGAAGGTGGTCAATCCCCCCAATCTCCATTACAGTGTTGCAATTCATCCAAAATAGCGGCCCGGAAATTTATTTCCACGGCGCATCTGAACTAATCCGAATTCACTACCGGTTTCGGCGCTATCATGATGAGCTATTACCCGTTTGCTAATACCGCACATGCAAGGTTTGCTCTGTAGATTTCGACTGTCCACCCTGATGACCCTGGCCGTGTGCGCCACGGTGGCACTGACGGTCGCTCTGCTGCTTGCGGTGGTCAACCATTTTGCGGTGCGCCAGGCCAATGCTGAAGCGCAGTTGCGGCTGCAACAGTTGTCATGGCAAATGCGCGATTCGCTCAACCGCGTGGTCGAGCAGGCCACGGGCGACGCCCGCCTGCTGGCCGCCTTGCCGCAAGTGCGCAACGCGCGCAGCCCGGCCTCCGCGCGCATTGCGCTGGAAAGCCTGCAGCAGACATTCCCCGATTACGCATGGATCGGCCTGGCCGACATCGATGGCAAGGTCACTGCCTCCACCAAAGGCCTGCTCGAAGGCGCGGACGTCAGCGGCCGGCCGTGGTTCAAGTCGGGTCAGGTGGGCGTGCGCGCCACCGATTACCATCCCGCCGTCATGCTCGAAAAGCTCATGCCCCACGGTAGCGATCCATGGCGCTTCGTCGATGTCTCCACGCCCGTCTTCAGCCACGACGGCGAGATGTTTGCCGTGCTCGGCCTGCACCTGAGCTGGGACTGGGCACGGCGCCAGGCGCGCAAGCTCCTGACGCCGGCGCTGCGCGAGTACGGCGCCGAGATCCTGGTCGTGCGCAATGACGGGACGGTCATGCTTGGCCCGCAAGAACTGGTCGAGGAAAAGATTTCAACGGAAAGCCTGCGCCGCGCCAGGCTGGGCGACACGGGCGCGCTGCGCGAAGCCTGGCCCGACGGGCATACCTATCTCACCGGCTATAGCCAGACGGGCCAGATCGGCAACGAGGCGTCGCTGAACTGGGCGGTGCTGGTACGCCAGGACGAAGACAAGGCCTTGCAGAGCGCCAAGTTGCTGCAGCACCGGATGCTGATGTGGAGCGGCTTGCTGGGCGTGGTGCTCGCCGTGGTCGCCGCCTTGCTGGCGCAGCGCCTGGCGCGTCCGATGACGCGGTTGGGCGAAGCGATCGAGCGGGTGACGGAAGCGACTGCCGGCGGTCACGAATTGCCAGCAATTCCGCATATCCAGGGCTTCTACGAAGCCAATATGCTGTCGCGCACGATGCGCAATCTGGTCGAGAGCGAAGAGCAATACCGGCGTGCCTTGCAGCAAATGAATGAACACCTGGAATCGAAGGTGGCGCAGCGCACGGCGGAACTGCAGGCGCTGCTGCTGCGCGACGTGCTGACGGGTTTACCGAACCGGCGGGCGCTGCTCGAAACGCTGCCCGAGGCGATGGGCCGCGCCAGCCGGGGCGGGCGCCCGGCGGCGTTGTTGTTCATCGACATGGATGGCTTCAAGGCGGTCAACGATAATCATGGCCACGAAGAAGGCGACGAACTGCTGCGCCAGTTCGGTGCCCGGCTTGCCGGGGCCATTCGCATGACCGATATGGTCGCGCGCCTGGCGGGTGACGAATTCGTCGTCGTGCTGGAAATGCTGACCTCGCGCACCGATGCCGAGGAAACTGCCTGGAAGCTGCTCGACCGCGTGCGCGAGCCATATGCGCTCAGCACCACCGAAGTCACCGTGGGCGCCAGCATTGGCGTCGCGGTGTTTGCGCCAGGCGACAAGCCCGATCTCGATGCCTGGCTGGCGCGCGCCGACCATGCCATGTACGCCGCCAAGCGCGGCGGCAAGAATGCGGTGGCGCTGGCTGCCGTACCAATATGAGGCGCATGCTGGCCTTGACGCCCCAAGTTGTCCTTTGCGATTGCCAGTAGCCTCCATGAACCAGATCAGCCAGATCATCGCCACCATCAAGCGTCAGCTGAAACTGCAGGGGCTGACCTACCGTGACGTTGCCGTCGCGCTCGACTTGTCCGAGCCGAGCGTCAAGCGCCTGTTCGCCTGCGAGCAATTTACCCTCGACCGGATCGTCGAAATCTGCAGCCTGCTCGGCTTCACGCTGGCCGAGATCACACAGGAAGCCCAGGCGGGGCAGCGCCGCCTGCGTACGCTCAGTGGCGGGCAGGAAGCCGAGCTGGTGTCGGATCCGAAGCTGTTGCTCGTCGCCGTCTGCGCGCTGAACCACTGGCGCATGCTCGACATCCTCGGCGCCTATGATCTTACCGAAGCGCAATGTGTCCAGCACCTGCTCCATCTCGACCGCCTGCAACTGATCTCGCTCTTGCCCGGCAACCGTATCCGTGTCAACGTGGCGCGCGATTTCGACTGGCTGCCTGATGGCCCGATCCGGGCGTACTTTCGCGAGCAGGGCCTGCCCGAGTTCGTGGCTGGCGCGTTTGGCGGGGTGGGCGAATCGCTCGACTTTGCGCATGGGATGCTGACCGAGAGCGCGCGCGCCAAGCTGCAGCAGGAGTTGCGCCAGTTGCGCAGCCGCTTTGCGCAATTGCACGACGAAAGCCTGGCCGCGCCACTGGCGCAGCGGCGTGGTACCGGCTTGCTGCTCGCGCTGCGCGAATGGGAGCCAGCAGGGTTTGCGTGCCTGCGCCGGTAGAGTATGATCGATTGCACGTGCTGCAGGGTGACGGAGTGGAAGCAGCCGATTCTGTGAAGTAATGTGAAGTAATAGACAGATGGGTTCGCGACATTTCGCGGATAGTAGGTGTCAGGGAGAATGTGACGCCATGAAAATGTCTTTCATCGCTATGGCCGTGCTGGGTTCGAGTGCGGTATGTACTTCGGCGCAAGAATCGGCGGCCACCGCGAGGGGCGCCGGCAGCGCCGCGATCCCTGAAACCGTGTGCGCGCAGGAATGTCTGGCCCAGCTCCAGCTGGCCGCGCGCGCCGATGGCGCGAATGCGCCTGCCGGCACTGCCGTCTTCACTCATGAAACTGCTGCTGAGCCGCAGCCGGTCACCGGGCGCGCGGGCACGGGCACGGGCACGCTGACCGTTGGCCGGCAATTCAATATCGACTACACGACGCTCAATGATGTGGGCGACCCGTTTCACGGCGGCCTGGCCGCTCAGGCTGCGCCGCGCGGGGCACGCGCCGACGACAGCGTCGCCTACGAAGGCACGTTGGCAGGCCTGTCGACCGGCGCCAAGTGGGGCAAGGGCGACGTCGATGGTTCGCCGTCCGGTCGCGCCTGGGGCATGTCGGTCGGCGTCAATCTGGGGCCGCTGACACTTCGCGCGGCGCATCAGAACCGCAACGTGGCCAAGGTTACGCGCTACGACCAGGTCGACATCACGATGGCCGCCAAGAATTCGATTGTTGCCGCCAATATGCGCTTCGACTGGGGCACGGCCTATGCCGCCTACAGCGCCAGCCGCGGCTGGGGCAGCTCGCCGCTGTTCAATCCCGATAATCCCTACAGTGCCGGTGTGGCCGCCACGCGTTCCACCAACAGCCGCGATGTGCTTGCCGGCGTAGCCGTGCCCATGAGTCACTCGACCACGTTGCTGGCTTCCTACATCCGTCGCAACGACCGCGATCTGTCCAACCGCGATGCGCGCCAGGTCGCCGTTGGCGCCAGCTACGCCGTCTCGCGCCGCCTGGATTTTTACGCCGCGTATTCGCGCATCCAGCATCTGGCCGGCGTGCATCTGGGCGTCAAGCCTGGCAATGGCTCGTCGCTCAACGTCGGGATGCGGCGCGCGTTCTGACGGCAGCGCATTTCAGCTGTGATTCAGCCGCGATGCAGCGCGCGCCGTCCCTGCGTTGCGACAGGAATCGGCGAAATTCAGTAATGTGTCTCCATGGTTCATTAACTATTGAGGAGACCTTATGACTGGTACCAGCACACTTGATCCGGATAACTTCCCTGAAGCACCAGACCGC
>Ga0308158_10001996_pt1 | contig 20175 bp, 14 predicted proteins | sample PhyBR2_FD_201038 | JGI IMG/M metagenome (GOLD analysis project Ga0308158, IMG submission 201038) | Phyllosphere microbial communities from UC Gill Tract Community Farm, Albany, California, United States - DLSLB.R2 | ecosystem: Host-associated > Plants > Phyllosphere > Unclassified | place: USA...
CGCCACCCAGCGGGCCGCCATCGAATCCGTCCACCGCTCCTCCAGCGGCGAGGTCGGACGCGTGCGCTTCGGCTACTCGCATCCATCCTCCCGGGACCTCGCCGCCACCCTCGTGGCAGCCTCGCACGAACGCAATCCGGGCATCGCCTTCCACCTCGAGTCGACGGTCTATGCCGACGAAGGCCTCGAGAGGATCATGGACGGCACTCTCGACCTCGCGCTGGTCCGCTGGCGTCGGCGGCCTCCGCTCATCGCGGGTCGCCCAGTGGCGATCGAGCGCCCATGTGTCGCCTTGCCGAGTTCACATCGCCTGGCGAATCGGAAGAAGATCGACGTCGCAGAGCTCGCCGATGAGCCTTTCGTCCTCCTGCCCGCGCGCCCGAATTCGAACCTGCGCGAGACCGCCATGCGCCTGTGCCTCGATGCCGGGTTCAGCCCGCGCACGGTCCAGGAGGCCCCCGATTCGCAGTCGATCTCTGCGCTCGTGGCCGCCGGAATGGGTGTGACGATCACGTTCGACTCCGTCGCCGCCGGCTACGACTCGCGGATCACCGCCGTGCCGCTCGATCTCCCGAACGAAGCTACCCAGCTTCACCTCGCATACCGCCTCGACCAACAGGACGCAGCCCTGAGCACGGTCCTCGATGTCGCCGAGGCGGTCCTGCCGACAGTCCGCTGACCGACCCGATCGACGCAGGCTCGGCCAGCCCCGCGAATCTTGCGAATCGAATCCAGCGAACCCGCGTGCCGTCGCCGAGGCGACCCACCCACCAGTGCCACACCGTCACAATGGAGCCCATTCATTGAGACGCACCCTTGTCAGGCGCAATCCATTCGGATATGTTCATAAATGGGAAAGTATTAATACCAAATTCGGCGGTGATGCCGATCGTGTCGACGTTCCGGCCCCTCAGGCGGGACGGTGCGACCGCAACCAGAGGGAGACTCTGTGTCCGAAGACATCGTCATCTGCGAACCTCTCCGCTCCCCCGTGGGCGGATTCGGCGGACAGTTCAAGAACGTTCCGCATGAGGAGCTCGGCCGACAGGTCCTCGCAGCTCTGCTGGAGAAGACCAACCTGCCGGGCGAGGCCATTGAGGATGTCGTCCTCGGCAACTGCTATCCGCACATGGAGACTCCGGCGATCGGCCGCGTCGTCGCCCTCAATGCGGGACTGCCGATCACCGTTCCCGGCCGCCAGGTCGACCGTCGCTGCGGCTCCGGCCTGCAGGCGATCGCCGACGCCCACGCGATGATCTCAGCCGGCTTCGCCGACCTCGTCGTTGCCGGCGGCGTCGAGTCGATGAGCCGCGCACCGTTCTTCAACGAGGAGATCCGGTGGGGCGTCAAGGGCGGCAACATCGAACTCAAGGACGGTCTCGTCCGCGGCCGCCTCACCGCCGGCGGCAACGATTACCCGGTGCCCGGAGGAATGATCGAAACCGCGGAGAACCTGCGTCGGGAGTACAAGATCTCGCGGGAGGACCAGGACGCCTACGCCGTTGAATCGCATCGTCGGGCCGCCTCGGCGACGGAAGAAGGGAAGTTCGCCGACGAGATCGTGCCGATCACGCTGCCGGCCACCAGGAAGACCCCCGAACAGGTCATCACGACCGACGAGCACATCCGTCCCGGATCGACGGTCGAGAAGCTCGCGAAGCTCAAGCCGATGCTCGGGAAGTCCGACGATGAGGCCACGGTGACCGCCGGCAATGCCTCGGGCCAGAACGATGGTGCCGCGCTGTGCATCGTCACCACCGCAGCCAAGGCCGCCGAGCTCGGTCTGCGGGTCTTCGCCCGCATGCGCAGCTGGGCGGTGGCCGGAGTGCCGCCGAAGACGATGGGCATCGGCCCGGTCCCCGCGACTGCGAAGGCACTGCAGCAGGCGGGTCTCGAACTCGGCGATATCGACCTCATCGAACTCAACGAGGCATTCGCGGCGCAGGTGCTCGCCTGCACGACCGAATGGATGCTGTCCGAATCCGACTTCGCCGAGCGTCTCAACGTCAACGGCTCGGGCATCTCACTCGGCCACCCGGTCGGCGCCACCGGTGGGCGCATCCTCGCCACCCTGCTGCGCGAGATGGATCGCCGCGAATCGCGCTACGGCCTCGAGACCATGTGCATTGGCGGCGGTCAGGGCATGGCAGCCGTCTTCGAACGCGTGGCCTGACAGGACGGCCTCGCCTGAGGCTGATCGACTCGAGGAGCCAGCAGCTCACCGCAGGCCGAGTGAAGGGCCGTCCGCGTCTGTCGCGGGCGGCCCTTCACGCCGACTCAAGCCACCCCAGGGACGGACCGCCCGTCAGCGCTCGATCCAGTCCGACACCTTGGACGAAATCCGCGGAGACCCCGTTGTCTTCGCCCAGGTCAGCGCCGAGGATGAGGATCATGAACGCAACGAAGCAGCTGCTGACCGGGGTTCGGGTCGCCGATTTCTCCCGAGTCCTCGCCGGTCCCTACGCCACGGCGATGCTCGCCGATCAGGGCGCCGAGGTCATCAAGATCGAGATGCCCGGCTACGGGGACGATTCCCGACATCTCGGACCCTTCACAGATTCCGGGTCGACTTACTTCACCGGCCTCAACCGCGGAAAGCGCTCGATCGAGGCCGATCTCAAGGACCCGGAAGACCACGCTCGACTGCTCGATCTCATCGCGAGCTGCGATGTCGTCGTCGAGAACTTCCGGCCCGGAGTCGCCGCAAAGCTCGGCCTGTCCTATGAGGACCTCAAGGCCGTCAAGCCCGATATCGTCTACGCGTCGATCTCCGGCTTCGGACAGCACGGCGCCCAAGCAAAACGCCCCGCCTACGACACCGTCATCCAGGCCCTGAGCGGGCTCATGGCCTCGACCGGCTTCCCCGACGGCTCCCCCACCCGAGTCGGCGAATCCATCGCCGACGTCTCCGCCGGAGTCTTCGCCGCCTTCGGCGTCTCCTCGGCGCTCTTCCACCGCCAGACGACCGGCGAGGGCGCCCATATCGACATTCCGATGCTCGACGTCATGCTCGCCATGCAGCCGACGAACGCCTCCCTCCACTCCGCCGGATCCGCCCCCACCCGGGTCGGCAACCGCCACCCCGTTTCGGCACCGTTCGACACCTATCGCGCCGCCGACGGACTCCTCGTCATCGCCGTGGCCAACGACCGGCTCTTCGGTACTCTTGCCCAGACCCTCGGCAAGCCGGAGCTGGCCACCGATCCGCGCTTCGCCACCGACGGCCATCGATCGGACAACGACGAGGCTCTGCGCATCAAGATCGAAGAATTCACCACCGGGCGCACCGTGAGCGAGCTGTGCGGGATCTTCGATGCCGCCGGAATCCCGAACTCCCCCGTCCTCGATTTCGCCGAGGCGGTCACCGGCCCCATCGGCTCCGATCGCGATCTCACTGCCACCGATCCCCGGTCCGGACACGCCTTCCTCGGCCACCCGCTCCTTGTCGACGGCACCCGCCCGGCGTCCGCGCTTCCGGCGCCCCGCCTCGGCGAACACAACGCCGACTTCGCCGCACCCACCGACGCACTCTGACCTGACCGGCTGGCGCCGACCTCGCCGAGGCGGCGCACTCCGCACGAATCCCCTGGCCTCTCAGTCAGGATTCCCCGATCCTCCTGGTCGGGACCCCATCCAATTCCATCGAACCGATCCCCATTGCAAAGGAGCACTCTTATGGCCTTCGACATCACCGCCGATGAACAGGAACTCGTCGACGCCGTCGTCTCGATCAGCAAGGACGTCCTCGTCCCACAGGCCGCGGCCGCCGACGCGAACGAACGCGTCTCCGACGAAACCCTGAAGACCCTCGCCGAGGTGGGGGTCATGGGGCTCAACCTGCCCGAGGAATTCGGCGGGCCCGGCGTCGGTTCGGTGGCGATGAGCCAGATGGTCGCCGCCATCACCGAGGCGTGCGCATCGACCGCGTCGATCGTCACCGCGCAGTTCCTCGCCACCGACTCGATCCTCCTCGGCGGCACCGATGCCCAACGCGAAGCGTGGCTGCCACGTGCCGCTGTCGGCGAGGTCATCGGCGCTTTCGGGCTCACCGAGCCGGGTGCCGGTTCGAACCCGGCGGAGATGTCGACGAAGGCCACACGGGTCGACGGTGGTTGGCATCTCAAGGGCACGAAGTGCTTCATCACCAACGCCGGCTTCGCGGACTTCATCATCGTCTATGCGAAGACCGACGTCGATGCCGGCCACAAGGGCATCAGCGCATTCATCGTCGACACCGCGGCCGCCTCGGCGGGGCTGGATTTCAATCCCCCGGAGAAGACGATGGGCCTGCGCGGCAGCCCGGTCTTCGAATTCGTCATCGACACGGTCGTCCCCGAGGATGCCCTCCTCGGGAACGCAGGCGAGGGCTTCACCACGGCGATGCGCGTGCTCGACCGTGGTCGCATCGAGGTCGCGGCGATGAGCCTGGGAATCGGCAAGGCCGCTCTCGACGCCGCCGTGGATTGGGCGGGCGAGCGCAAGATCAGCGGGAAACCGCTGGGCCGCCTGCAGGGCATCGCGTTCAAGCTCGCGGACATGTACACGAAGTACCGGTCGGCGTGGCTGCTGACGATGGACGCCGCCGAACAGCGCGATTCGGGGGTCGATTTCACCCGGTCTTCGGCCACGGCAAAGCTCGCCGCCTCCGAGGCGGCCGCGTACATCGCCGATGAAGCCCTGCAGATCCACGGCGGCTACGGCTTCACCCGGGACTTTCCGCTCGAACGCTACGTTCGAGATGCCCGAATCTACCGCATCTACGAAGGCTCGTCGGAGATCCAGCGCACGATCATCGCGCGCTCTCTGTCGAAGTAGCGGCCGGTGCGGCCGGGAGACCGGGCGCGAAACAGCACCGAAACGTGTCGGAGTCTACGATCGGCACGGTGTCTGAGGGCGAGTCGGTCGTTCCTCGGACCCCCGCTCCGATGTCCGGACGTTCCGGGCCGCCTCGGCGAGATTTTCCGATATTTCGGACAGAAAGTGTGATCTGGACCTCGTCGGGTGTTGTGCAGTGGTGCCACACTGAACCAGGTCCATCAGTTCAAAGGAGACAATCATGGCTAGTACGACCAATTCGGGGATCGAGAAGCGGTCCATCGAGATGGTGCCTGACGCGGAGCGTCACGGAACGCCACGTTCCCAGTTCACTCTGTGGTTCGGCGCCAACACTCAGATCACTGCGATCGTCGACGGGGCTCTGGCCGTCGTCTTCGGTGCCGACGCGCTGTGGGCCATCATCGGCCTGCTCATCGGCAACATCATCGGCGGAATCGTCATGGCGCTGCACTCGGCGCAAGGTCCGCAGCTGGGTCTGCCGCAGATGATCTCCTCGCGTGCCCAATTCGGCATCATCGGTGCGATCATCCCGCTCGTGCTCGTCGTGCTCATGTACATCGGCTTCGCCTCGACCGGCGCGGTCCTGTCCGGTCAGGCAGTCAACCTCATCATCGGCGTGCAGACTCCGTGGATCGGCATCGTCATCTTCGGCGCGCTCACCGCCCTGGTGGCCCTGCTGGGATACAAGTACATCCATGTGCTCGGGCGGATCTCCTCGGTGACGGGTCTTCTCGGTTTCCTCTTCATCACCTACTGCGTGCTCACGCAGGTCGACGTTCCCGGACTGATCTCGGGTTCGTCGTTCGCCTTCCCCGCCTTCCTCTCCGCGATCGCCCTGTCCGTGGGCTGGCAGCTGACCTACGGCCCCTACGTCGCCGACTATTCGCGATACCTGCCGCGGTCGACCCCGTCGTCGAAGACCTTCTGGTTCACCTTCGGCGGATCGGTCATCGGATCGCAGTGGTCGATGACCCTCGGCGCGCTCATCGGGGCCGCCGCCATGACGGAATCCGGCAACGAATTCGTCGAGAACCAGGTCGCCTACGTCGGTGACATCGTCGGCGGCGGCGTCTTCGCGCTCCTCATCTTCATCGTCATCCTGCTGGGCAAGCTCACCGTCAACACGCTCAACGCCTACGGTGCGTTCATGTGCACGCTGACGATCCTCACCTCCTTCGGCAACAAGGCGACGATCCGTCGCTGGACCCGCGCGGTCTTCGTCATCGGCATCGTCACCCTCACCGTGCTTGTGGCGCTGCTGGCCTCGGCGGACTTCCTCGCGAACTTCAAGAACTTCGTGCTCGCGCTGCTCATGGTGTTCACGCCCTGGAGCGTCATCAACCTCACCGACTACTACCTCATCTCGAAGGACCGCTTCGACATCCCAGCCTTCTACGACCGTCATGGTCGCTACGGCAACTGGAACTGGCGCGCGCTTCTCGCCTACGGCATCGGCGTCGTCATCCAGATCCCGTTCCTCGCTCAGTCCTTCTACACCGGACCGCTGGTCGCCAAACTCGGCGGCGCGGACATCTCGTGGCTCGTGGGCATCGTCGTCACCTTCGTCCTCTACTTCGTGCTCATCCGCAACCACGGAGTCGCCCCGAAGGAGACGATCTACCCCAGCCTCGAGGAACTCGAGCGCAAGTGAGCCCCACCCTCACCGAGGCGGCACTGCCCATCCCGGGCAGCTGACCTCGGCGGGGTGGTTCCGCTCCTCCAACGGCCGTCGGCCGGCAACGTGCTTCGCTGCCGACCGGCGGCCGTCGTCGTGTCCCCTGTGGGTGGATCCACCTCGAAACCTGCATGAAAATCAGGGTGGATCCACCCGCAGGGGACATCAACGGTTCCCGCAGCGCGGCAGATCAGTCGCCGAAAGCTCTCCCCAATCAGATCGCCACTTCACGCTCACAACGAGCAATCGATCATCGTCAAACCCACCCCTCCTGCGCAGTTCATGCACTATTGTTGCGCAAATCACGCATTTGATGGCACACTTGCATGAGCCGTGCCGACCGGGCCGTCGTCCTTCGATTCGCCCCGAGACACCGGCACGATCACTGGACAGATCCACCTTCGTGCAAGGAAGCCGAGTATGACCGCGCAGAACATCGACCGGGACGACCGCGCAGGCGCCGACGCCGCCGTCGACCCCTACCATCTCGACCCCAAGGACGTGCTCGAACCGCCCACGACCTTTGCGGGCAAGCTCAAGTACCTCGGTCCCGGTCTTGTCATCTCGGCCGCGGTCATCGGCTCCGGCGAACTCATCACCACCACGGCGCTCGGGGCCAAAGCCGGATTCGTCCTCCTCTGGCTCGTCATCATCTCCACCGCGGTCAAGGTCTGGGTCCAGCTCGAGCTCGCGCAGTGGACCATCCTCTCCGGCAAGCCCGCGCTCGAAGGCTACGGCCACGTCGGTCCCCGCCTCATCGGGCGTGCCGGGTGGATCAACCTGCTGTGGATCCTCATGGACTTCGCGAAGGTCCTCCAGCGCGGCGGCATCATCGGCGGTGCCGTCGCTGCACTGAGCATCATGCTGCCCGTCTTCGGCGAGCCGCTCTCGACTCCGTCTCTCGTCTTCTGGACGGTCGTCTCGCTTGCGGTCGTCATCGCCCTGCTCGTGACGAACAGGTACAGCATCGTCGAGAAGTTCTCCGTCGGCGCGGTCATCATCTTCACGGTCTCCACCGTCGGACTCGCAGTATCGCTGCCCTTCACCGACTTCGCCTACACCTCGGCGGACGTCATGAGCGGACTGACCTTCGCCATTCCCGCCGGCACCCTGGGCTTCGCGGTCGCGATGTTCGGCATCACCGGCGTCGGCGCCGACGAGATGACGACATACACTTACTGGTGCCTCGAAAAGGGCTACGCCCGCTACACCGGTCCGAACGACGGCACCGCGGAACGCGCCCGCCGCGCCCGCGGCTGGATCTCGGTGATGCGCACGGACGTGCTCGTCTCCTGGATCGTCTCGACCGTGTGCACGATGTCCTTCTACGTCATCGGCGCGGCCATCCTCCACCCGCAGAACCTCGTGCCCGAGGGCAACGACATGATCACCACGCTGTCGTCGATGTACTCCTCGACGATGGGTGAAGCCGGACACTGGATCTTCCTCATCGGCGCCTTCGCCGTCCTCTTCTCGACCTTCATCGCCTCGACCGCGAGCGTGCCCCGGCTGTGGACGAACACGGTGTCCATCCTCGGCCTCTTCGAATGGGAGAACACCCTCACCCGTGGCCGCATCATCCGTGTGCTCACCGTGGTCTTCCCGATCATCTGGGCACTGAGCTACCTCATCATCCAGTCCCCGGTGATCATGGTCCAGATCGGCGGTGTGGCCAGCGGCGTCTTCCTCGTCGCCGTCGTCATCGCCGTCTGGTACCTTCGCTCCCGAGAGGTGCCGGCCGAGTTCAAGTCCAACCACTTCTTCACGGTGATGCTCGTCTTCGCCTCCCTGGCGATCGGCCTGCTGGGCATCTACACCGTGTTCGAGACCTTCGGAATCGAGATCGGAGCCTGATGCGCCTCACCGTCCTCACCCCGTCTTTCGGCAAGCAGTCGAATACCCCTCGCGCTCGCGCAGACGAGCTCGGCCTCGACCTCGACTACCGGACCGAGAATCATCCCAAATCCGGGTCCGACCTCATCGAGACGATCTCCGGCGCCGAGGCGGTCCTCGTCGGTCTCGATCGGATCAACGCCGAGGTGCTCGCCGCCTGTCCCGACCTCAAGGTCGTCGCGAAGCACGGAGCCGGAGTCGACAACATCGACCTGGACGCCGCCGCTGCCGCCGGAGTCAGGGTCGTCAACACTCCCGGAGCGAATGCCGAGTCCGTCGCCGACCTCACGCTCGGGCTCCTCATTATGGGCGCCCGCCGGATTCGCGCCGCCGAGGATTCGCTGCGCACCGGCGAGTGGGGCGTATTCTTCGGTTCGCAGCTGAGCGGCAAACGCCTCGGCATCCTCGGCTTCGGCCGCATCGGGCGGGAGGTCGCGAAGCGTGCCGCAGGATTCGGCCTGAGCATCGCCGCATACGATCCGTACGTCCCCGATGAGGCCATCGCCGAGACGGGGGCCGAGCCCCAGAACCTCGCCGAGGTGGTCGCAGGGTCCGATTTCCTCACCCTCCACCTGCCCGGTGGCGACGAGCCGCTGCTCGATGCCGAGCTTCTCGCCACGATGCCCAAGGGTGCCGGGCTCATCAACGCGGCCCGTGGCGGGCTCGTCGACGAGGCAGCTCTGGCCACGGCTCTTGAGTCCGGGCGGCTGTCATTCGCCGCCCTGGACGCCTTCGCCACGGAACCGCCGGCGGCGGACGATCCGCTGCTCTCCGCGCCGAATCTCATCGCCACCCCGCACATCGGCGCCTACTCGGATATTGCGAACGCGAACATGGGAACCTGGGCCGTCGAAGACGTCGTCCGGGTGCTGCAGGGCGAAGAGCCCCGCTTCCCCGTCGCCTGACCGATACGTCGATCAGCTCAGTTCCCCTCTGCCGGCTCGGCTGTCGGCTCCGGCGCGTCCAAGCGCTGATTCAGATTTCGTTGGCGAGCAGGAACTCAGGGAGTCTGCGATGTTTGATTCCATTCACGTTTCCTCCGACAAGAGGGTCGAGTGTCAGCAGGTATTTCGGATGGTTGTCCGCAATCGCTTCGAGCGGCCGATGTTCTCGGTGGCGGGTATCCTCAGTCGCGATCGTCGTGGCCACCTGGATGTAGACGACCTCGTCGGCACGCTGAGCCACAAAATCGACTTCGGCTGTTCCGATCCGACCGATGGTGACCTCGTAGCCGCGTCGACGCAGCTCCATCCACACGATGTTCTCCAGCACTCCCGGCAGACGCTGGTCCGAGTAGCCGAACAGGGCATTGACGATGCCATGATCGCCGACGAAGTGCTTCTCATCTGTCGCGAGGATGGCCCTGCCGTGCAGATCGAACCGAGGAACTCGTGCGATCACGAAGGCTTCGGACAGTGCCGTCAGATAGTTGAGCACGGTCTCATGGCCGATCGACCGGCGCTGAGACTTCATGAAGTCGGCGACACGTCGAGCGGAGAACGGATTGCCGACATTGTCGATCGCGAACGCGGCGACGCGTTCGAACATATCAGCGTCACGGATCCGATTCCTCGCGAGCACATCCCGGACGAGCGTGGACCTGTAGATGTCCATGATCATCGAGCGGGCGTCGACCTCGTCGAGTGGCAGCATGTGCACACCGGGGAATCCGCCGAGGCGCAGATAGCGTGTGAACTCGGCATCTGTGCCCCCCATGTCGTCGGCGGCGAACGCCTCTCGGAACGACAGGTATTCGCGGAAGGACAGTGGCCATACTTCGATCGTCACGTACCGCCCGGCGATGTAGGTCGCGAGTTCGCCGGACAGCAGTCGCGAGTTCGACCCAGTGATGTAGAGATCAGTCCTCCCCTCGGCAAGAAGCGAATTGACCAGGCGCTCCCACTCGGTGACTTCTTGGATCTCATCGAGGAGGACGTAGGTGCGGCCCTCGCTCGGGAGCACATCCTTGAGGTGCGCATTGAGCGCTTGAGCCGATGCCAACGACGCATGTTCGAGGGAATCGAAGTTGAGATGCACGATGCGTTCGGGGCCGATGCCACGCGCGATCAGCCGCTCGACGACGAGGTCGAGGAGCCGCGATTTGCCGGACCGGCGCAATCCGGTGAGCACTTTGACGACCGGAGCGTCGATGAACGATTCGAGCTTCTCGAGATACTTCGGCCTGTCGACGATAGACATCGCACTACCCCCTCACTGTGGCGATCACAATCGCCGCACAGGTCGATCTGACCCATGGTGGCGATTATAATCGCCACAATCTGTTGAGTGAAGGATTCTGGCGGTTGTAATCGCCACGGAACGGGCGGATCAGGTCAGCCTGTCTCAGGCCAGGCCGCGCTCCACGTCCGCGGCCACTGTCGCAGCGACCTGCTTCTTCGCTTCATCCGAGAGCGCGTTGAACGGCGCCCTGGCCGGGCCGAGGCCGAATCCGCGTTCGTTCGCAGCTGCCTTGACGACGGTGTTCGGGTTGCCGAGCGCGAGACAGTTGCGGATCGGGCGAATGCTGTCCTGTGCAGTGCGCGCAGCATCGGTGTCGCCGGCGACGAACAGGTCGTAGATCGAGGCCATCGTCTGCGGGTAGATGTTCGCGATGCCGCTGATCCCTCCGGCACCTCCTGCCAGCAGGGTCCAGAGAATGAGGGAGTCATTGCCGGAGATGACGTCGAAGGTCTCGCGATCGGTGCGCTCGAGGTACTGCAGGATTGTGTCGAAGTTCCCGCTCGAGTCCTTGACTGCGGTGATGTTGTCCACGGCTGCGAGCTTTTCGAGCGTCGCCGGTGCCACGACATTGCCGGTGCGTGCGGGAATGTTGTAGACGATGACCGGAACGTCGACGGAGTCGGCCACGGCCCGGAAGTGATTCTCGATCTCGACCTGCGAGGCGGCCGCGAAGTACGGGGTGATGATCGACAGCGCGTCGGCACCGGCCGCAGCGGCATCGGCGGCGATCGCGATGGTCTCCCGGGTCGTTGCGGCTCCGGCACCGATGACGACGGGGACGGCGCCGGCCACCTCGTCGATGACGATCCGCGCGGCCTCGGCGCGTTCATCGGCGGACTGGGCGTAGAACTCACCGTTGGTGCCGAGGGCGAAGATGCCATGGATGCCGGCGTCGAGCTGACGGCGGACATGGGCTCGCAGAGCGGACTCGACGAGGTTCTCATCCCCGTCGAACGGGGTGGCGATAGCGGCGAGGATTCCTGAGATGGATGACATGATTTCCCTTCGAACGGTTGGTGCAGCCGAGCCTGTGCAGGGTTGCGAAATCGGTGGAGACGGATGCGGGCCGGCAGCTCTGCCGACAGCTCTTGATTCGTGAGTCAGCGGTTGTACTTCGGCTGGGAACCGCGGATTGCGGCGGTGGCGTCATCGACGGCGGTGAGCACATCGGCCGGCAGCGGGCCTTTGGCGATTGCGGCGATATTGCCCTCGAGCTGGGAGACGCGGCTGGCTCCGAGCAGCAGGGCGGAGATTCCGGGTGCCTCGGCGACCCAGCGCAGGGCGAGCTCGGCCTGCGGGATCCCGGAATCGTCGGCGACGGCGGCAAAGGCCTCGACCGAGGCGAGGACGGAGTCGGAGAGGTAGCGCTGCGAGTACATCTCTGCCAGCACGGATCCCGAGAAACGGTCCCCCGTTCCGTCGGTCGACGGGCGGCGGGCGAGCAGGCCCCCGGCCAGCGGGTTGTAGGCCATCGTTGCGATGCCGTGGGACTGTCCGCATTCGAGCCATTCGTCCTCGATCCGGCGGGCCAGGACGCTGTAGACGTTCTGCGCCACGACGGGGCTTGGAGCGCCCGCGCGCTCGGCGGCGGCGATGACGTCGACTGCCTGCCAGGCGGCGAAGTTCGAGATGCCCAGCGCGGTGATCTTGCCTTCGGCGCGCAGGGCGGCGATGGTCTCGAGCGTCTCGTCGAGCGAGGCCGCACGGTCGGGCTGGTGGAGATAGAAGAGGTCGATCGATTCGACGTCGAGGCGTCGCAGCGATCCTTCCACGCTCGCGCGCAGGCCGGCTGCGGACAGCGGCGAATGCTCGCCGGCGTCGGCGTGGGGCATTCCTGCCTTCGTCGCGAGCACGATCCGGTCGCGGTGCTTCTTCACCAGCGGCGAGATCAGGCTCTCGGTCGTCGACTTCGCATATCCGTTGGCGGTGTCGATGCCGGTGATCCCGGCCGCAACGGCTGCTTCGAAGACCTCGTGCGCTGCCGCTTCGGTCACGGTGTCGCCGAAGGTCATCGTGCCGAGCACCAGCCGGGACAGGGGGACGGAGACTCCGTCGAGCGTGATGGTCGAGTCTGTGGTCAAGGGAGTCTCCTCGTTGAGTGGGGCAGATCGTCGATACACCGATCTTCCCATTTGTGCGTGGATCGTGCAACAGCTTGCGCATTCCGCGCACACATGTCAGTGTAGAGGGTGTTCAGCCGGACCGGACGCAAAGGAGTGCCATGTCAGCAGGCGAATCCGGTGTCCTGGTCATCGCCGACGATCTCAGCGGCGCCGCCGAGGTCGCCGCCACGCTCGATCCGGGCACCCCGATCGTTCTCACCCCGTCGAGTGCAGAGTCCGCGACCAGCTCAGATGACTCCATCGCCGAGGCGAACGCCGGCGCAGAATCCGATCGGCCCTTCACCGAGGCGGCCCACACCGGTCCCCGGAACCTTGTCGTCGATCTCGACTGCCGTTATCTGCCGGCCGAGTCGGCCGGCGCCCGCACTTCGGCTGCGCTTCGTGACTTCGGCTCGTCACGCGCCACACTCATCAAGGTCGATTCCCTGCTGCGCGGCAACATCCGCGCCGCGCTCGCTGCGACCGTCGGCCACGCGACCGGCCCCGTGTTCTTCGCTCCGGCGCTTCCGCAGCAGGCCCGCACGGTCGTCGGCGGAGTGCCCTTCGACAACGGAATTCGGCTGAGCAGCACCCGCGCCTGGAGCCTCGAGGACGGCAGCGCACCGGAGTTGCTTTCGGATCTGTGCCCCGTCCCCGCCCGCCATTTGGGTCTCGACGAACTGCGGTCTCTCCCCAGCACCGATGCTGCCGACGTCTTTGACAACGCCGCTGACAGCCGCGACACCGCTGCCAGTTCGGAAGCCAGTGTCGACGTCTCGAATGTCGGCTTCGGCGGCGAGCGCCTCATCACCGCCGACGCCGAGACGATGGAGGATCTCACCCGTATCGTCGCTCTCGCCGAGGCGACCTCGGCCATCCTCGTCGGCACTTCCGCACTCGCGCGCGCCCTGGCCGAGCGTCGACGACGTGAACTCCCTGCGCCAAGCGACGCATCTGCCCTGGCCGATGTGGGTGACGCTGCAGCTGAACGGCCCGAGCCCTCATCATTTCCGCGCACGCCCGCACGGGTGCTCACTCTCCTCGGCACCGCGGCAGAGAGGATCGAGGCGCAGATCGCTCACCTGCGTGACCACTCGGACACTCGTGTACTCGACTTTCCCGCCACAGAGGTAGCCGCGTGGGCCGACGATCCGCGCCGTCTCGACGATTCCGCCGTACGTGTACGCGCGGCGCTGACCGAGTCCCACCTCGTCGTCCGACTCACCGACACGGGAGCCTCCGTCGACCCTCGGCCACTGCCGGGGCTCCTCGCCGAACTCACCACCCGTGCACTGTCCGGATTCGGTCCCATCGCCCTCGCAGCCGCCGGCGGCGAGACGGCACGAGCCGTGTTCGACCGCCTCGGCGTGCACCGGATCGAAGCGATCCGCGAGATCCACCCGGGGGCGGTGCTGTCCACGGTCGGAACCGCCTCGGCGAGCATTGCCGACGACGTCGACCTCGCCGCCGTCGTCACCCGGCCCGGCGGCCAGGGCGGACCCGATTCCCTCACCCTCATCCACGCGGCTCTGACCACCGGTGAGCCCACCACGACCACCGCGGCCATCGTCGCGAACCACGAAGGAGAGTCAATGAACGCGCTTCCCACAGTCGCAGTGACCATGGGCGATGGGGCCGGCGTCGGCCCCGAGATCTGCATCGCCGCCTGCCTCGACCCCTCGGTACTCGCGGTCGCTGCGCCCGTCGTCATCGGGGATGCCGCACGGCTCGAGCAGGCCGCGCAGGTGCTCGGCACCGCGGTCGAGGTCCGCCGAGTCGACTCCCCCTCTGAGGCCGAACACGTGCCCGGAGTCATCAACGTCATCGACCTCGCCCTCCTTCCGGGCGATCTGCCCTGGGGCGAACTCTCCCCCGTCGCCGGAGACGCCGCGTTCCGCTACATCGAACGCGCCGCGCAGCTGGCGATGTCCGGTGAGGTGCAGGCGATCTGCACGGCGCCGCTCAACAAGGAGGCCCTCCACTCCGCTGGGCACAAGTACCCGGGGCACACCGAGATGCTCGCTTCGCTCACGGGCACCGAGGAAGTCTCGATGATGCTCTCCTCCCCCAAGCTGCGTGTCATCCACGTGACCACCCACATCGGACTCATCGACGCCGTGGCGAAGATTGAACCCGGCCTCGTTGAGCGCACCGTCCGCCGCGGCCACGATGCTCTCGTCCGGGCCGGACTGGAACGACCGCACATCGGGGTGTGCGCGATCAACCCGCACGCCGGTGAGAACGGGCTCTTCGGCTACGGCGAAGAGGAGGAGAAGATCACTCCGGCGATCACGAAGCTGCGGGCCGACGGCATCGACGCCGTCGGGCCCCTGTCTGCCGACACCGCCTTCTTCCTCGCCGGGCGCGGCGACTACGACCTCATCGTCGCGATGTACCACGATCAGGGGCACGGCCCCATCAAGGTCCTCGGCATCGATGCCGGCGTCAACATCACCGTCGGCCTGCCGGTCATCCGCACCTCGGTCGATCACGGCACCGCGTTCGACATCGCCGGCACCGGCAAGGTCGACACCGAGTCGATGAGCGAGGCGATGCGTCAGGCTGCGGCTCTCGCCGTCGTCTGAGTTCGGAAGGTCATCCGGCGGAGGCGAGGTGCGGTCCGCACAACGGAACACCGTGCCAGCGCCAAGGCGGTAGTGCGATCCGCGCGTCACCATTGTCTGAGTTCTGCGCGGTTCGCGCGATAATCCGCGATACAGTGGCGATCAACGGCAATCCGACAGGAGAGACATGAACGCAGGCGAACGTCGCGAGGAGATCCTTCAGCTGGCGCGCACCCAAGGTGAGATGAGTGTCGAGACTCTGTCGGAGATGCTCGGAGTCACCGCGTCGACCATCCGCCGGGACCTGGCGAAGCTCACCGATTCCGGCGAATTGGCCCGCACCTACGGCGGTGTCATCGCTGTGCCCACCGAGGCGGAGACCACTCTGGCTGAACGGTCGCACGAAGCCCCCGAGGTCAAACGCGCGATCGGTTCCTGGTGTGCCAAGCAGGTGCCGGCGGGCTCACATGTGCTCCTCGACGCAGGCACGACAACCGCGCAGGTTGCGCGCGGACTGCGCGAGACGTCCCCGCTGTCGGTCGTGTCGACCGGGTTGACATCGCTGCAGCAGATGGCTGATCTCGAGGGGGTCGAGTTCACCCTTCTCGGCGGCAGATATCGTCCCGTCAGCCAGGGCTTCATCGGCCCCATCACCGAGGCGGGGCTGGAGAAGTTCACGTTCGACTTCGCCTTCCTCGGCGCCGATGCCGTCAACGCTGAGGACGGTGTGTGCGAAGCCCTGCCCGAACAGGTCCGCCTCAAGGAACTGATGAGCCGCCGCGCCACCCACGTCTTCGTCGTCGCGCACGCTGAGAAGCTCGGCCAGCGGCCCTTCCATGCCTGGGCCGACCTCGGCAGCGGATGGACGCTCGTCACCGACGATTCGGCCGATCCGGCGCAGATCACACCGTTCGAAGAGCGCGGAATCGCCGTCGTCCGTGTCGACCAGATGGGCAATGCCGTACACAACTGACGGCACGCGAGCATATAGAAGCCCCGGGGGCTCAGCCCCAGAGTTTGCAGTCGGTGTGGACCTGGTCCTCGACTCCGGAGATCCACGCTTCGTCGAAGACGACGTGCCGGATCGCCCGTCGGGAGCTGAAGGCGTAGACGACGTGGATGAGCCCGTCGGCATCGACGATGCCATGCGGATACTCCTGACGGCGATTGCTGCGTAGGTTGCCGTCACCGGAGAACCCGTCACCGGGCTCGATGACTCGACGCACCGGCCAGGTGCGGCCCTCATCGTTCGACACTGCGATGACGATCCGCATCCGTTCGTACGGCCAGACCACCTCGCCGGGTTCCGTGGCGACCTGGTGTTCGTTCGAGACGAGAGCGAGCATGCCCGAGGGCAGACGGAAGGCGCTGATACCGGCATTGTTGTTCGGCACCTCGGTGGCCTCGGGCACCGACCAGGTCTCTCCTCCGTCGTCGGATCGGCTGAGGTAGACCCAGTCGGCGAAGCGTGAGCGGAAGAGGCTGACGAGGCGTCCCGGTTCGAGCTCGACGACGTTCGGGTGGACCCGACCGGCTGCCTCGGGGAACTCGACCTGTCTCCAGATCGATCCCTGATCCGTGGAGATCTGGACGACCGGTCGGTCGGAGCCGTTTTTCGAATCGTCGTCGAGGCACAGCCACTGAGTGTGCACCCACGTCCCGTCCTCAAGGACCTGGATGGGCTGCCGGCAGAACGTCCCCTCCCGGTCGAAGAGCGTCTCCGGTTCGCTCCAGCTCACTCCGTCGTCGGTCGAACGGATCACTTTGACCACGGAGGTGTGCTGGAGGTTGAAGGTCTCGGGGACCCCGGACTGTCGCGACAGCTGGGAGGTATAGACGAGCCAGATCGTCCCGTCGGGGGCGGCGAAGAGACCGGGGTTCTGGTCGGATCGGATCTCATCGTGGTTCACCGCCGCCGAGGCGGTCCACCGTCCCGTATCGACGTCGAACCGGGAGACGAGGATGTCGATGTCCTTGTTGCCCTCATCGCTGCCGCCGAACCAGGCGGCCAGGAGTCCTCCGCCGGGCAGGGACAGGATCGACGGCGCGTGGTTCGAGCGCCGATCGGTCGGGATCACCGCGGCCGCGGAACCGTCGTCCTCGAAGAAGCGGAGCCGGCCGTCAGCCGACGGTGCGGGAACTCGTTCGAGTGCGGGCTGGGACAACAGTGTCATGGGTGTCTCCTCCATGTCTTGGCAACGGAATCAGGGTACGTAAGGGTGGGCCGCCTCGGCGGGATCGTTCGCACGGCATGTGTGGGCCGCCTCGGCGAGGGAATCCCCGGACCGACGGTCCGGACTCATCATCCGAACGCGGTCTGGAACATCGCGGGGATCTGCATGGCGATCTGGACGCCGACGACGATGGCGATGATGCCGAGGAGGAGTAACAGGCCGGTCTGCCATTTCCGGTTCACCGCGTACGAGTGCATGTGCTTCTTCCGCGAAGTCAGCAGCAGGATGCACACGACGATGATCGGGAGGCTGAGCACTGTGGAGATCGCGGTGCCGACGATGTTGAGCGAGATGAGGTCTGGGGCGCCGGGGATTGTCGAGGCCAGAGGCAGGATGATGAAGACGATCGCCTGGATCCACCGGAAGGCGGGGTTCTCCTCATCGCGGCCGAGGAACTTCCGCATCGACGGCACGGTGTGGTTGATGCCGTTGATGGCCAGCTGGGAGAAGCCACGCGACTGCGGTGGGAAGCTCGTCATCGCGGCGAAGAAGATGCACATCCACAGCAGATACGGACCGACCGGGCCGACGGCGACCGAGAGCATGTGGGAGAGGTCGAATTCGTCGGCGATGGAGAAGCCGGGGTGGGCGGCACTGAATTCGGCGGCGACGATCCAGAACAGCAGGTTGATGATGAGCAGCGGGGCCATGCCGGCGATGAGGTCGAACTGCTGAATCCTCCGGTATTTCGGCCCGACCCAGCCCTTGTCGCGCATGAACCCGGAATAGAGCAGGTTGGGCATATTGCCGGCGATCGTGCCGATGGTCGCCGAGGCGATGACGATGGGGGCGAATGCCGAGGTGTTCTGCTCCTTCGGGATTTCGAAGGCCATGCCCTGGACGAAGCCGGCGATGTCGAAGGTGCCGATCTTGATGAGCGCGTAGACGAAGGCGATGATCATCGCGACCGAGGCGAAGCGGGCGAAGTATTCGAGAACGACGAACTGTTTGCGCAGCATCACCAGCGACAGGGTGAGAGCGACGATGATGATCGCGCAGAAAAATCTGCCCCAGGAGCCTCCCCACTCACCGCCGGTGAGTTCGTGGAGGCCGACGGCAGCGGCGAGGAGGAAGGTGGCCTGGGTGATGAAGCCGGCGATGAGGACGACCGCGGCCATGATCCCCGGCAGCACCGGCGACAGCCGGGCGAATCCGTCGAGGATCTGCGTGTCTCCGTGCTTGTTCATCAGCGTGTACTTCGCGATGGACGAGATGATGAACGTGCGGGCGACGAGCGAGAGGATGAGCGTCCACAGCAGCGCATACCCGTAGGAGGCGCCCGAGACCGAGGAGCTGACGAGGTCGCCGGTGCCCAGGAAGGACATGGCCAGCACGAGACCGGGCCCGACCGAGGTGACGAGGCCGAGACCGCGCGGCAGCGGATTCTGCGCGGGCATCGAAGAGACAGAGCTGCGTTTCACGCTATGGACGTCGGCGGCCATGGCTGCACTCCCATGTGTAGATGGACAACTGGGTGATCGCCCGGCGATTGATGCAGCGGTGGAGGCGCGTCATCATCGTGCGCGATCTTCGTAAAGACTAGCCCATTCATGCGTGTTGTGCGCAAGTGTTTTCGCGAAGAAGATGGTGAGTTGTTCGGTTTGCGCATAGAATAGGTGCTCAGAACGCGCAATCTGCGCCGCGCGGCCCAGTGTCGTGAGCGGCGAGTGCCGTCTGACCGGCGGCCCGCAGGTATCCGACCGCGGCGCCCACAGCGGAGGATTGAGGAGTCGATGGAGATCGTCCAGTACCTGATCATCGGGATCGTGGTGCTGGGTTCAGCCTGCCTGCAGGGCTCCATAGGATTCGGCCTCGGCATGATCACCGCGCCCGTGCTCGCCCTCCTGCGCCCCGACCTGCTGCCGTCCGCCCTTCTGCTGCTGGCCACCCTCACCTCATTCACGGCATTCACCCGTGAGCGTCAGGACGTCGATTGGAAGCTCGTCGGCTGGGGCGCTCTCGGACGGCTGCCCGGCATCGCTATCGGCACCGCCGCCGTGGTGCTGCTGCCGGATTCCGGACTGTCTCTGATGCTCGCGATCACAGTCCTCGCCGGCGCCGCATTCAGCCTGGTCGGTTGGTCACCGGCGGCCTCGCATCGCAATATGTTCTTCGCGTCGTCGGTCTCGGGGATCTTCGGCACGGCCACGAGCATCGGCGGACCCCCGATCAGCCTCATCATGCGCTCGCTCGATCCGTCATCGATGCGCTCGACGATGAGCGCCTACTTCACCCTCGGCAGCATCCTGTCTCTGACGGGACTGAACATCGGCGGCGAAGTCGGCACCAGACACCTCATCGCGGCGGCGTTCCTGCTGCCGTTCATGCTCATCGGACTGTGGCTGTCGAACTTCGTCATCCGACGCGCCGACCGCCGACTCCTCTACCGCCTCGCCGTCGGCTCTTCGATCATCGGCGCGCTCCTCGTCATCGCCGAAGTCGTTCGCTCTCATCTCGCCTGAACCGGCGACCATTAGTCGCGATCCGACGAGACGGCATCCCGCCCGGCGGCCGTCGTCGTGTCCCCTGTGGGTGGATCCACCTCGAAACCTGCATGAAAATCAGGGTGGATCCACCCGCAGGGGACATCAACGGTTCCCGCAGCGCGGCAGATCAGTCGCCGAAAGCTC
>Ga0308158_10001997_pt1 | contig 20150 bp, 22 predicted proteins | sample PhyBR2_FD_201038 | JGI IMG/M metagenome (GOLD analysis project Ga0308158, IMG submission 201038) | Phyllosphere microbial communities from UC Gill Tract Community Farm, Albany, California, United States - DLSLB.R2 | ecosystem: Host-associated > Plants > Phyllosphere > Unclassified | place: USA...
TTCCTGATTGATTTAATACAGAACCTATTTTGGCATCGATATGATTCCAGGTGTATTTTTGTGTTGTTCTTTTGATTTCACGTAAGAAATTGATTCCCCAGGTTTGTTTTTTGTTTTTTGGAAAACGGATTGCGGCATAGGGAATTTTCATCTCTACCGTCCAGCCTGTATTGGTTATTTTAACACTGCTTTGCCAAATAGCGTCCCATGTAAAATCTTCATTGTCTTCGGTAGCCAAGCAATCCATTTGAACTCCTGAAGAGCTAACATAAAAACGGTAATCCTGTTGTCCATCGTTAAATCCGTTTATAAAAACAGCAAAATTATCGGCTACGCCAAAAACATCTCTTTCGGTTAGTTCTCTTTGGATCTTTTCAGGTTCATTGTCGTTTAAGATGGCTGAAATATAAATAGCTTCGTTGTCATAAAGTATTTTTACTTCTGTTTTCTGCTTTTCGTTGATTGCTTTTCCATTGTCGGGTGTAGACATGATAAAATCAGAAGCTATGTTGCTGTTGTTGGTCCATTCTTCTTCTTCAAGCTTGCCATCAATAGTTATGTTGCTGCTTTTGGCTTTTGCCAAAACGATTTTTTTTTGGGAAAAAACACTGAGGTTTAGCAGTGTAAAAAAGAAATATATTGATAAACGAAATAACGGCATGCAAAATAATATCTGTAGCAAAAATAATAAAATTGACGACATTAACAACTTTTTAACAGTTGTATCTGTAATAAAAGAACTACTAATGGGTTAAAACTATCTTATTGTGCGGTTTATGTTTTTTTTAAAATAGCTTTTTTTATATTTTTGGCAACATAATTTTAGTTTTAAGTGAATAATAATCAATGGTTTATAAAAAAGAGGTAATCTTTTTGATGCTTGTTGCTTTGTTGGTTTCTACGAATGTGTTTTTTTCTAAAAATAAAGCAAATGCAGCAGTTTTAAAAAGTAATGTTGTGAGAGAGAATGTGAATGTAGAGCCAAGTATTGAAGAGGTTTATAACAAGTTGCATTCGGCAAATTATAATTTGCCTAAGTTGGAGAGTTTTAAAAAAGCATTGGAAGGTTTTTATAAGTTAAAGACACAGGGAGTTGTTTCTAAAAATATAATTACACTTATTGATTTTAGTTTGTCGGCAAATACCAAAAGACTTTGGGTGATTGATTTGGATACCGATACAATTTTATGTAATTCTCTGGTGGCTCATGGAAGAAATACTGGGGATGAATATGCGAATAGTTTTTCTAATGCGCCTGAATCCTATAAAAGCAGTTTAGGTTTTTATGTTACTGGAGAAGTGTACAATGGCAAACATGGAAAATCATTAAAACTAGACGGTTTAGAAAAAGGGATTAATGATAATGCCAGAGAAAGAGCGGTTGTTGTTCATGGCGCTGATTATGTTTCAGATTCCTTTATCCGTAATAATAAAAGATTAGGAAGAAGTCTTGGTTGTCCGGCGGTTCCATTGGAAATAACCGATGAATTAATTCGTACGATTAAAGATAAATCCTGTTTGTTTATTTATTATCCTTCAGAATCGTATAAACATCTGTCAAAGTTGGTTTCTTAGTGAAGATTTAAAAGAAGTCGATTACTAAATTGCAGTATATCGAAAAAAAATCAAGATGTAACAATTTAGTTTTAAAAAAGTTATAGTTTAATTCGGTTTTTAGCTGAAAAAATCTGTTCTAAAAATTTGTTTTAAACTTAACTTATTCTTTATATTTGCACCACGCTAATGCGGAAGTAGCTCAGTTGGTAGAGCTCCAGCCTTCCAAGCTGGTTGTCGCGAGTTCGAGCCTCGTCTTCCGCTCTAGAAACCGAAATTTAATAGTTTCGGTTTTTTTAAAATAAAATTTGGAGGTGTTTGTATAATTTGTATATTTGCACCCGTTATGCGGAAGTAGCTCAGTTGGTAGAGCTCCAGCCTTCCAAGCTGGTTGTCGCGAGTTCGAGCCTCGTCTTCCGCTCTTAGAAACCGAAACTTAATAGTTTCGGTTTTTTTATTGGTCTCAATCTCGGGTTTAAAACCCTGCAATTTATTGCAGTACTTTAGTAATGCGAAAAGATCTATATCTTTAGATTATGAGTACAGATTTAAGAAAAGGTTCGCACACAGTAAGCAGATTAACATGTCATGTTGTTTGGGTTACAAAATATAGGTTTAAAGTTTTAAAAGGAGATGTTCAAAAACGTTGTCGCGAACTTTTGATACAAATATGTGAAGCAGAAGGAATAGAAATTTTAAAAGGAGTTGTTAGTTCAGATCATGTTCACATGCATATAGAGTATGCGCCAAAGCATAATATTAGTACAATCTTAAAGAATTTTAAAGGAAGAACTTCAAGAAAATTGCAAATGGAATTTCCAGAATTGAAGGAGCGTTATTGGGGTCAACATTTTTGGGCAAGTGGTTACGGAGTTTGGAGTACTGGCAATATTACAGATAAAATGGTGAATGAATATTTAGAGCATCATCGGAAAAAAGAGGATAATGAAAATTCAAATTTCATTCTCGAATGAAATAAAATGAGGGACTTTCAGTCCCTCGTAAAACAAACCTCTGCACTTTCAGTGCAGAGTGGTTTAGTGAATAAAATTCAAGTCTGATTCTGTTGTGATTTCAATTGGATTGTGGTTTTTTCTAAATAATTTTGCTGACAGGTTTCCTTTTAAAATTATTTTTCCTGCTTTTATTTCGAGCCAACTCCCTTCTTTTAATCCCAAAACAGGGAAATTATTGAATTGATGGAATTCATTGATTCTGGTTTCACGAGTTTCTCCCATATGTGTCGATTGGGAATCGGCATCAAGAAAATGTACATTTAAATTAAAAGGAATTAATCCTAAAGTTTGAAAACTTGGAGGGTAAACAATGGGCATGTCGTTAGTGGTTTGCATAGTCAATCCTGCAATATTGCTTCCTGCGCTGGTGCCCAGATAGGGAGTTCCTTTTTCGAGGGTTTCTTTTAGGACGGTCATGATTTTTTCATGATACAATTGCTTTACTAATAAAAAAGTGTTGCCTCCGCCTGTAAATATTCCTTCGGCATTTTGAATGGCTAATGCCGGATTTTCATATTCGTGGATTCCTTTTATAATAATATTGATTTTGGCGAAAACCGAAGCAGCTTTTTCGGTGTATTCTTCATGTGAAATTCCGCTGGGTCTGGCGTAGGGTATAAATAGTACTGTTTTGCAGTTTTTGAAATGTAATTTTAATTCAGGGAGTAAATATTCCAGATAGTTGCTTTCGTAAAGAGTAGAAGTGCTGGCTAACAATAGGTTTTTCATTGTGTTTGTTTTTATAATTAAAGATATAAAATTGGTCAGCTAATGATTGGATTTATTAACAAATTTTTATCAGCTTCTTAGTATCAAATTGGGATGAGCCTGGGTTATTTTTACTACTTGCTATTGAGTAAGATGAAGGGATTGTTAGCTGCTTTTTTTATTTTGTGTACGACTGTTGTTTTAGGTCAGTTAAAAAAGACGGCTGAAATAAAAGGACGGGTGAATGCCTATGCGTCTAACTTGGATGGAATTTATGTTATTAACCTGAAATCGGAGAAAACCGCTTTTACTGATGAAAAAGGTGATTTTGTAATTGAAGCTAATGTTGGCGATACTTTGGTGTTTTCGGGTTTACAGACTAAACGTAAAGAAGTGATTTTGTGTGCTGAAGATTTTCAAAAAATCATTTTGGATGTGCATTTGGTTACAATGGTTCATCAATTGGATGAGGTAGTGGTTCGGAATTATAATTCGATTAATGCCGCTTCGCTTGGAATTATTCCTTCAAATCAAAGGAAATATACGCAAGCTGAAAGAAGGTTAAAAACAGCTACCGATTTAAATCCTTCTGCTAGTTTAAGTGGAATGGCTGGTGTTTCTGTTTCGGCAGATCCGCTTATTAATTTACTTTCAGGAAGGACAGCTATGCTTAAAAAAGAATTAGAAGTTGAGAAGAAAGAATCCTATATAGCGATGTTGGAAAAAATGTTTGAGAAAGAACATTTTATTAATACATTGCAACTGCCTTTGGATTATGTGAAAGGTTTTGAATATTATGCAGTGGATAATAAGCAATTCACGAAAATATTAGAAATGAAAAACAAAACTACAATTGAGTTTTTGCTTGGAGAATTGGCTGAAAAATACAAAGCAATTATTGCCTGTGAAAACAAATAATACTCTTTTTATATTCCTGATTTTATTTTGCCAAATTGTTTTTGGACAAGATGGTAGAAAACAAATTTACGGACTCATTCGTGTCGATTCAACTTCGGTGGAAGGCGTGAATGTTCTGAATGAAACTACTCAAAAAACAACTTCCAGTGATAAAAATGGAAATTTTACTCTTTTTCTAAAAGAAGGTGATCTTCTGGTGTTTTCTGCAGTAAATCTTGTAACTTTACGTAAAAAGATTGCGCGTGCTGATTTAGAAAAAAACGTTTTTATCGTTCAGTTACAAACTGAAAATATTCTGCTCAATGAAGTAATTGTTAAGGAGGATTCTAAAATTACTGCCGAAGGATTAGGAATTATTCCAAAACCGGCAAAAAAATATACCGTTGCCGAAAGACGATTGTATACCGCAAGATCGGGTTTGTTAGACAGACCTTTAAACTGGATGTCAGGAAGAACCGCCATGCTGAAAAAAGAATTGGTTGTTTCGGAAAAAGAACAACTAATGGCTAAATTAGAATATCTTTTTGAAGAGAAATATTATGTTGAAAAGTTGAAAATACCCCAAGATTATATTCGGGATTTTCAATTGTATTGTGTTGAAAATAAAGATTTTGCCGCTTCTGTAAAAGCGAAAAATAAAACTTTATCAATGTTTCTAATTATTTCGTTGGCAAGTGATTATAATAAAATAATGAAATATGAAAACTAAAGTGGTCATTTTGTTTTTTCTTTTTTTTGGACAGTTGTTATTTTGTCAAACTGAAACAAGAAAAAATTTAGAGGGGCAAGTCAGAAATGATTTAGTTCCTGTGGAGAATGTTATTGTTTTTAATGTTAATTCCAGTTTAGGAACGGTTGTAAATCAATATGGCTCATTTGTAATTAAGGCAAAAGTAAACGATACTTTGGTTTTTTCCAGTTTGGCATTCAAATCCAGAAAAATTGTTCTGAGTGAAAAAGATTTTATTGCTCCAAGGTTGATTGTGAAATTGGATGTTTTTACTAATGAGTTGGCGGAAGTTTTAATTCGGGCTAAGAAAGAATTAAGCCCTATTGAAGGGAATTCGCAAAAATATGTTGATTTGAAATTTTTTGACGATACAAAATCATCTCCTAAAAACAGAACCATGCCACCGGATGGAACTATTGAAAACGGAATGGATTTTGTTAGAATTTACAAAGATGTATTAGGTGTTTTAAGGAAAAAAAATCCTCAAAAAACCGATTTTTATAAAGAAACCAGTTTTTCTGAATTTGCGTTGAACAAAGTGAATTATTCTTTTTTTTCGAATACTTTACACTTAAAAGACGATCAGATTAAGTTGTTTTTGATTTATTGTGAAAATGATTCAAAATCAAGAGATTTAATGCAACCAAATGAAGAATTCAAACTGATGGATTTTTTTGTAACTAAGAATAATGAGTTTAAGAAAATTGCCCAATATTAAATGGACTTTTTTATGAAAAAATTAAAAGTGAACTTTTTTAAATTTGGTATATTTGTCCTTTAAAAATATAGAATTATGTTTGGTATAGGTGGAGGAGAATTAGTCTTTATAATGTTTGTAGTATTGTTGTTGTTCGGTTCTGATAAAATACCGGAGATAGCACGTACAATGGGGAAAGCCATGGCACAATTAAAAAATGCCACAAATGATATAAAAAATGAAATTCAAAAGGGAGCCGAGGAAAACGGTTTGGATACAAAATCATTGTCGGAAATGACAGGTGGTTTCAATGCGCAAATCAATAAAGTCAAAGAAGATCTTTTGGGTGACAGTGTTGTTCAGGCAACTAAAATCAAGGAAGATATTGAAGATATTGCAGGTCCGGTAAAACGTAGTCGATAATGCTGCATAAACTAATTTCCTTAGATGTTCAGCTGTTTGTGTATTTAAACGGTCTTGGTTCGGAATCCTATGATGGTTTATGGCTTTTTATAACTAAACAGATTAACTGGATTCCATTGTTTTTGTTATTGCTTTACATTATTTTTAAAAAATTAGGAGCTAAACAAACATTGTATGTTCTTTTATCGATAGCAATACTGATTCTAATCACAGATCAGTGTACCAATCTGTTTAAATATAACGTTCAAAGATTACGCCCTTGCAACAATCCGGATATAAAAACAATAATAAGAATTGTTCAGTCTCGATCTTCATTTAGTTTTTTCTCAGGGCACGCAGCTAATAGTATGGCGTCGGCTGTTTTTATTTATCATCTAATTAAACCTTATTTTAAATACACTTTTTTATTATTCTTGTGGCCGTTGATTTTTGCTTACAGCCGCATTTATTTAGGATTGCATTATCCGTTGGATATATTGTGTGGTTATTTATTTGGGATGTTGACAGGATTCTCTGCTTTTAAAGTATATCAATTTACACAAATAAAATATTTTCCGCTTTAAATTATCTTAAGGTTTTTCAAAATAAAAAACGCATATTCACAGTTTGTATAATTTGTGAATATGCGTTTCTTTTTAAATGGGTATTTTAAAGAACCCTGCTTACTGTTAATCCGTCTCTTATAGGAAGTAAAACGGTTTCTACTCTTGGATCTTCTTTTAATAATTTGTTGTAATCAAGTAAAATTTTTGTGCTAATGTCTTTTGGGTGTAATGGTTCTAAAACTTTACCGCTCCATAGTACATTGTCAGATAGAATAATACCTCCTTTGCTCATTCTTGGAACAATCAGCTCAAAATAATTCAGGTAATTTTCTTTATCAGCATCAATAAAAACTAAATCAAATTTAATGTCAAGTGTAGGAATTATGTCGACTGCTTCGCCTAAATGTTGCACAATTTGATTTCCCCAAGGTGATTTGTCAAAATGTTTTCTCTGAAAATCGACTAATTCTTCTTTGATGTCTATGGTGTGCAATTGACCGTTTTCCTGCATTCCTTCGGACAAACACAAAGCCGAATAACCGGTGTAAGTCCCAATTTCAAGAATGTTTACAGGGCGGATTAATTTAGATAGCATACTTAAAACACGACCTTGAAAATGACCACTTAGCATTCGGGGCAATAAAATTTTCTGATAAGTTTCTTTGTTTAAAGCTGCTAATAATTCAGGTTCTTTCTCTGAATGTTGCTCAATATAATCTTCTAATTCCTGGGAAATGAAATGCATTTTTGAAATTTTTTCAGTTTCTGGCAAAGTTATCAAATTATCAAAACAACACATGAGCATTTATGCGAATTGATGTAATAAATCAACAAATAGTCATTAAATTTGCAGCATGCAAATGGAGAAAAAAGACATACGGGCCTTATCTAAAGAAGAATTACGCAATTTTTTTGTTGCTAATAATGATAAAGCATTTCGTGGAAATCAGGTTTACGAATGGTTGTGGAGTAAGGGAGCACACAGTTTTGACGATATGACAAATATTTCCAAAGGAACTCGTGGAATGCTCGAAGCTAACTTTGTTATTAATCACATTAAGGTGGATACGATGCAACGTTCGGAAGACGGAACGGTAAAAAATGCGGTTCGTTTGCACGATGGATTGGTGGTGGAATCGGTGTTGATTCCTACAGAAACACGCACCACAGCCTGTGTTTCCAGTCAGGTGGGGTGTAGTTTGGATTGTAATTTTTGTGCTACTGCGCGATTAAAAAGAATGCGTAATCTGGAACCTGGCGAAATTTACGATCAGGTTTTAGCTATCGATCGCGAAAGTCGTTTGTATTACAATCATCCGTTGTCGAATATTGTTTTTATGGGAATGGGTGAGCCATTGATGAATTATAATAATGTTATCAAGGCGATTTCGATGATAACTTCGGAAGAAGGATTAGGAATGTCGCCAAAACGAATTATGGTTTCGACTTCGGGGATTCCAAAAATGATTAAGAAAATGGCCGATGATGAGGTGAAATTCAAATTGGCAGTTTCTCTGCATTCGGCAATTGATGAAATCAGAGCCCGAATAATGCCTTTTAGTAAAAACTTTCCATTAGCTGATTTGCGTGAAGCCTTAGAATATTGGTATCGAAAAACGAAAAGCAAGATTTCCTATGAATATGTGGTTTGGAAAGGGATCAATGATAATAAAGCTTCGGTGGATGCATTAGTTAAATTTTGCAAATATGTGCCCTGTAAGGTCAACCTGATTGAGTATAACCCAATTGATGATGGTGAGTTTCAACAAGCTTCGGAAGAATCCATAAATGCCTATATCAAAGCGCTTGAAACTATAGGTGTTGTGGTTAAGGTAAGAAGAAGTCGAGGAAAAGATATTGATGCAGCCTGCGGGCAACTGGCAAATAAAGAAGCATAAAAAAAGGAGTTCAATTTTGAACTCCTTTTTAATTATAATTTTTTTGAAAATGGCTAATTATTACCTAAGGTAATTTGAGTTGCAGTTCCGCCATCTATAGATCGCATAGCCAGATTATCACAATCTCCTGTTCCGTAGTCAATTGTGGCATAGTGATCATTTTTTGAAAGCTTTAATATACCGGATACAGGGAAAGGCATAGGAGTTTGTAATAAACTACAAGCTGTTTTGTGTACTAATGGAGTTTGGATTAAAGATGTGTAAACAGATCCGTTTGGAAATGTTGTTGTGAAGGTTCCGGTAGTTGAAAATACGTCGTCAGTTGGGCTTGTACGGGTTGAAAATCCAGCGGTCATTTCTCTTACTCGTTCTCCATTACGGGTATAAACTCCTGCGGTTGTAGTCAATGTCATGTTGGTCATTGTAAATGTGGTTTTAGGGCGTGCATTTACAGTTCCGGCGTCAATCATTTCTCGTTTCCAGGTCGATGTTCCTTCTAGTTTATTGTTATTAATGTAGAAATTATTAAAAGTAACAGTCATAGTTTTAGGAAAAGTAGTTCCTATTGTGCGGGTTAAAATGATTTGTCCTTTTAATAAATGGCCTCTGAATAAACAGGCAGTAGTTGATGTTCCAAATGTAATTGTGTAAACACGAACAGTAGTGGTTGAGCCTAAATCACTAATTGTAGCGCAGTCGGGTCTAATAGAATAATAATTTCCCTCGATTTTTCCGGTTGTAGACCCTTCACTAACTTCATATTGGTCTTCGGCAATAAGGGAGACATCATCTATGGAATTGTCCATTGTCTGGTTGGCAGCAACATCATCTGCCGTTACTGTTGATGTTGAAGAATCGGAGTCACTGGTACAACTTGTAAATGCAAAGTAACTAAATACCAGTCCGAATAATAAAATTTTTGTTTTCATAATAAAAGGTTTTTTGTTTTTGATGTAATTATCAAAAAGATTGATTAGGGGTTGATTAATAGGTAAATATATGAAAAAAACAGAATCAAAAAATGCGATATTTGTTATATTATTCTTTGTGTACAAATCAGTTTTTAATCATTAAATCGGTTTGAATTCGTTGAGTTTTATAATTTGATTTTGTACTTTGATAAAGAAGAAATAAGGTTCCTAAACGAGTATTATGAAAATTTCATTAAAAAAGAATACTACTTAAGTAAATTTTCTACCTTTTTTTATTAAAAATAGTATCTTTGAAAACGAATGAATGTTACTTCTCAAATAAAACAGCCCATCTTTAAGGAAATGGAACTTTTTGAAAAAAAGTTCTATGAGTCGATGTCTTCTCAAGTGGCGTTGTTAAACAGAATCACGTATTACATCGTTAACAGAAAAGGAAAACAAATGCGTCCGATGTTCGTTTTTCTAACCGCTAAGATGATTTCTGGCGGTAGTGTAAACGAAAGAACCTATCGTGGAGCTTCGGTAATTGAGTTGATTCATACCGCTACTTTGGTTCATGACGATGTGGTGGATGATAGTAATCGCCGTCGTGGTTTTTTCTCTATTAATGCCCTTTGGAAAAATAAAATTGCCGTTTTGGTTGGCGATTATTTATTGTCAAAAGGATTGTTGCTTTCGATAGACAATGGCGATTTTGATTTGCTTCAAATTATTTCTGTTGCTGTTCGCGAAATGAGCGAAGGCGAATTATTGCAAATAGAAAAAGCCCGAAGATTAGATATTACCGAAGGAGTTTACTACGAAATTATCCGAAAAAAAACCGCTACACTTATTGCGGCTTGTTGTGCATTGGGAGCCAAATCGGTTTCTGAGGATGTGGTTCAGGTGGAGAATATGCGAAAGTTTGGAGAGTTGATAGGAATGGCTTTTCAAATAAAAGACGATTTGTTTGATTATACTGAAGATGCTATTGGGAAACCAACAGGAATCGACATCAAAGAACAAAAAATGACTTTGCCTTTAATCCATGTTTTGAATACTTGTTCCAAAAAAGAAAAAGCATGGTTAATCAATTCGATTAAAAATCACAATAAAGACAAAAAGAGAGTTAAAGAAGTAATTGCTTTTGTGAAAAATAATAACGGCTTGACTTATGCCGAAAATAAAATGGTCGAATTCCAACAAGAAGCACTTCAACTACTGGAGAATTACCCTGATTCTGACTTTAAAGATGCTTTAATCCTAATGGTGAATTACGTGATTGAGAGAAAGAAATAAGTGAATTGAAATTGAAAATTGCTATTGCGATTGCCATTGATATTGTATCTTTGACCTTTCCAACTTTATTCTTTAAAAATTGATTTCAAAAGCTACGATAGATACTGTTTTCGAAACTGCCCGTGTTGAGGAAGTTATTGGTGATTTTGTGCAATTAAAACGTGCCGGAAGTAATTTTAAAGGACTGAGTCCGTTTTCTGATGAACGTTCGCCATCATTTATGGTCTCGCCGGCTAAAGGGATTTGGAAGGATTTTAGCTCGGGGAAAGGCGGGAATTCAGTGGCTTTCCTGATGGAACATTCACATTTCACGTATCCGGAAGCGATTCGTTATTTGGCAAAAAAGTACAATATCGAAATCGAGGAAACCGAGTTAACCGATGCTGAAAAAGCCAATACTGATACTCGTGAAAGTATGTATTTGGTTTCTGAATTTGCAAAAGACTATTTTCATAAAACACTTTTAAATACAGAAGAAGGTAAAGCAATTGGACTTTCCTATTTTAAAGAAAGAGGTTTTACTACCGAAACAATTAAAAAGTTCAGTCTGGGATATTCGCCTGAAGCCTGGGATGCTTTGACAAAAGAAGCTTTGGGTAAAGGTTATAAGTTGGAGTTTTTAGAAGGTACCGGTTTGACTATTCCAAGGGAAGACAGGCCTTTTGATCGATTTAAAGGTCGTGTGATGTTTCCTATTCAGAGTATGTCAGGGAGGATTTTAGGTTTTGGAGGTCGGATTTTAACCAATGATAAAAAAGCGGCCAAATACCTGAATTCACCTGAGAGTGAGATTTACCATAAGAGTAAAGTACTGTACGGAATTTTTCAGGCCAAACAATCTATAGCTAAATTGAACAATTGCTTTTTGGTTGAAGGTTATACCGATGTAATTCAGTTTAATCAGGCCGGAATTGAGAACGTGGTGGCTTCTTCGGGAACTGCTTTGACGCCCGATCAAATCCGATTAATTAACCGATTGACAAGAAATATTACTGTACTTTTTGACGGTGATGCTGCAGGACTTCGTGCTTCTGTTCGAGGAATCGATTTGATTTTGGAGGAAGGGATGAATGTTAAGGTTTGTACTTTTCCTGATGGAGATGATCCGGATAGTTTTGCTAAAAAAACATCGTATGATGATTTGGTAGCTTATCTGGAAAATAACGCTAAAGATTTTATTCAGTTCAAAGCTTCGCTTTTGATGGATGAAGCCAAGAATGATCCTATTAAGAAAGCCGATTTGATTCGCGATATGGTAGGCAGTATTTCTAAAATTCCAGACCGTATTCAACGCGAAGTTTATATTCAGGAATGTTCCCGAATTATGGATATTTCTGAGCAGGTGCTTATTAGTACTTTGGCTCAGTTGATTCAAAAAGATGTTGCTGAAGTTGCTAAAAAGCAAAAGCAGGAACAAAAACCTTTTGAAGTTCATAGAAACCCAAATCCAAAAAATACGGGTTATTCAGGAGGAGATCCTGAAGATCCCAGATTTGGACCACCGGAGGATTATCCGGGAGAACCGGGATATCCAAGCGAGCCTACAGAAAAAGTAGATGTTTTGTATCGTCTGGAACGTAAAATAATTGAAATTTTGCTTTTGTATGGTAATAAAACAGAGGAGTTTGAAGATGTTTTGATGCGGACTAATGAGGAGGGCGAGATAGAAAATGTAACTGAAATAAAATCGTATAAAGTTTTTCAACGCATTTATCTGAGTTTACAGGAAGATGAAGTGGAGTTAGCAAATCCTTTGTTTCGTAGTATTTTTAACGATTTGATTAATTATTATCTTCAAAATGAAAACTTTAGTTTAGAGCAGTATTTGATGCATTTACCGACCGAATATGCTCAGGAAGTAACAGATATTCTGATGGAAGACGAACGATTGGTAATGCACAACTGGGAAGGACAAAATATCTTTCCAAAAACCAAACAAGATACCATAAGTCAAAATGTTTCTGAAACTATTTTAACGATGAGATGGTATTTAGTAGGAAGAATTATAGAAGAATTAAAAAACTCCATATCACCTGATAAGGATAATATGGAGTCTATGATGATGATAAAAGATTATAATGAACTAACTCGCGCTTTTTCAAAAAAGCTGGGTAGGGTCATGTCTCGTTTTTAAATTAAACGATCTCTAAACTTTTAGCTTTGTTTACTAAGTCAACTAAATTGGTAACATTTAATTTAGTTAATAAACGTAATTTGTAAGTACTGATTGTTTTTTCGTTAAGACCTAAGATTTCTGCAATCTCATGGTTTTTCTTTCCACCACTTAAATAACGTAAAACTTCTACTTCACGGTTAGAAAGTTTACGGTACAAACGTTCGCTTTTACTTTGTTTAGCAATTAAAGCTAGGTTTTTCTTAACCGTTTCATTCATGATAATTTTACCTTGATGAACTTTGATTATTGATTGTCCTAATGTCTCTAATTTCTCTTTTTTGTGAACATATCCGGAAACTCCAGCTTTGATAGCATTAGGAGCATAGATTTGTTCAGAAAGTCCACTGAAAATAATAATTTTAGTTTTAGGGAAGTTCTTTAAAAGCGATTTCACTTCAAATATGCTCGAAAGCCCCTCTAGTTCCAGATCCAAGACCAGAACGTCAATTTCTTTTGTTAAGAGGATATCTCGAATCATCAAAAAACTACCAACGTTGGCAGTTATTGATATGTCTGCATGGTCCTTGAAGTACGACTTTACTCCAAAATGCACTACCGGGAAATTATCGGCTAGACAAACTTTAATCATGATTTTATTTTTTTTAGGGTTGTTTTTTTTGTGTGAATTATATATATAAATTTAAGTAAAAAAAAAGAATAATACTATTTTTTATAGATAAAATAGTATTAAATCCGATTAATTACACAAACAGGTATTGGATTCATCTTGTGTTGGTTGATTGTGTTGAGTCTTTTGTAGATTTCAAACACCTTTTTTTCTCTTTCAGTATAATTATCAGAAGAATTTTTGTTTTCGTCCTCAAGCATTGCCCATTCTAATTCGTCATAAGAAGCGCCTAATTGTTGCTCATCGGTTTTTTCATCTCCAAATAAACCGTCTGATGGCTGGGCTGTTAGAATAGAATTAGGAACTCCTAAATAAGCGGCTAATGCAAAGACATCCGATTTCATTAAATCGGCAATCGGACTTAAATCGACACCTCCATCACCATATTTAGTGTAGAAACCAACACCAAAATCTTCTACTTTATTGCCGGTACCTGCAACTAAAAGTCCATGAACTCCCGCATGGTAATATAAAGTAGTCATTCTTAATCGGGCGCGGGTATTGGCTAAGGTTAGATTTAGCTTGTTTTCGTCGAAGTCTGTAGGAACTTCTTTTTTGAATGTTTCGAATACCGATGTTAGGTCACTTTGTATGCTGGAAACGTTAGGGAAACGTTTTTTAAGTTGTTCAATATGTTCTTTTCCTCGACTAACGTGGCTTTGGTGCTGATGAATAGGCATTTCGACACATAAAACTTTAAGACCTGTTTGAGCACATAGAGTTGAAGTTACTGCCGAATCTACACCTCCTGAGATTCCCACAACAAAACCATTAACGTTTGTATTCTCTGCGTAGGATTTTAACCAGTTGACAATCTGGGTGTTTACCTGATCAGCTTTGATAGTGCTTTTTTTAGTCATAATAGTTCAAATTTTAGCTATCAGGAATGTATCTTTGCACAAAAATTTCAGTAACATACTGGTTATCCTGATTTAATGGTGCAAATTTAATTAAAATAAAATGAAAAGCTGTGTAATTTTCTTAGTTCTGTCGTTCTTTTTTTTATCCTGTAGTACTAAAAACAAGGAAGAAAAAGCTGTTGAAGCAATTTCTGTAGATTTAAAAGTAGTCCGATTTGACAAAATATTTTTTGAGACGGTACCTCAGGATTTGCCAAAAGTTAAGAAAGAGTTTCCTTTTTTCTTTCCTTCAGGAAATGATGATGCCGTTTGGTTAGAGAAAATGCAAAATCCACTTTGGCGTGAATTGTATACTGAGGTTCAGAAGAAGTTTTCTGATTTCAATCCATATAAGACAGAATTAGAAGAAGTTTTTAAACGTATAAAGTATAATTTTCCAAAAACGAAAACACCTAAGGTGTTTACTGTGATATCTGAAATGGATTATAATAATAAGGTAATTTATGCCGATAGTCTGTTGATTATTTCGCTTGAAATGTATTTGGGGAAGGAGCATAAATTTTATCAGTTTCCCAATTATTTAAAACAGAATTTTGAGCCCAAACAAATGATGCCTGATGTAGTGGAAAGTTTTGCCAGAAGACAAATAGTACCTGGTACTGAAAAAAGCTTTTTAGCTGCCATGATTTATTCAGGAAAACAATTGTATTTAAAAGACAGGTTGTTGTCAGAAGATTATACTGATGCTGATAAAATAGGGTATACTCCGGAGCAATTAAAATGGTGTGAGGAAAATGAAAGTTATATGTGGCGTTATTTTATTGAAGATCAGTTGTTGTATAATGATGATCCTAAATTGATTCCGAGATTTATCAGTCCGGCGCCATTTTCTAAATTTTATCTGGAAATCGATAATGAGTCTCCCGGAAGAGTGGGGGCTTGGATAGGCTGGCAAATTGTTCGTTCATATATGAAAAATAATGAAGTATCTTTGCCGCAGTTAATGCACACGGGTGCAAAAGAAATCTTTGAAAATTCAAATTATAAACCTAAGAAATAATGTCAAACATAAATAAATCAGAAATAAATTTCCTGGTAGAATTAGATGAAAACCGCGTTCCGGAAAAATTGTATTGGACGGCAAAAGACGGCGGAATTGAATTAGAAGAGTCAAAAGCAATTATGTTGTCGGTTTGGGACAGCAAGGCTAAAGAAAGTATGCGTATTGATTTGTGGACAAAAGATATGCCTGTGGATGAAATGAAGATTTTCTTTCATCAAACTTTAGTTGCTATGTCGGATACTTTTCATCGTGCTACCGGTGACGAAAAAATGTCAGCCACTATGAAAGATTTCTGTGAATATTTTGCAGAGAAATTAGAGTTGACGAAATAAGTTTTTAAAACTTTAATAAAAAAATCCCAAATTCCAAGTTTATCAATTGGAATTTGGGATTTTTTTATTGTTTGGGATTTGGGATTTCTAAAATTGGAATTTAAAATTTAAAATCCGCTGTTGTTTTTAAAAATTTCCTGATTGACTTCGTCGATGTAATTTAAAAGTTCTTCTTTTCCGGTTCCTTCAGTTGATGAAGTTACAAAATAAGGTGGCATTTCGGCCCAGTGATTGGCAAACATTTGTTTTTTGTAAGCTGCAATATGAGAGTCAATTTTTACCTTACTGATTTTATCGGCTTTAGTGAAAATTATGCAGAAAGGAATTTCGCTTTCACCCATATAACTCATAAATTCAATATCGATTGCTTGTGCGTCATGGCGAATATCAATAAGTACAAATGCACAGGCTAGTTGTTCTCTTTTTTCAAAATAATCAGTAATGAATTGTTGAAAAACAGATTTGGTTTTCTTTGAAACTTTAGCATAACCATAGCCAGGCAAATCGACCAAAAACCAGTTGTTGTTAATTAGGAAATGGTTAATTAGCTGTGTTTTTCCGGGTCTGCCTGATGTTTTAGCTAATTTTTGTCGGTTAGTCAACATGTTTATTAATGAAGACTTGCCTACGTTGGACCTGCCTATAAAAGCATATTCGGGCAAAAAGTCCTTAGGACATTTGCTTACGTCTGAGTTGCTAATTACAAATTCGGCGGTATTGATTTTCATATTTTTTTAATGTAAAAAAAAGCTGTTTTTATGCTGAGGCTGCTTTTAAATTGGTTTTTGTTAACCATTCTTCCAGTAAACGGTTGAATTCGTCCGGATGTTCCATCATGGCTGCATGACCACACTGATCAATCCAGTATAAGGTTGAATTAGGTAATAAATTATTGAATTCTTCTGCTACATCCGGTGGAGTCACTTTGTCATTTTTACCCCAAATAATACAAGTTTGAACGTGCATTTTTGGCAAATCTTTAGCCATATTATGACGAATCGCACTCTTAGCAATGGTCAAAGTTTTGATTAGTTTTATACGATCGTTTACAGTTGCGTATACTTCGTCAATAATCTCCGGAGTAGCAATTTTTGGGTCGTAAAATACATCTTCTGCTTTTTTCTTGATGTACTCATAATCACCTCTTTTTGGGTAACTATCGCCCATGGCGCTTTCGTAAAGTCCTGAACTTCCTGTTATTACAAGTCCGGCTACTTTTTCAGGGTATATTTTAGTATGGTATAATGCAATGTGACCTCCTAGTGAATTGCCTAAAAGAATTACTCTGTCAAAACCTTTAAAAGTAATGAAGTCTTTTACGTATTTAGCAAAAGCTTTTACGTTTGTTTTTAGTAAACTTTGGGTGTATATAGGTAATTCCGGTATAACAATTTTATATCCTCTATCAGAGAAGTAATTAGCTACTCCGTCAAAGTTACTTAAACCTCCCATTAAGCCATGTAAAATGACGATAGGTGTTCCTTCTCCTGCTTCGTAATAGCTGTATTTGCCTTCTTTTTTATAGTTTTTGTCCATGTGTTTGGATGCGAATTTCAATTTCGACAAATATAGGATATAATCAGTTAAAAAGAATTTTTGAAAACTTTTTTTGAACATAATTTATAAGTTTTGTCTGTGTTTGTGAACAACTTTTATGCTTATATGGTTGAGTGTCTAGTGTTTTTTTGTGAAATTATAAGAGTTTTTTGTGTTTAAAAAAGGCTTTTGTAGTGGCTTGTTTTTAGGATTGAAAAGGGTTCTTTGTAAGAAAAGATAATTGAGCTAATATTCTGATAGTCTAAAAATTAAGGCTTTTGCTTCTAAAGTGGGTAAACTTATCAACAAAGTGGTAGAAAGTGGTAAAAGGTGGTAATTTTTTTTATATTTTTGCTCTATATCATTAAAGCTATTCTTTTGAATACAATTGTAGGGACATACGAGTGTAAAGTCGATGCTAAAGGGAGGGTTTTGTTACCTGCACCTTTAAAAAAGCAATTGGCTGCCTCTCTTCAAGACGGTTTTGTTTTGAAGCGTTCGTTGTTTCAGTCTTGTTTGGAGTTGTACCCAATGGAAGAATGGAATTTGATGATGCAAAAAATCAATAAGCTCAATCGATTTGTTAAAAAGAACAACGACTTTATCCGCAAGTTTACAGCAGGTGTGAAGGTGGTTGAAATTGATGCTTTAGGGCGTTTATTGGTTCCAAAGGATTTAGTGAATTTTGCCAGTATTGCTAAAGATGTTGTTTTCTCATCGGCGGTAAATATTGTGGAAATTTGGGACAAAGATTTGTATGAACAGTCAATAGATGATGGTGTTGATTTTGCAGATTTGGCTGAAGAGGTAATGGGTAATATAAATGACGACAACAATGGAATATCATAATCCGGTTTTGCTGAAAGAAACGGTAGATGGTTTGAATATTAAGCCTGATGGAGTATATGTAGATGTGACTTTTGGTGGAGGTGGTCATTCAAAAGAGATTTTAAAAAGATTAGGTCCTAACGGGAAATTATTTGCTTTTGATCAGGATGAAGATGCGCTGGCTAATGCGCTTCCTGATGAGCGATTTGTATTGATTAATGAAAATTTCAGACATATAAAGCGATTCTTGCGTTTTCATGGTGTAAGAAGTGTGGATGGGATTTTAGGCGATTTAGGAGTTTCTTCTCATCAGTTTGATGTGCCGGAAAGAGGTTTTTCAACCCGATTTGATGCAGGATTGGATATGAGAATGAGTCAGAAAAATGACCTTAATGCATATAAGGTAGTGAATGAGTATGACGATGCTAATTTGAGAAGGGTTTTTTATGATTATGGTGAATTGAAAAATGCGCCTGCTTTGTCAAGAACCATTATCGAAGCCAGAGTACATCGCCCAATTAAAACTACTGATGAGTTGAAGGACGTTTTGGCTAAATATTTACCTGAAAGAGTCCGAAATAAAGTATTGGCACAAATTTATCAGGCGATTCGAATTGAAGTGAATCAGGAAATGGATGTTTTAAAAGAATTTTTAGAACAATCATTGGAAATTTTGAATCCCGGTGGAAGATTAAGTGTGATTTCGTATCATTCGTTAGAAGATCGTTTGGTGAAAAGATTTATAAAAAATGGCATGTTCGAAGGAGAACCTGAACGTGATTTTTTTGGAAATTTTTCGGTTCCGTTTAAAACAATTGGGAAATTAATTGTTCCTGACAACGAAGAAATTAAAGTTAACAACAGAGCAAGAAGTGCCAAATTAAGAATTGCTGAAAAGATTTAAAAACAATGAAAACGAGTATTTACAATCTGTTAAAAGCAAGGTTTTTAATCGATGATGATGCGATTAAAAATTGGCGTTTTATTGTTTTTTTGATTGTTCTGGCTATAATCATGATTGCAAATACACAACGTTACGAGCAAAAAGTGTTTAAAATAGCCGAATTGACTTCAGAAGTAAAAGAATTACGTTCTGAATTTGTGGATAGACGTTCGGAATTAATGAAGTTGCGAATGGAGTCGACGGTTTCTGAAAAGATGGTAGAAAAAGAAATTTTTCCATCAACAGTGCCTCCGGTAAAGATAAAAGTGAAGAAAGAAGAAGAAAAAAATTTCCTTAAGAAATTATGGCAGTAGAGGATAAACACATATCGTACCGAATCTATCTGGTTGCTTTTGCTATCTTTTTGATGGCGATAGCAATTGCTGTTAAATTAACTAATATTCAGTGGGTTGAAGGAGAGTATTACCGAGAATTAGCCAAGGAAAGAACGGTTCGGAATTTTGTTATTCCTGCTAATAAAGGAAATATTTATTCTGCCGATGGGAGTTTATTGGCAACTTCAATCCCAAAATATATTATTCGTTTTGATGCTTTGGCACCAAAAAGAGAAACTTTCGAGAAAAATGTCAATGCGCTTGCCGATTCATTAGCTACTGTTTTAGGGAAATCAGCTGGTTATTATCAAAATGAACTTAGAAAAGCAAGAGCGAATAATAACCGCTATTTTTTAGTTGCCAGAGATTTAAGTTATACCGATTATATGAAAATAAAGAGCTTTCCTTTATTTGAATTGGGAGCTTATAAGGGTGGAATTATAATCGAACAAAAAACAGTACGTGAACATCCTATTGGTAAAATTGCCGAAAGAACTATTGGTTATGAAAGAAAATATCAGGTAGGGCATTCGGATGGTAAAGGAATCGAATGGGCTTACAGAGATTATTTGAATGGTAAGGATGGGAAAATTCTAAAACAAAAAATTGCTAAAGGACAGTGGAAACCCATTCGTGATTTGAATGAGGTTGATCCTCAGGATGGATACGATGTTATTTCTACATTAGATGTTTACATTCAGGACATTGCGCATCATGCTTTGTTGAAACAACTTGAAGATTATCAGGCTG